>Ga0272448_1000807_pt1 | contig 45013 bp, 44 predicted proteins | sample YNPCB0191_FD_202220 | JGI IMG/M metagenome (GOLD analysis project Ga0272448, IMG submission 202220) | Hot spring sediment microbial communities from Yellowstone National Park, WY, United States - YNP-CB-019-1 | ecosystem: Environmental > Aquatic > Thermal springs > Hot (42-90C) > Sediment... | reverse complement strand
AAGTTATTAAGAGAATCTTTAAAAATTTTAAGTTTAAATTTAAAATTGCTTAGAACGGTAATATTTATCAAAGAAGCTCAAAATCCTCAGATTTTAGCCTCTTATGGAATATTCGACCCCCTGGAGCATACTTCATTTTACCAATCCTTTATTGAACAGATCTTTAAAAATGGGTTTCCTGTTGTCATTCCAGATCTCTATGCAGAGCTTTACTCCAATGAGGAAATCAAGCCCAATGAGTGCGCAGAAAACCCTCTTTCTCTTTTTTGCATCCCAATCCGATCCGAAAGAGAATGTTTAGGCGTTTTGGTTTGTGACAGAAAAAGGGAATCAGCGCTTGATTCCCTTTCAGAAACTACTCAAATTCTTAGTTTAGCTGCTAATCTTTTTGGGCAAAAAATAAAACTCTGCATGGAGGGCTCCTTGTCCCAAGAGGCTCAAGAGAAGTTAGAAGCTAGTTCCTATCGTTTTAAACACGACGCATTTAAGACAAGAAATGCCAACGGAGTTATAGGCCAGAGCAAGCAGATGCAAGCCGTGCTAGATCTTGTCTATCATGTAGCTCCCTCTCGTTCTACTGTTTTACTTCGTGGAGAAAGCGGCACAGGAAAAGAGGTGATTGCCCGTACAATTCATTATCTCAGTCCTAGAAAAGAGGGGCCTTTTATTAAAGTAAACTGTTCTGCTCTGCCAGAAACCCTCCTTGAATCAGAACTTTTCGGTCATGAAAAAGGAGCTTTTACCGGCGCCCTTTTCGAAAGAAAAGGTCGGTTCGAACTGGCCCATGGCGGCACCTTATTCCTGGACGAAATAGGGGATATATCACCGGCTGTTCAAGTGAAGCTGCTACGGGTCCTCCAAGAAAGAGAATTTGAAAGAGTGGGAGGGAACAAAACGATTCGAGTGGATGTTAGGGTCATCACGGCCACAAACAAAAATCTTGAAGATGCTGTGCTTAAAGGAGAATTTCGAGCCGATCTTTATTTTCGGATAAACGTGGTTTCTATCTTTCTGCCGCCTTTACGAGAGCGAAAAGAAGATATCCCTCTGTTGGCCGAGCATATTTTGAACAAAATCGGGAAGGATTTGAATAGAAAATTAAAAATTACTCCTGAAGCCCTTAATCTTTTAATCAATTGTCATTGGCCAGGGAATGTAAGGGAATTAGAAAATTGTCTGGAAAGAGCCGCAACCAATTCAAAGAATAACTGGATTGAAGAACTGGACGTTGCCTGCCGTAGAAACCAATGTTCCTCTCCCATTTTATGGAAAAAAGATTTACATGTGGTCTCCACCCCCATCATCTCTTCTACCGAAGAGACTTTTCACAAAGAAGAACCCCATAGATCTTCTTTTTACAGTCCATTGGTATCTGATGATCCTAAGGAAAAAATCATTCAAGCAATGGAAAAATGTGGTTGGGTACAAGCTAAAGCAGCACGTCTGCTAAACATTACCCCCAGACAGCTTGGTTATGCTCTGAAAAAATACGGAATAGCAATCAAAAAATTCTAAATAAAGAAAGGTTCATTTGCCTAGAGATAAAAGAGCCTGCTATCATTACCATGATAATTATGCTCCCAAAAGATGTCTTCTTTCCTCATCTACAAGCAAATCAGCGCTTTAGAGTAGTTCTAGCATCAAAACTAACTGTATAGAAAGGGGAAAAAAAAGAACTAACTCTTTACTCAGCGCTCTATCGGAGCGCCCACCTTGTTCCCCCATTCCGTCCAGGAACCGTCATAATTTTTTACATTTTTATGACCCAATAAGTACTTCAATACAAACCAGGTATGGCTAGAACGCTCGCCTATGCGACAATATACGACTGTTTCTTTTTCAGGATCTAATCCAGCTTGTTTTTCATAAATGTCTCGCAGCTCAGCAATAGATTTAAATGTGCCGTCTTCTTTTACCGCCGTTTTCCAAGGAACACTTTTGGCCCCTGGAATGTGACCTCCACGTAACACCCCTTCTTGTGGATATTCAGGCATGTGAAGAAGCTCTCCAGAATATTCCCCTGGACTACGTACATCAATCAGCGGACCCTTCGCCTTTAAAAAATCGAGCACGCCATTATAAAAGATCCGAATGTCTTCATCCATTCTTTTGGAGGGGACTGGATAATGAGTCCTTTCAAAAGAAGGTTTTTCTTTCGTTAGAGGAAGACCGAGTTTAATCCATTTGTCTCGGCCCCCATTAAGGATTTTCGATTTTTTATGATCAAACAATTCAAAGGCCCACAGCGCATAACAAGCCCACCAGTTAGATTTATCCCCATAAAATATACAGGTCGTATGAGGAGTTATGCCATTACGGGAACAAAGTTCAGCAAACTTTTCCGCAGAAATATAATCACGAATGATTGGGTCTTGTAAATCCTTGCGCCAATCGATATGTACGGCTCCAGGAATATGTCCCGTATCATAAAGCAACACGTCTTCGTTGCTTTCAATAATCCGAATATCCGGAGCAAGAGAATTTAAATTTTGCGCAAGCCATTCTATTTCTACTATCTTCTCCTCAAACACATAACCAGTACTCATAAGCTACCTCCATTCCATATTATTGGGTTGTTTCTCATTCTGGACCATAACAAAGCGGTCTATCCAAACAGTCTTTACAATTTGGAGCTTTACATACAAAGATTCCTTCTTCTTCGCATAATTTTCTATAAAAATATTTCTTCCAGCGCATATCTTCTCTATTGGAGCTGAAAAGAGGAAGAAAAAAAGCTTCTAAGATTCTCCCAAGCTCTTTTCTACTCTCTAAGCCAAGATCCTGCCAAAGATGATTGTCTCCCAGAGAGGCCGTTGCAAGGAGGTGGGCTATCCACAAGGATACCTCCCCAAAATAATTGCGGTAACGAAGAAACAATTGAACAAGCATTTTGTGTTCTTCGTACAGCTCTAGATAAGTCCCTAAATTGCCATCCCTGGAACAAATCAGATTCATTTCAAAAAAAACTGCCATTTTTGATAGTTCTTCTTTTGGCAAACCAAGACCAGGAATAAATGGATCACTATTTGCAGAACCAAATTTCCACAGGACATAATCAACGCTCTTCTTCAAGAGTCGCAGGAGATTGTAAGGAATATCACAGTCTTTCTTTTTTAAAGGTTGATTTTGTAGACATATATCCATCATCATAAGCTTCTTTCAAACATTGAGCATTTATTATGCCATTTATAGGAGCATGGAAGGCTGTTCTTTTTTCACTTCACTGCCGTTACTGAAAGCTGCTACACTAAAAAAAGAGAAAAGGGCTTGAAGAAAAAATTCGATTTCTTCTTGAGTCGTTTCAATACCCAGAGAAATTCTTAAAGCCGAAGCGGCTTCTTTTCGATCAAATCCCATAGCTAAAAGCACATGCGAAGGTTCTTGGCTGCCGCTCATACAAGCTGAGCCTGTAGAAACAGCAATCCCCTTCTGGTCAAGATAAATCAATAGCTCTTCAGAGTCGGTTCCTGAAAAAATGATGTTCGATGTATTCCAAATTCGACTATTGTTTTTTGCAACAATAACAATCCCAGGCAATTCCTGTTCAATTGTTTGTTCCATCCAGTCACGTAATTTTTGGATCCTACCACTCTGTCTCATTATCTTTGATTCTGCAAGTTCACAGGCTTTCGCCATTCCCACAATCCCAGCAACATTTTCCGTTCCTCCTCTTTTATTTCTTTCCTGATGTCCAGGAATCAAAGGAGCAAGAGGAAGTCCCTTTCTTACATAAAGCACTCCAATGCCCTTCGGCCCATAGCATTTATGGGCAGAAAATGAAAACAAATCTACTCCAAGCTCTGCTAGATGGATCTTTATTTTACCCACGACCTGAGCACCATCCACATGAAAAAGTATCCCTTTGGCTTTGGCTATTCGGCTGATCTGTTCAATTGGAAAAAGCACCCCTGTTTCATTATTAGCCCACAGAAGGCTAAGAATCCCAACAGAGCTATCCAGCGATTTTTCCAGTTGTTCAAGATTAAGCGAGCCATCTCTTTCAACAGGCAGGATAGTAAACTGGACATTTTCTTTCTCTAAGAGCTTCATAAGACTGAAAACGGCCGGATGTTCCACAGCCGAAATTACAATTTTATTTTTTTGCGCCCCAGCCAACAAAGCACCTCTTAAAGCCAATCCAATGCTTTCTGTACAACCGCTTGTAAAAATGATTTCTTCAGTCCTTGTTCCAAGAAACTGTGCAATTTTCTTTCGGCAATTAAACAGGGCCTCTTTAGCTTCCTGTCCTTCCCGATGACTGCTTGAAGGATTACCGAATTTTTCTCTTAGCCAGGGAAGCATCGCCTCATATACTTCCTCTAAAAGCGGTGTCGTGGCATTGTAATCTAAATAGACCCTATCCCTCTTTATTAGCGTCTTCATCGACTCTTTCTAATTCTTCGGCTTTCATTCCGACCAGATAACCTCTTTCGATAAAATCAACCCCATAAATATAGTATTTTTGTAGAAATGTCCCGATACAGCTGACAAAACCAATTTCGCCCTTTTTAACCAAAATTTCTCCTATCTCTTTTCCAGGAAATGTTCCATCATTGCGAATATTTTTTCTACTTCTAACCTTTTGGCCAAACTCAAATAGAGGCGGGCCATCAAGCTCATTGATGTCCTTCTCTTTCATCGTCTTTCTTTTTTTCCCATCCTTTTTTCAACTGATTGTTTTGTGTTTGTCCATAGAGCTCTTCCATTCGAAGCTTCGCAAATTCTCTCACAAAGGAATCCTGGTCTTGACAAAAAATTTGTAAAGAACCAGGATGAATTCTCCGTACTACTTCAAATCTTACTTTCCAGCTAGGATCATTGATAAATCGGCTCAATTCATTCGAGTCTAGTCTAGAGACAACCGTCAGCCTGACATCTTCGTTCAAATCATTGGCAAGGATGTTCAATCCCTCTTCCCCTATTCTCTTGGCAACTTCAATCCGTACAGCAGCTTCAGGATCTGAAACCATAAAAATCAACCATTCGAGCGGAATTTTTCTAGCAACTATTTGTCTAACATAATAATCGGGATCAATCAGCATCGGGACAAGATCCAACCCCTCCAATAATCCAGCAGCCCTAATACGCACCTCCCGGCTCTTATCAAAACGCAATCGAAGAAGAAACTTTTTGGGAACATAGTAAGCAGCGCTCATTCTGACAGTATCGTCAGGATCCATCGACATCCGAATTTGATGATGACCATCGACATGCCTCAGAGCAATTGCCCGAATTTCAAAATAGGGATGCATCAAATAACTTCTAGCCAGGGTTGGATTTCTTTCGAAAAAGCGTTCAATTCTTTTCGCATACCTATCCTGAATACATGCTTCCCCCTTCTTACATTTGCCCCTAGATTTTAAATCCTTATGAGGGCATTGGGTGCAGTCAACTGGTCTCCCTTCCCAATCTAAACATTCGTTCGAAAGATCTTTCACTGATTGTCCTCTCCTTTGAGGATAGTCGCTAGCCTCCTAGCACCTATTTGATTCGTTACATCAAGACTGGTTAATAGTTGGAGCATTTTTAAGGCTTCCTCTTTGTTGCCCACTCGTCCAAGCAGATAGGCCACAGCATGAAAAGCTCTTAAGTAGAGATCGACCAGAGGATTCTCAGCGCTTTTCAACATTTCGATCTGATCTTCAGTTAATTCCATCCAGTTTTCATTTATCCTCAATTTTTTTGCTGTTTCCTCCATACACAATCTTCCCCAATATATAGACTGCAACAGATCACTCTGATAAAAGTAAAACCGATAGAAGCCGATCAGAACAGTAATATGCTTGCCAGCCTTCTCAAATGCCTTATACAAATGAAAGAGTACTTGTTCTTTGTTGGGATATGCCCCTGCAGCCTCTTTAAGCTCCCTAGCAGCCTCCTCCACCAGCTCTCCCCAATAATCTTCTGGAATGCCATAAGCATCCATAGCATTTGAGCAGCGGCTTGGCATACGATTTCCTCGCTTTTGGCCTATGCCTCTTTCCTTTGATATTTCTCATTCAGATAAAACTCAATCATATGGGGTCTTATCCATTGGAATGATCTGGAGGTAAAGAGGAACAGCCACAGCTGTTATTATTTTTCCTTCCTGATAGCACAATTAGTCTTGTCTCGGTGGGAGTCTCAATAAAATGGACAATGGCTTCTTCAAAGAAAGGAAGGCATTCTTTTGGAATAAACAGTCTAACGCCATCCTCCCATGTGGTATCCGATTGCAGTGGCTCCTCGACAATGCTAAAGTCCGTAGCAAATCCTGAGCAGCCACCTTCTCCAACAATCAATCGCATGCCCGAGCTTTTTGTTCCTCCACACATCCGGATCATCCGACTAATAAATTGTTTTGCCTTGGGTGTAATCGATATTTTCATGGCTATTTTTTGGCTTTGTATCGTGGACGGCTTTTATCAATCACACAGGTATTGTCTACTGGACAGACAGAGACGCATTGCGGTTCATCAAAAAAACCTATACATTCTGTGCATTTTTCTGGATCTATGGCAAAAATGCCTTCTTTTTCATAGATGGCGCCATTTGGGCACTCCGGTTCACAAGCAGAACATCCTGTACATTGGGATGCAACGATCTTATATGCCATACTTTATTCTCCTTTTTGTTCATTAGTTTTAATTCAAAGGCACTAATGCCCCCTGTCGAATAAGAGCATCTTCTTTTTTGGTTGGATGAATCAATCCAGCATTGACCTTTCTAAGATATTCTTTGAAATAACTCACAGCGGCCTTTTCAATATATTCATAAGCAAACCTATCAACGGTCTCTATGCCAGCTTTCTCCAAAGCTTCTTTCGGGCATGATCCTATTTTTGCCACAAACACAGCAACACAATCCCTTATAGCCCGAATAACAGTTTCAAGCGCCTCCTCTTCTCCATAACCGCCCTGGCAATAGAGATCGACTCTCCGATGACCGATGAATTTCGAGCCTTTCGTACTAAGCTCATAAATTTGGAATTCCTTAGCATGCCCAAAATGCTCGTTGATTTTGCCCCCACCTTTGGTGGCTACAGCAACCAAAATCTTAAGTTCACTATTTTCCTTAGCTATTTCTTTTAATTCCTTTTCTCTTTCCGCCACTCTCTTTTGCCTCTCCTGCTCCACTTGCATTTTGTAGGCATTTCTCGTTTCCATATCGTAATTCAGCTCAATGGAGGCGATCTTCTCTTTGGTAAATTCACTACTCCTATCTTCCCCAAGCAATCCAACCGCATCGGCGCGGCATTGCCTGCAATGCCTCATCATGTTCATCTGTCCTTCACATTTGTCCTGCAGCGCTTTCAATTCCTGTGCTGTCGGCCCTCTCTGTCCTGTCAACCCAAAGTATGTTCCATGCTCAGGTGCCGAAATAAGGGGCATGATATTATGGAGAAAAGCTCCACGTGATTTCACAGCTTTATTAACCTCTATTAAGTGTTCGTCGTTAATCCCCGGGATCATTACCGAATTGATCTTGCAAAGGATCTTTTCAGCCGTAAGCATCTCTAATCCTTCTAATTGTCTTTCCGAAAGAATCTTCGCTGCCTCTTTCCCTTTATATCTTTTATGTTTATAAAACACCCAGGGATAAATTTTCTCCCCCACCTTTGGATCTATCATATTGATCGTAATGGTTACATGATCCACATTGAAATCCTTGATTCGTTTCACATACTCGGGTAATGCTAGACCGTTGGTTGAGAGACAAAGCTTTATATCTGGAGCTTTCTTTGCTACAAGCTCAAAAGTTTTAAATGTCTTATCCGGATTAGCTAAAGGATCTCCTGGACCCGCTATCCCAAGAACAGTCATCTGAGGAATGAGAGAGGCAACAGCTAAAACCTTCTTAGCTGCTTCTTCTGGGGTAAGCTTTTCGCTTACTACCCCTGGTCGGCTTTCATTCGCACAGTCATACTTTCTGTTACAATAATTGCATTGAATATTACATGCCGGCGCCACAGCCACATGCATCCGCGCATAATAATGGTGCGCTTCTTCGCTATAACAGGGATGATTTTTTACTTTTTCCCAAATTTCCTCGGGAAGATCTCCTGCTCCCGCTCCAGAGCCACAACTCGATTTTCCGCTGCCTCCCTTCGAACCGCATCCTTGATGCTGAATAGTGGAAGTAACGGAAAGTCCCAAGGCTTTCAAACGCTGAAAATTCTTTGCTTTCGGAGTTTGGGTCAAAGCAGCAGTCATCGAGTACCTCCTTTATTGTTTTTTAAAGGATTCGAGCAAAAGCTGTGCCAATTCTTCTCCTTGATTGAGACAACCTCTCTGTTTGTCTTTTCCTTTATTGGTGTTGCGTGCCAACCTATTTCATCGATTCTAGAGATTCGTTGATCCAGCTCTCATAGAAGAAGCGTCGTGTAGGAATTGGTACAAAAGCTGGTAGGAATGTTGTGATAAAACACACACTCCCTCAGCTAAATTGTAAGGTTTAGCATTATAAATTTATTTTTATTTGCTTATTACAAATTCCGTTGACTCTGGACTATAGTCCAACCTTTAGATTGCCTACAAAAGAGCAATATGCAGAAGGAGGCCTACTACAGTGAAATTCAATGTTTTTCTCCAGATTGAAGGGATGAAATGCGAAGATTGTGCAACGCATCTTCTAAGAGCTCTTCAAAAACTCCAAGGGATTGAAAAAGTTCAGATGACTGATTGGCGATCCAAAAGAGCCAACCTTGTTACTACCCAGCAATGGAACGAGCAGGAAGTTCTACAAACAATCGAAGCATTAGGTTACCAGGGCACTGTCATCGAACGGATGCCAATAGGAATGGACAGCGAAGAGAGGAGCAAAGCTTATGATCTTTTGATTGTAGGTGGAGGTTCTGCTGCCTTTGCTGCTGCAATAAAAGCAAGTGAACTAGGAGCGAAGGTTGGGATCGTTGAATCTGGGGTCATTGGAGGTACCTGTGTCAATGTGGGCTGCGTCCCGTCAAAATTCCTTATTCGAGCCGCTGAAGTTTACACAATGGCAAGGAACCCTCGGTTCGCAGGTTTAGGACCTTGTAATATGCCCTTAGACTGGGCACAATTGTCCGATCAAAAAGAAAAATTGGTCAGCATGTTGCGGATGCAAAAATACCTCCATCTTTTGGATGTCTACCCAAATATTTCTCTTATCGAGGGAAAGGCAAGATTGATGGCTGGCAACCAACTGATCGTTAATAATAAAACCTATACTTCAAGAAAAATTCTGTTAGCCACTGGTTCCTCTCCGTCTATCCCTCCGATTCCTGGGTTAAAAGAGACAGGTTTTCTCGATAGCACCACTGCCTTAAGTGTAAAAACTCTGCCCTCTTCTCTTGCCATAATTGGCGGAGGAACTATAGGACTAGAACTTGGACAGATGTTTGCCCGCTTTGGCGTTAAGGTACATATCATTGAGGCCCTCCCCTCAATTGCCATGAGCGAAGAACCTGAAATAAGAGAGCAACTTAGCCTATGTTTGAAAGAAGAAAGGATTGAACTCTTGACAAACACTCAGGTGCGCTATGTGGAAAAAACGGGAGAAAATGGCTGTTTTATTTCTATCCAAAACGGGAAAAAAGGAATTGGATTGAGGGTGGAGAAAATTCTTGTCACAACAGGTCGTAGTCCCAACACAGCAGAGCTAGGACTCGAAGAAGTTGGAGTCAAAAAGGGAAGTCGTGGAGAAATTCTTGTTGATTCCTTTCTACGTACCACCAATCCAGACATTTATGCCGCCGGAGATTGTGCAGGCTTTCCGCAGTTTGTTTATGTATCCGCTTACACTGGAGGAATCGCTGCAGAAAATGCTATTAAGGGAGCTAAACGATCAATTGATTTTTCAGCTCTACCCAGAGTGACTTTCACCGATCCACAGATCGCAAGTGTTGGCTTAACCGAGGCTCAAGCAAAAAAAGAAGGATTGAATGTTGTTACTTCGATTTTTCCGTTCAAAGAGGTTCCAAAGGCTATCATTTCTTTGGATACTAGAGGATTAATTAAGCTTGTAATCGAAAAAAACACAGAAAAACTTCTAGGGGCTCACTTGCTTGCTGCAGCAGCTGGAGATTTTATTCAGGAGGCCGTTGTTGCTCTCCGACATGGATTAACCATACAAGACATAGTGGATGGCTTCCATCCCTATCTAACAATGAGTGAAGCAATAAAACTGGCTGCACTCTCATTTAAAAAAGATGTCGGACATCTTTCCTGTTGTGCCAGTTAGCAAGGAGCTGATCCTTTGCTAGCCAATGTTTTTGTTGCTCCTTCATGAGGAATCATAAGCCAAAGTAGCCAATAATATTGGAAGACTCATAGCCTCTCCAACAGCTGCGATAGAAACTAACTTCATTAGGTCTCCAGTCTCAATTTTCTGACTCTTTCTTTTGAATCCCTATCCTCTTTCTGGCCGTAGCTGAAGAGGCAGGCATAGGAGAATCCTCCAGCGCTTTGCAGTATTGGCGGATTAAACTACATTGGAGGCAATTTCATCAAATCTTAGCCTCGCTGTCCGCTAGCAACTTTTCTTTCCAACGTTTAGTGGTTATCAAGAGAGAGGTTAACTTATCCTTAAAAAAAAACTCGCTTAGTGGAGTTTATGTTTCATGATCTTCCAAAGCCGAAAGAATTGGACAAGGCTTTTCGGTTCGGTTTTTTTGACAACTATTTGCTAAGTTCTCAAGGCTCTCTTTTATTCTTCGGAGATCTTTTATTCTTTTTTCAAGATCTTCTATTTTCCTCTTGACCTTCTGCAAAACTCTTTGACAGCTGCCTTCTTTAGGTAAAAAAAGAAGTTCTTTGACTTCATTTAAAGATAAACCTAGTTCCTTAGCTCGTTTAATAAAGCTTATGGTTTTTAAAGCATTTTGATCGTAAAGACGGTAACCCGAAAGAGAACGTGCCGGCTTGGGTAGTAAACCTTTCCTTTCATAAAATCGAATGGTTTCCACTCCAACCCCAGCCATATTTGCCACCTTACCAATGGTCAAAGGCCTGTTGATTGTTTTCTGATTCATGCAACAATATAAACCCTAAACTAAACTTTAGGGACAAAAGAAAGCGTATGAAATAATCTTTTGAACAAACTTTTGGATCGGATCAGAAAAAAATTTTTACTAAAAATTCCTTAGCTAGTATTAATTTCATCCAGTTGCGAGGGAAACCCTGGCATTCATGCCGGGGAGGGATAGCGCGGCGGCGTAAGCCGCCCCAGTTCCCGCCATCTCCTTCCTCCAATGCTATCTTGGTTCAGGCGGGCACGTCCACGACCCATCAACCCTCCGCGCCCACTTTCCTAAGCCCTTAGGAGCCTTGTAATGCAGGCATCTCTGCCCCTCTCCCCTCAGGCATGTCTGCAACCGGCTCACCCCTCGCGGTGTCGGTAAGAACCTTCAGGCCTTTGCCCTTGCCCAGCATGATCCCCATCTTCCAGTGTCTGGGACTGAGGAAGCATCCCGGAGTGGGTCTTAACGACCTGTTGCAAACGTAGGGGACTGCCTACTGCTTTCCCTGTTCAAGATAGCTTGCTTTCACAAGCTCCGCCCTCTAGGGCGGGGTAGTTGACTCTTTCCAATTTCTATACCGTTCTAAAGACTCTTCAATAATTGGGAAAGCTTCCTTAGCTGGGAGAAAGTCTTCTACTACCACCTTTTTATGTTCCAATGCCTTGTAATCCTCAAAGAATCGTCGGATAACCCGCAACTTATGGATGGGAAGTTCATGAATATCGTTCAAATGACTGTATTCTGGATCGCTTGTGAGCACACAAACTATTTTATGATCTAGTTGTCCCTGGTCTTCCATTACCATTAGCCCTATTGTCCGCGCATGCACTAATGTCATAGGCAAGACAGGCTCATCCCCAAGAACCAAAACATCCAACGGGTCTTTATCTTCTGCCAGTGTTTGAGGAATAAATCCATAGTTGGCCGGATAATAAACGGCTGAATAAAGTACCCTGTCTAAGCGTAAAAGCCCAGTTTCTTTATCCAACTCATATTTATTGGAACTACCTTTTGAGACTTCAATCACTGCATTGAATTGAGAAGGCAGCCCATTTATTCCAGGAGAAACGTCATGCCAGGGATGAGAAACACCCTGTCTGTGATATGTAAAAGAAGGCGTCATAAAAAAAAAGATTTAAACAGACTTTGACCACACATCTCAAGAATTCAAGCAAAAGGCTACAAGAATTTTGTTATCGTTACTCTTTTGTGAGCATAGGATGCTATAGTGTTCTTGTTCATCAAGGTATCCTTGATTTGAGATAAAAATTTTTTTTCAACTTTATCTATAGAGAGAATAGACGAAGCAATCAACGCCTGTTCTCTGCGCTAAAACGACTGATAGGCTTGCAATGCCTGCTACTTTTTTTTCCTCTTTAAGAAAGGTAAGCAGAGGAAAAACAAATTCTACGAAATAAACCTCTTGGCACTCCATCCGCGTTCCACTTCGGGTCGATTACTAGTTTTGCTGATGATCCAGTTAATGCATGATTTGATGAGAGCAAAGAGCTGCTATCTTTCAACTTTTCCTCCTCCAGCCACCAAGAAAACACTCCAAAGCTTTATACTGGAAAAAAAAGCAATATTATCCTTCGAATCTGGCAGCCTCAGGAAAGCGTGAAATCATTTCAATACCAAGGGTGGCGTATTTTGCTCCTGCTTCCCCGAGTTTTTCTAAAGAGGGATAACCAAATCGGTGTACATCACGCAATGTTTTATTAATAACAACCAGCTTTCCTCCAAAAAGAACCACCCTTCCAAAGCCTTCATGATGCATGCTCATCATCGGCACCACAAGAACACCCGTCTTTTTTTCTATTGTTAAGGCAACGGCATTAAAAAATAGTTCTATCCGCCATAGAATATCAGGATCGGGATCCCCAATAATAGGAATTTCCTTTCTTTTTTGAGCATCAATAATATAATCTTTCAGTAGTTCCTCATTTTTTTTCCCCTCCCAATTTCCATATGTATCCTGAGCACGTAATTGATTGACAAGTTCAGTGATAAATTCTTCGATAAGCTCCGCGTCTATTTTTTCTTCCTTGAGTTTCATCACTATTCCTCCTCGAAATTCAGAATTTTCTCTCTTCCCTTGTTCATAGCTTTTCTAAGCCAAGGGGGTGGTGTCCCATTAAGAATCTGCTGGAGTTTGACAAGAATATCTTTAATTGGTTCGCAGTTGTTAGACTTTATAGGATGGATACCTTTGGCTACTACCCTAGCAGCTCCTGATCCACCAATGGCTGCGACATAGAGGATGGAACAATCTTTTATAGCTTCCAACTTGGGTTCTAATTTGTCCTCATTCCCATCCTCTTTAAGTTCTCCATCAAAACTAACCGTTTGTAGGTGTTGATACCCATCCTGGGAGACTTCATAAATAACGATATTTTTTGCCCACCCAAAATGAGCATCTACTCGATTCAAATCCTGTGTAGCAAATGCAATTTTCATAATTCATCCAGAAAGGGAGGTAAAAAAATGGGTTCGTTCTTTCTCTTCTTCTTTTTTTTCTTCCTGTTCGATAAGCAAGTTGGTTATTTCAAAAAGGATGTTGCGGCTTCCTCGGTATCCCACGCTCAAGCGGTGAGCTGCTCCTACTCTATCGAACATGGGAAGGCCTATTCGGTAGAGAGGAATTCCCAGTCTTCGGGAGGCACCCCGACCGTGGGAATGGGTAAGAATGAGCTCTGTACCTTTGGCCATGGTTTCTAAGTCTTCCAGATCGCCAATGGTGACTGTTTCACAGGGCATATTGGGAAGAAGGACAGATTCTGTGGTAGTAATCGCCGCGGTAATTTTTGCTCCCATTTCGACAAGGAAATTCCCAATTGCCCACAACAGATCAGGCTCAGCACCAAGGGCAATGGGAAGTCCCCCAAAATAAAATTGGCAATCGAGCATGGCATCGACAAGCTGGGATCTCTGGCGACGGTATTTATTGGGAACAGGTTTTTGAGTAATGCTTGAAAGCCTTTCTATAAAAAGATCGACCGAAGCTAATCCAGTGAGTCTTTCGAAAATAAAAAAAGGAACTCCTGTTTTGATTTCCAGAGCCATCGCAGCAGCGCGCATCTGTTCACCTATGGCAATGGTAACCTCCGATTTACCCATTTCTTTAAGCTTTTCTAATGGTGTCCCTCCAATCGTTGTAGGAGTAAAATCCTCGGGAAGATGCCCATCAAGCGATCCTGAAATATCGGGTAAAATGATAGCTCTGAGCCCAAAGTCTTCTACCATTTCCTTAATTTCTTCGATATCTGCAGCTGACAGATGACTTCCGGCTAATATATTGATTTGGCCTTTAACAGTTTCAGAAGATTTTTCAACTAATACTTCGATCATTTTCGAAACGGCTTTTCCCCAACCATCTTGAAATGCTCCAACGAAGTCAGGAGTGGAGACATAAACTAGCTGACAGTCTTCAACCTCCGGATGCCTCTGGCGAACGACCTTAAGATAACTTTCCACATCATCCCCTTTGGTTTCAGTCAGTCCAGTCGAGCAGATTCCTATCAAAGCAGGTTTTGCTCGTTTATAAATGTTCACAATTGCTTGTTCTATATTCTCCAATCCGCCCATGATTGTCGTGACTTCATTCATTGCCGTTGTTTGCAAAGGAATCATCTCGCGAAAATGTCGAACAAAAAGCACGAGACCAAAGGCGGTACACCCTTGGGATCCATGGAGCACAGGCATCGATCTATTAATTCCCATAAAGGCAAGCGCTCCCCCAATAGGCTGACTCAGCTTCAATGGGCTCACCGAACAGGCCTTTTTGCTATGGATAATCGTTGCCATCTTAATTTTTATCGGTTAGTCCCACGGAGCAGGAGTTCTTAAGGCCTCCCACAGAGGATTATTTAAAGTCCTATCAATCTGATCTACCAAATTGACCATGCCTTCATATCCAGCATAGGCATGATGTCTTTCCTGATTAATATCTAGCCAAGGAACCTTCGCCTTTAATGCAACAAATTGAGAGCGGCCTCCGGAAAGCAAAATGTCCGCCTGGGCATCCTTAAGCATCTTATACATCTCCTTAGGCGTCATCTCTTCGATCAGGTGGGCTTCTTCTCCCATGATTTTTTTGATCCTTTGTTTATCTTCCTCCGTTGATTTTTTAACACTAGTCCCTACCACCACCATCCCCACTTCTTGCAAAGCCGAAACAACAGACCAAGATTTCACTCCTCCGGTGATCAATAAAACCCTTTTGCCAGATAACCTTTTTTTGTATGTTTCCAACTTTCTCCATGCTTTCTGTTCCTCGTGTCTGATCAGAATTTCGGTCTTCGCCAGCAGTTCCTCCTCTGCCCCCCTTTGGACAAGAAGCGTAGCGATGTTTCTTAAAGCCTCACTCATATCGGAGATTCCATAAAAAGAGCCTTCAAAAAAAGGAATCCCATAGCGTTCTTCCATTTTTCTAGCGATATTGATCATCGCCTTGGAGCAGACAAGCATTGCTGCTCTAGCCCTATGACAACTGGCAATTTCTTTGTAACGACTATCCCCTGATATACAGGCAGCAATCCTTATACCAAGTTGATCGAACAGCGGTTTTACCTGCCACAATTCCCCCGCTAAATTATATTCGCCAATGATATTGATATCATAGGGGGTAGTCACTTCTGGTTCTTCAGTGCCAATAACGTAGTCCAATAACGCTTCACCAGCTAACTTGTTACCAAGGTTTTTACTACCAGAAAAGCCAGGGGATTGAATCGGAACAACAGGGATCCCAAATTTCTCTTTGGCTGCCTTGCATACGGCTTCTAAATCATCGCCAATCAAGGCAGGAATACAGGTATTATATACGAAAACGGCTGGGGGTCTGTACTTTTCCACCACTTCCTTTATGGCTTTGAAAAGCCTCTTTTCTCCGCCATAAATAACATCCATTTCGTTTATATCTGTCGTAAAACCCAAACGATAAAGCTTGGAGCCGGAGGACTTGGAACCTCGGTTATCCCAGGAGTTCCCTTCACAGGCTATTGGACCATGGACAAGATGAACGACATCAGTTATAGGCTGCAAGGCGATTTTGGCTCCATCAAAGGCACAGCCTCCGGCTGCAGCCCCAGGCTGTAAGATCTTGGTGCAGCCTTTTTTTCGTTCTTTATCCGATTTCGAGCGGTTTTTTTGGCAGGCTGGCTCTTGAAACACCTCCTGGATTTTTGCCGATAGCGTCGTCATTGTACTAGCCTCCTTGGCAGCCTTTTGTTTTATTGGTGATCCTTATCGTATTATGTCATAGCTATAATCTGATTTTGCAGGAACGATTGTGTTTTTATCCATCTCATCAAAGATCTTATTCAAAATCCACACTAGAACATTCAATCCACCCTGATAGCCCCATATCGGATAGCGATGATGATGATGCCTATCAAAAATAGGAAATCCAATACGAATCAAGGGAGTGCCCGTATCCCTTTCGAGATATTTAGCATAGGTGTTACCGATTAAAAAATCTACAGGCTCTGTAAAGAGCAGCGAGCGCATATGCCACAGGTCTTTGCCAGCATAAACACTGCCATTTTTGCCAAAAGGAGAAGCCTCAAGAAGGGTTTTTGCTTTTTCTTCCCATTCTTTTCCACCATTGGTACATAAGACATGAATCGGTTCGGCTCCCAGTTCCAAAAGAAAACCAGTAAGACCAAGGGTCATATCCGGATCTCCAAACAGAGCAAAGCGCTTCCCATGAATATGGGCATTGGAATCCGCTATGGCATCAACAAGCCTTCCCCGTTCTTTTTCAAGTTCTTCAGGGATAGGCTTCCCAGTCAACTTACTGATTTCCATAAGGAATGCATCGGTCGCTCGCACTCCTATTGGGCAATGGAAGACAGCAGTTTGTTGGCCCTTCTCATTTATGTAAGAGATAGTTTTTTCTGTGCAAAATCCTTGGATGGAAACCGTAGCTTTTGAATGAATAGCATCAGAAATCTCAGTGAGTTTTGTTCCCCCATCATACATTCGGAATGTCCCATCGGTTGGGGTATCCCAAACATCGCTATTATCAGAAAGAATCAAATAGTTAACCCCCATCAAACTAAGCATTCTTTTTAATTCCCTCATATTGCCTACAGTATAAGGGTCAAAGCCTCCAATAATATTGATTCGATCCACAGGCTTTCTTTCTAGTGGTGGCACAGTTCCCGCTTTACCATCCCAAAAATAGCTCAGTATCCCTTTCATCATATTGTCGTAGCCTGTAATATGGCTTCCAACAAAGGATGGGGTATGGGCAAAAGGAACGTCAAAGTCTTGGGGAATGCTGCCTTTATCCCTTGCATTTTTTATAAAGGCATTGAGATCATCGCCAATCACCTCAGCCATACAAGTAGTGGAGACAGCGATCATTTTTGGTTTGTATAAAGAAAAAGAATTAGCCAGCCCATCAATCATGTTGTTAAGCCCACCAAAGACAGCCGCATCCTCAGTCATAGAAGAGGAGACACAGCTGGAGGGTTCTTTAAAATGCCGACTAAAATGGCTCCGAAAATAAGCCACACAGCCCTGGGAGCCATGAACAAAGGGCAGGGTTCCTTCAAATCCCACTGCCGCAAAGATGGCTCCCAGGGGTTGGCAGGCTTTGGAAGGATTTATGGATATGGCTTCTCGTGCGAAATTTTTTTCTCTGTACTCCCAGCTTTTTGTCCATTCCCTAATTTTTTCAACCTCTTCAGCAGGTACTGGATTTTCAAACTCACATTTTTTCTTTTCGAACATCTCTAAGTACTGAGGTTGTCTAAACAGATTAAAATGATCGAGCACATTGTCAGCATTTTGGCTTTTTGCCTTTTCTGTCCTTTCCATAATCCTCTCCTTTATTGTTAAGCTTTAGACTGAATCGGAAGCTTCATTGCTTTGTTTTCCAAGGCGCAGCAGTCATTTTCCACACCGGGCTATTGATCGCCATGTCCATGTCCCTAGCAAATATCGCAAAGCCATCATACCCATGATAAGGCCCAGAATAATCCCAGGAATGCATCTGGCGAAAAGGAAAGCCCATCTTCTGGAAAACATATTTTTCTTTGATTCCCGAACCCACTAGATCGGGCTGAAGTGCTTCAACAAACTTTTCGAATTCGAAGCCTGTCACATCATCATAAATAAGGGTGCCATCCTTTACGTAATGGGTGGTCCGCTGGTAATCATCATTATGGCCAAACTCATAGCCAGTGCCAATGACTTCCATTCCCAAATCTTCATAAGCGCCAATGACATGCCTGGGTCTTAAGCCCCCCACAAAGAGCATTACTTTTTTGCCTTCTAACCTAGGCCTGTATTTGGCAATGACCGCATCGACCATTGGTTGATACTTAGCAATGACCTTTTCGGCACCTTCTTTAATTTTATCGTCAAAAAAGCTAGCGATCTTCCGCAGCGATTCGGCTATTTTTGTTGGCCCAAAGAAGTTGTATTCTACCCATGGAATCCCAAATTTCTCTTCCATGTACCGGCTGATGTAATTCATCGAACGATAACAGTGTAAAATATTGAGTTTGACTTTAGGGGTTCTCTCAAGCTCTTTTAAGCTACCATCTCCTGACCATTGAGCCACAACGCGCAAACCCATTTCTTCAAGAAGGATGCGTGATGCCCAAGCATCCCCGCCAATGTTGTAATCACCAATAATAGCAACATCATAAGGAGTAGTAACAAACTCTTCTTTTTTGCCGGCCATTTTTTCTAGCACCCAATCCCTGATGCTATCATTGGCTATATGGTGACCTAAAGACTGCGAAACCCCTCTAAAACCTTCACATCGTACGGGTACAATTGTCTTGCCTCCGAAATCTTTACTTTTAGCTTTGGCCACCGCCTCAATATCATCTCCAATCAAGCCTATAGGACACTCCGACTGAATCGTAATACCCTTGTTCAAAGGAAAGAGTTCCTGCAGTTCTTCCAGAGCTTTCGCCAACTTCTTATCTCCCCCAAAGACAATGTCCTTTTCTTGGAAATCTGTCGTAAACTGCATGGTCACAAAGGTATCTACGCCTGTTGTGCCGATATAATAATTCCGACGTGAAGCCCATGAATATTGCCCACACCCCACCGGTCCATGGCTAATATGGATCATATCTTTTATTGGTCCCCAGACCACCCCTTTGGATCCCGCATAAGCACATCCTCTGATGGTCATTACCCCAGGAAGCGATTTAATATTGGATTTTACGCCACAATCGGTCTTTCCAGCTTCATAAAGATTTAAGTGCTTTTCTCTTTTTTTTGCTGCCTTCTCTGGGTAGACTTGAAGCACCTCTTTGATAAGCGCTTTGTTCTTTTCCTTTAGCGTTACTGGTTGTGCGTTTTCAATCGTCAAACTCATAGATTTACTCCTTTTGTTCTGTGATTAGCTCCTCTCCAATGAGCTGTTCTATTTAGGGTCGATCGAACCCCTCACTTCTATAGAGGAGGGGTTCGACTTTCCATAGTCGCAATCAAACACAAACGGCAGCTTCCTCTTCCACTTTCGCTTTTCCAATCAAGCTTTCGTCCTCTTTTTTCATAATCCCAAACTCCATTAGCAGATCCTCCAGCTCATCCATCGTCACCGGCTTGGGAATTACTCCTTTTCCAGCGTTTTCATGGATTTTCTTAGCTAAAGTTCGATATTCGTCTGCTTGCTTACAATCTGGAGCATATTCGATTACAGTCATTCTTCGTAACTCCGCATGCTGGACAACATTATCTCTAGGAACAAAGTGGATCAGCTTTGAGCCAAGTCTTTTGGCTAATGCGTCAGCCAAGTCATATTCCCTATCGGTCTTTCTTTCGTTACAAATCAGTCCACCAAGTCTTACCCCACCTGAATTGGCGTATTTCAATATTCCTTTGCAGATATTGTTCGCTGCATACATCGCCATCATTTCTCCAGACATGACGATATAAATTTCCTGAGCTTTGTTTTCTCTAATAGGCATGGCAAATCCCCCACAGACGACATCCCCAAGAACATCATAGGACACATAATCGATATCCTCATAAGCCCCATTTTCTTCTAGGAAATTAATCGAGGTGATGACCCCCCGCCCCGCACATCCCACTCCGGGCTCAGGACCGCCAGATTCGACGCATCGTATGTTCCGGTAACCAATTTTCATCACATCTTCTATTTCCAAATCTTCCACACTTCCGGCTTGAGCCGCCAAATGGAGAATGGTATCCTGAGCTTTGGAATGTAGAATCAATCTCGTAGAGTCTGCTTTAGGATCGCATCCGACAATCAGGATCCGCTGCCCCATCTCGGCTAACGCCGCTAGCGTATTCTGAGAAGTTGTAGATTTACCGATACCTCCCTTACCATAAAAAGCAATCTGCCTTAATCCACTCACTAGTACCTCCTTTTTTCTTTTTGTTTTTTTGGCAGGCAACCGCCGTTTTCCTACTGTGAGCAGCATCTATGCCAACATGTAGAACCGTTATAAAAGCATCCTTTGCCCCATCTCTATGGTTCTGTAGTCTACAAGCAAAACTTTTAGGCTCTATTCTTCCCATTCTTGGGAGAAGACCAGGGAGGAGTCTCTCCTATCACTTGTTCGACACAGATTGGATTGGCTGTTAAAAAAAAGACAAAAGAAAAATATTTTGTCGAATTCTTTACATTATTGGATGTTTCAATGCTCAAACTGGAGAAATCTAATGGCATACTTTCTGCTCCTACCTGTACGTGGGGACAAGACAAAAGATTTTGTTAGCTGACACAACCTTACGAGACGGAGAGCAAACTCCAGGAGTTGCATTCAGTCCTAATCAAAAGGCGCTGATTGCTAAACGGTTAGCGCAATGTGGCCTCAGAGAAATTGAAGCAGGCACCCCATCGATCGGAAAAGTAGAAATGGAAGCCTTCGATAAAATTCTTTCCCTTGGACTTTCTGCTCGGGTCATGGCATGGGGAAGAATGACGGAGGAAGATCTAAAGGCAGTCAAGCTATCTGGAGCAACTACTGTCAACCTCTCCATACCCCTTTCTGACATTCAGATTTCAACAAAACTCCAGACGACCCGATCCTCTGTGCTAGAAAAAATAAAAAAATATGTATCGAAAGCCAAGGACATGGGCCTTGAAGTGGCTGTGGGAGGAGAAGATGCCTCCCGAGCAGATGAACATTTTTTAATGGATGCCATTGAAGTTTCTCAACAAAGCGGTGCCTTCCGATTTCGCTATGCTGATACTGTTGGTATTCTCGATCCTATTCAAACCTACAAAATCATTTCCAAGTTAAAAAAAATCACTCCCCTGCTTTTGGAATTCCATGGACATGATGATTTTGGCATGGCAACAGCCAATTCAATAGCTGCCTGGCATGCTGGTGTTGATTCTCTCAGTCTTACCGCTTGTGGTCTTGGAGAAAGAGCAGGGAATGGATCGCTTGAAGAAGTTGCCTTTTTCCTTTCTCTTCGTGAAAATGTAGATAGCGGCATAGATCTGAAGGCACTTTTTTCCTTGTGTTTCTTAGTTGCTCGGTTCAGTGGAAGGAAAATTCCTCGTTGGAAAAGTATCCTAGGGAAAGATATTTTTCTGCACGAATCAGGCATTCATGTTGATGGAATTCTTAAAAACCCAAGAAATTATGAACCTTTCAATCCGACTATTATAGGCCGCAAGCATCGGTTTATTCTTGGGAAACATTCAGGAAGAAAATCCGTTCTTTGGACCTACGAAAAACTGGGAATCCTATTATCAGAAGAACAGGCCAAAAGAATATTGGATCAGATTAGGGATTTTGCAATAAACAACAAAAGAACTCCTTCAAAAGAGCAATTAATAGGCTTTGTCGATACTCCTAAGGCCTTTCCTTCAGCTAGCCCAATCGAAAAAAGCTGTTAACCTCCTCACCCATTATCTAGCGCCCTTGGAAAGTTTCCTTTGCTTCATGCAGACCGCATTCTCTTTTTATGCCAAAGAATCGGGTTTGCTCTGGAAGCATCCCTGCTTCAAGTTTGCTTGTCGTATGAATATCTCCTATGGAAACATATCCCTCGAAAGCCAGTGGATGCATCGGCAGTTTGTTCTTATAGATAAACTCGTTGATTCTCTCCGTTGTCCAATCGGCTATGGGATGCAGCTTTGCCCGATCCCAATGCCAGGTTAAAATAAGGATGTTTCTTCTAGTCGAAGCTTGTTCCCTGCGCAACCCAGAAATCCAACAACGGGCCTCAAGTTCTTCCAAAGAACGGATCATGGGCTCAACTTTCATAATCTGATTATACTTTTCTATGCCCTCTTTGCCTTGCTCCCAGAGTTTTCCGTAGCGTGCTTCAAACCAAGCAGGAGAAAGAGCTGGCCTATATACTTTTAGATTAATTTTCAATTCTTCTACTAGTCTATCTATATAGCGGTAAGTTTCTGGGAAAAGATAGCCCGTATCGATCACTACAACAGGAATTTCTGGCCAGACAGAAAGAACAAGCTTGAGTGTGACAACCGATTGAGCTCCAAAACTCGAGCTTAATATTACTTTTCTTTCGAAAAAATCGAGCGCCCAACTAATACGCTCCAAGGCATCTTTTTTTTCCAAAAGCCGGTTATATTCCTGGAGTGAATCGAAAAATTCTTTTTTCATTGCTTTCATTTTGGTTGTTGAAAAAAAATAGTTGTAAAAATAAAAGATTCAAATAAAACTATATTCACTCTATAGAATATGCAGAATTTAGACAACTTAGAATCACAAAGTATTTTTATTTTTCGAGAAGCTCGCTATGCTTTTAAAAATCTAGCAATGCTCTGGTCAATGGGGAAGGATTCAAACGTGCTCCTTTGGCTTGCCAAGAAAGCCTTTTGTGGACATATTCCTTTCCCTATCATCCATATTGATACGACTTATGAATTTCCTCAAATGCTCGAATTTCGTTCTTGGGCAAAAGAATATTACGGCTTTGAATTGATTGTTAAAATTAACCAAGAAGCCATTGAGCGCGGCATTAGCTATAAGACGCATGATCCTGTCACAGTGACCCACGAGCTCAAAACGGTGGCCCTCAAGCAGGCGTTGGAAGAATACAAATGGGATGGTCTTATTACGGGCATACGAAGAGACGAAGACGGCGTTCGGGCTAAAGAAAGATACTTTTCCCCTAGAAACCAGTCTATGGAATGGGAATACAAAAACCAACCACCAGAATTTTGGAATCTGTTTTTGGCTACTCTTCCTAATAATGGCCATGTGAGAATACAGCCCCTTCTTGATTGGACCGAACTCGATATCTGGCTTTATATTAAACGGGAAAACATCCCTATTCCTTCCCTCTATTTTTCAAAAGATGGAAAACGGTATCGTTCCTTAGGCTGTTGGCCCATCACGCATCCAGTAGCAAGCCATGCCTCAACCATTGATGAAATTATAGAAGAACTTTATCATACAAAGACTTCGGAAAGAGCGGGCAGAGCCCAAGATCATGCGGAGCCTAATGCGATGCAAAAACTCCGAGCCAAAGGTTTTCTTTAATTCTTAAAAAGTGATTCGATTCTCAATCGAGCTACGAGACAAAACAATGAATAACCTTTTACCTTTAGGGACTAAGACCTTTAACATTGTTTTTGCTGGTCATGTCGATCATGGCAAATCGACATTGATCGGTAGAATTTTGTGGGATACAGATAGCGTTCCTAAAGAAAAAAAAGAAGCAGCCATAGCTTATTGCCAAAAGAACAGAATCGAGTTTGAATATGCTTTTCTTTTGGATTCTCTCTTAGAAGAAAGAACCCAAAACATTACCATCGATGTCACTGAAGTAACCTTCTTTTATGGAGAGCGAAGATTTAGAATTATTGATGCTCCAGGGCATTTGGAATTTTTAAAAAATATGATTAGTGGAGCAACAAAAGCTGATTGTGCCGTTCTTGTCATCGATTCTTCTGTTGGTATTGGAGAACAGACAAAACGGCACGCCATGCTCCTTGCTCTCCTTGGAATAAAACAGATAGTGGTGGCACTCAATAAATTCGATCTGGTTCATTATAGCCTTCAAGCATATAAAATTCTTCACAACGAATGTATTCAACTTCTTGAGAAGTTAGAATTACCCTGTAACTTTGTCATTCCACTTTCGGCAAAATCTGGTGAAAACATAATCAAACGCTCCCCGCATTTATCTTGGTATGAAGGCAAACCCCTTCTTGAAGCCTTAGTAGGGTTAGAAATTTCAGCTTCTCCAGAGAACTCCCCCCTTCGCTTTCCTATCCAGGATGTTTTCAGGTTTGATGAACGCAGGCTTTTAGCTGGTAGAATTGAATCAGGAAAGTTGCAATGCGGAGATTTAATTGCTTTTTATCCTTCGGCTAAAAAGAGCAAAGTCAAGGCAATACACCATTGGCCTGCCGAGAGTTCCCCTCAGGTTGTCTTTGCTGGCAAATCCACAGCTATTCAACTGGAAGAAGAAATTTTCGTAGAAAGAGGTGAAATCATCGCTCATGAAAACTCTCCTCCCATAGTCGCTACGGATTTTTTTGCAAGAATATTCTGGCTAGGAGATCATCCGCTTGCCATTGGGGCCCCGTATACTTTCCGACTTGCCACTCAACAAAGCATTGCCAGAGTGTTACAAATCCAGCGGGTTATTGATGCTACAACCTTAGAGGACCTACAGCCCGTGCCTATGGAAGTTAAGAAAAATGAGACCGCCGAGGTGATTTTTCGCACCTCAGCACCCATCGCCTGTGATTTGTTTGAAAACGTCCAGACGACAGGCCGGTTTGTATTCGCTGACCAAAATAGAATTGCTGGTGGTGGAATCATCCTCAAGGCTTTGCCAAGCAAACCGGTGCATGAAATCAAAGGAAGATCACGGATTAGTGCTGCACAAAGGGCTAAATTTCTGGGACATCGCAGTGGGGTTTTTTGGATGACCGGTCTCTCGGGTTCAGGCAAAACGACCCTTTCCAACCGACTCGAACAGATACTCTTCCATAGAGGCATTCTTGCTTATGTGATCGACGGAGATGAGCTCCGAGGGGGGCTTAGCAAGGATTTAGGTTTCGATGCGCAAGATCGCAAAGAAAATATTCGTCGGGCTGCTGAGACAGCAAAAACTCTTGCTAAATCTGGCCTTGTTGTCATCGTCGCACTAATTTCTCCTTTTGAGGAAGACAGGAAAAATGCTCGCTCGATCTGTGAAAAAGATGGCATCCTTTTCAAAGAGATCTATGTCGATGCACCAATTGAAATTTGTAAATCCCGGGATCCTAAATTTCTTTATCTCAAAGCAAGCAAAGGAGAAATTCCCAAGATGACGGGGCTTGATTCTCCTTATGAACCCCCTAGCAACTGTGATCTTCATCTTTTGACCGCACAGGAATCGATTGAAACCTGCCTGGAGAAATTACTGGATTTCATCGTGCCTCTAGTTCGTATATCTCCTGATAAAGAAAGGGAACTGGGCCTGTTGGAGGATCCAGCCGCTGAAATTTAAAGGCTTTATAACAAAAGCAGAAGACAGAGCGCTTTTCTTTTAGAGTTTGGCAAGAGGAAAGAGGTTAGGAAGGCTACAGGCACCCTTCTATATGAGTGGAAAAAGTAAGAAAAACACAGAGCAGCCAAGCTCTATCCTATGGAGAAGGCTCTTCTTTTTCAGCTAAGAGGGGATATTTCCAAATGGGTACATCCGATTTTAATCTATTGATGAATTCTTGCGCTAGTTGAAACGCCTCCGAGCGATGCGTGCTATAGATCCTTAAAAAAACTGAAGGCTCTCCAACAGCAACGGGTCCAATCCTATGAAACACTTCTAGTCGTTGGCATGGGTATTTTTTCAAAAGTTCTTGAGCGATTTCATAAAGAAGCCCTTTAGCCATCGATATGTAAGATTCATAATGAAGAGCCGCTATCTTTTGGCCCCCTTCACTACTTCTAACTAATCCCCAAAACTCTACGACAGCTCCGCTTTCTCCACTCAAAGGCAAGCGCAGAGGAGCTATATGGAGTGGTTTATCGGTCATTTCAATCTCAATTTTCATAAGGTTACCCACCGCTGACAGGAGGAATAATAGCCATTTCTTCTGCCTCTTCTATCGGCTGATCCCATGAAGCATAACGTTGATCAATGGCGACACGAGCCCCATGGATTTTTTCAAAAAAAGAGGGTTCTATCTCAAGGACAATTTCCCGGGGGGTTTTCGACCTATCCACAACAAGCATTTTTTCTGTAAATCCAAGTAGCTCTTTAGCCTGAGCAAAAGCCAATATTCTTATGGTTTCCGTTCCAACAGGTTCTTTTGCTACTCTAGGTTCTTTTTCCATACACCAAACTTTCAACCTCCAATAGAAGTCATAACTCTTCCAGGATTATAGTTTTCTCTAAAGGAATGTTCGGGAGGCTTCCTCTGCAAAGCCAATTCAAAAGCTTTATATATTTTCAAAGGATCAACAGAGGGCCTTAAAAAAGGCTTTATGTCTATCTCAAGATGATTTCCCAAACAAGGCCTTATAAAGCCGTCGCTCGTTAGACGCATCTTATTACAGTTATCACAAAAATGGAAATCAGAGATCGCACCAATAAAACCCACAATAGCATTACGTTTTTTCATCCAGAAGTATTTAGCCGGCCCTTGTCCTAGTTTATAATCTAATGGCTCTAAGTCGTCCTGTTTCTCTAACCGTTTTTTTAATTCCGCTACGGAGAGAAAATTTTCTTTAGAAATCTTACCCGTGTAACTTATAGGCATTAATTCAATAAACCGAATAACCAGATTTTTTTCCGAAGCCCATTCGATTAAAGGCAAAAACTCTTCTTCGTTGATACCTCGAAGAAGGACCGTATTGATCTTGACTGATTCAATACCCACTTTTTGGCATTCCTCGATGCCTTCCAATACAGGGGCAATTTCTCCACCAGTAATCTTTTTGTAAAGAGCAGGATTAAGACAATCCAGACTAACGTTCACCCCAGCTATATTGGCTTCTTTCAGCTTTCGGGCATAGAGTCCGAGCAAGGTTCCATTGGTAGAAAGCCGAACAGAACGGACTCCAGAAATTTTTGTCAATTGCCAAATAAAAGACACCGTGCCTTTTCTAACCAGTGGCTCTCCTCCAGTAATCCTGAAATCTTTAAACCCATGTCTTAAAGCACCATAAAAAATCGTCCAATAAATTTCCTCAAAGGAAAGAATATTTTCTTTTTTGGATAAAAACCCTAGATCTTGTGGAAAACAGTAAACACAGCGCTCGTTACATCGATCAGTGACAGAAATTCGCAAGTAATGAACTTTTGCCGATCCCTGAAGACCTTGAAAAAAATTTGACTCCACATTTTCCCTAAGCATAATTAAGAACTTTCCTTATCCGTAGCTTTTAAAAAACCTCCTTTTTTCGGGATCCGTTTCAAGTGGTTTTTCTATTTTCTTTTCCGTTTCAGGCCCTTCTTTTTTCTTTTCCCAATCTTTAGCTGTTTTTAGATAAGAGAGTCTAAGCTCAGTCAGTAGTCCATCTAAAGTCTGGCGCTCTTCTAAAGAGAGGTTACCTTGGGTCTTTATTTTTAAGGCTTCGAGTTGATCGATCACTTCGGCCGCTTCTTCTAATTTTGGTGATTGGAGTTCATGGCCGGGGGCTTTTATAAGCCCAAGCAAAAAAAGGGCTTCATGATATTTCATCATAACAAGAGCTAAAAAATGCCGCGTTATTTCTTCAGGCGTATATCCAGAATATCCGCTATTAGCCATTGTCATCCTCCATTTTCAGCTAACAGATAAGCAAAAATTAAGGATACACAATACCGATTACATAATCGGTTAGAGAAAATATCCTCCGAGCAGTCTCATTAATCTCTTCTAGAGAGATCTGTTCAATTTTCTTTATCTTCTTCTCTTCATAATCCCAACCAAGTCCAAGGAGAGCATCAATAGAAGAACGGGCAATATAAGAGGAAGGATATTGAGAAGCAATTTTTTCTTCACTTAAAAGTTTGGCCTTGGCTCTCTGAAGTTCTTCCTCTAAAAACCCATGCTGACAAATGTCTTCAAGCACATTAAAAATAATTTTTTCAACTTCCTCCTTAAACTTAGGATCGGTGCCGGCGATGATAGAAAAGGCCCCTCCCTTCCATCCAAGAAAACGTGTTGGAAATACAAAATACGCAAGTCCTTTTTCTTCCCTTATCTTTATAAAGAGCCTTGATCCCAAATCGGAAAGGATTTCCGATATAACCTCTAGAGGAATTTGATCAGGATCCGCTATCGGCTTGGTTCTAAAAGAAATCCCCACAACCGCCTGTTCTTTTCCAGGAATTCTTTGTTCAACCCTTAGGGGTTTTTCCAATGGAAAGAGAGAAAATTCAAAGCTCGAGGGGATGCTTTTAGCAGGGAAAGAAACAAAGGAAGATTCGATTCGTTTTAGCCATTTTTGGGGGTCAACAGGCCCTCCAATCCCCAAAACCATTCTACCTGTTTGAAAAACAGACAGAATAAAACTTCGGATATCTTCTCCTGTTATCTCCCTAATCGAAGCTTCAGTTCCTAACGGGTCACGTTCATACGGATGACCTTGCCAAAGTGCCTTTCGGAGAAGAGATTGAAGAACATGAACAGGATCATCCATCTGAAGCCGAATTTGATGAATCTGTTTTCTCTTTTCAATTTCTAATTCAGCTTCAAGACATGCCGGCTCATGTATCATTTCAGAAAAAAGATCGAAAGAACTTTCCCATGCCTCACTCATGCTTTCAAGATAAATCCCAGCAGTGTTGTTCCCCGAATCGGCTCCATAAGTTCCTCCAAGAAGCTCGATAGCTTTGGCTAGTTCTTCAGCTGATCTTTTGCGTGTTCCTTTAAGAAGGATAGCTGCTGCAAGCTTTGAAATGCCTGATTTTTCCTGAGGTTCCCACAAGGGTCCTCCATCAAAAGTAGCACGAAAATATTGGAGGGGCAGCTCATTGGAACGATAAATAAGCTGGATGCCATTTGAGAGCTCAAAATGGTTGACAGTCGGTTCTTTGGAAGTAGGGGAAAAAACATGCGGTTTTTGCTTTTTAGGTATGAGCTGGACATGGCTCAGGTTTTCCTCACGGAAATAGCAAGGAATTAACTCTAGAATTTTCTCTTTTTCAAGGGCTTGAAGCTTACGTAAAAAATTCTCTTTAAAGGAAGGATCTCTGAACAGTAACCATCCGTTTCCTACGGCTTCAGCTCTGGCATTTGCAGAACGCAGCTCTCGAATCGAATGAGAAAATTGCTGCCTTAAAGATAAAATAAATTCCTCTTCTGAAATGCCTCTTTTAGGAAAAGAACGAAGTTCTTCTAAGATCCTTTCACTGAGTTTTTCAACATTTTCAGGGATACATTTTGACTCAATCCCAAAGACTCCCATAGTAGATCCTGTAAGAAAAAAGGCATCAATTTCTTGTGCTATTCCTTCCTTTTCGACCAGTTTTTGGTGTAAAAGCGAACTACGAGTTTGCGCTAAGAAGGTTGAAAAGAGCTGTAAGGCCGGGGAATCATCATGATGCAATCCAGGAACATGAAACAGCAAACAGATTCTGCCTATTTCCGTTGCGATCTCTTTGGATGCAAACCTTTTAGAAAGTTGAGGCGGTTCATCGGCTACATCGATGAATGGGCAAAATTTCATCGGTTCTTTCGAAAGCATTTCTGATGCTTTAGTGTAAACCTCTTCTGGATTCACCGCACCAGAGACCACTAGGAACACATTCTGAGGAACATACCTACTCTGATAGTAATCAAGCACAACTTGCCTATCAATCAGATCAAATAATCCCGGCAAACCGATGATCGGATACTTCAAAGGATGGGTACTAAAAGCTGTTTCAAAAGCCAGTTGGAAAAGGCAGCTATCAGGGTCATCTTCCACCATAGCAATCTCACGGCGTATCACCTCTTTTTCTTCCTCAAAACTATCAGGAGGAATGGCTGCATGAAAAACGAGATCAGAAAGGATATCCAAAGCCTCTTTCCAGTAAGAAGAGGGCAGATCCACATGATAAACCGTTCTGTCGTAGGAGGTATAGGCGTTCAGATGCCCACCTAGCGCCTGGATATCCCAAACAATTCTTTTCCCATCCCTTTGAGTTGTTCCTTTGAAAAGCAGATGCTCCAGGAAATGAGATATCCCTGAACCAATATATTTTCCTTCATGAATACTGCCTGTCGCACACCAAAACTGTAAGGAAACAACCTCCGCTTGATAATTTGAATCTACAAGAACTGTTAGCCCATTGGGCAGAGTTTCTTTGAAAATCTTTGGGAAAAGTGAAAAAGAAGATAGCAATCCTTTAGAATGCATAAGTTAGGCTAACGCTAAAAAGAAAAAAGATAAACCGTCCTATTCTTTCGAATGATTATGAGTTTTGTCAGAGTCGTCTACTTTCTTTTTTCGTTTAGAAGAAGACTGACTTTTTCTTTCTTTCCCTTTTTTGGCTACAGTCGATCTGGTCGGGAGAAACGGTTTTACAAAAGCTGTAGTAAAGCTGTAGCCCTTTTGAAAATCTTTCATGTCTGCCATTTCTGTTTTTCCCAACAATCCATACAGATCCATGTTTTTGATCATCTGCCCAAAATCCTTGCAACTTTTCACTCCCCACTCATTTAGAACCAATTTGCTCATTGGACCAAATTCCTTTAAAGCATAATCTTTCAAGCCCTCAAGGATCTGCTTACCGCTTAGCTGCTCAATCTTTTGGTGTTTCTGCTTTCCAATTGTCTTCAATGTATGCTCCAGCCCTTCTCGGACAAAATAATAGCTTTCTTTTAAGTACCTGGAGTCTTTTTCAACAATTTCCTCAACTATGGATGTAAAATCACGTTTGCGCATAGACTTCACCTCTTATGGTTACTGGTTAAATCAATTGCACGTACTGAATAAGCCACAACATAAAAACGGTACAGTCTCCTTCCAATGTCCGATAGGATTATAAGGATCATCACACAGAGAACCAACGCTTGTTCTTTTCTGGTAAGCCATGAATTAAACCAGTTCAATTTATAAAATATATTAAACCCTATTCTATAACGGATATTTTTTTAAAAAAATAATTTTATTTAAAATAGAAAAAAAAAACATTGCTTCTATCTTTTAAAATAACAGAGAAAAAAAGATTTTAAATAGATTCTCTTTTTTTTATTCTTCTATTCTTTCATTCCAACAAAACAAAATAATAAATTGGTTTGTAATTATCCTATAGATCCCAGGATGTAATTTTTTTAGCCTTTTAACCGATGAACTTACAACTTCTTGTTCCAGAAGGCCATCTTCTTGAGTCCTCTCTTTTGGATTATCAAAAAGCCTTTGGAAGTCAATTGTCTCCAAGTTTTTATACTGATGAGAAAAGTGCTTTTGAAGAAATCCAAAAAGAAAATTTTGATCTTGTGGCAATCACTGACCGCTTGGTCTATGCCCTCCAAAGACAAAAGCTACTAGCCCATTTACCAATCGATAAAAAGCTTTTGCCTCGAGTCGATCACAAGTTTTTATACCATTATTACGACCAGTCAAATCATTATTGCTGGCCCTATGGATGGACTCTTCTTGGCATAGGCTTTCCAAAAGAAACTGGCTCTAAAATGTATCCAACCCGTTGGTCAGAATTACGCAGTCCTCTCTATACAATAGATTATCCTCAAGATAGCTTACTAAAAGGGCTAATTATCCAATCCATTGACAAAACATCCTTAGGAAAAACTTCCAGTTTTGGTGGTGAGAAGCTGGTGGTTCAAAATAAGCCAACCTCTCCCCTTCCTATTCGTATCGACACTATTTCGGAGCTCCTTAAAACTAATGAAAAAGAAAAAAAAATGATCATTTACCTGCCCAAGGAATATTCATGGATCACTATTTTTCACTGGGCGATTCCACGGAGTGCAGCCAACATTGAAAGGATCAAAGAAAGCCTTCTGTTTTTGTGCTCTCCCCAAGAGCAAGCAGCCATTATTTCTACCAATTGGCTAGGAGCTGTCTCACCGGATACTTATACAATGACTCCTGAATATCAACGGCAATCCCCTCTCCTCTATCCTCCTGAGGCTTATCTCAACCAGTGTCGTTTCTTTAGGATAGATGATGCTTACACAGACAAAAAGATAAGACAACCAACCGGTTGATATCCAAAAAGATACCTAAACAAAGTATTTCTTTAAAAAGAAACCTCTTGCATTCTTTTTCACCACCCGTTGTAATGTATGGAATTCCAAGGGGCTAAAGGTCTTTTCTTATGGCACGTTGGTTGGATAATTTAGAACAATTTGCAGTTGACGTCATCCTGGAACGCCGTTATGGGAAAAGGGCCACCATTTTTCGGTGGTTTCTGTCTTTTCTATCCTGGCTTTACAATCCTATTGTGAGGCTTCGAGTTTGGCTCTATAAGAAAAGACTTTTTCAATCCCATGAATTCGGCTGTCTGGTAATCAGCGTGGGGAATCTGACAGTGGGAGGTACGGGAAAAACCCCTGTCGTTGAAAAACTGGCTAAGGAACTAGCATCAGCTGGTAGAAAAGTTGCCATCTTAAGCCGAGGCTACAAAAGCATTCCTCCACCCTTATGGCAAAGGATAATTTCAGCATTCAAAGGCGACAAAGAGTTTATTCCAAGAATAGTTTCCGACGGACAAAAAATTTATCTCGATCCAAAGCATTCAGGGGATGAGCCATATATGCTAGCCAAAAATCTAAAAGGGGTGGCTGTTATTACAGGGAAAAATCGTGTAAAAAGCGGCTTATGGGCCATCAGAAATATGCAGGTGGATATCCTAATTCTGGATGATGGGTTCCAATATCTCCCCTTGAAGGAAAGACTCGATATCGTTTTAATCGATAGAGAAGCCCCTTTTGGGAATCGGCATCTTCTGCCACGAGGCATGCTAAGAGAACCAAAAGATCACTTGAAAAGAGCTGACCTTATTTTCATTACCAAATGTGACGGTTCGGATCTTTCTTCCCTTAAATCTGAAGTCCGAAAATTCAATGGGCATGCCCCCATCATTGAATGCGTCCATAAACCCAAGTATCTTTTCCAGATTATAACCCGAAAAAAAGAACCCCTTGAATTCCTCAAAGGCTTAAAAGTCGCTGCCATTTCAGGGATTGCTCAGCCTGAAAGTTTTGAAAAAGGACTTAAAAAATTGGGGGCTGAAATCGTCTATTCAAAGTACTTTGCAGACCATCATTGGTTTACTGAACAAGAAATTCTCCGTTTTATGGAAAGGAGCAAAGCGCGTAATGCCAAAGCAGTTATCACAACAGAAAAAGATGCCGTGAGGATTCCCACCTGCCGTCCCTTTATTCTTCCTTTCTTTTTTCTAAGAGTAGAAATTGAAATGCTTACTGGCAAGGAAGCTTTTCAATCAACCCTATTCGATTTCATTTCCCCTGGACGCAAATTTCGAATATCTTATTCAAAAAAGCAGCTTGCCGAAAATTTTCAACTCAGCAGTCCTTCTCTTGCTGGAAGATGTGAAAAAACTTCTCAAGGATTTTAATACCTTGGACGGTTCTTTGTTAATTCGCTCTCCAAACTGGCTTGGAGATGCAGTGATGAGCTTGCCGGCAATCAAGGGCTTCAAAGAACTCGTTGGATCCGCTTCCTTACTTATTGCAACTCCTCAGAAGCTTTCCTTCTTGTGGACCCTTTGTCCTTTCGTCGATGAGATTTTGGAAATGACCAATTCTAAAAACATTTTTGAAAACATAAGAAAGTTGAGAAAAAAGAAAAATATCCAGCTGGCTGTGCTTTTTACGCGTTCCATCAGAACGGCCCTAGAATGCAAACTGGCTGGAATCCCATCGGTCATAGGGTATGGTAGAACCGACCAGTCTATTTTTTTAGATAAAAGGATCATCATTCCAAAAAGCAAAGAGCCTTGGCACCAGGCAAAAACCTATCTGTTTCTTTCTCAAGCCTTAGGGGCAAAAGCCGACCTCTCCTTGCCTCCTCTCCAATTCCCTAACCACTGGCGTAAAACTTCCAGTCCCCTTATCGTCAGTGTATGTCCTGGAGCTGAGTATGGCCCAGCAAAAAGATGGTTTTCTTCGCATTTTGCTTGGGTATGCCGCCAGCTGAAGGAAAAGTACGGCTGTCATATTCAAATTCTTGGGGGAGAAAAGGACAGAGTTCCTTGCGAACAACTTAAAAAAGAGCTCCCAGAAGCCGAAAATCTTGCAGGAAAAACAACCCTAGCTCTATTTTTTGAGAGAATTTTTAGCTCCCATCTGTTACTGTGCAATGACAGCGGAGCAATGCATGTAGGATCCCTCCTTCACACCCCCACCGTCGCCATATTTGGTTCGACCGATCCCCAAAAAACCGCCCCCATTGGTGGGCATTGTCGTATTATCTACGAAAAAGTCGATTGTAGCCCCTGTTTTCTTAGAAAATGTCCAATAGACTTTAAGTGCATGCAGGCCGTTGAGCCCAGAAAAGTTTTTGAAGCCTGCGATCAGCTTTTGTCTAATCAAAGAAAGTCTTTTACTTCTGAATAATCGCATGGATGTCCAACCAATAACAGAACCGAAGAGGTCAAGCAAAGCCTTTGGACTGGTCAGTGTCGCTGTGGCTATTTCAAGGATTCTGGGACTTGCCAGAGAACTTATTTTTGCTTCTCTTTTTGGTGCCGGCACCCTTTTGGATGCCTTTTTGGCAGCTTTTCAGATTCCCAATCTTTTACGAGACCTCTTTGCCGAGGGCGCCTTATCCACAGCCTTTACAACAGTATTTTCTAAAACCGTAGAACTCGAAGGCAATAAAAGGGCATTTGTGTTGGCTAATAGACTGTTTAGCCTATTCTTTATTTTTCTTCTTTTTCTTAGCTTTCTAGGCATTCTGCTGGCTCCTATACTTGTAGAAATCACCAACTTTGGGTTTCACAAGATCCCCGGCAAATTCGAACTCACTGTGCAACTTACTCGAATCATGTTTCCTTTTATTCTCTTTGTATCCCTTGCAGCCCTTGTGATGGGTCTTCTCAATGCTTATCATATCTTTGGTCTACCGGCTTCTGCTTCCAGTGCCTTTAACCTGGCATCGATCTTCTTTGGTATCCTTTTCGCTTTCCTATTTGATCCCCAAAAAGATCCCTTGCATCCCCATTTTGGTCCTCCCTCCTTGTATGGCATCTCCTTAGGGGTGCTCATGGGAGGTCTAGTACAGCTTTGTATTCAATTTCTTGCTTTTCCTAAAATAGGGTTCAAATATTCTTGGGAACTCAATCCAAGGGACCCAAAGCTTTTGGAAATCTGGAATCTTCTGTGGCCTACAATGATTGCAGGAGCAGCAATTCAGGTTAACGTCCTGATCAATGGAATGTTTGCTTCTGAAATTAATGGAGCTAGATCCTGGCTCAACTGCGCCTTTAGATTGATGCAACTGCCTATTGGCATTTTTGGAGTAGCCATAGCTACAGTTACCCTTCCGTCTGTCTCAAGACAGGACGCTCGGAACGATCGGAAAGCCTTTGGACAAACGCTTGAATCTTCACTAAGACTTGCCTTTTTTTTAACTCTCCCTGCGGCCATGGGACTTATTTTTCTTTCTGATCAAATCATTGCTCTCATCTATCAACATGGCCGATTTCTTCACTCTGATACGATGCAGACAGCTTACGCCTTAAAGGCTTATGCTATAGGCCTTACTGGTTATGCTGGGATCAAGGTTATCAACCCATGTTTTTCTGCTTTAAACAAACCTCAGATCCCCCTTCGCGTTACGCTTATCGGCATTGGCATCAACCTTGTATCAAACTTTATCCTTGTAAAGCTCTTTTCTTTTGGACATGTGGGTCTAGCCCTAACAACCTCACTAGTCAGCCTACTTAATTTTCTACAGCTCTCCTATTTGATTGGAAAATATATAGAATTTGGGCGACTCAAAAACTGGTTACTTTTTCTTTTTAAGATTGGTCTTTGCGCCCTATGTTGTGGTGGCTCTGCCCTTTTTGTAGCCCTCCAACTGCAACATAAGCTAGGGCAGTCCTTTCTTTCTCTTTTAGTTTCAACCCTTCTATCCATTGGATTTGCCATCCTCATCTACTTCTTCTCAACTGTGGGCATGGGAATAGAGGAAGGAAAAACTTTCCTCCGATTTTTATTTCAAAAAATATCCCGATCGTATAAAAAGGCATAAAGGGATAGAGGGGGGGATCTCCCTTGCTTTAAAAAAATCATCTTTCTATGGCTGAGCCTGAAGAAAAACCAAATCTTTCCCGGAAAAGAGCTAGACCTAAAAAACAAGTTTCTAAAAGAGCCAAACAAAAGGATCAGTCCCAATCATTTCTTTTGGAAAGTACTGCTCCGCTAACTGATCTTAACTTCTTGGAAAGCAAGCTTGAAAACCTGAAGGAACCAGCGTTACCATTGGAAAGCCAAGCGTCCCAAACCTCCCATTTAGAAAAAGAAAAGAAAACCGAACAACGACTTTCGGATTCCAATGCAATCGAGGAAAAGCCATCAAAACAAAAAGAAGCTCCCCTTTTCATATCCCCTGCTTCCTCTTCATCTGAGAATAATGAGGAGAGAAAAAACCCAACTAATTCTTCTTCTTATCCCAAAGAAAAGACGCCTATGAATAATCCTCTGTCCTCTTCCCCAGTAAATCATCTAAAAAAAACAATCGAAAAACAAAGCAAAGAACAAAAATCTATACAAAAAATACTTACTGTTTTTTTTGCAGGATTTATTTTCTTCTTTTTGATCGTCGTTATTCTTGCTGTCTATGGAGGCATGGTAATTTTTAAAAAAATACACGCTCAGGATAGCTTGATCACGGATGTGGATAGGAAAATAAACAACCGCATAGAACGAATGGCTAGTCAAGTAAGCAAACAACAAAAAGATATTGAGGAACTTGAAACGAGTCTTAATCAGATTCATTCCTACATTACCGACACCGAAAAAGAACTTTCTAAAACAAAGAATCAGATAGAAGCCCTAGAATCAAAGCTCACCAACCAGTCACAAAGTCTTCAACAAATAGCTTCCGACTTAAAACAAGAAAAACAGAATCGGATCATCAAAGAAGAAGCTCTTATAAAAAGAGTTTCTCAGCTTGAAGAAACACAGAAACAAAACAGTAATTATTCGAAAAAAACTAAATCTTCGCTACATAGCAATGAGTCTGTTCACTGAACTGCGACGGATTTCCCAAGATTGGTCCATGCGCATTTATAGGGCAAAAAATATTCTTTTCCCTCAAAACTGGGGAGAAGAAAAATGGCTTGAATTTTGTAAGGCTCTCTGTCTTTTCATTCAAGAAAAAGGCACTAACTGGAGCCAGGATGATAAACTCTATTGGGATTTACGGTGCCAATTACACGACGGGGGAAATCTTGTATGCCAAGTGGAGCAAGATGGCCATGAGAAAATCTCTCTAGCAGTGGTCCAAACTGGAGGTTTTGTTGAATCAGGCCAAAGCTATATTTGGCTTCTTGCAGAATTAGGCAAGGATGGGAAATTTCTCAAAGACCCATACTTTGTTGATGGGATTTGGAAGGAAGCTTTTCTGATTTTTCTTTTGCCTCGACACAAACAGGCTGCCTTTTTTCTATCCGCTTTTAAAGATACCTCTTCTTCACTCTCCGTTGAATCTCCCGCTGAGGAGAATAACCATAGCAGCTATCTTATCGATTGATCTCCTATTCTTGATTGCATTTTCTTCATAAAAAAGTCAGCCTTAGGAGAGAAGGAAATTTTCAAAAAAGATCTAAGCTGGCATACATTTTGTGTGACTTAGTTATTCTAAATTAATAAGTTTTTATCATGATTGGCATCGACAATACCGACCCACAAGCCCAGGATCTTTTAGAAGATCTCATCAAAAGTGGGGCTTTGCTTAAAGGACATTTTTTACTTAGAAGTGGCCTGCACTCTAGACATTTTCTTCAATGCGCTTTGCTTCTTCAAAATCCTTCTTTGTGCGCAAGGTATGCCTCCTATCTTGCAAAACGGATAGAAGCCTTCAATCCCCAAACCATTGTTTCAGCAGCAATAGGAGGCATACTGATTGGCCATGAAATTGCCAAAGAACTAGGGCTTAGACATATTTACGCTGAGAAATCCAATAATGGAATGACTTTACGCAGGTTCAAACTCAAACCATTGGAACGGGTGGTGGTTGTGGAAGATGTGATAACCACTGGTGGTACTGTCAAAGAGATCTTTTCTCTGGTTAGGGAACAGCAAGGGGTGGTGTGCGCCGTAAGCTCCTTAGTGGACCGCAGCACGGAAAGTCTTGATTTTGGTGTTCCTTATTATGCATTACTTAAATTGCCTATTGATACCTTTCCTCCAGAAAAGCTACCGGAAGATTTAAAAAATACGCAAGCTATCCGTCCTTGAGACTCAGATAATTTTTAGAAGCTTTCTCTTAGAGTTAAATCCTTCAGGTGCTAACCGGCTTAAAAGAGAGCCTTTGTTGGCTACTTTTTTTCGATTGATTCCATCTCCGTAGCGACCCCTGCTTGGGAATATTTTTCGTAGTTATCAGAATCAAGATTTTCAGTGTCTTTAGGTGAGATGGGCTTGCCTTCTTCGATTTGTATATAAGTTTTTGAAGAGGAAAGAGTTTTTCCTGGGGGGATCGTAGCAACTTGCATTTCTTTAATTACGTAGGCATCTCCAATTCGTTGTACACTGTTGATATCTAATCTTTTGATGAGTTGATTAGCACTGTTAAAAGCTTCAGCCCGTATCAAAGCATAATAGTCTTCAGCGATCCAGTATCTTACTTTGGAATAGGCTGAGGGAGAACTTCCTGGATAAGCATCAAAAGCCCAACAACTAAGAGTCTTTATCGAATCTGTACCAAGCGGCTTTATCTTATCCCATCGAATAAAATCCAAAGACAGATCTTCGTAACTTATGTCTGTATTCAGTATGTGTTTGGTTCGGTTTATTCCAGTAATAGGCTGCCATGGCTCATTAGAGCGGTTTCTATAAGCTACAAAACTAGCCTCCGGATTTATCTCCACATAAATCATCAAAGGCAAGCCTTTAAAACGATATTCCATGGAACGGTCGTGGAGAATGAGGGTAATTGGATAGGTATCCTTGGCGGCTTGTATCGAACCTTTCAAAATATAATCTTTAAGTCTGAAATTTCTCCAAAATCGACCTTGAATGAATTCAAGAGGAGGTAAAGGCTTCTCCGGATTAGGCTTTGCCCACAGAGACAGAGAAGAAAAGCTAATAGAAAATAAGAAAAAAAATAACAAGAACCTCCTGCCTATTGTAGGCTTATATCGCAAAAAAAACATAGTTTTTAGAGTCCATTCCATTCTCTATAAGAACAAAAATTGGAATATCACTTCTGAAATTTCCTTGATAGTATCAACTAAGTGATTCTCGAAGGAAAGTCAAAAGTTTTTGGCCGACTTCGTTCACCTGATCTTCATCTTTGGCTTCAACCAAAAGTCTAATTTTCGACTCCGTTCCAGAATACCTAAGAAGAATTCGCCCTTTGCCATTGAAGGTAGCCTGAGCCTCATCCATAAGTTTTTTTAGTCCAGGAATTTCATCAAGAGGTTTTTTCTGGCTAATCTCAAGATTCCATAATTTTTGCGGATAACGCTTTAGCTTCTTTTTCAAACTGCTAAGACTGATTCCTGTCGAAGACATTATTTCGAGGATGATTAAGGCTGTAAGCAGTCCATCAGCCGTTTTCGAATAAGCAAAAGGAATGATATGACCCGATTGTTCACCTCCAAGAGAAAGCTCTTCTTTTTTTAGTACTTCAGCTACGTTTCGATCGCCAACGTCAGTCCGTATCACCCGGATTCCTTCTTCCTGTAGGGTTTCATCCAGACCTAAATTACTCATCACCGTCACAACTACGGTGTTTTTCGATAAAGCCTTTTTCTTTAGAAAATCCAAAGCCAGAATGGCCAAAATGTCATCCCCATCACATAGCTGGCCCTTTTCATCGCAAAGCACTAACCGATCCCCATCCCCATCAAGGGCTATTCCTAAATCCGCACCGGTCATCAGAACAGCCTGTTGGATGTTCTGAGGATACATACTCCCACAGTTAAAATTTATATTAATCCCATTGGGTTCTTTGCTGAAAGGAAACACAGAAGCCCCATAAGATTCCAATAAAGAGGGAGCTGCCTCAAAGGAGGCCCCATTGGCCGTATCAATAGCAATCCTCATCCCTTTTAAACTCATCTCTGAAGGAAAAAAGCTCTTCAGAAGGTTTTGATAATCCCTCGTTGTATGCTCTAACAAAAGGATATTTCCTAATTGAGATCCTGTTGGCCCCTCTGTTCCTAGCCAATCAAACTGCTTTATCTCTTTTTCGATCTCTTTTTCGAGCTCACCGTCAAGTTTGCTTCCATCAAAGCTAAAAAATTTAAGTCCGTTATCATAAAAGGGATTGTGAGAGGCACTGACCATGAGCCCGCCAATTGCCTCATAAACTTTTGTCAAACTACCTACAGCTGGAGAAGGCAATACACCCAGTTCATACACATCGACACCTTGAGATAACACTCCAGAAATGAAAGCATATTCGAGCATCCTACTGGAAAGGCGGGTATCCCTGCCAACAACAATCCTATGCCTGTTTTTCGATTGACAATGACTAGTCAGGACTTTGGCGGCAGCAACCCCTGCTGCCAAAGCAATCTGTGGAGTCATGGGATAAAGATTTGCTTTTCCACGTATCCCATCGGTTCCAAAAAGAGAATCCACGGACGGATGCATGAGAATCGTTTTACTTTAAAAACTTAAGAGCAGTTAAAAGTTGATCTAAGGAGCCTGGTTCTATCGATTCTTTTAAAATGATCCATATAGCAACCGCAAGAACCAATGAAAAGAGTTTTTGTTTCCAATGAGAAAAGATATTCATTTGCTCTTTACCAACTTTCTGAGGTCTTTTCTCGATATTCTCCCCCTCCCGATCAAGTTTTATTCCTCCGCATTAGCGGATTGAAAATTTTTCAATTTACAAATCAATAACATCCAACAAAAAGAAAATTCAAGTGGAATGTACAAGCAAATGATCAGCAGGTTCTTTCAATAGCTTCACAGAGTGATCGACTGGGCCAGAAAGCTTTGCTTTCATCTGGATTGGTGCCTATGGTTAGAGAAAGGGAATAAAAGATTTTCTAGAGAAATTCGATTTTAAGATTGAAGGCTATGAAAAGACCAGGGTAGAGACTAGACCAGATCCAGAGGACATGATTTTTAGTGCGAATAAGGTCTTGACAGAATGGTATATTGATAGCTAAAAAACGAATTAAACAGAATACATCACAATTACACAGAACTATCTGCATGATATTCAAGGTCGGTTTTGGAAACGGCTCAGATTACTAACTATATTAATCATGCTAGACTCAAAGTAGCCTTAGACACAGGCTGTGCACGCACGTTTGTTTCAGCAACCAGGAACTACTTCTAGCCCGCTGAATCCAGGTGGGGGTAAATATTCAGGTGGTTGGGGGCTAGCGAATGTAGGGGGTGGGTTTTATTTATATCCGATGCAAGAGCAGTATTATTTTGGGCCTGAGCAGACACAATGGCTTGTGAATGGTAGGTATATTTATGATATTCGTGGGGTAAATTTGGTTTGGAACTTGAGAAAAGAGCCTTTGGAGCGCATGGAGTGGAGCGGTTTTAATGCTAAAGTTCGGCTGCCAAGAGTTCAGGCGCCAGGAACGCTGAAATATTGGTCGATTTGTAACCATACGCTTTTTGTTAATCCGATTTCGAGCGCGCAGTTTCCTATTGAGCTGGATTGTGTGCTAGAGCCTATATTTATGCCTTCGAGTGGAGAGGATACAGACATAATCTCTCCGTATAATGATTTAGTCCCTTTCCTTTCTATGCAGTGTATTTAGCCCTATCCGAGCGTAAAGATAGTATGGCTGAATGGTTTTTGCAGCAGTACAGAGAACAGCTTAGGAATATAGTTAGAAATAGCCGGACTCGATGATTTATCATTTGAATTTAGGAGTGGGGGCTCTTCATAATTAGATTACGCCTATAAAAGGAAGAAGGCTCGCTTTAGGTTTTGAGCAGCAGCTTGCTTCCACACTTAGGCATCAGTAAAGGTAAGCGGCTGATGAGCAGAATGTTACTTATTTAAATTTTCAAGTGTTAAATCAGTATTTGAGTCAGTTTCGCTCGCAAACCATCAGGGTCAAAATGCCTTTCCATTTTGCCTTTATAGGCTATGGAAATAACGCTTGTAACTTCAGAAATGACTACAACCACTGCGTCTGTTTGCTCACTCAATCCAAGAGCAGCCCTGTGTCTTAATCCTAGAAGCCGTTCCATCTGTTCAACTTGACTTAATGGGAAAATAGCCGCAGCAACCACAATCTGATCTCCTCGTATAATTACCCCCCCGTCATGCAGAGGGGTCCTTGGATAGAAAATCGTCACTAGAAGATCCGCACTGACTTGAGCATTAAGAATAGTCCCCGTATCCCTTGCAGGAAGATACACATCGTCCTGCTCGATAGCTATTAAGGCACCAATATGTTCTCTTTGCAGGATCTCAGCTGCATTGACAATATGTTCAATGACCTCAGATTTTTGTTGTCTTCCAATGTGGACGACACTTCTGCGTCCCACTTCTGCAAAAACCTGACGAAGCTCCGGCTGGAATAGGACTACCAGGGCTACAAAAAAAGATGGAGAAAAGAGCTTCAATAGCTCTGTCAATACCCTCAAATGGAAAACAGAAGAAAACAGAGTCAATCCTACAAGCACAACAATAAGACCTGTTAATACCTGAAAGCCTCTAGTACCTTGTAACAATTTCCAAATCTGATAAATAGCTGTCGCTATAATCAAAATCTCTAACAAACCAGAAAGGGGAAATCCAAAGAGTTTCATAGGCTGCAATCTGCCTTCCAAATTTTTTCAAGCAATTCCCTTGCTGCTACGGCCGTTACTACATCGTGCACTCTCCAGATTTCGACACCCTGCCAGAATGCAACTGTTTGGGCAATAATATTCATCATTTCGATATCAACCCCATGCCGCTTTGCAAAAGCTTGCAAAAAACTCTTCCTCGATACACCAATCATAAGCGGTCTTCCTAAATCATGGAAACGATTCAGTCGTCTCAACAATATGAGATTCTGAGTCTTATCTTTGGCAAATCCAAAGCCCACATCACAAATGATTCTTTCTTTGTCTATTCCCGCTTGTAAGCATCGATCGAGTTTTACCGAAAGCTCATTGAATACTTCCTCGACAATGTCATGATACTGCGCCTCCTTTTGCATAGTCTTTGGCATACCTCGGGAATGAACGAGGATATAGCCCACAGGACTCCTTGCAACAACTGTCAAAATTTCAGGGTCCCATCCTCCCCCAGATACATCATTGATAATATCGGCTCCATGATCTATTGCCATTTGGCAAACCTTTGACTTGTAGGTGTCAATGGAAAGAGGAATCGTTAGTTTAGCCCTGCATCTTTGTAAGACTGGAAGCAGTCTTGTCATTTCTTCTTTTTCGCTGACTGGTTCTGCACCAGGACGAGTGGATTCAGCACCTAAATCTATAAGGTCAACCCCACTGTCCTGCATCCAAAATGCTCTGTCGGCTGCCACCTGCGGATTTAAATATCGACCGCCATCAGAAAAAGAATCCGGAGTGATATTAATTATGCCCATAATCAAAGGACGTCCCATAGGAAAAACGATCTTTTGTTTACCTATATTCCATTGCATTTCTTTTTTTAACATGTCTGAAAATAAGGCGAAAAAAATATTTTTCTTAAGTTATAATCTGCCAAAAAACATTATAATTACCTGTTTTTCTTAGCCTTTTAAAATTCTATCTCTCCATCCGATTGGCAACACAGATATTTTGTCCCAAGCAGCAGTTAAGACTGCTACCGGAGGAAAGATGTAGTTTTTCCACCCCCAATTCAGTCTGCATAAGGGTTCATTCCGTTTACAAAACTATCGGACCCGCTGTCTTTTTCAAATATTATTAGCAAAACCTGCTTTGAAACTTCAATGAAGGCCATTTAAGTTGAGCTTTGCCTCTTCCTTTTTCTCATCCTCTATGGCCAAAGCATATGCAAATATTAAAACTGATCTACAACTGAACCTCCCCATGGCTAAAGCCAGGGGGGGCTAGGGATGAGACACGCTGAATACTTGCACCCCTCCCGCTTTCTTGAGAAGCCAAGCACTGCGACGTGCCCGTTCTCATCGTCGGCTGGCGTTCCCCTTCGGTAGACGGCCCGCTCTGACGCCCTGGAGGACGTGGGAGACGGCGACGGCCGGCTCCGCTTGCAGGTTGACCGAAGCTCGACGGCCGCCTGCCGCAGGAGCGGTTCCGCACCCGGCCACAGGCCATCTTGTCCTGGTGTGCATCGAGCCTGTCTTCGGAGACGAAGCGAGCAAGGAAGGCGTAAAAGAGGTCCCTTTGGAGGGGCAACAGCCCGTAGTCGCAGCGGTGGACACGCACAGACAGCGGCTTCTTTTCGATGCGTCCGCAGAGGCATGCCTGCGAGAGTATGGTAGGACGTGTCGGGAATTCGTAGAGTCTGCCACCAGCCCTCTTTGCCTTGCGGCAAACGATGCGGACGAACATCCTCCTCACCTTGACCTTCATGCTCCCTCCGAAATTCTTCTGGTAGCTTTGATATGAGATCTTCTCGGTCTTGACGATATTCCAGGTTGTAAGAATCTGATTCGCCAACTCCCCATGGCTTCTCTTGCGCTCGGCTGCAAGGAGTCGCTTAGTTTCTTTAAGCCGTTCCTCGAAGAAGCCGATACCGCAAGGAGGCGATCCACCTTTTAAGCGCCTTTCTTCACTGTCCGGTCCTCATTAAAATTGTCCGGGTTGGTCCCCCGGCGCAAACGACCAATCGCTCTCTGGACGGGCCTAAGCTTGCGCCAGGGCTGCTCGACCCCCTGGCATAACTTCTCCAGGCAAGCTGCGGTCTCCTCGATGATTGCGACTGTAGAAGGCCAATATCGAGGCAGGCGTTCGCCTCATCGTGCGCCTGCCGGGTCTTCGCAGGCGGCGTCCCCTTCTGGACGAGCGGCACCTACCAGCGGTCCTGGCCCCGGATCGTCCATCGAATGACACGGTAGTATTTCGTCTCGGAGGAGAGTGCG
>Ga0272448_1000806_pt1 | contig 45013 bp, 42 predicted proteins | sample YNPCB0191_FD_202220 | JGI IMG/M metagenome (GOLD analysis project Ga0272448, IMG submission 202220) | Hot spring sediment microbial communities from Yellowstone National Park, WY, United States - YNP-CB-019-1 | ecosystem: Environmental > Aquatic > Thermal springs > Hot (42-90C) > Sediment... | reverse complement strand
TTTGGCCGACCAGCCGGTAATAATAAGTGGTGTTGGGTTGAAGATTGGCAAGTGAATAAGAAACATTAACTGAGGAATTGCCACTGCCGACTGATTGATAACCAACGGTATAACCCAATGATTGACTAGTGCCGTATTCAAACCAAATATAGGTGTAAGAGTTGTTGGGGTTAACCGAACCATTAAGGGTGGCAGAGTTTTGGGAGATTGAGCTGGCAGAATAAGTTGAAACCGTGGGTGCGGCACCAGAAGGTTGGCTTTGTTGCGTGGTAAAACTCAAAATATTGCCATAGGTGGTGCCATAACTGTTTTGGCCGACCAGCCGGTAATAATAAGTGGTGTTGGGTTGAAGATTGGCAAGTGAATAAGAAACATTAACTGAGGAATTGCCACTGCCGACTGATTGATAACCAACGGTATAACCCAATGATTGACTGGTGCCGTATTCAAACCAAACATTGGTATAAGAGTTGTTGGGGTTAACCGAACCATTAAGGGTGGCATAGTTTTGAGAGATTGAGCTGGCAGAATAAGTTGAAACCGTGGGTGCTGAACCAGAAGGAGTATTGCCAACCTTAGCCCAAAAAACAACACTTCCCTGCGTTGCCCATCCAGGAGCAATATTACCAATATTTAACCCATTAGGAGTAAAAAGTTCTGAGCCGTCCTGTCCATAGGGAAGGGGTGTAGAATCAGAAGTTGACTGATTAGGATACCATCTCACAGAACCAGGCACAAAAGTTAGGGTTTGATTAGAAGATAAATTCACGGTCGCGCTTCCTGAAACCGTCGGCGCGTTTGACGCCCAAAGATAAGCAGTTGCGGTGTGATAGGTGGCGCTATTTGAAGGCAAATTTACTCTAATTCTTGTCTGATTAGCGGTTTCATCAGAAGTATTGTGATAATAAATAGCAAAACTAACTATATCTCCTGGATCTGCTGAAACCGAGGTCTGCCAGCAATTTGAACAATTAGGATTGTTTGTATAATTAGTCACTCTTAAGGTAGCAAAATCTTGCGGACTATTATTAAAAGTAGCGGCCAAAGCAAAAAATGATGGATATAAAATTCCAACCAATAAAAAAGCGGTTGTTAAATAAGTTTTAATTTTGTTAATTTTTTTATTCATAGTTTTTTATAAAATTATTATTTTTTATTTGACCTTTAAATTTTTAATTATCTATTCTAAAATTTTTCTTATTTTATCATATAAATAAAAATTTGTCAATAAGAAAAACTTTAGAATAGAGGGGAAGCAAAATGCTTCCCCGAAACAATCAAGGCGGTGGATTGACGGGACCGCCGGTGACCGGGCCGCCGGGCGGCGGATTAACCGGGCCGCCGGGCGGTGGATTGACCGGGCCGCCGCCATGGCGGCCATGATGGTAGGACGGCCGGCTAAGATAGCCGGCGAACCCACCGATCAGCCCCGCTGCTGCCTTACAGCGGGGGTCGCTTTTGGGATCGAACGGATCCCAGATCCCCAAAAGCGCCAGGCCGACACCGATCCCGGCCACTACCGGCTGGTGCGCAGCCAAGCCGTAGGCAAGGCCGGCGGCACCTAGTCCAGCAGACAACGTCCCTAGGCCTAAACAAACGACCTCAGAAGCCTGAGAAGCTAGCGTAGTAGCAGGCGCAGGAGCAGTAGCAGTAGCAGGCGCAGGCACTGGTGCAGAAACAGGAGCAGGCTCAGGTGTCGGGGCTGGTGCAGGAACAGGCGCTTCGGGTTGAATTTGCGCTGGCGGAACAGGCGGAACAGCGGGAATGTGGAAATAGATGTCATTTAAAACATCATTTCCACATTTTTTAATGAAAAGCGCCTTGTACCACTCACCGGCGTTATCATCAACGCCTCGCGGTGGCTGTGCTGGCATAGCCACGAACTGTTCGCCAGCGCGAACCCAGCCGCGATAAATCCGATCGCTCCCCCCCTTTGTTACCACCCATAAATCGCGGGTGGACGCAAAAACCTTCCCATCGGAAGGCACCGGACGGTGGAGATTTACCGGGTCTGCACCAATCCTTAGGTACCGCCTCTCGGCGGTATGGCCAAGATGGCCAAGGTTCATAAAAAACACCGAAAATAAAAAAAAGAAAACCAACCATTTTCTTTTCATTTCAATCCCTCCTTTCTAAAAATTGATTTTAAGTGTTTTTCCCTTATCTCTATTTTGAAGAACTGTTTATATTATATTAAAAAACAAAAAAATGTCAAGAGTAAAAAATCTTGACCCAATCAAGGCCAGGATTTTTATAAAGATTAAATTAAAATTATCCGAAATAAGACTACTAATTATCTATCTTTTAATTCCTTCAGCAATTTTGCCTAATTCTTTTAAGTAGTCAATCCGCGTTTTAAATAATTCATATAAACTCTTATTTCTCCATTCAATTCCTAATTTTGTGCCTAATTTTTTATCAGAAGCATCAATTTCTTTTAAGATTCCTTTTACTAATTCTTGTAATCTATATCGTTCGTCAATTTCCCATCCTTCAATACTACCAACCTCTGGTGTAATTTTAGCGCCGGTCATCACATCAGCGCGATCGCCAATAAAATCAGGGCTTAAGACATCACTCACTTTGTGTGTCTTTAAAAAGTTTTCATTAAGAAAAGATGATTTTTCTACGCTAATTTTTTGATACTTTTCTAACCAATTCTTAATATCTTCAAAACCAGTCGCCTTACTGGTTTCAACCTGAGGCGCCGGCTCTTGAGGGCGTTGCTCATCAATCTGCGGCTCCTGAGAAATTTGTTCGTCAATCTGAGGTTCTTGAGGAGCTTGCTCATCAATTTGGGGCTCTTGGGAAACTTGCTCATCAATTTGCGGTTCTAATACTCCTGATGGTTTTGGATGAAGAATTTGTTCTACTTTCTCACTGGTTAAAGCTTCATGCGGATGCGCTTTAACCCAGTTTAAAATTTCCTGGTTATGATGCAAAATATTTTCCGTTTGCTGCGGAGTTAAATTGCCTGCCTTTTCAAATATTTTTTGTAATTCTTCGTTCTTTTCAAAAATAGCGGAAAAGTCAATTTTTTGACCGACTTTTAATTGATCAACATCTGTTAAACCAAATTTTTCCGGATGAGCCGCCACCTTATCTTTAATCGCGTCAATCACATAAGTTTTTTGCGCCTCATTTAAACTATTAAATTTATCGCCAAAACGTTGTTCTAATTGTTTAGCGGCTATTTTCCAAATAGAATCACCTTTTTGAACCTCGACTATATTTTCAATTGGCGGAGGAGATACTTTCGTTGCTTCTGGTTGCACTCCTATTAATGGTGATTTTGAGTGTGATTCTATTGGAGCTCCTTTAAACGGATGAGTATCAATAATATTGAAAACATTTCGGATGGCTTTTCCTACTAAACCAGAACCAACCAAAACGCCGGCTGTCCCCGCTAAAACATATCTTCGTATTGCTTTTGCCTTTTTACCTTTTTCTAATTCAAAAATTTTGTCATCAAGTTGGGCGTTATTTTTTTCTAAAACATCTAAGATGCTTTTTTCAAATTCTTTAACAACCTGCTTCTCTTCCTTTTTTTCTTGACTTCTTTTAATCAATGCCTCTAAGCCCACGGCTGTCGCGGCGCCGCCAAACACTCTTTGAAACCACCGACCGGTTATGACACCAGTGGCTAAAGCCGCGCCTGTCGCGCCACCAATAGCGCCTGCCGCTATACCACCAGAAAGCAGTCCCGCTGAAATCAAAAGTTTATACCTTAACGGCATTTTTCTATATTTATCTACCGCATTTTTTGCCATATTTTTAATTTTCTCAATTTTACTCTCGTTTCTTTCTTTAAGTTTTAACTCTGTTTTCAAATCATAAAGACGATTCGCTTCTTTAGCGGTTGTTTCTATTAAAATCTCTTTAATTCTTTTGTTTCTTTCTTTCTCGGGAAGCAATTTTACTTTTTCTAAAAGTTCTTTTCTGTAATTTTTTAATGCCTCGCGGTAATCGTTCTCAATTAAAGCAAGCTCCTGCGCCAGTCCAGGATCATCAATTCTTTTTCCGGCAAGTTTTTGTTTTTCTAATTCTAATTCTTTCTTGGCAAATTCTCTTCTTCTGTCAGCTAAAATCTCCTCAGCTGATTTTTCAATTGTTTTTTCTTCCTCTATTTTCGTTTCTTTTTCCTGTCCTTTCTTTTCTTTAGATCCATCTTGAGACTCTTTTTTATTTTCTGTATTTTCTTTTAATAATTTATCTGCTTTTTCCATTGCAATCTCTTTAGCGGTTTTTAATTTATCGCTTTTTTCTAAACCCACTTTTTCCAAATCAATCTCTTGGGCTGATTTTAATGGTTTATTTTCCATATTTTCAAACCTAAATTTTTCCATATTTATTATTTATAATAAATAATAATATTGTTTGCGATCTTTGTTGTAAGATTGCTTTGCCTACCTTCGGCAGACTCGCGACAGAATCGTAATGACAGTCGTCGCATAAAAATACTTCTAATTTTTACTTTTTATTCTTCCGATAATTATTTTAATTTATTAATTATTATGACGTCCGACGTCGTAATATGCTTTATTCTTCCAATGATTCTTTTAATCCATTAACCGTTTCTTTAAATTCGTTTTTATAATCTTCTACGATTTTTGTCACCATCTGTTCATATCCGGGAATTTTTGAATTAAAAAACTCTTCAATTTCTTCTGGTGTGGCTGTTTCTTGAATTTTCTCAAACTCTTTTAGATCGTTCTCTGATAATTGTTCTAAAGAATTGACGAGTACGCGTTTTAAAACTACCTCTCCCATTTGCGCCAAAATTTCCGCCTGTGTGTCTTCAGGCAAATCTTGCAATCCTAACTCTTGAATAATATTTTGTTGCAACATGTCGCTTTGATAATTTAAATAATTAAATCCGCGACCTTTTGTTCGTTAATTGTTCGGTTTTTGATTATTGGTTATTAATGGCACAAAACTAAAGCCAAAATATTCTTTTTGATTATATTTATTTTTACTAATTTTGTCAATCACAATCACGCTGTTTCCCACCGGTGCCACAATTCGGCCGCCAATTTTTAGTTGCCTTCGCCAATAAATGGGCACATCGCCAACACTAGCCGCTCCAGCAATTATTTTGTCATACGGCGCTTCTTTTTTGTATCCCTTAGCGCCATCTGCATTAATAATTTTAACAATTCCCCTTTTAATAAAATTGTATTTTGCCACATTTGTTTCAGACATTTGGGCTAATTCTGGTATTCTTTCTACGCCAACGACTAACGCGGACTCAAACTGACTCTTTTCTGTGTTGGTCTGTGAATGATCCGTCGTCTGCGTCTTACTAACAATATAAGCAAGAAGGGCTGTTACCCAACCAGAACCACTACCGATGTCCAAAATTTTCTCGCCAGGTTTTGGCTCGAGTAATTCCAACATAAAAGCCACTGTCAAGGGTTGAGAAATAGTTTGTTCAAAACCAATAGGTAAAGGTGCATTTACATAAGCCTGATTTTTATATTCATCTAAAACAAAATCAGCCCGGTCAATATTTTTGAAAGCCTCAATAATGGCTGGTGTCTTTAAATAGCCGTCTTTAATTAGAGAGTTTATTAAATTATCGTATTCGATATCCATTCGATTAAATTCCTTAATAATTTGGGTCAATAAGCGAAATTTTCATATTTTTGGAATTCATTGACAAAAATTAATTTCCTGTAATATTATTATAATAGAAATTTTAAATAAATCATATATTAAGAAAGGAGGGAGGTGAAATGAAAAGAGAAGTAGGGTGCCCAATTTGCGGCCAAATTATTTCGGTCAATTTCACTAAAGAGTTTAAGCAACAAGGCGGAAAAAATAAGTTCTGTCCGAACTGCCACTGGTTATTGTGGATTCCTCGTAGAGGAAAAGCAGAGCCAGTGCCGATACCAGTGCTGGTATCGGCAAGATTTAAAAACAAAATTTAAGGAGGAAAATATGGCGCTAGAGCAATGGTTGGTAAAATGGAAGAGGAATCGGAATCATCAGGGAGAAGAAATAGTCTTTTCGCAGAGAAAGGCATTTGAATTAGCCGAGGAAAAGAGAGCTCTCGGCTTCAAAGTAGAAATCAAAAAACTGCCACGTAATCATCGGTTCCAAACTCAAGCTCGTTAGTTCATTGCTCACCCCCCCGCATCAAATGAGAATAATCCCTAAAAAAGGTACAAAAATTAAATTCTCGTGATGGTGCGGGGGCTTATTTTTTATGGCGGGTCCACTCCGATTCGAACGGAGAACTTCGGTTTTGGAGACCGACATTTTACCATTAAAACTATGGACCCTGCCTTACCTTTTAGCTTCTTTATGAAGAGTGTGTTTCTTGCACCATTTGCAATATTTTTTTAACTCCAATTTTCGCTCTAATGCCTTTTTCTTGCGGGTGTAATAATTAACATGTTTACAAACAGAACATCTCATTCTTATTAAATTTTCCGAAAACTTTGATTTGGACATAAACTTAATGAATAACTTAATGACGTAATGATTTAATAACTTCTCGTGTGGGCACTGTAGGAATCGAACCCCGAAGTACAACCTTCGGTTGACTACAGGGCAGGCCTACGACCTCCCCGGTCCTTCTTTTTTGTGGACGATACAGGATTTGAACCTGTAACCTTTCGCACGTCAAGCGAACGCTCTACCATTGAGCTAATCGTCCTTATGAAAATGAAATGGTGGAGCCGCACTACCACTAAACTAAGTGCTCCTTTTTGAGCCAATGGGCGGAATCGAACCGCCGACCTTGCGCTTACCATGCGCATGCTCTACCGACTGAGCTACATTGGCAACAACGTTATTCAATCATCCCTTTAATATTCATATACTATGTTTATTATCTTTTAAAAATGAGCCTGAGGTCGGATTTGAACCGACGACCTACTGTTTACAAAACAGTTGCTCTGCCGCTGAGCTACTCAGGCAATTACTGTGTGCGCAGGGAGGGATTCGAACCCCCGCAGGCATATAGCCGCCTGATTTACAGTCAGGTGCGATTGACCACTCCGCCACCTGCGCTTTTTATGGTGAGTTTATCGAACCATTATTCTTTGGAATTATTATCAAACAAACTCGGTTTTTCTTCGCCATTTTTCTGAATATTATTGTTCAATTTATATTTTTTAACTTTATCTAAATAATTACTGGTAAAATTATCCAGTTTCATTAAGAGTAATTTTAATTTTCTTAATAACTTCTCAACAAAATTATTAAATATTACATCGAGCCTCTCGAATTGCGAAGAAGAAAATAGCCGGTCAAATCTGGTTCTTGGCTTAATAATTTCTTCATTTGGTTCATCGCCAATTCGAGGAACTGCTCGAGCCATTAAATAAATCATTGCCCCCAAACTTAACATTATAGCAATTTGAAGGATGAAGTTATACAATGTTTTTAGCAAGGCGCAAAGTGCTTATCGCAAATCGTATAAAACAAACGATTAGCGCTTTGCGATTAGCGATTTGCTTTATATCTCGTATCTACAAAATCTTTCTATTTTAATATTTTCTCCAAACTTAACTATTGACTGTTTAATTAAATCTTCAACTGTCAACATTTCATCTTTAATATATGTCTGTTTTAATAAATCATCAACATCTTTAGGATCCATAGCGGCAATTTGCATGGCTAAATTATGGGCCAATTCTTTAAAATCTTTTGATCTTGCCACAAAATCAGTTTCACAACGGAGTTCTAATAAAACCCCTACTCTTTCATTATGGATGTAAGATTCTAAAACAGCGGCACCAGTGGTTCTTTCTTTTTTCTTTTCAGCTTTTACTAATCCCTGCTCATGAATAATAGAAATTGCCTTATCAAAATCGCCACCCGCCTTTTCTAATGCTTTTTTGCATTCCATTATTCCAGCGCCGGTTAACTCTCGAAGTTTTTGAATATCGTTTAACATATACCGCGGACAGACGCAGAAAGTTAACGCGGAACCGACGCGAAAATTTTTGCGTCAGTTTTGCGTATCGTTTAGCGTCAGTTTTGCGCTTATTCTATTCATTATCCAGTCAATACTTATTTTAGCATGATCATTCGCTGGAATGGGAAAATCAACTAAATCCGGATCATCATCGCTATCAAGAATAGCCACAATAGGAATTTTCATTCTTCGAGCCTCCCGAACCGCTGTGGTATGGCCTTTAAGAGATGGGTCAATAATAAAAATTACATCTGGCAGTTTTGTTAAGTTTTCCAAACCAGTAAACATTTTTTTCATCCGATGAATATTACGATTAATCATTATTCTTTCTTTCTTGGTATATTTATCAAATTCTCCTTTTTCCCAATCCGCCTGAATCTTTTTAAAATACTCAATCCGCTGAGAAATCACCTTAAAATTCGTCAATAAACCGCCAATCCACTTTTCATTAATGTAAGGAAAATTAAATTTCTTGCCTAAATTTTCTTTGGCTTCTTTGGCGGCTGGCTGACTGGCGACTAATAAAATCAACTTTCCTTCTTTAATCTGTTGTTTCATAAATTCAATTGCCGATTCTAAGGCCGGCAGTGTCTGAGCCAAATCAATGATTTCAATTCCATTTCGAGTAGTATAAATATAAGGCCTAAACCGTGGATTAGTTTTTGATTTTTTGTGGCCATACATTAATCCGGCCTTCATCATCTCTTTAAATACCTCAAGATTTTGCTGATTGTCTTGAGAAAAATCCTCTGGGATTAATTCTTTCTCCTCTTCATTTTTTATATCTGTTTTTTGTTGCTCTACCATAGTTAAATTAAATAAAAGACATTAAAATTACCCATTAAAACTGGGTATATTCAATTATATTGAAAAAAGATTTATTGTCAATTATGGACATAGGATACTAACATTTTAGAAGATCTAGTAAATTGTCATTGTGAAGCGAAGCAAACACCAGTCATTATCGGCAGTCAAAGGTCGTTGTCAATAGTCAGCAATCATATTTATGCTTTTCTCGCCAGGCCGCAATTTTTTTGTGGTCGCCTGATAATAAAACTTTTGGCACTTTATATCTTTTGCCTTTGAAAATAAAAACTTCTGGCCGAGTATAAACCGGCACACCCACGCCCAATCTTTTTTCTTCAATAGATTCTTTTTTGCCTAAAACTTGAGGAATTTGTCGCGAAACAGCGTCTATTACAACCATCGCCGGTAATTCTCCGCCAGTTAATACATAAGGGCCAATACTTAAATTTTCAATTTTTAATTTACAATTTTCAATTACTTTTTTAACTCTTTCATCAATGCCTTCATAATGGCCGCAGATTAAAATTAGATGTTCATAATTTTTCGCCAATTGATGAGCCATTTTGTTGTCAAATTGCTTTCCCGTCGGCGTAAATAAAATAATTTTGATTTTTTTGAATTTTGAATTTGGGATTTGTTTAGAGTTTAGGATTTTGAATTTAGAATTTAAAATTGAACTAATCGCCTTAATAATTGGCTCAATTTTGAGTACCATTCCTGGTCCTCCGCCATAAGGCCTATCATCAACTTTTTTATGCTTATCCTTGGTAAAATCCCGCAAGTTATGGATTTTAATTTGAATTAGCTTCTTTTTTTGCGCTCGCTTTAAAATCGACTCATTAAGATAAGAGTTAAAAATATTGGGGAAAATGGTGATAATATCAAAACGCATGTTCGCTTTGCGAACACACTAATTACCACTAATAGGAACACGAAAGGCCACGAATAGATTAGTGGTGCTTAGTGTTTTTATTCGTGGTACTTAGTGTATTAATGTCATTATAAACTAAAAACCCCGCCTTTTCCAAGCGGGGTCTTTAGAGTTGTTTTTCTATAAATTATAACTTCAAATCCTCAACTGCCTTATCAACTGAACTTTCTGTTCGCTTACTAGATCCCTCCGGCTCAACGACTTTAAGATTAACTCGGGCATTATTTTTTATCCCAACGATTCTTAAAAGGGACCGGATAGCCTGCGCGGTCGAACCTCTTCTGCCAATAATCTGACCCATATCCAGCGGATTGACTTTCAAAGTAAGAAGGACTCCCATCTCATCTACCTTACGATCGATCTTCACATCTTCTGGATGATCAACAATAGATTTAACGAGAAATTCGAGAAATTGTTCGTCTTTCGCTGCCATCGTTACTCGCTCGAATACTTCACGAATGCAACCGAATAGCCTATCAAATTTGCTACATATTCGTTGCTATTCGTTTCCAATTCGTGCGATACTATTCTTTTTCGACCTTTTTTGTGCTGTGTTTCGGTCTCTTCGGACCGCTAATCACTCCAGATTTCACTAATAAATTATATACGGTATCAGTAGGTTGAGCGCCATTTTTCAACCAATACTCTACTCGCTCTTTTTTAATATTAAACTCTTTCGTTATCGGATTCAACCAGCCCACATCTTCAACATAACGACCAGTTACCTTTGAACGCTTTTCTGCGACAACAATGCGAAATGAAGGTTGATGTTTTTTACCGATTCTTTTAAGTTTAATTGCGAGCATGCCGATTTTATTTGAGCGAGGCGAAACGATAAAATCGAGCACCCCGCCCTCTATGCTTATAGTGGTATTTTATCGACCTAAATACTCATTTATTATATACACACTTTATAAATCTTGTCTATATGCTTAGGGGGTAGTAGAGCTTTTGCTTCACTACCCCCCTTAGAGGGCGGGGTTGAGGTTCGACAAGCTAAAAAATTTTCGCCTTCGGCTTAATTTTTTTAGGTCGAACTCTCAAGCTTCAATGATAATACTTTTGATGTTCCATCTTCTCCTATTGTTATCCCATATAACACATCGGCTACTTCCATCACAGACCGATTATGTGTCACAACAATGAACTGAATCTTTTTAGAAAATTCCTTAATAAGATTAGCAAATCTTTTAGAATTATTTTCGTCTAAGGCAGCGTCAATTTCGTCTAAAACCAAAAACGGTGGCGGGCTAATTGAGATTAAAGCAAGGAGAGCGGCGATAGAAACCAAACTTTTTTCGCCACCAGAAAGCATTTCCAGGGAAGTGATTTTTCTTTTAGGCAAACTTAAATCAATATCAACCCCAACAGATTCTTCTCTTTCGTCATCTTTATTGCTATTATCATTCTTTTCGGATTGTTCGCCATTATCAATAGTAACCGTTTCCTCGTTATTTTTGATTTTTGATTTTTGATTTTTGATTTTGAGCTTTGCGAACCCTCCACCAAACATCAACCGGAAAAATTTGTTGAATTCTTCATTAATCAATTTTAATGAACTATTAAATTCAAAATGAATTTTTTCGTTTAATTCTCTAATAAGGGTTTTTAAATCAACCATTGCTTTTTCTAGGTCTTTTGATTGGTTGCTCAAAAAATTATAATGATTTTCCACTTCCTGAGCTTCTTTAATTAATGATTCATCAATCTCGCCGATCGCCGCCAGCTCAGCCCTCAGTTTAAACATTCTTTTTTCCATTTCGGGAAGTTCAACCTCCGTATATGGAAGTTGAACTTCCATAGATTGAAACTCCTCTAATTTTCTTCCTATTTGTCTTAACTGATTTTCTAGATCTTGAAGTTTTAGATTTAATTTTTCTCTTTCAAAAAGAAGTTTATTTTTCTCTTCTTCTAAATTTCTCAATTCTTTTCTCTTTGCTTCTACTGATTCAAAAATTGCCTGAAATTTTTTATTAAACTCCTCTAAATTATTAGCGATTTCCATTTCTTCTTCTTGTAATTTTTCTAATTCCTTTTCGAGGGTATTAAATTTTATTTGTAAACTCTTTTTAAGGTGATTGGTTTCGATTGATTCTTTACTTTCTTCTTGACGCTTTGTTTTGGGATTTAGAAATTCGTCGATTTCTATAAGTAATTCTTTAATTATTTTTTTAAAGTTTTCAAAATCTTTTTCTTTTAAACTCTGCTCAAGAATTTGCTTAATCTTATGAATAAGACTTATCAAATCATCAACCTTTAAAAATTGCGCTTTATTTTCTTTTTGAGAAATAGCCAAAAATTCTAATTTTGCCTCTAAACGGCCGAGTTCTTTTTGAATTTGAGAACGTTCTAATAAAAGTTTGTTTTGTTGATTTTTAATTTCTTTAATTTTTTGATGTCCCGCTGTTGGTTGAGACTCAATTTTTCTAATTTCTGCCTCTAAAATTTTTAACTCCTTTTCTCGGGCGCGAATTTGTTCTTCAAGGGATTTTAAAATCGGATCAATTTTTGATTGACTGGTTTTTATCTCATTTAATTTATAAGAAAAATAATTATTTTCTAATTCTTCTAATTCTTTCTCTAAATCTAATCTTTTTAACCATTTATTTGTTTGACGCTTTAATGTTTTAAGGCGAGGGGCCACTTCAGTGATCATTGCTTTTACTTTTTCTAAATTAAAGGAGGTGCTTTTTAATTTTCTTTCTGCCTCAACTTTTTTAATCTGATATTCTCTTAGACCTAAAATTTCTTCAATCATCATTCTTCGCTCTTCGGGGGAAACCTTAACAAAGAGATCGCTGTCGCCCTGATTGATGATCGATAAACCCTTGGTACCCAGACGCGAACGGCTAAAAAAATCAATCACATCTTTAAGTCTTACCTCTGCTTTATTAAGAAAATATTGAGAGATTCCGTCTCGGCCGACTCTTCGAATAATTGAAACTTCTTTAAAATCAACCGGGAAAAATCCAGAATTATTATCAAAATGAAGTCCAGCCTGGGCCAGACTCATTCTTGGTTTTTTGGGGGTGCCATTAAAAATCAAGTCCTCAGCTTTAACGCTTCTTAAATTTTTAGCCTCCCGCTCGCCTAAAAGCCAACGAATAGCATCGATGATGTTTGATTTTCCGCTACCATTCGGACCCACAATAGCAGTAACGCCTTTAGGAAATTCCAAAACCGTCTTTGAAGCAAAAGACTTAAAACCAATGAGTTCAAGACTCTTTAAAAACATGATTGCAAAGCGCAAAGCGCTTATCGCAAATCGTTGACGATTAGCGCTTTGCGATTAGCGATTTGCTTTAACGCATTTTTCGCTGCTTCAATTTCTGCTTCCTGTTTAGAATGCCCTTCTCCTTCAGCAATCAATTTATCGCCAAAATAAACTCCCATCTTAAATATTTTTTTATGGTCAGGCCCCCATTCTTCAAGTGTTCGATATGTAGGTGTTAACTTCATTCTTTCCTGAACAATTTCTTGAAGATGGCTTTTGGGATCCTTATAAAGGCCACTTTTTACAATGTAGTCCAAATTAGGATTAACAACAAATTCTTCGATTATTCTTTTGGCTTCTTTAAAACCGGCATCCAAATAAATAGCGCCAATAACCGCTTCCATGGTATTGGCTAAAATTACTTTTCGAGCCCGACCAGTATCTTTTGCCTCACCGCGGGACAATAAGATAAAATCTTCTAAACCTAAATTTTTAGCCACCTCGGCTATTATCTGATAATTTACTAAAGCCGCCCGAAGGCTCGTTAATTGACCTTCGGAATAGTTAGGGAATTGATTAAAAAGAATTTCGGTTACCGCTAATTCCAAAACCGCGTCTCCTAAAAATTCCAGACGCTCATTATGAGGTGTTTTCCATAAAGGGTTCTCATTAAGATAAGAACGGTGAGTAAGAGCCTCTCTTAAAAGATCTTTGTTTTTAAAGACAAAACCTAGTTTATTTTCTAAAACTGATAAATCCAACTTAAATAAAGTAATGAGTATTGAGTACTGAGTTATGAGCAAAAATAAATTAAAATTCTTAACTCATAACTCAAAACTCATAACTCAAAACTTTTATTATACTCTTCTCACTTTTGGCGGTCTAGGACCATTATGAGGAATGGGCGTTAAATCTTTAATTGATAAAATATTAAATTTCTGATTGGCTAAAGCTCTAATAGCCGAATCGCGGCCTGCCCCAACACCTTTGACAATAATTTCGATATTAGAAAATCCAGTTTTCTTTAACTTCTCGCTAATGATTGCCACTACCTTTGAAGCAGCAAAAGGAGTGGCTTTTTTGGGACCAGAAAATCCTAACGAACCGGCTGAGGCCCAAGTAATAACATTACCGGCTCTATCGGTCGCCGTAATAATTGTATTATTATAACTTGCATTAATATAAACACGTCCAGTTTCTATTTTTTTACCGCCAGTACCTTTTTCAGCTGCTGCCTTAGTAATTGCAGTTTCTAGCTTTTCTTTTTCTTTTAATATGTCTTCTTCAGTTTTTTTAATGATTTTTTTCTTACCCATACATATTGGCTAATCGCTAATCGCTAAGCGCTAAGTGTTTTATTTTTTTATTTTTATACGATTTGCGCTTTGCGATTTGCGCTTTGCGATTTGCGCTTTGCAAACTTACTTCAACTCTACTTTTCTTTTTCCGCTACCCACCGTCCTTCTTACATTCCCTCGAACTGTTCGGGAATTAGTTTTTGTCCGTTGCCCTCTTACTGGTAATTGTTTTAAGTGCCTGATTCCTCGATAACATTGGATTTCTTTAAGACGGTTGATATTTTGTCTAATAAGCTGACGTAGTTCACCTTCAATCTTGTAATTTTTTTCAATTATTTCTTTAAGGCGGTTCACTTCTTCGGCAGTCAAGTCTTTTGCTTTTTTATTTAAATCTATTTTAGCAGAATGCAAAATTTTATTGGCTAAAGAACGACCAATGCCGTAAATATAAGTCAGCGCAATTTCAATGCGTTTATTATCAGGAATATTTATACCAATTAATCTCATAATTCGCGAATCGCTAATCGCGAAGCGCAAATCGTTTATTTTATTTATTTTGTACGATTTGCAATTTACGCTTTGCGCTTTGCAATTTTACCCTTGTCTTTGTTTATGTTTCGGATTTTTTTTGCAAATCACATAAATTCGACCTTTCCGCCGGATAACTTTACAAGATTTACAAATTTTTTTAACTGAACTTCTTACTTTCATAAATCGCTTCGCTAAATCAACGAATAACGAATCTGTCCGAATATACGAATGAATTTAATCCGCAAATCGCTTATTCGTTTATCAACCCTTCGGGGATTTGCTTCGCAAAAGCGTAAAAAATAGACCCTCCGGGGATTCGCCTTTGGCGAAAACGTTATTCGTTGATTTATAACCTTCTAATAATTCTTCCCCTTTTTCTATCTTCACTTAATTCTATAAGCACTCTGTCGCCTGGTAAAATCTTAATAAAATTCAATCTCATCTTTCCAGAAAGATAAGCAAGAACCTCTTCGGTATCAGAGATTTTCACCTTAAAAGTAGCAGATGGTAGGGCTTCTATAACAATTCCTTCGACCGGCTTTTCTTTCCTTTTGTTCGACATTTTAAAAATATTAATTGATTTTTAAAATAAAGTCAAATCTAAATAGAAGCAGAAGGTCGCTGACGACAAGCAGAGGGTCGCTGAAAACTTCTGCGTTAATCAGCGTTTATGTAGCAAAATTGGAAACAATCTAATGGAATTATACTTTTATAAAAATTTGCTTAAGAAAAATAATATTAATCCCAAGCCAGAACAAACTGCGGAAATAATCCAAAAACGCATGGTAATCTGAGTTTCAGGCCAACCAATTGCCTCTAAATGGTGATGAATGGGAGCGGATAAAAATATCTTTTTGCCTCTTAATTTTTTAGAAAGCAATTGCAGAATCACCGAGCCAGATTCTATTACTAAAACAAAACCAATAAGCGGTAAAAATAAAACTGAATTAGTTAAAAAAGCAATCACTGCTAAAGTAACGGTTAATCCCATAATACCCGTTTCACCCATATAAAATTTTGCTGGATGAACATTAAACCAAAGATAAGTTACTAAAGCGCCGATAATAATAGTAATTAAAACTGTTAAATCGTATAAGCCTTTAGTATAGGCAATTATTCCAAAACTGGCAAAAATGGGCATTAGAACTCCGGCCGCTAATCCATCTAAACCATCAACTACACTACTCGAGTAAGTTGCTAAAATTACAATAATAAAAATTAAAAGATATAAACCATCAATTTCTAAATTGCCATAAAAAGGAACATAAATACTACTCCATTCAAGTTTATAGTAAAACCACCAAGCGCCGACAATGGCAATTAAAGAAATTAAAGCTAATCTAAGTTTAAATCTCATGCCGCCACCTACATATTTGCCTTTATTACGAATCACTAATAAATCATCAACCAATCCTAAAATTGAAGCAGAAACTAAAGTAAAAAGTGGCAGCCAGGTCTGAGGACGAGAAAGAAAATTTATTTTAACTGCTAAATCTGGTGGGAGAAATTTAGAAACTAAATAAGTGCCAATAGTCACAATCAATACTGTTCCCCAGATAAGAATGCCTCCCATCCGCGGAGTAGAAACTTCTTTTTGGGCATGGAATTTTGTAAAAATTGGTGTTTTTTCACCGCCCAAAGTCTCTTCTCGTGGTTTCTTTTTCCAACATTTATATTTATATAAAAAATGAATTAAAATCGGTGCTAAAATAATTGCCCCTAAGAATGACACGACAAAGAAACTTAAAATTTTTACAATGAGAAAAACGTGGGTGAGATACATGCCAAATTTATTAAAATCCCGCAACTTCCGCGAATGAAATGAGCGAGAAGTTGGCGAGGATCCCGCCTATATCCTGAAACAAAATTTGTTATCTGTTCCAATCTTGTTTTGCGGAAGTGCGGGATCGCGCCCCTTAACCTCATTTCATTCGGGATATGGGCGGTGATTTACAAGCCGAAGGCGCAGTCAAATTTTATCATAAATTTGAGCACCCCGCCCTCTATACCTGTTGAATAAGGACTGATTTAGAAATTATGATTTAATCTTAAATGAATTATCTTTCCTTAATTCTACATGCTTAGAGGGCGGGGTTCTCGATTTTACAGCTACTCGCTTCGCTCGTAGGTAAAATCGGAACAACTTTTAACCAAATTCTTCAACTTCTCTGTTTCCTTAAATGAATCATCAGCGCCGAGCACAATACTCAATACCGTCTTACCATTAATTTCAAAGAAGCTAATTAAATTGCGGCCCGCTTCATCGATATAGCCAGTTTTCCCACCAATAAAATCTGGTGCTCCGGCAAATCTATTTACTGTCAATATCTTTCTTTTTTTGCCACTTTTTAAATCTAATATTTCTATTTCTTTTTGGCGAGAAATCTCTAAAATTTCTGGATGCTTAAAATAAATATAGTTCATTAATTTAGCCAGGTCACTGGCGGTTGATTGATTAATGAAAGAAAGTCCAGTAGGTTCCAAATAGGTGCTAGAAAACATTTTAAGTTCGGCTGCTTTTTTCTGCATTTCATTAACGAAGTCTCGCTCCCCAAAATCTTCGGCAATAGCCATTGCCGCGTCATTGCTTGAAGAAACAAGCATGGCTTTAACCAAATCTTGCAGCTTAAAAATTTCTCCCACTTTAAATTCACCCGCTGTCCCTTCAGTAATCACGGCTTTTTCTGTCATAACGATTTCTTTATCCAAGTTCATTTTTTCAAAAGCCACAACAGCGGTCATTAATTTAGTTAAAGAAGCAATGGGCCAACGTTTTTCCGGATTTAACTCAAAAATAACTTGGTCCGGACCTAGGGAGGGATTAAAATATTTAATCAATATCACTTTACTTGTAAAATCTGTAAAATCTGATTGGTTTAACTGACAAGAAAAAATTGGCGAAGGCTTCAAAATATTAATTTTTGCCTCGGAAGTTAAGGCGCCGGCTGAGGGATAAAACTGATAAAATTTATTTTCAGGGTTATCACTTTTATTATTAAATTTTGAAGACAAAATCTCTTTGAGAGATACTAAGTTTTGTTTAAAATTTTTGCTCATCTGGTTTAAATCCTGATTTAAGTCCTGGCCAATAAGATTTATTTTTTCTGATAAACCTTGGTGAAGATTGATAATATTTTGGTTAAGGGTTTTAGCAAGAAGGGCCAAGCTTTGGTTAGCAGAGGCAGTTTTCTCTAAAAGAACAGAAGATAGATCTTTCAAAAAAATGGCGAATTCATTAGTTTTTTTAATTTCTTTAGTTTCTGTTATTTGAACATTTTCCTTAACAGATGTCTTAAAAAGCAAGTTACCGCTGGTAATAAAAAGCGAGATTAAAATAATTAAAGAAAGAAGTAGGGCTTGAAGACGCATAAATATAATACCAATATACGAATTTATACAAATGATACGAATGAATACTAATTCGTATTATTTATATCATTAGTATTTGTTTGTATATTAATATGATATTTTTCATACTCTGGCAAATCTTCCATTTTAGATATTCCTAAATATCTTAACAAATCAAAGCTTAGTTGGTAAAGATAGGTGTTAGGTTTTTTAGGATCAGGAAAACGTTCAATTAATCCTCGAATGAGTAAACTTCTTAAAATAAAATTAGAGTTCACGCCGCGATAATAATCAATTTGAGTCCGAGAAAGTGGTCCTAAATAAGCAATTAAAGAAAGCGTTTCTAAAGAAGCTGGCGTTAGATTTTCTTTAAATTCCTCTTTAATAAAATCCTCTAAAAGCGGGGCAAATTCTGGCTTGGTCGCTAACTGCACCCGATCATCAGAAAAAACCAGATATAATCCCCTATCTTCATTTTGGTATTTCTGATTAAGCTGCTCTAAAGCTTCTTTAATAATTGACTCATTAATTTTGTTATCCGCGTCTTTCTGCGTACTCATCCGCGTCAATCCGCGTTGTTTCAAAATTTTAGCAATCTTCTTGATTTCCATCGGCTCACCATAGACAAAAAGAATTGCTTCTATGGCAGCCGAAATTTTATTGGCATTTTCCAAATTCTCCATTTTTTTAATTAGCTAAAAAATCTTTCCGCAAATTTAGCGAGCCGATGTTTTTTCCGAAACCCCGCAGCCGAAGGAATGTGGTCCGAGCACTCAGTACCTTGAGTGCTCGGTCGGTCGGCGAGGACAAGCGAGCGAGCGCGCTGGAGCGAGCGAAGCGGGTTGAGGAAAAAATATCGGCGAGCCTAAAAAGATTCTTAGCTAATTCATTTTTTTTCTATCATTATATTCTCAAATCTCTGTTTTTGTTCAACTCTAATAAGTTGATTGGCTAATAAATGAAGCAGGGCTAAGAATAAAACAACAATTTCTGAACGGGGCTTTCCATCCATTAGTTCGGTAAAATTAACTTTTCCGCGTTTGTCCGCGCACTTTACGCGTGAATCTGCGCTCAGTCGTTTTATAATCTCTTCTATTTTTTCTTCTAAACTAATAAGAGAAGATTTAATAACTTCGCTTTTTGATATTTCGTTAAAAACTTCAAAAATTTTATTAATCGCTTTATATAACTCTTCAATTTTGATATTTTCTGCTGGATAAAAGAATGCGGGTCGACCAAAAAAGAGTGGTCGCGAAATTGAAATATTATTTTGTTCCCAAAATTTTTTTAAGTAACCCATTGCTGGCTTAAATTGCTGATAAAAATGAAGACGACTTTGTAAATCTTTAATATCTTTTTCCTCCTCTTCTGTCAAATGCAAATTAGGTAAAAGAGCCTTGGATTTAATAAGAAGTAATTGACTAGCGATGACTATAAAATCCGCCAATAGACGTGCCATCGGCACGGACTCAAGCGGACTGAACACGGACTTATACGGACCCCTTTCTGTATCTGTCCGTGTCTTGTCCGTATCTGTCCGTGTGGTGTCCGTGTTAGTCAGTATTTGTATATAACGCAGAAAGTCAGCCGTTACTTCAGCCAAGCTTAATTCGGTAATCTCTAACCTTCTTTCTTCAATTAATTCTAAAAGTTTTTCAATCGGCCCAGAAAATTGTTCAAGTTTAAGTTCGTACATATTTTTATCCGCGTTAATCCGCGTCTTTATCCGCGTTAATCCGCGTCTTAAATAGAAATTCCATCGGGTCAAAATATCCGTATTTTTGCGGATAATCAGGCGTATAACCATAATAAATTCCTTTTCCCTCTGGACTTCCTAAAACCGCTGCTTTTTTGATTTCAAAATGAAGATGAATGTCATAAGGAGCTTGACTTTGACAACCGTCTTCTCCAATGCGCCAGTAATTTTGGCAGCCATAACCACTATTGCCTACCCTACCAATTATTTCTCCTTTCTTTATTATATCACCTTCTTTTAATTCAGGTTTAATTGAATCAAGGTGGGCGTATAAAGAATATATTTTTGATTCTGATCTGCGTTTATCTGCGTTTTTATCTGCGTCTATCTGCGTTTGTATTAAATGTTCAATAATTACTGTATTCCCAAAACCATGATCGTTTTCATCATTCAGTTGAATTTTAGCAATCTTTCCATCATAAATTGCATAAACATTCAGTCCGCGTGAGTCTGCGTTAGGTGCCAAATCAACCCCTGTATGCTGATAATAATCAAGTTTTAAATTAGCTGTGCCACTATAATTCCAAAATACTCGATAGGGGTTATTAAAACGTTGTCTTATCCAAAAATCTTCCAAATCCACCGGTGGATGAAAATCTTTTTTGATTTCTAAATTATCAAGGGTTTTATAAATTACAACCTGGTCTCCGGCTTTGGCGGAATCATAAATTTCTTTGGCAATATCATTATTAAAACGCAGACAGCCGCCGGTAAAACTTGAAGAAACTTCTTCTCCATTTCTATAATAAGGAATGCCGTGAATAAAAAAATCTTCGTAAAATTGAACCGCGTAAGGCATCACTACTGGAAAAAGCGAGGAAAGATGTTTTTCATATTTTATCCCCACTCGATAATAACCAGTTGGCGCCTGATACCATTTATTTTCTGGAGATTGATAAGCAAGAGGAAAAATTTTGATTAATTTTCCATTATCATAAAGTGAGGCCTTATTGTTAGTTAAATCCACCTCAATACCTCGGGGCTCGGTCAGTTTTGGCTTCTCTTCTAACGCAGATTCACGCTGATTACTACGCTGATTTGCGCTGATATTGTCTGCGTTTATCTGCGTATAATCTGCATTAATCTGCGTTTGATTGTCTGCGTTAATCTGCATCTTATTAATTCCTGCGTTAGTCTGTGTATAGTCTGCATTAGTCCGCGTCTTGGGAGGAAATAAAAAAAGGCCGAGTTTAAATCCTAAGAAAAAGAAAATTATTAAGATGACAATTACCGCTCCAAAGAGAACCACTCTCTGTCGCATAATTTAATTTGTTAATTGTCAGTAATTATTGTCAGTAGTGGCCAGAAGTTATTATCGGTAGTCATTATCATTAGTGTCATTATTGTCAAATATTTCTACCTCACTTATTTTAGCACCAAATTTTAAAGCTTCTTCTTTATTAGGAAACCAAACATCTATTCTGTCATTATAATTTTCATGTAGCCGGTCTTCGACTATAAAGATTTGATCGCCAAAAATTTTCGGCAAACGTATTTTAGTACCAAAAGGTAAAAAGTTAGCCGCGACTATTCCTGGCCGAACATAATTTCCTGAGGCGGTAATTAAAGGTGTCTCGTCTGTTTCTTCAAAAGAACTTGAATAACCGGTAATCAGAATTTTGATGACTTTCTTATGCGTTTCTTCTTTGGGTATCCTTAATAAGGGAGAATTTTGAGCCAAAAGCTCGGCTTTAGCTACTTGATTATTAAATTTTTGATTTGGGCTTTCGGCTATAGATTTATTAGTAATAAATGGCCCAATTATCGCTATACTTGCTATAAAAAAAGGCAGTATTAAAACTGCATATTTACTCATATATTTTAATTATACATCCAGACCTTATCTTGTCAAGAACCCTCTTAAAAGATACAATAAATATCAATCAGTATCAATTAATATCTATAAGTATCAATTAATATCCATAAGTATCTTGATATCCATAGATATTTGCTTCGCGATACTAATAGATACTGATTGTAATTAAAAGTATGGCCTTAGCTCTCTATCGTAAATATCGTCCTAAAACTTTATCTGATATTTTAGGCCAGGAAACAGTAGTGGAAATTCTTAGAAACGCTGCTCGCCTTGATCGTTTAGCCCATGCTTATTTATTTTACGGTCCTAAGGGAAGTGGCAAGACGACTACTGCCAGAATCATTGCTAAAATTGCCAATTGCGAAAAACGTCAGCAAGATGAAAAATTTAAAAAGCTTGGCGAACCCTGCAATCAGTGCCGACCTTGTTTAGAAATTGACAAAGGGACAGCAATGGATGTGATAGAAATTGATGCTGCCTCTAATCGCGGTATTGATGAAATTAGAAACCTTAAAGAAAGCATCCGTGTCTCCCCTGCCTTTTATACTTATAAAGTTTATATTATTGATGAAGTCCATCAGTTAACGCGTGATGCTTTTGATGCTTTACTTAAGACCTTAGAAGAACCACCGGCTCATGCCATTTTAATTTTAGTAACCAGTGAATTTGAAAAAATGCCGGCCACTATTGTTTCCCGCACCCAGAGATTCCAATTTAGAAAACTGCCTTTAGAAAAAATCATTGAAAAACTGAAAAATATTGTCAGGAATGAAAAAATTAAAGTCAGCGATTCTGCTATAGAACTGATTGCTTCAGTGGCTGGTGGTAGCTTCAGAGATGCGGAATCATTATTAGACCAGGTAATTTCTTTAGAAAAACAAACAAAAGATTCAACGCCTGGCAGGGTGGAGGTGGAAGACATAGAAAAAATTTTGGGCCAGGTAGCTTTCAAAAGAGTGTCAGAATTGGCGGAATTATTAGCGAAAAACGACCTAAAAGCGAGTTTAGGTTATCTTGCCAAAATCAATGAGGAGGGCTATAATCTTGTTCAATTCAACAAAGATTTAATTCATTATTTCCGCCGGGTTTTGGCTTTAAGATTTAGTCCGCAATTAGAAAATCATTTTGCTAAAGAATTAACCGACCAAGAATTATCTTTAATAAAAAAACACAGCCAGATGATTGAACCAGAAAAAACAATAAAACTAATAAAATCGCTCATTGAGGCATACACCGAAATGCGCTATAGTCCATTTGCTATTGTCCCACTGGAGGTAGCGATAATAGAATGCTTAAAATAGTTGCTTTTCGAACAACGGTATTATACAATTTTAATATATGCCCGTTGTTCAATTAAATTACAAACTATTAAAAGAAAAAGCGATTACTTTAAGAAAACAAGGGTTATCTTATTCTGAAATTTTAAAAAAAGTTCCGGTTGCTAAATCGACACTTTCGTTATGGTTAAGATCGGTGGGGTTATCGAAAAGACAAAAACAACGATTAACAAAGAAAAAACTTGCGTCTATCAAGCGTGGTTGGATAAAGTGGCATCAGCAAAGAATTGATCTGATGGATAAAATTAAGAACACGGCTAAATCTGAAATTGGCGGATTAACTAAAAGGGAGTTATGGTTAGTAGGTATTTCTCTATATTGGGCGGAGGGAACGAAAGAAAAAGAGCATAATCCCGGACAAAATGTGTGCTTTAGTAACTCTGACCCTCGGATGATTAAAATTTTTTTGAAATGGCTAAAAGAGGTCTTAAAAATTGAAGAAAACGATATAAAATATGAAATTTATATTCATGAAAATTCTAAGAATAATCTAAAAAATGTAATAAATTACTGGGCGCAAATCACTAATAGTAATCCTGTTAATTTTAAATATATTTATTTCAAAAAGTCTAAAATTAATACCAAACGAAAAAATATCGGCGATAAATATTATGGTTTATTGAGGGTTATTGTAAGAAAAAGTACAAATTTAAATAGAAAAATTTCAGGCTGGATAGAAGGATTATGTAGTATTGCGGGGTAGTGAAATGGTATCACGGGGGTCTTTGGAACCCCAGTTTCAGGTTCGAATCCTGACCCCGCAGCCAATTTGTAAAATTTTGGTTGAAAAAGTTCGGATTTATCCAAGAGAGACAGCAAAAAATTTTTAAATATTAAGAAGTATTTTATTTTTCTCTCTTTTTATTATAATTATTTTAAAGGCGTGGATAACTTTATAGATTACTAAAATCTCTAAAGATGTCTAAGAGTATTTCCAAAATTTGTAATTTTGGCGAACATCTAATGATTGATGGCTACAATGGCGATCCTAAAAAACTTAATGACAAAAAATTAGTTTTAAAATGCCTTAATGAATTGCCGGCTAAAGTAGGAATGAAAAAATTGGGGCAGTCAAAGGTTTATCGGGCATACGACAATGGCAAAAAAGATCCGGGTGGCTGGAGTGGTTTCGTGATTATCGCCGAAAGCCACATTAGTATTCACACTTTTCCCGCCAGACGATTTGTTAGTATCGATATCTATACCTGTAAAAATGGTCTTAAAAAAGATTTTATTATCAAATATTTTAAAAATTTTTTTAAACTTAAAACAATGGAAATAAATTTTATCAAAAGAGGCAAAAAATATCCGAAATTTAATCTTCTTTAAATGTCTACAGAAATTTTTGAATTATCAATCGTTGTTTTAATTGCCGCAGGTTTGGGAATTGCGGCGCGTCTTCTTAAACAGCCAGTTATTTTAGCTTATCTTTTCGCGGGGATTGCTATCGGTATTTTTGGCTTTTTCCATTTAAGCAATAAAGAACTTTTCCAAACTTTTTCTGAGCTAGGTATAATGTTTCTGCTTTTTTTGATTGGCTTAGAAATCAATTACACTTCTTTAAGATTGGTGGGCAAGACCTCGGTTTTGGTCGGCTTAGCTCAAATTATTCTTACTTTTATCCCCGGTTTTTTTATCGCCCGGCTTTTTAATTTTAATTATTTAGAATCGGCTTACATTGCCATTGCTCTAACTTTTTCCAGTACGATTATTGTCATTAAACTTCTTTCAGAAAAAAGAGACACTAATAGTTTATATGGGAAAATTAGTATCGGCTTTTTATTGGTCCAAGATTTTGTGGCGATTTTAATTTTAATTTTTTTGGCCGGCATTCAAGCTGGAAAAGAAATTGTCTTTAATAATGTTTTTTTAACTACTTTGAAAGGCCTCGGGCTATTTATCATTATGTTTTATCTGGGCAGAAAAATTCTGCCTTTAATTTTTGACAAAATTGCCCGCTCCGAAGAACTTTTATTTTTAACCAGTTTGGCTTGGTGTTTTGGAATTGCCACGCTCGTAGTCAAAACTGGCTTCTCTATTGAAATCGGCGGATTTTTAGCAGGGATAGCTTTGGCTAATTCTTCGGAGCACTTTCAAATTTCGGCTCGCATTAGATCTCTAAGAGATTTCTTTATTCTAATTTTCTTTGTGATTTTAGGTTCCTCGCTTGTTTTTTCTAATTTTTCCGGCCTGACATTACCGATTATAGTTTTCTCGCTTTTTGTTTTAATCGGTAATCCTTTAATTGTTTTAATTATTATGGGGCTCTTGGGCTATCGCAAAAGAACCAGTTTTTTAGCAGGAGTGACGGTTGCCCAAATTTCAGAATTCAGTTTAATTCTGGCTGCCCTAGGATTAAAGTTGGGCCATCTTAATGAAAAAATAGTGTCTTTAATTACCGCGGTCGGCATTATCACTATTACCCTTTCCACTTATTTAATTATTTACGGCGAGGAGATTTTCCGGCGACTTTCCCACTTTTTATCAATTTTTGAACGTCGCATCAAAAAACAAGAAGGTCTTGACGAACTTAGTTTTTGTAAACCGATAGTTTTAATAGGCGCTCATCGAGTTGGCCAAAATATCGCCAGTCATCTTGATAAAAAAGATTTATTGATCATTGACTTTGATCCTGATGTCATTAATCGGCTGAGAAAACAAGGTTATCACATCCTTTTTGGAGATATTAGCGATAGCGAAATATTAGAAAAGGCTAATTTAAAATCAAGTCGATTAATTATTTGTACGAGTCCAAATTTTGAGGATAATTTAAGAATTTTAGAAGAAGTCAGTGTTCAAGAGAAAAAAAATCGGCCCAAAATTATTCTTCGGGCGGAAAACGAAAAAGACGCTAAGATTTTATATAAAAAAGGAGCAGATTATGTCCTACTCCCCTATCTCACCTCTGGTCAATATTTAGGCAAAAGTATTGCCATTGATCCAGAAATGAAAATTTTAGAGCAACTCAAAAAGAAAGACCTACAAATAATGGAATCCAGTAGTCAATAGTCAGAAGTCAGTAGTCAGAGATCACACTCTCAAATATTTTCTCACCGCAATAACCGAAGAAACTACTCCTAAGCCAACACCGAAAAGTAATTGATACCCCAAGATACCAGCTAAATTAGAAGTAAAGTACGACCAAAGATTCATTTCGGGGATAAAAATTCTCACATAGGGAGAGATAAAGTAAATAATCGGTAGAGCAATAATTACACTTAAAATTCCGGCTAAAAGTCCATAAATTATTCCCTCCACCACATAAGGACCTCTGATAAAAGAATTAGAAGCGCCAACCAAGCGCATAATACCAATCTCTTCTCGAGTAGAATAAATTGCTAATCTTATAGTATTAAAAGTAACTAACACAGCGATAAGGGTAAGAAAGATAATAAGAGCCAGCCCTCCTTTCTCGGCTGTATCAATTATTCGACTCAATCTTTCAATAGCCATTGCATTCTGGGTATAGGTTACTTTCTCAAACCAAACCTTAAAATTAGCTTTCTCAAGATAATCAGCAATGATGGTATATTCTTTTGGATTATGGGCCTTAATATTTAATGAAGCCAGAAGCGGATTATCTTTTAATTCTTCAAGTGATTGAATAATCGTCTCTTCGCCTTTATGACGCTCTTTAAAAATTTCTAAAGCTTTATCGCGAGAAATATATTCAACTGATTTAACCTCGGCTAAACCTTCCAAAGATTTTTTAATTTTTAAAATATCGTCTTCTGGAATATTAGTTTTAAAATAGACGCTGATATCTATTTTATTTTGAATAGTCTCTAGCGCGTTTTTAGTTAAAACATTAAAAATCATTAGCCCTTCAAAAACTAGTAAGGCTAAAACAATAATAGAAAGCGTGGCGGTGGATAACCAACCATTACGCCAAAACCCCAGAAAGCCATATTTGATGATGCGGAAAAGTGTGGTTAACATTTATTATGCAAATCGCTAATCGCAAAGCGCTAATCGTTTATTTTATACGATTTGCGATAAGCACTTTGCGCTTTGCTTAAACTAAAATGTATTTCCCCTTCTCTTCATCTCTAATAATTCGACCATTTTCCAAACTAATAACTCGTCGATTAATATAATTGACAATTTCTTTATTGTGGGTAGCCAAAATAACAGTTGTTCCCAATTCATTAATTTTCAAAAGCAATCTAACAATTTCTAAAGTGTTAATCGGATCTAAGTTACCGGTTGGCTCATCGGCGACAATCAGATCAGGATGATTAATCATCGCCCGGGCAATCGCTACTCTTTGTTTTTCACCACCAGAAAGTTCTCGAGGGAAATTAAACATTTTATCCTTTAAACCTACCATCTCTAAAGCCTGAGGCACGAGTTCTTCAATATCGGACTGCAGCCGGCCAGCCACCTCCAGAGCAAAAGCCACATTTTCAAAGGCAGTTTTATTGGGTAAAAGCCGAAAGTCTTGGAAAATGACGCCAATGTGACGCCGTAATTGCGGTAATTCGGATTTTTTTAATTTATTAACATCGTAGGAGCTAAAAATTATCCGGCCCTTAGTTGGTTTTTCCTCGCCAATTAACAACTTCACAATAGTTGATTTACCAGCACCGGATTTTCCTACAATAGAAACAAATTCTTTGGGATTTATGGTAAAACTGACATCTTCTAAGGCGACAACTTGATGCCCATTTCCATTATAGATTTTAGAAACGTTTTGAAAAATAATCATGCGAATTTTGCCCAAGAGGGCAAACGTAGTGCAGCCTGATTGGCTGCAAAATTCAGTACCCCGCCCTCTATGCTTATTTGATATGGTTATATTTCCATAATATTAACATTAATTTTGAATTCTATCAATAATCTTTTATGTATGCCTAGAGGGGCGGGGTTCTCGATTTTGTAGCCGCTCAAGCTATGCTTTCGCGGACAAAATCGGAATATCACTTTCTATAAATAAATCCAAGTCTCCATCTAAAACTTCTTCTGCTCGCGTTGTTTCTATCCCTGTTCGATGGTCTTTAACTAATTTATAAGGATGAAGCACATAAGAACGGATTTGATTCCCCCACTCTGGTTTTACTTTGACCCGTAATTTATCCAATTCTTTTATTTTTGTATCCTCCATTAATTTAAGTAGTTTTGCTTGAAGTAATTGCATTGCCCGTTCGCGATTTTGGGTTTGAGAACGTTCTGCTTGCGAAGTAGCTGACAAGCCGGTTGGCAAATGAACAATTCTGACCGCAGTTTCCACCTTATTGACATTTTGACCCCCTGGACCACTAGAACGGGAAAATTCAACTTTCAAATCTTTATCCGGAATTTCTATTCTGCGTAAGTCTGCGTCTAGTCCGCGTAAGTCCGCGATATCAGGCAGCACTTCAACCAAAGCAAAGGAAGTGTGTCTTTTTTTCTCTGGCGAAAAAGGCGAAATTCTAACTAAGCGATGAACACCGGCTTCTTTCTTTAAGTAGCCATAAGCGTAAGGACTTTTGATTTCTAAAGTAACTTCTTTTATCGGGCGTCGACCAGTTTTTGATTGGAAATCTCCTAAGCTTTCATTTATTATTTTTGTCTTCCAACCACGTTTCTCGCAAAATTTTAGATACATTTCAAAAAGCATGGCTGCCCAATCTTCAGCATCTTTACCACCTGCTCCGGCATAAATTAACAAAATCGCTGACTGTTTATCGTATTTGCCAGTAAAAAGCTGCTCTCTTTCTAAATATCGAAGTTTATTTTCTATTTCTCTAATTTTATCCGTGTTCATCTGTGTTCCTATCTGTGTCAATCCGTGTTCTATCTCATCAAATTTCTTAATCAAATCGTTCAATTCGCCGAGTTCTTTAATTTTTAAATCAGCAATTTCCCTGTTCTTCCACAGGTCAGGGTCGTTTAATTCAAATTCCAATTCTTTGACGCGATTTTTCTTTGTTTCTATGTCAAAGCCACCCGGCTAAACGCCGGGCCCGTTCTTTTAATTCTTGGAGTGGTTGTAACAAATCTTTATCCATTTAATTTAAATTACATTATTTTAACAAATTTTTCAATATAACAGGTCCTTTCTGAAATTTCTTAATGATTTTTTTATTTCCCTAAAATTTTTTGCTTTAAAGTCTGCTTTTTTGCTTAAAGTTGATTTATCCGCGGATCTCATTAACTGAATCGTTATGATATTTTTTCGCTTCACCTCTTCAATATTCTGCGACTTGTCATCAATGAAAATAATTCTCTCTAATTTAGAAAATCTATCCCTTTTAGCTATTTTTTTGATTATTTCTATTTTACTTTTATTTGTTATAATAACTCTTTTAAAATATTTAGAAATTCCCGCACCTTTTATCTTCTGTTTTTGGAATTTTAAGTCGCCATACGATAAAAGATAGAGATTATTTTTAGGGCAATTACTTAAAAATTCTTTGGCGTCTTTAAAGATATAAAGTTTCAGATCTTTTAAAAATTTTAAGATGTCGCTATATAAAATATGACCACAGTTTTTATCTTTTATTAATAATTTAATATGTTTTGTTGGCGAATAAAGTATCTTTTGTTTTTTAAATTGCCGATAAGAATTTTCAAATTCTTTTTTAGAAATACCGTTTTTGCAAAAAATTTTACTTAACCGTTTTTTAAAAAGGTCGGTATTAAAAATAACATCGTCGAAATCAATAAAAATCTTCATTAAATAATTGCTTTAATAAAATTTTTGTTTTCTTCTAATTCTAGAAGAAACATCAAAACTTTGGCTAATTTGTCTGGGTCGTGACGGATGAAAGATCGCTGTTTGGCTAAAGCATCTGCTTGGCTGATTTTTGGCGCTTTGGTATTTAATAAGGGGGTCAAAATAATTTTATAATTTCTTTCAGTTCTCGCCTCTTTGATAAAAGGCACCAAAAATTCTTTTCGCTTTTGGTATTTTTTTATCAAGCTTTGCGGCGGTTTTAAAGAATTAAAAGTGACAAAATTTATCCTTTCTTTTCCTAAAAATTTATTCATCGTCTCTACATAATCATCAAGGCTAAATTTTTCTGTATGCCCCCTTTTATTAACTAAATTACAATTAAAAACTACAATCGCTCTTGACTGACAAATTGCTTCTGGTATTCCTTTAACAAGAAAATTGGGGAGGATGCTGCAGTAAAAATTACCTGGACCGATGACAATCATATCGGCTTCCTTAATGCGCTGAATGGCTTTTTTATTGGGTCTGGCTTTTGGAGTTAAATAAATTTTTTTAATTCCTATCTTTTCTATTTCAAAATTAAGATTAATCTGATGTTCGCCTTTTAAAACCTTGCCATTTTTTAATTCTATACAGAGACTAACATCCGAATCAGTTACAGGAATAACTTCTCCTTTCACATTTAAAATTTTACTGGCTTCTTCTACTCCTTTCAAAAATCCTTTATTTATCTTCTCTAAAGCACTTAATAAGAGATTTCCAAAATTATGCCCTTTTAATCTTCCTTTTTCGAAACGGTAATTCATCAACTCCCGCATTTTCTCTGACGAATCAGAAAGTGCCACCAAACATTGCCTCACATCGCCAGGTGGCAAAACACCCAATTCATCGCGCAAAACACCGGTAGAACCTCCGTCATCTACCATTGAAACAATTGCTGATAAATAGACAGGATATTTTTTAAGGCCAGAGAGCAAAACAAAGCTCCCAGTTCCACCTCCAATTGTCACTATTTTTTTCATAAATTGGATAAATTTTATAATATTTGATCAATAACCATTTCTGCTTGAAGAAGATCTTCAGGGTAACCGATCGGTTGCCAAAATTCTGCTTTTTCCACTTTTATTTTAAAATCTTTAGCCATTGTCGCTAAAGTTTGAGGCAGGCCAAATTCTAATTCTTTTGGATTGGTTGATTTTTTTATTAAAGGGAAATCGAAAAATTTTTTATTCAAAAAATAAGCGCCGATATTAACCAAATTAAGATTCTCGTCCTTTTCTTCTCCGCTTTCAATAATTTTTAAAAGATAACCATTGGCGTCTGTCTTAATTACGCCAAAGCGGCCCGGATTATTAACCTTTTTAACCAAAAGGGCTGGTGGTTCATTGGCAATAAGTCTTTCTAAATCCGAACGCTTGTATAAATCATCGCCATTTAAAACCAAAAATTTCTCTTTTAAAATTTCCTTAGCACAATGAAGAGCAGCGCCGCTGCCATTTAAATTTTCTTGAACCATATATTTTATCTTCTTGTCCTGCCATTTATCTCCGAAATACGATTTTATTAAATCGCCTTTGTAGCCAATAATAAAAATTACTTCCGAAATTTCATCTGGAAGGTTAGCCAATGTATATTCTAAAATCGGCCGGCCATTAACACGAAGCATTGGTTTAGGAGTATCATTAGTCAACTCACCCATTCTCACTCCTCGGCCAGCAGCCAAAATTACAGCTTGCATTATTTAAAATAGCAAAGCGCGAAGCGCAAATCGCAAAGCGTATAAAATAAACGATTAGCAATTTGCGATTAGCGATTTGCTTTACAGCTCAAGATCCTTAAGATAATTTTTAAATTCATTATTAAAATCAGGGTGGCGCAAAGCGAATTCCACTACGGTTTTTAAATATTCCAATTTATTGCCTGTATCATAATACTTGCCATTTTTAATTTCGCAGGCATAAACTGGATAGCCGGTTTTAATTAATTCATTAATCGCATCAACTAACCAAATTTCTCTATCTTTGCCTGGTTTTAAATTTCTAATAATGGCAAAAATTTCCGGCGGCAGAATATAAGCGCCATGAGTGGCCAAGTTTGAAGGCGCTTCAGCCGGCAAAGGTTTTTCAACAATTTTTTTAATTTTAGAAATATTTTCTTCAATTGGCTCTAAATCCGCAATTCCGTAACGCGATAAACTATCTTTTGTTTCAATCCGGACAGCGGAGATGACCGCTCCTTTATATTTTTTGTAGACCTCAATCATCTGGGCCAATCGTGGCGGCTCGGCATAAATAAATTCGTCGCCCCACAAAACAGCAAAATCTTGCTGCCCAATTACTGACTCGGCGGTAATAATTGGAATGGCATTGCCATAAATCTCCCCTTTTTGCCGGATATAAATAAAATTCGCCAATTCAGCAATCCTTTTTATTTCATTCAATTCTTTCTCTTTTCCTTTTTCTCTTAAAAATTTTTCCAATTCCAGCGAACGATCAAAATGATCTTCAATCGCTCTTTTATGCCAGCCAGTAATAATAATAACATCTTTAATTCCAGAAGCCACTGCTTCTTCAACCACATATTGAATGACCGGTTTATCAACTACCGGCAACATTTCTTTGGGCATGGCTTTGGTCTGGGGCAAAAATCTTGTCCCCAAACCAGCCGCTGGAATTATAACTTTTTTAATCATAAATAATTTTTATATTATCCTGAGCCGCCCGTCGGACTCGAACCGACAACCTTTCACTTACGAAGCGACTGCTCTACCATTGAGCTAGGGCGGCGAAAAAATTTATCTCCGACGTTTTTATTATAAAACCTTAAACCAGAAACGCAAATTTAATATTACGACATCCGATGTCGTAATATTGATTTATTCTCGTAGTCTTTTTAAAATTTCTTCTTCTACTTCTTGACGAGAACGACCATATTTTAAACGAGAAAATTCTTTAATTTTTTCGCCTATTTCTTTGTTGCCCACCGCAGAAGGCAGGGTTTTAATTCTAAATGGTTTAGAGGTTTGACTATTGATTAAAATTTTCACATAAGCATTAAAGTTATCAATATTTATTAAATCATTCTCATTAAAAACCGGCGCGAACTGCTTGACTAAAAACTCTGCGTCTTGGGCTCCAACGCGAAAAGCAATGATTGAACCAACATTGCCGAAAACCGCGTCGCGGATTTTTTCCGTTAATTGTCCAATAAACTGATGCGCGATGGTCATATTTAAACGATACTTTCTAGCTTCGGATAGAATGGTCACAATAGAATCAGTAGTGAAATTTTGAAACTCGTCAATGTAAAGATTAAAGTCGCGACGTTTATCTTCTGCTAAATCAACCCGCGACAACGCCGCCATTAAAATTTTACCGGTAATGACCATGCCTAATAAATTAGCGTTAATATCCCCTATCCTTCCCTTTGATAAATTAACCAATAAAATTTTTCCTTCATCCATTACTTGACGAAAATCAAAAGCGGATTTTGTTTGACCAATAATAGGCCGCATATAATCATTAGTGGTAAAATTATTAAATTTTGAAGTAATATAAGTAGCCATATTTGCCAATGAATGTTCGCCGGTCGCTTTAATTGCTTCTTTTTCCCAGAAATCAAACACTACAGGATTTTTAATCCGAGACAATTTTCTGTTGCGAAATTCATCATCAATAAAAAGCCGCGGCATTTCCATTAAGGTGGCTGGTTCGTTGGGCGCGTCTTCTAATAAAAGCAAAAGTGCGTTTCTAGTGTATTGTTCCCACATCGGACCAAAAGCCTCAGGCACCGCTCCAAAAAGTTTTTGGACAATATTAATCATTTCATTCACCACAAACGTTTTTTGTTCCGGTTTATTAAAATCGTATTCCAACATATTCATTCCTAATGGCTTTTCAATATCCGAAGGGTCAAAAACAATCACCTCTTCAGCGCGCTCTTTAGGAATTAGACCTAAAATTTTTTCAATCAAATCGCCATGGGGATCAATAATACAAACACCTCTATTTTGACAAATATCATCCACCACCATATTGGTCATTAAAGTTGATTTGCCAGTGCCTGTTTGACCAATAATATAAATGTGCCGCCGTCTATCATCTTCGGTGATATAAACCGGTTTTGTTTCTCCACGAAAAACGCTTTCACCGATTAATGTTCCTTTGGTAGGCAAATTAGCGGGCGGCTCTGCTTCGCGCGCCTTTAACCATTTAATTTTCGGAATTTCTGTTGATGAAGCCGGCAAATGAAACAAACTGGCTAATTCTTCGGTGTTTAAAATCATTGATTGACTTTCATCAAATTCGCGAAAAGAAAATTGATAGATCAATTTTTGAAAATTACGCGGTTTTACAATTTTTAATTCTTGACGCCGCGGCGCGCTAAACTGAGAAAAACTACCGCTAATGCTTTCTAAAATAGCATCCGCCTGATATTGACTGGGCGCGGAAACTAAAATTCTTATATTGACCTCTAAAAGTGGATGACTAATTTTTGACTCTAAAATTTTAATCGCTTCTTCATCAATAATTTTTTCGGTTTTTTCTTTTTTTTTGGGATTAAGCGCTTTTTCAATGTCCTTGAAATTAAAGGTTTTATTTTTTATCAGTTCCTCCAGTTTAACGCCTTTTTTAAGATTTTCGATAAATTGAGAAATTGTTTTTTTGATATTAGATGGGACTGGTTTAACTAAAACCTGAATCGCCGCGCCTTCGCCTACCTCATTTATTTTTGAAAGTCCGCTTAAAATGGGCGCGAATGTATCAATATTTGCTTCTGTGTAAGTTCTAATTGGCAAAACATAAGAAAATTTTTGTTTAAGATAAATTCCTTGATTAACACCCGAAGGATTAAAAATATTATAGTCTTCTGCCTCTTCCACTTTTGCCTCTTTCCATAAACCTTCAATCTGACGACTAACAAACGCCACCGATTCTTTAGGCACTGCAACATAAAAATGAATTTCTTCGCCGATATGATGAACCGCCGCCTCAAAAACAAATGGCGATTTTAATCCTGATAAAATACCAAAGAGTTGGGTTGAAAGATTAAGCTCATCCTTAAAATCCTTCGGCTGCTCGTTTGTTTTTGTTTGTTGAGGCAAACTTATTAATAAAAGTTTTAAATTGAGCGCCTGTAATAATTTTTTTCGACGCAAATGTTTAGTGATTAAAAAGAAAACCAACGTAATAGCGACAATAAAAGCGATTGTTAAAATAAAGTAAAACAACATCTTAATTTTAATATTAAATCAGTTTTCTTTTCTTTAGTTCTTCGTATAATTTATCTACTAAAGCGTCGTGAAAGGCGTCTAAAATAAAAGGGCTGGTGCGCCGAGCGCGAGCGATCACTTTTTCTATTCCCTCATGAAAAAGTGAATCTACCAATTCTTCTACCTGAAGTTTAATTTCAGCGGGAACCTCCTTAAGATAGTTAGGCAAAACCTGACTACTAACTGTTGACTCCTGACTTTTGACAACTGGTCCGTCAGTTGAAGGCTTTAACTTAATCATCGATTCAAGTGATTTTTTAATTAATTCTTTCTCGCTTAATTCTTTATATTCTGGTAAGTTTCGCTTTTCTTTAATTTCCCTGCTTAATCTTTCAATATCTGCTTCTAAAGCTTTATGTTCAAATTTTTGATGATTTATCTCAGACATGTTAAAATAAAATTATGAACAAACTAAAGTCGTCGGTTATTAGTTGTTGGTTATTGGTTATTATAATCATTATAGCCGCTTTTTTAAGGTTATACAATCTCACCGAAGTGCCACCCGGGCTTTATCCCGACGAAGCAATGAACGGCAATAATGCTTTGGAGGCTTTAAGAACCGGGCATTTTAAGGTTTTCTATCCGGAAAACAATGGCCGAGAAGGGCTATTTATTAATATCCAAGCGATATTTTTAAAATTTTTAATGCTCATTTCTGGAGAAAATCTTGAGCCCTGGATGCTGCGGCTACCAAGCGCTATTTTCGGCATACTGACTGTACTGGGAACATATTTTTTAACAAAACAATTATTTAAATTCCGCCTGCCTGTCGTGCGGAATGTCTCGGAGCGCTGCCGAGCTTGGCCCGAACCCTCAAATAACATTTTGAGTGCTCGGTCGGCAGCGCGAGAGTCAAGGCCGCCGTTCGCCGCAGGAGCGGACGGACGGCCGGTTCCGTCAGACAAACAGGCGGAGTATATTGCTCTACTTTCTGCTTTTTTCCTCGCTACGAGCTTTTGGCATATTAATTTTTCCCGTATTGGCTTTCGAGCGATAATGGCGCCATTCTTTTTGGTTTGGGGAATATATCTTCTGATAAAATCATTGAACCAAACCAAAAATAATTTTCAATTTTCAATTTTCAATTTTCAATTTTTAGCGATCATTGGGGGTATAATGTATGGTTTAGGATTCTATTCTTACATTGCCTATCGCGCTACGCCAATTTTAATTTTTGTCATTTTACTTATTTATTGGCTCAAAGATAAAGACATAGCAATCCGCAAAAAATTTCTACTTTCTACTTTCTACTTTCTACTCTCTACAATCATTATCGCCGCACCTTTAGGTTTATACTTTTTAAAAAACCCTCAAGATTTTTTTGGTCGCACTTCTGAAATCTCCATCTTTAATTCTTCCACTCCATTAAAAGATTTAGGATTGAATATTTTAAAAACCGCCGGCATGTTTAACTTTGTTGGCGACTGGAACTGGCGGCATAATTACGCTGGCAGACCAGAACTTTTTTGGCCAGTGGGAATATTGTTCGCAATCGGCATTCTAATCGGCCTTAAACAATTAGTATCAATGAATATCAATAAATATCAAAAAATATCTGATACTGATAGATACTCGCTTCGCGATACTTATAGATATCCATTTGTCATTTTATTCTCATGGTTAGTAATTGCCGCTTTGCCGGTTGTTGTCTCCAATGAAGGTATTCCCCATGCCCTGCGTTCAATTTTACTAATTCCGCCGGTTTTTATCTTGGCTGGTTTTGGCGGCATCTGGCTTTATGAAAAGATTGCCGAGAAATTACAAAAATATACAAAAATACCAAAACTACTTCTATTTTCTATTTTCTATTTTCTATTTTCTTTATTCGTCTTCGAGGCCTACTATACTTACTTCATTAAATGGGCTAAAAACCATAATACTCTTGATGCTTTTAGCAACGACTATGTTTGCCTATCTAAAAAATTGAAGGACTTACCTAAAGAATTGCCAAAATATGTGGTGGTCGAAGCAAAAGGCGTTGATGTGAGAGGCATTCCTATGCCCGCCCAAACCGTAATGTTTCTCACCGACACCTTCAGTCCAGAAAAACAAAAAGAAAAAAATATTTACTATGTCTTGCCCAATCAAACAGATAAAATTCCTCAAAATAGTTATGTAGTTTATCTAAAATAATTTCTAATTATCCAAAATAACTAAAAAATTTCTAAAAACCATAATTTACTATTATATCTTACGATCGTAAATTATAATAGTAATTAAACTTGCTTTAATGTTCTAGAACGTTGTTTTACAATTTTTTATAATCGTGTTTTTTATAATCGTGAAAGTATTCTTCTTTTTTCGCTGAATGGCAATTTAATTTTTTGAACAGCGTTTTTTAATATCTCAATTGTCTGATCATAAGTTTTTTTGTCAACCGGATAAGGGGTGGCGTCTTTACCGCCATGCGCAAAAGAATAGCGCGCCGGGTCCTCATAAGACGGTGGAGCGCCATAAATAATTTCTGCCACCAAAGCCAAAGCCCGCATGGTTTTTGGGCCAACGCCTTGAATAGCTAATAATTTTTCATAATTTTCCGGTTGCTGCTCGCAGACCTGCCAAAGAATTTTTTCTAAATATTTACTTTTTGAAAAATCTTCTAATTCCACGGGGTGATGATTAAACTCAATATTTTCTAATTTTAATAATTTAACAATGTTTTTCTCTCCGGCTGCTGAACTAATTTTTAAAGCCAACATCTTATGCAACGCTGATGAATGTTTTTGTAAAAGCTGAATGTCTTTTATTAAACTACGATAACCGGCTTTGACTAATTCAGTACTAATTTCGCGCGTTTTTTCACTTTTTTGCGCGGTTAGATTTAAAGCAAGTTTCTGACGCATATCAGAAATTATTCCGGTATGCGGCTCGCACACAAAATTGAATTTCGCTGATTCACGCTGATTGCTACGCTGATTTACACTGATGTTATCTATGTTAATCTGCGTATAATCTGCATTAATCTGCGTTTGGTTATCTGTGTTAATCTGCGTATTGTCTGCGTCTATCCGCGTCCGGTCCGAGTACCAGTGATATCTCCGCGCTGTTTGACTTTCTATATTCATTCCTTGTTGCACCACTGCCCAAGCCCCTATTTCGGGTTTATTTTGATTCTGTCGAATAGAAAAGAAAAAACTATGATGGTAAATTTGGAATCCATCTTGAATTAAAGCACTATCAACTTTAGCCGTCATTTTTGAAGCATAAACCAAGGCCTGAGTTTTTGGCACTGATAGATTTAACCTTTCTCCCCAATTAGTGATTTCATCCGGAGTTTTTCGCGATGTCTTTCCTTTACCACCGGCAATAAAAATTCCCAGATCTTTTTCTTGACCCCGAATCGCTTCTTTTAAGGCAGCGGTTAAAATGGTAGTTAAACCACTCGCATTCCAATCAAACGCCAACACTGTACCTAATGATTGAAACCAAACCGGATCAGCAATTCTTTTAATAAATTCGTCTGGTCCATATTCAGCCACTAAAATCTGAACCATTTCTCGGCCCAATTTCACCATCCGCCGAAAAAGCCACGCCGGACACTTCCCGTAATCTAAAGTAAAAGTGGCGATACCGCTTCTATACATAAATTTTTAAAATTTATAATTTAGGATTTAGAATTTTGAATTTTGAATTTTACTACTATCCATGTTTTATCACCATCACATCACCGTCTTGCACTATATATTCCCTACCTTCTAAATGAATTAATCCTTTTTGCTTGGCATTTTGCCAAGAACCGGCTTCCAATAACTTTTGCCAATTTATTACTTCGGCTTTAATAAAATTTTTTTCAAAATCAGTATGAATCACGCCGGCGGCTTGTGGCGCTTTTGTCCCATTTTTTATTGTCCAAGCTCTAGTTTCGTCTTCACCGGTAGTAAAAAAACTTATCAATCCAAGAATCTCATAAGATTTTTTAATTAATTCATCTAAATTTTTAGCGTTGGCTAAATCAATAACTAAATAATCGGCTTTTAATTCTTTTATTTTATTTTTCAATTCTAAACTTACATCGCTTTCTTTCCCGTTTAAAAGATAAATTTGCGGTTTAGCGGTTAAAAGATTTATTTCTTTAACAATTGGTTCATTAATCAATTCATTATCAATATTTTTAGCAAGTAAATTTTTATTTAATCCTTCCTTGATTTTTTTAAGAACTTCTAAATCTTTTATTTTATTTTTATCTCCGGTTTTAACTTCTCTTTCTAACTTACCAAATCTTTTCTCAATCGTTTCTAAATCTTTTAAAATAAGTTCTGTATTAACAATTTCCAAATCCCTTACTGGATCAACTTTTTGTTCAATATGAATAATCTCCTCGCTTTGAAAACAACGCACCACCTGAACAATGGCATTAGTTTCTCTGATATGCGATAAAAATTGATTTCCTAACCCTTCGCCTTTATTAGCGCCCTTTACTAAGCCAGCAATATCATAAAATTCCACCACGGCCGGCACAATTTTTTTTGAATGACTCATTTCCGCTAATTTTTCCAAACGCTCGTCCGGCACCAAAACCACACCCACATTCGGATCAATGGTCGCAAAAGGATAATTTGCAATATTAACTTCTTGACTAGTTAAAAGTTTAAATAATGTTGATTTACCAACATTCGGCAAACCGACAATACCGATAGATAGTTTCATAATTTAGCCGCTGAAATAATTTCTCTTAAAATTTCTTCTGGCAGCGGCTCGCCAGTTTTTGTTCTTCCCGGATATTTCCAAGCCGAGATAATTTTCACAATCGCAGACTTACGCGGACTAATCGCAGACTTACGCGGACTTTTCTCTGTATTAGTCCCTATCCTAGTCCGTGTTTGTCCGTGTTTCTGTATCATCACCCAAATCTCATATGGGTGTTTTTTACTGCCAGCAGGTTGCATCATCGCAATAGTGTTAGGCGCAATTCCTTCCTCTATTCTTTTTGGCGAATTTAAAACCTGCTGCACTCGCTGCTTTGATAAATGATAAAAATTCATTTTTACTTCAGAATGCTTTGTCCAAATCAGTTTATCCACAAAGATAAAAAATTAATTTATTTTATTATAATACTTTTGACTTTCAATGTCCAAAAATTTATTATTAATATTAAAGAATAGAGGTCTTAATATGAAGTGGTTTAAAATTTCACAAGTTATTCCATGGCTGATTCTTGGAGTTTTTGTTATTGCCTCGTTTATCTTAATGTTTAATGCTTCCCAAAAGGAGTCAGCCACGATGGATGAATTGGCTCATATTCCGGCTGGCTATGGCTATGTTCGTTATCTTGATTATCGCTTAAATCCCGAACATCCGCCTTTAGTTAAAGCTTTGGCTGCTCTGCCTTTAATATTTCAATCCTTCGGCAAACTCAGGATAAATTTCCCAATTGATAAATCATCTTGGCAAAACGATGTTAATGGCCAATGGACAGTGGGCGCTCAATTTTTATATGAATCCGGCAATGATGCTGACAAAATTATTCAATGGGCGCGGCTTGGGCCAATGCTTTTAACACTTATTTTGATAATCTTTATCTATCTCTGGGCAAAAGAATTAATTGGTAGATGGTGGGCACTACTTCCCGCATTTCTTTTTGCTTTCTCTCCCAATGTTTTAGCTCATGGTCATTATGTCACTACTGATATCGGTGCCACTTTGGGAATTTTTATCGCCAGCTATTATTTTATAAAATTTCTCCTTAAACCAACGCGCCGTCATTTAATTTTTAGCGGAGTGGCTTTTGGTATTGCTCAATTGATGAAATTTTCAGCAGTCTTGCTGATTCCTCTTTTTGGATTTTTAATTATTGTTTTTTGTTTTTGGGAATTCAAAAATAAAAGTTATGGTTTATTAGCTAGTTTTGGTCAATTAATTAAAATTTTCTGCCGCTATATTTTGTATTTGATAGCCATATTTGCTATTGGCTATTTTATTGTTTATGTAGTTTATTTCGTTTTTACCATTAATTATCCGATTCAAAAACAAAAAGCTGATACAGAATTTATTTTAACTTCTTTTGCCGGCGGACCAGACCAAAATTGGCAAACCTGTAAATTAGATTCTAAAATTCCTTTAAAACGTCATGCTAGATGTTTGGCGGAAATTAATATCTGGATGGCTCAAAATAAAATTTTAAGGCCGCTCGGACAATATCTCTTAGGAGTTTTAATGGTCTTTCAACGTTCGGCTGGCGGTAATACGGCTTATTTCTTGGGCGAAGTGTCTGCGGCTGGCTGGTGGTATTACTTTCCAGTTGTTTTTGCCTTAAAAGAACCACTCCCCTCTTTAATCTTAATCGCTCTGGCGTTAATTTTAGCTCTTTGGCGAATTCTTAAAAATATCAAAAGTCAATGGTCAAAAGTCATTAGTCATTTGTCAGATTACATAGGTACTAATTTTGCCGAATTTTCTATGTTGACTTTTATAATTTTGTATTGGGCCTACAGTATTAACAGCCCTTTAAATATCGGTGTGCGGCATATTTTGCCCACTATACCTTTTATCTATATTTTAACGACCAGCAGTATTAAAAAATGGATTAATGGAAGGGTGTTAGCCAAAGAAAGTTTTTGGAAAAAAATATTTTCATTATTAGCCAATTTTTTGAAAACCTCATTAAAAAGCGCTTTTGTCGGCTGTCTGATAATTTGGTATCTTGGAGAAACCATTTTAGCTAGTCCTTACTTTCTTTCCTATTTTAATGAGCTCGCTGGCGGAATTGATAATGGCTATAAATATGTCACTGATTCCAATTATGATTGGGGCCAGGATTTAAAAAGATTAGCTCAGTGGGTCAAGGAAAAAAATATCAATAAAATCGCGGTTGATTATTTTGGTGGTGGTAATCCAAAATATTATCTCGGTAATAAAGTTGAGTATTGGCAATCAAATAAAGGTAATCCTAAGGATTACGGGATTGAATGGTTAGCAATTTCTGTTAATACTTTACAGGGCGCTCTTGGTCGGCTTCATCCCGGGCAAAAACGCAACCCTGAAGACGAATATCAATGGCTTAAAGAAATTCGCGACCCCTATAAGCCCGATAATAAAGCCGGAACTTCAATATTTATTTACAAACTATAACTGTTCTATTTCAATTTATAATAAGCTCGGTTTTCTACTCTTAAATCAATATATTCTATTTTTTCTAAACCAAGATTTTTCAAAGATTCTAAAGCCGCCATAGCAAATTTTGGGTCAATTCTTAAACTAAAATAAATTTTGGGAAACGAATTATTTAAAGGATCAGCAATTATCTCTTGAAGTTCCAGTTTTTCTAATTTCAGCGATTTTATTTTTAAATCTGATTTTTCTAATACTTCAAAAATTTTTATTAAATTCGAAAATAACTTTTCTTCAAGAGCTAACTCTCCGACTTTCAGAGACCTACCGGAAAAATCATCAACCTTATTGATTAAATTGCCTTCAATTGATGGTGCTTCTTTAAAAAGAATACCCCTTTTATCAAACCACCAACAGGACGCGGATCCCTCGCTGATCTCTTTTTGTAAATCGCTGATCTCGCGCGGATCCGCGTGTTGATCCGCGTTAATTATTTCAGATCCGCGAGCGATCTGCGTTTTTTGACACCAGATACCAAACCTTTCTCTTTCTTTAATCTCAATTTTTATCTCTCGCTCTAAATAATCTTTTGTTATTAGAATTTTCGCCCACTGGGGATAATTTTTTAAAAATTCATCGATTTTTTCATTATTCCAAATCAAAATATTATCCGGACCTAAAAATTGAGCGAATTTCGACTGGCTAGCAAAAAAATTTTTAAAATCGCTAATTAAAGAATCAGCGGTAATCAGCTTGCCTGCCCCGTAGCGAGCTTGTTCTGTTTCGGGGTTATCCGCGTAAATCAGCGTGATATTCTTAATTTTAAAAAGCGGCGAGTAAACAATCAAATAAGCAATCCCTGCCATCAAAGCAAAAAAAAGAAATGAGACCCCATAAATTTTTAATTTTAAAAGCCGGCTTTGCTTTTCTTTTTGAATTTTCTCTAAATAAAAACGACTAGGCATTAATTAAATTTTATAGAAGGGAAGTAGATAAAACAAGAGCGAACAAAAAAAGCCAATCCCCTAATTAGAGGTTGGCTTTTAAGACGACTTGTTATTTTGAACGTATGGCAACTTAATCACAAAAATAGTTTGTCTAACTTGGGCATCATTAATCACCTCATCATTAATCACCTTTAGTTCCCCTTCGTAGGCATTAATTGTTCTAACCACCGAGGCCAATCCTAATCCCGAGCTGCCAGGCTTTGTGGTAAAAAAAGGATCAAAAATATGGTTAAAAACCTCCTCATCGATTAAACCACTGTTAGAAACGGAAATCTTTATAAACTTTTCTGTCTTTTCGCTTCTAATAGAGATTGTCCCCTCCTCTTCTATTGCCTCTACCGCATTTCTTAGAATATCTAAAAAGATGTCTCTAATTTCTAGTGGATCAATTAAAAGAGAGGGAATTTGTGAATCTAATTTTCGCTCAATATTTATCTGCTTTCCTTTTGTCTTTATTAAACTTTCAGTTATTTCTATCGCCTCCTTAATAACTTCATTAATATCAATTAAAACAATATTCACTTTTCTGGGTCTAACAAATTTTAATATCCCCTCCAATACAGACTCCAACCTACCTGTTTCTTTTATAATAATCTCTGCGTATTCTTTTAGTTTTTCGTCTTTAACCTCCTTTGCAATCCGTCTCGCAAATCCAGCAATTGGCACTAAAGGATTTCTCATCCGATGGGCTGCTTCAGCGGCTGCCCGACCTAAAATTACTAATATTTCCTTCTCTTCTTGTTCTTTATGAAGGAGATCACGTTCAAGTAACAACCCCACCGAATTTGCTAAGCTAAGACAGAAATGTTTCTCTTCTTCAGTAAATGTTTTCTTTGAGTCGGTAGCGTCAACAGTAATGATAGCCACAACTTCATCTGAAACCAACACTGGAACAAACAGCATAGCGTTGATTTTTTTGAAGTAAATCAATTCCCGTGTATTTTTTGTCCGTTCATCATTCCAAACATCCTCGATTAAAACAATAGATTTGCTCTTAGCAGCTTCCTTTAAAACCTCAAGATCGGAAAAAGAGAATTTCATTCCAATTCCATGTTCATTTTCAGGTTTTCCTCTTATCAAATAAGCTATCTCTGTTTCTGGAAAAACCCTAAAGATACAACAACGTTCAACACCAAGTACTTCGATAATTTGACACACGATAAACTCCATCATCTCCTCAAATTCCAATTTGTTAATCATTAATTGAATCTCCACTAAGGATTCTAACATTTTTCTGTTTAATCTTTCTAAATTTATCCCTAAATTTATCCTTTCCATCTCCCCCCTCCTTTCTGTTAAAATGGACTTTGAAAAATTTTAAAAGCCATCTCTTAACCCTCCTTTCATAAAATTCTTTTAGTTCAAGGAAAATAATAATTGCTATACCAAGACTCCAAGACTGCCAGTTGCATTCCAATTAACTTAACTTTCCTTTATTAAAGATTTTAAAGAGCTAGGTTTTAATCCAAAATAACCGATATTTTAAAATAACACATTTTAATTATCTTAGCAATAATTTGTCTTTGTGGTCAACCGATGAATTAAAAGAATCTTTCCAAAACTCTTATTAAATTAATTAGAGAAAGATTTTTCCTAATCCTTTTATCTTTCTCGTTATCATTTTCCTCTATCAACTTTTTGCCTTTCGAGGCAAGCCCGAAACTATAGAGAAACATAATTTACCAAAATCTGTCAAGTTTGGCTTAAAAATAAAAAATTAACCAAAATGAGCTTTACCATCAATTACGATCAGGGCATGGAAATCTTGGTACAATTTAAAATCTTTTCTTAAATTTTTTTCGAATAATTTTTGTAAAAAGTTATAAGATAAATTTTTAGCCAATTTTCGTTTTTTCACCAACCGCCGCGTATATTCGTCTATCACAAAAATTGGTTTGTCTAAAGCATAAAGCAAAATACTATCAGCTGTCTCTGGTCCAATGCCTTTTAATTGCAATAGCTCTTCTTTTAACTTCTCAGTTTTTTCTTTCTTCATTTTTTCTAAACTACCATAATTTTTAATAATAAATTTGGCTAAATTAAATAGGTATTGGGCTTTGGCTT
>Ga0272448_1000805_pt1 | contig 45034 bp, 33 predicted proteins | sample YNPCB0191_FD_202220 | JGI IMG/M metagenome (GOLD analysis project Ga0272448, IMG submission 202220) | Hot spring sediment microbial communities from Yellowstone National Park, WY, United States - YNP-CB-019-1 | ecosystem: Environmental > Aquatic > Thermal springs > Hot (42-90C) > Sediment... | reverse complement strand
CGACTCAGTCTTCTCATGCTTTCACGCCCAAGGCTCGCAACTCGGCATCCCACGGAGCGCGATACGGGCGCACCAGCCATGTATTGGCCTCTTTGTCGCCGACAATCTCTTCTTTGACCGGATCCCACACCAGCTTGCGACCTCCCAGTCGCAACGAGATGTTGGCCAGATGACAACCGATGGCCACTTCGTGGCTGCTTTCCAAATCGGCAATCGGTTGTTGGCGCGACTTGACGCAGTCGAGGAAGTTGCGAGTGTGACGCGCGTAGTCCTTGATCGCGTCGCCGCTCTGGTCCGTTTCCGGTTTCGTCCAGAATTGCCCCTTTTCTTCCGGTTGCAGTTGCGGTCCGCCGACCGGATGGCCTTTGACGCCGAGGATGCCCGCCACGACGTTGTTGGGATTGACCTTCGGATCGGGGTGCAACTCGAAACCCGCGCGCGAGATCGGCAGGCAACCGTAGGTGCCGAAAAACGTCAGGCCGCCCATCCCAAGCCCGCCACGTCCGGCGGTGGCTTCGCGGTATTGGCAGGTGACAATGAATCCCGGATACTCCATGATCACATCCTGCGTGTCGGGCACCTCGCAGTTGTCTTTGAGGAACCAGCGACCGCCGATGCTGTAAACAGATTTCGGCGCTCTGACCCCCAGCATCCAATGAACCAGATCGAGCGAGTGCTGACCGAGATTCGTCGCCTGCCCGCCGGAGTAATCCCAGAACCACCGGAAATGATAAATGGAGCGATTCGGATTGTAGGGCCGTTTCGGCGCAGGACCGAGAAACATGTCGTAATCGAGTTCCGGCGGCGGCGCGCCGTCGGGCGGATTGCCGAAGCCGGGCATCACGTTGCGAGAATTGTTGACGGAGGCGGCCACGATGCTGCCGAGCCGACCCTGACGAATGAGTTCGCGCGCTTTTTGGAAGGGCGGGCCGGAACGGTTTTGCACGCCCACCTGCACGACCCGTTGGGTGCGACGCGCCACCTCGATCATCCAACGGCCTTCGCGCACAAACAACGTCAGCGGTTTCTCCACATAAACGTCTTTGCCGGCGGCGCAGGCCATCATCGTCATCAACGCGTGCCAATGATCGGGCGTGGCCACATAGACGGCGTCCACACTTTTGTCTTCGAGCAGTTTTCGGAAGTCGCCGTAGCGGGCCGGATGGGTACCGGCCATTTCGGCGGCAGCCTCCGTGCGTCCGCGATGAGCGTCGCAAACCGCCACGATGCGAACATCGGGTTGTTCCTTCAGAGCGGCCAAATGGAACCGGCCAATCAGACCGAAACCAATGAGACCGACTCCCATTCGTTCGTTGGCGCCAAGCACGCGGCTGGCTGATAGCGCGGTGAGACCGACGGCGGTTGTTCGGACAAAATCCCGGCGACTGAGTTTGTGGGAGCTGGCTGTGTTCATTTCGCGTCTCCTTTCCAAGACATGACAGATCGGTGCGAAAGGTTACGCAGTTATATTGTCCCGCCTTTCGGATTGTGCAACGAAAATCCGGTGCCGCCGGGGCTTGTCTGATGGTTTCTGATCCTGTGGGTCAGCTACGCGTCATTTCGCGGCGGAGCGTCTTCTGCGGCAGATACGCGCCCTGTTTGCGCAGTGTCTCGACCAATCTCGCCGTGTCCAAATCGCACGCCGGTTGCCCCGTGGCGAGCGATTGAACCGCTGCGGTGCCGGCGGCCTGCCCCATCATCGAACAGGCGGGTTGGTCCCGAATCGCGCCGTGGACTTTCACGTCGCTGCTGTTGCATCGGCCGGCGACCCACAGGTTCTGCCAGCCTTTGGGGACAAGAATGCCATACGGCAGTCCGTAACTCTCGCCGCGTTTGGGCCGATCCAGCTTGGTGTATTCGTCGTGGTAACGCTTGTATTCCTCCGGGCTTAAATCATAGACATGGATGTCAATCGCCTTGCTATAGACGGCGATCTGGTCGGGGAAATGCCGTCGCGATTTGAAATCGGCGTAATTCAACTCGTATTCGCCCACGATCCGCCGCGATTCGCGCACGCCAAGCAACGCGCCGGTGGCGACGACCTGCAGGTGCTCGCAGCCGGGCATGTATTTGCGATAAAAGGCGGCGTATTCCTGCACCAAAAGCCGTCCGCGCATCATGGCATCGGAAAGACTGCGCGTCTTCAGCGCGTCGGTTCCGAAAAGGTGGCCGGCGTTCATCATCGCGATGTTGCCGGGGCTGTTTCGGATGATTCCCGGCACGTGACGGTCCGGCTGCGAGAAGAAACCGTCGGCAATCGCCTTTTCCACCATGGCCTGCTGGTTTTTCTTGTTGAACCGCTCGAAATCAATCCCGCTGACCGTCGCGCACAAAGTCGGCGGCATGATCTTCGGAGTGTCACGACCCGCAGCCCGTGCTGTCGCTCCGCACAAATCCGCGAGCACGGCATCGCCCGTCGCGTCAATGTAGGTTCGGGCGCGCAGATACCGCAGCCCTTCGAGGCTGCTGGTGATGACGCCGTGAACGCGGCGCTGCTCTCGATCCGCATCGGCCTCGACCACGCGCGTGAAGAAGCGCACCTCGACACCCGCCTCACGGCAAAGTCTGTCCAACAGCAGCTTGAGCGATTCCGGTTGAAATCCGATGGCGTCAATGGGCAGACCTTTTTTGAATTTCTCCAGAGCGGGCGGTGAAACCGTTTGCTCGCGGCAGAGAGCCTGAATCAACTCGGTCATCAGCCCGCCGACAACGCTGCGCACGCCATCGGTCAGCGAAAACCAATACGAGACCAATCCGTTCGTGCCCATGCCGCCGAGGCTGCCCATCGCCTCCAAGAGCAACACCCTCGCGCCAAGTCGCGCCGCAGAAATCGCTGCGGCGGCACCTGCCGGTCCGCCGCCGGCCACAATCAGATCAAATCCCTCCTCGACAGGGATGTCGCGCGTCAAACGGAACGTCTTGCCCTTCGACGACTCCGCAGTGGACCGGTCCGCCAACGCCAGCGCACCGAGCGCCGTCGCTTTCAGAAATGAACGTCTGTTGATTCTGCGCATGGTTCATCCTCCGCGAAGCATCCTACGAAACACGGTCGCCGATTTCCATCCGACACTGGCCGTGCGATACCCAGAACGCGCACTGCAAAGGTTGACCGGGTGCCGGGTCGGTCAGACCTCCGATTCCCGTGGCCGAGCCTCTCCGCTTGCCCCGCCACAGGGTTCGTCTTCCGCCTCATGCAATCTAGCCATTTCGCGCGAAGTCGCCTTCGGTTCGTTCTTTCGCAGGGCGGCGGCGCGTTGACGGCGCGAGAGGACTGGAGTATGAGAAATGCCGTGACGAATCCCGCATCCGTAACTCTGTCGTCCGACCTGCATTGCCAATTGTTGGCATTGCAGCAGACCGAAGCAACCGAGCATCAGGTGTATCGTCGGCTGGCGGAACGATTGCCAGACGGAGAGAATCGCCGGATTCTGGAGAAGATTGCCGCTGATGAACAGCGCCATGCTCGCAAATGGGCCGAGTACAGCGGACGGGAGGTTGCGCCGCGGCGGTTCACGGTCTGGCGTTATTACTGGATGGGACGTTTGTTGGGGTTGACCTTCAGCATCAAACTCATGGAACGCGGGGAACAACATGCCGAGGCAACCTATCGGAAGCTGGCTGCCGTCATTCCCGAAGCCGAACAGATGGCCCGCGAGGAAGACAGCCATGAACAGGCGTTGATTGGGTTACTGGATGAAGAACGCCTTCAATATACCGGCTCGATGGTGCTCGGTCTGAACGATGCGTTGGTGGAGTTGACCGGGGCGCTGGCAGGGTTGACGTTGGCGTTGCAAAACACGCGGTTGATCGCGATGACGGGGTTGATCACCGGCGTCGCGGCAGCGCTTTCGATGGCGTCGTCGGAATATCTTTCCACCCGTTCCGAGGTGGGGCATCAGAAGAGTCCGTGGAAGGCTTCGATCTATACGGGGATTGCGTATGTGGTCACAGTGGCCTTGTTGATCCTGCCGTATCTGCTTCTGACCAATTACTTCCTTTGTCTGGCCTGCACGTTGGGAGTGGCGGTGCTCATCATTGCGGGGTTCAACTACTACATTTGCATGGCACGCGACCTGAACTTTCGTTCACGTTTCCTGGAGATGAGCGGACTGAGTTTTGGCGTGGCCGGGCTGAGTTTTTTGATTGGGTTTCTGGTGCGGCGTTTGTTGGGAGTGGAGATCTGAGCGCCCGGCATTGGGGCGCGACCTATTATTGGGATGGCAATGGAGTGGGAAACGACCGCGTTACTTGTGCCAGCGAGGCCGGACACTCCGTTGCTCGCACGCTACTCCAGTTTCGGGCCAGCGATTCGCTCGCCGCGTTGTTGGCGGGCTTGGTCGGCGGGATCGAATGTGCCGTAGAACAACCCGTTGGCGTCCATCCACGTCACCAACCGCTCCAGGTCGTCAGCGTCGAGCGCGACGTGGTTGTGGCCGCGCAGGAGCATGTTCATCAACGGACTGCGGCGCGCGCCGAAGAATTCGGGTTGCGTTAGCGGTTCGCTGTTGGTGACGCGAAAGTCGCCGGGCTTGCCGCCCCACGCGGAGAAGGGCACTCGCGGCGCCAGCACGTTGTAGGAAGCGGTGTAACGGCCTTGCGGCGCGCCGGTCAGCGTGATGCCGCCGGGCGGTTTTGGGCCGCTGTGACATTTCACGCAATGTTTGTCCAGCACCGGCTGAACGAGGATCGGGTAGCTCAGCGGACGCGAGCCATCAGGACCGGGTGTGATGTTCGATGGCGGACGTTTCAACGCGAGCGCAACAGGACGCGGCACCGGCGCAGTAGTGCGCGGTTCGTGGCAGCCGATACAGGAGACGTTTTCGCCGGGTTGAAGATAGGTGATGCTGCGCATGGTTTGGACGGCCCGGCCGAGGTCGTCGAGCGCCTGAAACGCCAGCGGAATGCCGGCTGGGGCACGGAAGAACGCGGAGCCGTCCGACTCGACCGGCACGGTGCCGAGCACCTGTTTGGCGGGCGAAGCGTTGGCGAGACCGACCGTCGGCGTGTTGATGTGCGGCGTGGTTTTGGGGAGGACCTGAACGATGCGCAGCCGTTTGATCGGCACGTCCGGCAGGTACGGCCACGCGGCGCGAACGTTTTGGAGGAAGAACGTGCCGCTCGGCGAAGCCGCCGAGACGGCGGCTGCTACACTGCGCGTTGTAGTGGCGTCCGTCCCGGACGCTGTTCCGGCCCGTGCAGTGGGGATCACCGGCGGTTTGGGCCGGGCGCGCAACGGCACGGGCCAGAGGCTGCTGATTTCGGAATCGCGGTAGAGTAATTCCTTGTTGCCAAAATAATCCACGAGATAGAGGCCGAACTGGTTGGGCGGATTGGCGCTCGGCTCGCCAATGAGCGGCTCGAAACTGTAGGCGGCCAGAAAATATTTCTCCGACAACGGCCACGGCGTCCGATAACAATGTCCCGGCCATCGCGCCTGTTCCGGCGGAACCACCGGCGGCTCCGTCACGCCGGCTGGCGCGTGCCACGCGCCCTTGCCTTTGTCGCCTTTGGAAACGGGCGCTTCGCTTTCGGGGAACAACGCATCGGGCGTCAGGCGCGTGATCGGTTCGAGGCCGTCCACACCGCGCGTCACATCAATCAGAATGATCGAGCCGGCGGTCATCGCGTGGTGGGCGGCAGCGGTGGCCATCACGCGGTGCGAACCGGGCACGGGTTTCGCTTCCCAGACGCCGACAGGGTTCAGCGTGTGATTGCCGTAGAAGGCGCGGACGTTGCTGCCGTCGGGGCGCACGGTCCAGAGTTGCTGGTAATAGACAGCGTTGCGGTCCACGTAATCCCAGCGGGTGTAAATGACGCGCCCGTCGTTGAGCACGGCGGGGTCCCACTCGTGCGTTTCGTGGAAGGAAATCGTGCGCGGGTTGGAACCGTCTGCTTCGGCGATGGCGAGCGTGTAGGTCGGACACGGCCCGCGTCCGCACCGGTGAAATCCGCCGCGCCGTGTCGAGGTGAACACGATGCGGCCATCCGGCAAATAACGTGGCGCGAAATCGTCGAACGGGCCGTCGGTGAGTTGCCGCAGGCCGCTGCCGTCGGCATTCATTTCGTAGAGGTGGAAAAAGTGGTCGGCGTGTTCCTCGCGATTCGCCGGCGCTTTCTCGACCCGGCAATAGGCAAACAGAATCCGTTTGCCGTCGTAGGACACTTCCGGGTGCTGGTAACTGCCAGTGGGAAGCGACGCGGCGAGTTGTCGGCAGCGCATCGAGACGCCGGGTTCGTCGAGCACGAAGATGCCGCCGCCGGGTCGGGCGCAACTGCCGGGGTACTGCGTGAGCTGGTGGCTGAAAGAACTCGGCACCTGTTTGACGAACAGCAACGGGCCGACGCGCGCCAGCGGATTGCTCAGCGCGATTCGGCGTCGAAGTTGGTGGAGTCGGCGCCACGTTTCTTCCGTGCGCGGCGCGTGGCGCCATCGGTTCCATTCTGCGACTTCGCTGCCGGTGGCGCCCAGGTCGGCGATCAACGCGTCGCCGCGTTTCAGCAGCAATTCGATGGCGGCAGCGTAGGTGCTGGGGTTGCGTTCCGTGCCGATGCCGTCCTGCATCCGCCAGTCGCGCTCGATCAACGCCTCATCGGCCAACGCGCTGTTGAACAACACTAGCAGGACTAACAGTGGCCGGGTCATTGGTTGATGGTCGCTTCCAGCGTTTTGCGGTAGTCCGCTTTGTCCACGTCGCGCCATTCGCGGATTCGCGTCAACTGGCTGCGCTGGAACGTCTGCATAAACGCCGGGAAACGACGTTGCGCCAGCGGACGCAACGTTGGCTCTGTGCGCGCCTGCTCGGCGATGGCGTAATCCACGCTCATCCGCGACCGGCGGACGCGGTCGAGCGCGCCGGGATCGTTCGCTGCGAGCGACTCGGCTTTGTCCCAGAGCGCGTTGGCTTGGATCAGCAGTTCGGGCGGCAGGTGCGGACTGTTCGGCTGAGCGCGGATGGTGGCGTGAGTCTGGTGTTTCCCGGCGTAATCGTGCAGCAGATCGAGGTATTGTTGGATCGCCGGAGCGGCTGCGCCGTAGTAGGCCGCGAGAAACTCGCGGGTTGCCAGCGCCTCGTCGTAGTTGGGGTTCCAGAGGAACTTCGCGATGAGATATGCCTTCAACGCGACCATTTCGCTGTCGGGCGTGTCGTAGGTGCCCTGCTCGAAAACGCCGGTGACGCCGTGAGCAGCAAACAGGCGGATGTTGTCGTCGAGCACTCGCTTGTTCGGCATCGGCAACAGGTAATGCGAGTAGTTGGTCGTGTAATCCCAGATCCACAGACGCTTGCAGACTCCGGCCCACGCTTGGAGGTCTTTGACGAACTTCCGATTTGCCTCGCAACAGCCGCTGGCCAGCGGATGCGCGAAGCAACACTCGATGTCGCAAAGCCGGATGACGACGTTCGGCCGCGGTCGCGTTGTTTTCGGCGGCGGGCGCGACCATTGATAGGCGAGCGTCTCGACGATCTTGTTGGGAAACTCCTTCTCGACCGCTTCGGCGACGCGGTTGACCAGATACAACAACGGTCCCATCTGGCTTTCTTCGGCGCGCGCCAGCGCCGCGCAACGCTCGCACTCGCAGTAGTCGCGGTTGTCGCTCTGGCTGAGCGAGAAGACCGTGGCGTCGGGCTGCGAGCGCATTCCGTTGCGAATGGCGTCGGTGCAAAGGCGGATGACATCCTCATTGGTGCAACAAAGCTGGCGCGGAGTCCGCTTGCCGTTGCGCAGCGCGAAGTATTCGGGATGCTCGGCGAAATACTGGCTGGCTGGCACCAGTTTGTCGAACGTGTGCACGAAGAAACCGAAACCGAACTTGACGCTGCCGCCGTGCCGGGCGTCCAGTTCGGGAACCGGCGGGCGGATGTTTTGTCGCTCCAGCAACCGGCCGCGACCGCCTGCGCCGTTCAAGCGGTTCCGCGCCATCCAGTTCCCGTCGAAACTCTCCCACGTGTACGTCTCCCGATACTCGAACACCGGCACCTTGCGCTCATTCAGTTGCGGTAATGGAAGTCGGCGCACCCGCGGCACGCGCTCAATCTCCGGCGTGAACCACCGGCAACCGAAGTGGTCTTCCAGCAGGCCGTAAACGCCGTAGAGCGTCCCGCGCGGCTCGCCTCCCATGATCACCAAACGCTCCCCGGCGGTGCGCAACACGTAACCTTCTTGGCCCAACCCGTCCGGCAAAAGGTAATGTCGCGATTTACCGACAAGAATCTCGCGTGGCTGCGCCGGCTCGGCGTCTGTGACAATCGGCAACCGCGCACCAGTGATCTTCTCCAAGTAGGTTTGGAGTTCCTGCGCGGCGTAGCTGACTGCTGGCGAGCAATCTTTCGCAATGACAATGCGGTAATCAGAGCGACCTTCATCGGCCAGCATGACTTCCGTCCTTTTCGGAGTGGCACCCCCTCCGAGAAGCAACAACAGCATCGCCAGAAGAATGCGATTCATAACGACAGGCAGAATAGTGCAGACGCGGGCACAGACAAAAGCGAAATCCCGCCAACGGCCACTATGGTTTGCCGTTGCGTCGGTGCGCACCGGGTAGCCGCATCAGCTCGTGCAGCGGCGCAAGGTGTCGTTCATAGACGCCGCGCGGGGTGGTGTTGTGGCGCACGGCAATCCATGCGGCCTTGCCGACAATCTCGCCCATCATGCCGCAGGTGCGCATCACGCGCACGGCACCGAGCGCCTCGTGCGTGACGCTGATGTCGCGGCCCGCCATGAACAGGTTTTCGATGTTGCGACTGTACAACGTGCGATACGGCGCCCAGTATGGAGGCTTGTAGCTGTATCCTTTGCCTACGGTCGCCCGTGAGATGAATTCCTCGCCTTTGAATCCGTCCGCGAATTCGGGATGCGGCGAGTGAATGTCCATGTGCCACGAGCACGGAAACGCCGGGTCGGGGAACTGGCGTTGCTTGCGAAAATCGTCGCCGGTGAGAACGACATCGCCGAGCAGGCGGCGTGACTCGCGTTTGCCGGCGATGAACGCGCACCAGCCAAGACGATGGTTCGGATAGAGTTGGTCCACGTTCTTCAGAGCGTCCCATGCGCCGTACATCGCGCGCAGATTGAGGTCGCGGATTCGCTCCAGATCGTGGATCGGGTCCTTGTCGAAGCCGCTCTCCCAAAACCAGCCGCCGAGGTTGCTCAACGGCGTGTCGGCCCACTGCCCCCTGCGGCCCCAACGCCCCGGAAACGGTTTGTCGCCGAGGTCGAGCGCCCACGGACAACGGGGAAACGGCTGTGGCTCGGCGCACTCGATCACGCTCCAGGGATTGCTCACACCTTGATGCTCCTGCGTGGAGATTTCGTAATCGGCCCCGGCTAGGAAGCCCACAACGCCGTCGCCGGTGCAATCGGCAAAGAATCTGCCCCGCAGTCTTACCCTGCGGGCGGTGCGCGTGTTCTGCGAGATCACCGCCACGATGCGCTTTTGATGAGTCTCGACGACGTTGACGCGATGCTCCAGAAACAGCATGATGCGCGGTTCGGCGCGGACCACAGCCAGTTTGCGGTCGTCATCGTAGGCCGCGGCGCTGCCGGCTTCGCGCGAGGCCGGGCGATTGGTTTTCGGGGGACAGATTTCCTCGACGATGTCGCCGACGTGTGGAAAAGGCTCTAACCGCGTGTTTCCCTCCGGCCAGACACGCACTTCGCTGCTGCCGTTGCCGCCGAGCACGGGCCGGTCCTGCACCAGCGCGACACTCAGACCTTGCCGCGCGGCGGACACCGCAGCGCAGCAGCCCGCGACGCCACCTCCGACCACCACGAGATCAAACGTTCCGCCATCCTCCGGTTGCGCCGGCAAACCCAGCGCCGCGTTGCGAAATGCAGCCAACGCCTTCGACTCATTGGGTGGAGTGAACGTCCCGTCGCGTGAAAACAGAATCGCATCGCAACGACCCTCGAAACCGGTCAGGTCGTGCAGCGCAATCTTCGCTTCCCTGCTGACCTCGACGATGCCGCCATCCTGCCAATGCCACTCCGCCCCTTCCGTGCCGAAAATCACCGCGAGCGGTTTGTCGTTCACGAGCACCTGAAACCTTCCCGGCGCGCCAGGCGCCTTCCAAGGGGCCACCCAATCGCGTGTGCGCACCCAGACACGATATTTTCCGGGCGATGGAAACGTTGCCGTCGTCACTGCGTCGCGCACGGGCGCGCCGAGACCGTGCGCGAGCAAGAACGGCGACCCCATCTGATCCATGAACTGCTGGTCCACCATCCACCCGCCGGTGTCGGCAAATTGTTCGGCTTCCAGCAACACGTGCTGCGCCTCGCCCGTCAGGGCCAACGCGGCGATCAGCAAGCAAAACGGCATTACGTGTTCCTTCCCAACTCGCGCGTGTATTGGGCGTTGGCGCTGACCTCGTCGAAATACCACGGAAACATGCCGACGATGACGCCGTCGGTGGGCTTGATGTTCTCGAAGGCGAATTTGAACGCGGCGCGAACCGTTTGCTGGCTTGAGCACAACCGTCCGGCGCCGAGAATCTTGAAGCCGAGGCACGGCTGTTTCACCTGCCGGATCACCTGCGTCATAACCTTCGGGTCGTCGCGGAAAAACGGCAGGCCAAAATCCAGCATCGGAATCTCGGCGTCCTTCTGAAAGGTTTTGCGCGTGAGGAAATAGAAACAGCACATGAAGAAATCCGCTTCCCAGCCTTCGTCAGCGACGCGCTTGATGCAGTCCGGGTTGTGCGCCGAGACGCCGGCCAGCACACCAGCATCGTGCGCCGCCTTGACGTAGTCGTGCACTTCGCCGGCCCTGCCCTCGGCGAAAAGCCGGTCGGTCGCGCCGCCGTGATGCGCCAGCGCGATGGGCTGGGCTTGTGCGACGGCGTCTTTGATCTTCTCCCGCTGCGAATGCAGGCAGATGAACGTCATCTGGCTGCCGCGCTCCCGCAACGGCCGCAGATACAGCAATGCTTTTTCGGGATCGGCAAACTGATGAGTCGTGATGCCGGCCCGCTCGCAATTCTGAAGGAATTCGACGGTGCGCTCCGGCGTGAAATACTGTTTCATGTGCTGGCTGGCGTGCGGTCCGCAGTAGGAATAACCGAGAATCGGATTGGAACCAGCAATGAGCCGACTGATGCGATGTTGGCCAAGCCGGATGGTTGGCATCGGCGCCGGTTCGGCGGCGTCGAGCAGGTGTTTCGGTCCGAGTGCCGTCGCTGCAGCCAACCCGGCGATCTGTGTCAGGAAACTGCGGCGTGTGGTCATTTCGGTTTGCTCCTTTCCGTCCACATGGCATTGATCATTTCCACCGTGCGGTCCACGAGCATCTGGCCGCCTTCGGGGCCAACCATGCAACTCTGGACAACGGCACTGTAGCCGCCGCCGGCGACGGCGCGCTCCGTGGGCAAGTAGCGGCCCCAGCCGCAGGTCAGTTCGATGACGAACGTTTGTTCGGCTGTGCTGCGGGCTTTGATTTGCGCGCCGTAGTCGTGGAACAGCTCGAACGGATTGGTGGCGATGGCGATGTCGCCGATCCGCAGGACGTGCACTTCGACGGTGAAGGTCGGCTCCTTGTCCTGCGTGTGGAAGCGGTCAATCGTCCTCTGATACCACCTGCTGCGGTTGCTCTTGTCGCCCTTTTTCTTCAACGCCTCAATTTCTTTCCGCGCCTCCGCCACTTCCTTCTCTGTCACCTTGCGCACCGGCAGCGCGAGGTCCTCCACCTGGTGCGAGAACGGAACGTCGGCGCGGATGTCGCGCTTGGTGAGTTCGCAGACATCCTGGACCTCGCGGGCGATGCGCCGGCCGATTTCCTGCGTGTAGGTCAGCCCGCGCAGTTTCACCATTCGTTCCTCGGCGGCCTTGCGATACATCCGATGCGGCGAGATGTCGCCGCAGGCGCCCGGCCAGCCAAGCACGAGGCTGTCGCGCCATTGCTCGCGCACGTCGTGCCAGAAATCGGCGTTGATGGTCGAGCGACTCTCGACTTCCTGTGACGGACATTCCACGTTGATAGCGGTCGCCAGCAGCTTTTTCTCGTTGTTCCAGAAAAACAGCAGATCCAGGCCGTGGTCTTCGCGGCCTTCGATGCCTCGGAACGTGGGGAGACTGGTGTCGCCATACATCTTGGCGGTGCCGTCGGCATACACGGCGCGCCGGTTATACCCGACGACGGCGTGTCCCAAGCCCCAACTGATGCCGCCGGGTTTGCGCTCGTTCCAGGCGCGGGCGCAGACTTCCGCGAGCCGCTCCACCAGAAACGCGGCATACTCGCTTGGTCGCATCACGCCTTCCTTCGGCATGTCGTAAACGCCTTCCTCAGTGACCGCCGAGGTGTGCGTGTGCGTGGCGGTCATGACCAGTTTGCGCGGGTCAAACTCCGGCAGTTTCTCGCGCAACCGATTTCGCAGCGGCTCCGGAATTGACGGGTAAAACACCACGATGTCCGCCGAGAGCAGGATGGCTTGCTCGCCCTCGCTGGATTCGACGGCCACGGCGGTGGCGGTGATGGGATTGTCCACGCCGCGCGAGATGCGCGTGTTGAATTGCCCCGCGAGAGCGATGGGCTTGTCGGGCGTGATGCTGACGGTGGCCGCGCCGATGCGCAACTCGGCAGCCGCGCCGTTCGTTGCCAGCAGAATCACCAGTGCAAGAGATCTTGTCAGATTCACAGTTGCGGGACTTTCAGGAGTTCGCCGTCTTTGAGCGCCGACTGGTGGGCGACGATGCCGGGCACGGTCATTGCCAGCGCCTCGTGGATATTGATGGCTGGTTCGCGGTCTTCGAGGATCGCGCTGATGAATTCATGCGTCAAGTAACCATGCGAGCCGCCGTGTCCGCCGGGCGGCACGCTCGGCGGCAACGGCGGTCGCTCGGTGTCGGGCAATTGTTTCTCGGCTCCGTGGTAGCCGGTCGCGTCGTACCATCCGCGTTCGCCGAAGACGCGTCCGGTTTCCGCGATCAACCCGTGGATGCTGTGGCACATGCTCATCCGCGCCACGCCGCCTTCACTGGTCTGGAAGAGCGCGATCTCGTCGGCGAACGGATTGTTGTACCGGTTGCCGCCGGGCTGATATTTCGGGGCGACGCCGCGGACGCCCCGACAGGAGACCGACGTGAACCGTTTCCCTGTCACGCCGACGTAGTAGGCTGTCGAGTGGGTCGGATACCAGAGCGGCGGCAGGCCCACGCGCCAGTCTTTGTAGGAACCGATGGAGGACAGGGCGCTGCTGTAGTGGTAATACTCGCCCTCCGAATAAACGAGCCGTCCGAAACCGCCGGCCCGATAGATCGTCCGCATCGCGTAACAATCGGCGCGATAGTAGCTGGTCTCGGCCATCATGTACTTCAAGCCGCTGCGTTTCACTGCCTCCAGCAATTGCCCGGCCTCCTCGATGGAACCGAACACCGCCGGCACCGCGCACATGACGTGTTTGCCGTGACGGAGAACTTCGATGCAATGGCGCGCGTGGCTTGGCGCATCGGTGGCCACAAACACCGCCTCAATGGTGGGGTCCTTGACCAGCACCTCCAACGATTCGTAGGTCCGGGCGCACCGGCAGGCTTTTGCCAGCGCCGCGCATCGGTCCGGAAACAAGTCGCTCACAGCGACCACCTGCACGTTTGGGTGATCCTGAAAACCAAACGCCGCTCCGAAGCGGCACGCGCCATAGCCGACGATGCCCACACGAATCTTGCGGTCGGAAATCGGCTGCCATTTTTTCTCCGCCGCTGCAGCGTTCGTTGCGAACGCACTGCCCAAGGCGGCGCTCACGGTTCCCGCGCTCACCGTGCGGAGAAACTCGCGGCGATCCATTGGATGCTCGCTCATACTTCCTCCTTCGATTGGATTGGCGGCGCGTCGGCCGCGGCCACCGCGCTACAGCGCGCGGAACTTCACGTTACGCCACCGCACGGAAAACGGGCCGGTGCCCTTCTTGATGCCGTGCACTTGGAAACCGATGATGCCTTCAGGATCGTGCGGCTGCCGGAAATCAGCGGTCAACACGCCGTTGACCCAGCTCTGATAGTGGTCGCCTTTCACGACGATGCGGTAATGGTTCCACTCGCCCTTCTTGAAGGCGGCTTTTGCGGCGTCGGTGCGAACCGCCTCGGTCTTCGTCAAGATGCTCCACCAGGTGCCGCGACGCGCTTCGTCGTAGAAATCGCCGGCGGCGCCGTTGATGGCGATCTCGCATTGCGGTCCGTACACCCGACCCGCGGGCAACGGTTTCCCGCTCTTGGAGCCTTCAGGGATTTCGCCTTCCTTGGCGATGTGACTGCGAACCTGAACGCCGGAGTTGAGCTGGTCGTCCACCTTCACCTCGAATTGAAGCTCGAAGTCTTTGTAGGACTTCTTGGTGGCGAGGAAGGTGTTCGGGCTTCCGTCGGCGGTGGTGCCGATGAGCACGCCGTTTTCGACCCGGTAATTCGCGAAGCCGCTGACGACCTGGAAGTTGTCCAGCTTGCCATCCGCAAACCAGTGTTCCCATGCGGTCCCGGCGGTGTTACTTGCACAGCCCGTCGCGGCTGAAACGATCAACAGTGCAGAAAGGAGTGTTTTCATACTCCTTCAGCTTTTACGCCGTTGTGCCCGAGCGGACAAGAACAAATATCTCTCACCCTGCGAAGTTGGCCCGCGCGACGCGGAGAACGTTTTCGCCGAGAATCTTTCGGATGTCGTCCTCCTTGAAACCGCGTTGTACCATGCCGACGGTGAACAGCGGCCAGTTCGTCCATGCCAGGCTCTCCGCGGCGTGCGACGCGGGCTTGCCGGTGTCCGCCGGCCAGAGATGTTCCCAGCGCGCGCCCGCTGAGCGTCCCTCGGTCCGCTTCGGTATCTTCTTGCGCTCGGCTTCGTCGTTGCGCGAGCTGTAGGCGACATCGGTGCCGATGGCCACGTGCTCGGCGCCGAATTTTTTGACCAGATACTCCATGTGATTGAGAAACACCGCGATGTCGCCCGCGCCGCCGAGGAAACGCGGGATGCAACAGACACCCACGAGTCCGCCGGTGTCGCAAATGGCGCGGATCACCTCGTCGGGTTTGCCGCGGATGTGGCGATGCAGCGCGGCGGCGGTGGTGTGGCTGGCGACCATCGGCTTCTTCGATGCCTTCGCGGCTTCGAGGCTAGTGCGCCAGCCCGAATGCGCCACGTCCACGATGACGCCGACCCGGTTCATCTCCTCGATGGCCGCGCGGCCAAAATCGCTCAAGCCGCCGTCGTTCGGCTCACCGCAGCCGTCGCCGAGCGGATTGCGGCGGTTGTAGGTCACGTGCATCATGCGGATGCCGAGTTGATGAAAGATGCGGATGAAACCAAGCTCATCCCGCACGCTGTTCCACTGCTGGCGCAGCGGCACACCGTTGGCGGTGAAATACAGACAGAGCTTGCCCTGTTTCTTGGCGGCGACGATGTCGTCGGGCTTGACTGCTTTGAAAATCTCCTCTCGCATCAGGTCGGTGGAGTAGGTAAACCGCGCGAGTCGTTTGATCAGCCGCAACGGATCGTTGCCCTCCTCTCCGGCGTTCTGGAAAATGCACGTCACGCCGGCGGCGCGGAACGCTTCCAGAAACTCCTTCCGTTCCGCCGCGTTCGTGGCCCAGCGTGTCATGGACATTTCCTCGCGCAAGTCCGCCAGTTCCGTGTCCGACGCGCCCGCCTCGATGGCCGCGCGGAAGGCGTCGCCATCAATGGCCGCGCGCGGCGCAAAGCCGTAGGACTCGAATACCAAGGAGTTGGCGTGCAGTTCGAGACCGCGCTCCAAATCTTTCTGGCTCGGTTTCAACACCGACAACGCCACTTCGCGCGCTTTTTGGATTTTTTCGTTGGGGGGCGACACTGCAGACAGCGCCGCGCGAACCGAGGGGGCGGTGAAGCGCGGCGCTACGGTGCCCAGCAACGTGAGTCCGGCGGAAGTTTTCAGAAAGCCACGGCGGGAGAAAATCGGCGTGTTCATGACAATTTCCTTATACCACACCGTCGCCGCCTCGGTCTAGGGCAGGCGTTTCAGACTGGCGGTGTCGAAGTGGATTTCATCGCCTTCGCCCTGATCATGGGCGGACGCCATCCAGATCAGCGATGCGGCGTCCTTCGGCGCCTGCGCCACAACAGCCAGTCGCGTCCAATCCGCCGCCACGCTGGCCGGAATCTTGGCGACGCTCGCCGCGCTATCTGGCAACCATTGGCCGTCGGCCGTTTTGAACTTGAGGCTCAACGATGCGCTGCCTTTTGCCCCGGCGCGGCTGCGGGCGTAAACCGTCGCCAGAAACTTTTCGCCCGGCTTCACGCGCAACGTCTGCATCACGCAGGCTGAGGCGGCAGAACGAATGACGGCGGCGGTACGACCGGAGCGGGCGGCGCCTGCGACAAACGCGACGGTGCCGGCGGTTTGGGGGCGAACCCATCGGCTCCAGCCGGCGCCGCCGGATTCGAAGTCGGGGTTGACCAGCAGTTCTCTGGAAAATTCCGGCTGATGGCGCAGCGCCAACGCAGCGCGCGCGGCAGCGGCAGCGTCCTTGTTGGTTTTCTGTTCGGCCCATTGTTTCAAGACCGGCTCGGCGTCCGGCGCGTCCGCCAACATCAGCAGCGCCGAGCTGACGCGGGCGCCCGGCGCGTTGCGCGAGCGTTCCTCGAACGGTTTCACAGCGCGATGCAGTGGATTCGGATGGATGACCTCCTGTTGCCACGCGGCGAGGGCGTGCGCAGCCTCCAGATAGCGGCGCAGGTCCGACGGGGAGCGCAAGGATTTCTCGGCCTGATAGAGGGCCGACCACAGCTCGGTCTGGCGAAAACCGTCGCTGTAAAGTCGGACGCGCTGGCGGATCGTCTCGTCGTCGTTGGCGGCGGCGCGCTCGGCGGCGGCGAGCAACGCGCGTGCCTTGGCGCACACGTCGGGCGGCCACAGATCGAGTTGTTTCGCGTCGTAGAAACCAGCCCACATCACGGTGGAGCCGGGCGGGCGTTGCATCCAGCGCGCTTCGAGGAAGCGGAAATATTCGCGCATCGGTGCCGCGGCGCTGCCGAACAGTCCGCGGCAGAAATCCTCCACCAGTTCGTCGGCGCTCAGGTTCACGTTCCAGAGCAGTTGCGAGGCGACCCAGGCTTTGGGGCCGTCGAGCGACCAGGTGGAATAAATCTCGGCGTAGAAACCGCGCACGCCGGCGCGATGCGCAAACTTCAGGCTTTCTTCGGACAGACGGGTGAAGATGCGCGGCGAGACGAAACCGGAGCCGTAGTAGTAATCGTAGATGCCGACCACGGGGACTTTGGCGCACCACTCGCGGATGAGTTTCTGGTCGCCGGCGCGGATGGCCGGGTCGGTCCAGTTGGCGCGGCCGGCGGTGAGGTAGGGGATGATGCGCGGATGAACGGGGAAGGTCGGCGGCGGTTCGGTGACGTGGTAGGCGAGGCAGCCGAGATATTTGTCGGGATGGGTTTGGGCGAGGTGTTCGGCGACGCGGTTGGCGAAGGTGAAAAAGCGGTTGGAGTAATTCGGCAGTCCGCGCGGTGTTTTCTGTTGAGCCGGATCAGTCGGGTCGAGGGCGCGGCAGGCGCCGCACTGGCAGAAGCCGTCGGCGGAGGTGTCGTTCATGCCGAGGGAGAAACTGGCGGCTGTCGGATGGGCGTCGAAGTATTTGCGCGCCGTCTCGGCGGCGAAACGGGCGACTTCGGGGTTGGAGAAACACGGTTGCCAGCGATGGTCGTGGTCGTCGCGGGGGCGTCGGCGCTGGCCGTTGATTTCCGGGAACCACTCCGGGTGTTCGACGGCGACCTTCGACGGCACAAAAATGCGGATGAGGTTGTGATGGAAATTGTAGCGGCCCCGACAGAGGTTGTGGCGTTCCCATGCGCCCTTGTCGAACGGTGCCGCGTTGCTCCAGAGGCGCGAGCGGAACGACGGCTCGTGGCGTTCGGCGAGCCGGCCCACGCCAAAGCTCGCGCGGCGTGGCACTACTTCTCCCAGTTCCTGCGGGAAATACCAGCGCACACCGGCGTGCTGCTGGAGAAACCGATACACGGCGAACTCCGTGCCGTGCGGATGTCGGCCGGCCAGCACCAGATCGCGGTCGCCGACGGTCTGAATCAGAAAACCGTCCTCGTCGAGCGTGTCCAGCTTCAGGTCGGCCTTCTCCACGAACGGATCGCGGCCAATATGAATTCTCCGGCTGCCGGCAGAATCGCCAACAGGCAGGCTCGCGCCGGTCATCTTTTTCAGAATGCGCTGAAACTCCGCCGCGGCGCGTTGCGTTTCCAGCGGCGGATGGTCGGTCGTGACGAGCATGGCGCGCGGTTCGCCGTTCTCGACGATGGGAAAGAAAAACGCAGCCGCAAGAATAGCGATAAACATATCATCCTCCGTTATGGAATGACCGGCAACAGGATGTGCGACGGGTGAGCGCGGTCGTGATAGATGGTGTTGACGGCGGCGATCATGCGCCGCTGCTCGTTGAGCGGCTCGCCGGTGTTCGGGTTCACGTCGAAACGCGGGAAATTGCTGCTGGAGATGTCCACGCGGATCCGATGGCCTTTCTTGAAGACATTGGAGGTCGGATACAGCTTGATCGTGAACGGGTAGATCGTGCCCGGTTTCATCAGCTTCTCGGTCTTCAACGACTCGCGGAACCGGGCACGGACGATGCCGTCGCTGATGTTCAGGTCGAAGCCGCCGGGGAAACCGGCGCTGGGTGGATACACGTCAATCAGTTTGGCAGTGAAATCGGTGTCCAACGCGGAGGATGATGCCCAAAGTTTCACTTCGAGTTCGCCGGTGACTTCGATGTCCTCGGCGAGCGGTTCGGTCCGGAAGACCAGCACGTCATTGCGAGCCGACAACGGGATGGGGTGCGGCCAGTTCCAGAAGTTGGCGCCGCCGCGCTGATTCCACGCGCCGGCCACCATGATGCCGTCGCCCGAGGAAATGCAACCGCCGATGGTCGGCACGGGATTGCGCGGATCGAAGGTGAAGCTGGTCGAAGCGCGCGAGACAGCAGGTTTCGTTTTGCCGAGCGCGCCGCCGGGCTGGAGATAGAACGGCGTGTAGCGCGTGCGCGCCAGCGGCCACTCGCGTTCGTCGCGCCAGTAGCCACCGTGATACAGAAGCCCTTTGTCCGTTTTGTGGCCGTCGCCGGTGCCCATGACGAAGATGCGGACTTTCGTGGCAAACGGCGCGGATTTGCCGACGGAATTATCGAGTCCTTTCAGCCAGTGATCGTACCATTCCCGCCGCCACGCCAACTCATCGGCAATGGCGGCATCTTTGCCGAACTCCACTTGCCCGTGCGATGACGATGCCTGGCGACCGTGAATCCACGGTCCCATGATGAGATAGACAGGGCTCTTGAGCGCCCTGGTCAATGCGACAAAGTTCGCTGTCGTGTTGCCCGCCCAGGAGTCATACCAGCCGCCGACGAGATAGACGGGAATCTCCTTGTAGCGGTCGGCGTGCTCCACAATGTTGTTTTGAAGCCAGAACTCGTCGTCGGCGCCGTGACGCATCGCCTCGACGAGCCAGTCCTCGTACTCGGAGGCGAACTTCAGCGGCGTCGTGCCGCGCCGCAACGGGAGATGGTGAAGATACTGGACACGGTTGGTCGTCATCTCGGCGAGCGCGGAGGCGACGGTCGGATCGCGCGAGGCGCGGCTGCCGCGGCTGGCGTTGATCATGATCCAGTTCCAAAACCGCAACTCGAATGCGCCGGCGTTGCGCAAAGATTGCCGGCCAAGATTCGACATCGCATCCACCGGGATGACCGTGACCAGTTCCGGCGCGCGCGCCAAGGCCATCGCGTGCTGGGTGCCGCCGACGTAGGACGTGCCGATCATGCCGATCTTTCCGTTGCTCCACGGCTGCCGGGCAATCCACGCGGCGCAATCCACGCCGTCGGGACCGTCGTCCACCAGCATGTGCCATAGGCCCTCGCTGGCGTAGCGGCCGCGCGTGTCTTGCGCAACGAACACGTAGCCGTGGCTCGCAAAGTAGTGGCCGTATTTCTTCGCGCCGTTTTTGTTGTAGGGCGTCCGCGTCAGGATGACCGGGAGTTTCTCCGTGTGGTTGGCCGGCAGATAAATGTCGGTGGCCAGCTTTACGCCGTCGCGCATGGCGACCATGACGTTGGTGCGGACACTGACTTCAACGGCGAAGCCGGTGAGCGCAATGCACAAAACCCAAACGGTTATTAGGAGTTTGATGGTGGTTTTCAAAATCGAATCTCTCCTTTGTCAAAACGAGACTTTGTTTCGGCAGCCAGCGCCTTTGCGGCCTGCTTCCATGACGCGGCGTCGGTTTCGACACCACGGATGATGACTGTCGCCTCGAACGTTGTTCCCTTGGCCACCGCGGTGTGCGAGTAAATCTGGTTGTAGAGCTTGTGATAGACGCTCTTGTCCCAATAGCTCGTTTTGATGCCCTGCCCGACGAGCGGCCTCGGGTACCACGCGAGCATCGCGCGGCGGTTCTGCGGGTCGTAGAGCGCCGTCCACTTCGGGTCGTCGGTGAACTTGTGGTTGCCGCTGTTGTCGAACTTGCCCTCGACCATCGTGCCGTCGGTTTTCTCGGCGATCCATTCCGTGGTGCGCGGCAGCCACGGATGCATGAAAACGTAGAGTGTGCTGATTTTCACATCGTCGGTGGCTTCGTAGCGATGGCGCTCCAGCAAACAATCATCCGTCACGATGTAAGTCGCTTCAAGCGCGAGCGGCCCCATCATGGATTGTTTCCGAATCTCGGCGCGCCGGCCGCGATAGACAGCTTTATCGGCGAGGTCGCACGGTTGGCTGTCCACGGTCAACGCGACGCGCTTGAGCTGCTCGATGCCGCCTTCGTTGTGGCCGGTGCCGATCCATCGGCCGCCTTCTGGCGCAAAAACGGTTCCGTAGAAACCCACCCTGTCGGCCACCAATTCTGCCTTGAAGAAAATGCGGTGGAACGTCCAAGCCCGGTCGCCGGCGAACTCGATTTTCCAGTCGCGCGTTTCGACGGTGACAACGTGTGGCGGCCCCGGTTTCGGTCCCGCGCCGAGTGAGAGGATAGCGGCAAGCAGCAGGGGAAAGAGGCGATGCGTCATCATGACGGTTTGCTTCTCGGAGTTTTTTACTTCCCGAAGCTGCCCTTGTCGAGCGTTTTGCCATGGGGCGGGCGTTCCTGCAGGGCGGCCAAGCAAAGGAGCTGACAAGAATCACTGCCAGGAGTAGTATCCCGGCGTGTAAAAGGAGCCTGAATGTCGTTATGAAACCCACGCTCGTTTGGATCGCGTTGTTGACGCTGGCCAGTTGTGCCACGCTCCCCGCTTCAGCGGACAAACCGAACATCATTTTGCTGCTTGCCGATGACCTCGGCTATGGCGATGTCGGCTGTTACGGCCAACAAAAAATTCGCACGCCGAACATTGACCGGCTGGCCGCCGAAGGCATGAAGTTCACGCAGGGCTACGCCGGCAGTGCCGTCTGCGCGCCGTCGCGCTGCGTGCTCATGACCGGGCTGCATCCCGGTCACGCCTACATTCGCAACAACAAAAGCGTTCAGCCCGAAGGCCAGGAGCCGATTCCTGCCGACACGATCACGCTGCCGAAGTTGTTGAAAGCGCACGGCTACGCCACCGGCGCCTTCGGCAAATGGGGGCTTGGCCCGTTCGGAAGCAGCGGCGATCCCCTCAAGCAAGGTTTCGACCGCTTCTACGGCTACAATTGCCAGGCGCATGCTCACAACTTTTACCCAACACGCCTCTGGGACAACGACAAACAGGTGACGATTCACAACCCGGAGATTGACCCGCACGCGGACAAACTTCCCGACGGCGCTGATCCGAGCAACCCCGCCAGCTACAAACAGTTCGCCGGCAAACACTACTCCGCCGATCTCATTGCCGAGCAGGCGCGCCGCTTCATCCGCGAAAACAAAGACCGCCCATTCTTCCTGTACTATCCGACAACCGTGCCGCATCTGGCGCTCCAAGTGCCGGAAGATTCGCTTGCCGAGTATCTCGGCAAATGGCCCGACCCGCCGTATCCCGGTGGGCGGCGTTATTTGCCGCATTTCGCGCCGCGCGCCGCTTACGCCGCCATGATCACCCGAATGGACCGCGAGATTGGGCGAATGATGGAGCTGGTGAAAGAACTCGGTCTCGACGACAATACCCTCTTCCTGTTCACCTCCGACAACGGCCCGCTCAACGGCACCCTGCAAGGTCTCGGCGGCACCGACGCCATCTTCTTCCATTCCGCCGGCGGTCTGCGCGACGGCAAAGGCACACTCTGGGAAGGCGGCATCCGCGTGCCGTTCATCGTTCGCTGGCGCGGCCACATTGCCGCCGGCAAAACCAGCGACCCCGTGATCGGCTTCGAGGATGTTTTGCCGACGCTCCTGGAGCTGGCGGGCGCCAAGAACGCCATTCCGAAAAACCTCGACGGCATCAGTTTTGCGCCCACATTGCTTGGCAAAAAACAACCGCCCCGGCCATTCCTCTACCGCGAGTTCCCTGCCGGCGGCGGCCAGCAATGCGTGCGCGTCGGCGATTGGAAAGCGATCCGACTCAACCTGATGCCCGCAGGCAAGGGCAAAAAGGCGCAGGCAACTCCGCGCTTTGAGCTGTATGACTTGAAACACGATGTCGCAGAGACAAAAGACGTGGCCTCGCAACATCCCGACCTCGTCGCCAAGATGCAGAAAATCATGCGCGAACAACACACGCCGTCCACGGTCTTCCCGTTCCCGGCGCTCGACGCGGAAAAGACAAACTGAAATGCGCCGTCTGTTGTTTGTTCTGTTATTCTTTGCTGTCGTCGCCGCGACGGCAAAGGAATCCGAGCAGAAACGGAACGTTGTTTTCATTCTTCTGGACAACTGCGGTCAGGAATGGTGGGGCTGCTACGGCAGCGAGGAAGGTTGCACGCCACACTTGGACCGGCTCGCACGGGAAGGTGTCCGCGTCGAAAACTGCTACGCGCCACCGCTCTGTTCGCCGAGCCGCGTGACGGCGCTCACGGGACGTTATCTGTTCCGTTCCGGCTGGGTGTTGCATCACGACGCGGCGCTCTACGGCGGCGGCGGGTTGGACCCGCAACGCGAAATCACCTTTGCCCGATTGTTCCGCGACGCCGGGTTTCAGACCGGCATTGTCGGCAAATGGCAGATCAACCACCTCTACGAGCAACCGGACGCGCTCACCCGACACGGTTTCAACGAAGCGCTCGTCTGGCCCGGCAGTGTGGACTGGGAGAAGACCGATGCCGGGGATCGGGAACGATTCGCTCAGGCCATTCGCGACGCCGACGTAAAAACTCTCGGCCGCATCACCGCGAACATCGAGAGCCGTTACTGGGATCCGGTCCTGCTCCGCAACGGCAAACGGGAAACGCATCCGGGCCAGTTTGGCCCCGACCTGATGCAGCAGTTTGCTCTCGACTTCCTGCGCCGACACCGGAACCGGCCGTTCCTATTGTATTATCCGATGGTGTTGACGCACCATCAGGGCGCGGGACGCGGCCCGGTGCCGACGCCGCTGAACCGGGATGAAACCCGCAGCAAACAAGCCCTCTACGCCGACATGGTTCGTTACGCCGACCGGCTCGTCGGCGATGTCGCCGCCGAACTCGACCGTCTTGGCCTGCGCAACAACACCGTGCTGTTTGTGGCCGCCGACAACGGCTCGGAAGGATCGTTCTCGGCCCGTCGCAACGGGCGCGTCGTGCGGGGCGGCGGCTACAAACTCACCGAGCCGGGCGGGAACGTGCCGTTGATCGTTCACGCGCCGGGGCTCGTGCCGGGCGGGCGCACGATGACGCTGGCGGACTTCTCCGATTTGTTGCCGACATTCTGCGAGCTGGCCGGCGTACCCGTGCCGGCGGAGTTGGCGATGGACGGGTTTTCGTTTGCCGGATTCCTGCGCGGCGCGGCGCGCGAGCCGCGCCGGTGGATTTTCAACATGTATGGCGAGGAGCGCGTCGTCCGCGATGCGCGCTACAAACTCTACAATGACGGGCGATTCTACGATCTTTCGCGCGACCCCAACGAGCAACAGAATCTGACGGAAGGCGCGCTGGCCGAACGGAAACGATTGCAGGCGGTTTTGGATGCGATGCCGCCGGACGCGCCGCCGCCGTTTGAGTTGCGAAGCCTCTCGGCCTTCAGCCGCCGGCAAAAAGGAAAATGAGCGGGGAATCCCGAAAAGAGCGGCTGCTGGCGTTGGATGTGTTGCGCGGTCTGACGCTGGTCTGCATGGTGTTGGTGAACACGCCCGGCGACCCGAAGCAGACCTACGCGGTGTTGAAACACGTCGCATGGCACGGCTGGGCGCTGGCGGATTTGGTTTTCCCGTTTTTCCTTTTCATCGTTGGCGTGGCGATTCCGTATTCGATGGAGAACCGGTTGGCGAGAGGCGACAGCCGGCCGCGCATCGTATGGCATGCGCTGCGGCGCGGTGTTGTGTTGTTCGCCATCGGACTGGCGATGAACTGGTATGCACAGGTTGATTTCGCCCGCTGGAACACGGCGCTGGAGTTTTCGCGTCTGCGCTTCTTCAACGTCCTGCAACGGATCGGCATCTGCTATTTTTTCGGGGTGTTGATGTATCTCTGGTGCCGGCCCCGGACGCATCTGGTCGTGGGAGTCGGGATTTTGGTGTTGTATTTTGCGCTGATGAAGTTTGTGCCGGTGCCGGGCTACGGCGCCGGCGTGCTGGAGCGCATCGGCAACTGGGCGCAGTTCATTGATCACCATGTGATGGGCGCGCATTGCGGGTCGCGCTACAAAGGGTTTTTCTACGAGGGCAAGGGATTGCTGACGACGCTGCCGGCGTTTGTCACGTTGTTGATGGGCCTCTGGACGGGGCGACTGTTGCGACAGCCGGAAGCGGCGTCGGACCGGCTGGTGAAACTGTATTTCTACGGGACGCTGGCGATGTTGCTCGGCGCCTGTTGGGAACCGTTCTTCCCCATCAATCAGAATCTTTGGACGAGTTCGCTGGTGCTGTTCATGGGTGGCATGGCCATGATCGCGCTGGCGTCGTGCTACTACCTCGCTGATGTGCGCAAAATCACATGGTGGACGCCGTTCTTTGTTGTGTTCGGCGTCAACTCGATGGCCGTCTGGGTGGGAAGCGTCGTGCTGCGGCAGACGCTGGAGAAAATCCGCTTCGACGGTGGTGCCGGCAAACTGGTGAGCCTGAAGACGTTTTTGTTCCACGGACTGGCCGAGTGGCTCGGCCCGTACAACGGCTCGCTGGCGTTTGCCGTCCTGTTCGTGTTGTTGTGGTGGACGGTGATGCGCGGTTTGAATCGCAGGAAAATCTTCTTCAAGGTGTAGGTTGGGGCTTGTGATTCGGCAGGGGCGATTCCCAGAGGCGACGGATCAGCTCGAAGATTTCCGGCTCGGCGTGTTTCAGTTCGCCTCGGTTGAACGGATAGAAATCGTTCATGCCAAAATAGGCTTCGGTCATCTCGGCGAAGAACTCCTTGGGATCGGTCAGCGCATAATGTTTCTTGTGGCTGCCGTAGATGTGGAGCACGGAGTCGAATCGGCCACTGTCCTTGATGCGTTTCCACGCAGCGATGATTTCGGGGTGATCGAATCCGAGCACTTGATGGTGATAGGCGTGCGCCAGTTCGTGGAGCACAGCCCACGGTTGCCGCACGTAATGGTCTTGCGGCGTGACGAACCGCCCGGCATCGGGGATATGGACGCTTCGGGCGAGATGGGTGGAGTAACCGTGGTCGCGCAACCAGTCGGCGCTGGGGTGATATTGCATGGACCGCAGATTGCCGTGCGTGCGGTCCAGCCAAATCGGAACCTGTCGGAGCCGCTCCAGCTTGTCAGCAGGCAAGACCAGCGCAATCGCAAACAATCGGTTCTCCAACAACCGCAAGGCCCGCTGACCGAGGCCGGCATCGGGTCCGTGGAGCAGGCGGTCATCCACCTGAACGGTCCAACCTTCGATCAAGCGACGGCTGTGGGAACACGGCTTGGGTGGCTCGGCGCACATCGCTGCAAGGGCAGCGCAGCTCATCCACAGGAGGACGACGGGAGTGACTTTCATGGGGTGGACATGGTCAAGCGATACTCTTCGGATGGGTCATCGCGAGGTAGATGCGACCGGTCTCCTGGCTCCAGGCTCGATTCTCGCAACACGCCAGGCTGTCGGGGGAAAACCGCAGGCTGATGATCGCGGGACGCTCCTGCATGGTCTATTCAGGGTTGCGGCTCCAACACCGCGCGGATGCGCACGGACTGGACACTGCCCCAATGCAGCGCGAGTTTGCACCGGCCGCGGTTGCTGGCCTGTTTTTCGGGGTGGGGCGACGTCGGCAGGGGCGCGCACTCCATGACTTTGAAGGCCGCCGCGGGAGGTTCTTCCAAGCGCACAACGAACTTCTTTCCGTTGCGACTCAGCGTGGCGGTGCGTCCGTTGTCGCTCAGGGTCACCTTGGCCTCCGTGTGAAGGAACCACCACAGCTCGGAGGATTTCACCGCGTGCAGTTCATCGGTCAGAATGAGCCGTTGCCGCTGCGGCATGGTAAACGTGCGCGTGGCGCGTCGCGCGTGCGGCTGATAGGCTTCCGTCAGGTCCACCACCGCCGTGACCTGTTGGGGAGCGGACTCGAACTTGACAAACTTCGCAACGGCTTTCGGGTTCTGGTCCGGACCTCGGTCGGGATTGAGCACTGGCAGATTGTGTCCTTCGGCCCGCACGCGGTAGTAGGCGGATCGGGGATTTCTGTGACGGTGCGACATGTAGGTCTCGGGTTCGGTTCCCGAATCCATGATCCAGCGTTCGCCGAGCGCATCCAGGATGAAACTGCCCAGGTCCAGGTGCCGATGGCCGCCGAGATTCATCGAGTCGCCGGCCTGAATGCCGACCATGAGTGCGTCGTTCGCCCACGAACTGCGCATGGAAGCGCATTCGGCGCCGCGAAAATGGCGATCCAACGGCAGCGTCTGAACATTCATTCCCCGTCCGCGCGTGTCGAACCAGAGCAGGTCCCATACGCCTCCGCGTTGCTGCTTGCTTTCCAGCGCGCTGAGCCGAAACCAACTGAAGGCCGGCACGTTGTATTTGCGCGCCAGCCAGAAATGTTGCGGCTCGGACATCGGCGACAGTCCGCAATCGGCAAAATTGAACGAAATCCGGTCAGCGCCGCACATGTACATCTGGTAGTAGCCGCTGGCGCCGAGCGCGCCGACCTGCGACAGGCCGAAATCCGTTCCGAGCGCCGTTTCCAGCGAGGACAGCAACACGATGTTGTAGCGCGAGCCGTACGCCCAGTAGGTCACGCCTTCGGTGCCGGCGCCGTCGGGAGCGTAATGTTTCATCGCCAGCGTCACGCTGCGGGCTGCCTCCTGCACAATGCGCGCGGCCAGTTGCGGTTCGGCGTCGGCAATCGCCAACGCGCCGCTGATCAAGCCGCCGTTGCAAACCTGGTTCCAGTTGTTCTCGTTTCGCGCCCAGCCCTTCTTGCTGTCATAGACCTTCAACCCTTCGCGCAGCCCTTTGGTGACGATGGCCTCGCGCAACAGTTTCCGTTGCGATTCCGTCCAGCCATCGTAAAGCCAGTCCAATCCGAGCGCAAAAGCGTGTGTCATCTCTGCCGTGTCGAGGAAATGCGACGGATTCCAGTCCTCGAATTGCGCGGCGGTCGCCAATTCCTGCCACGCGCGCTGCGCGTAGCGCGGGTCGCGTTCGAGCCGATACACCAACGCCAACGAATGCACCCGATCCAGCACGCGCCGACTCACGTCCAGCAACCGTTTCCCGTCGCGCTTCTCATATTTCGGCAGCGGGGCCGTCAGCGTTTTGTCGGCGGACTGTTTGACCCCCGCGTAAATCTCCGCCGGCAGACCGCCTTGCGCGACCAGAGCTTTGATGGCGTCAAACGTTTCCGCCCTGGCCATGATCCGCGGGTGATCCTTGCGCAGGGTGCTCAGGATCCGTTCCGCCGGTGGCAGCACAACCTCCTGGGCGGCCAGCGGCGCTGAAACCATGAGCGACAGCAGAGAGATGACAGTGCCAATTTTCACGGGCGCAACAATACCGTGCTGGCCGACCGACATTCAAGCATTCCCTCCCAGAACATTGTCAGTTACAGAAGAGCCGTCGAACTGTGATGTTGCAAGGAAGCAAAGCCGCCCTACAATGGGCCGCGTGAGAAAGGCACCGGCCAGCACGGTATCGGAACCAGCGCGCCTCTTGCGCACGGCTCGACGTTTCGCCCAACCCAACCACGCCGTGTCTGGAGTCCTGTGTCTTGTTCTTGCTGGTTTGACCGTTGTGCCTGTCGCAGGCAGCGAGTTGCCGAAGCGGTTTCTCTGGGTCTGGTTGCAAAACCTTGACGGCCGCTGGAAAGACTACGTGGATTTTGCGGCCGACTGGAAATGCGCGGGCGTGGTCATTTGGGGACTGGACGGATGGAAGGAAACGACCGATGCGAAAGCGAAAAGCGGCGGAGCCTTTTGCCGTGAACTGGTGAGGTATGCTCACAGGCGCGGCGTGCAGGTCATCCACGGTTTCGGACTGAACGGTTACAACGAAGGCAAGCACATCTGCCAGAGGTTGCCTGCCGCCCGTGCCGTCATTCCAGAGCGGCTCAAGGATACCCCGAAGGGAAAAGCCAGCGTCGGCAACATCTTTTGTCCATCGAATCCCGACGCGCTGCGCACGCTGCGCGAGATGTTGCTCCGCGCCGCCGACACCGGCATTGACGGGTTCAACTTCGAGACCGCCGACGTGGATTACATCACGTGTCACTGTGCCGCGTGCGAGCGACGGTTCGAGAGCGCTTCCGAGACGGAACACGAGAACAAGCCGCCACGCTGGAGCATCGAGCAGGCGAACTGGGCGATGGAGCTTTTGGCGAGGGAACGACCGGGGTTGTGGCTTTCGATTGAGTTCGCCATGCAACGGTTCGGTCGGCCACCGTATCTCGATTCCGCTGTCATCGCGCAACTCAACCGCGAGATAGACACTCGCGCGACCGTGGTCTGGGCCGAAGGCACGTATCCCCCGCAGCCGGTCTGCGAGAAACTCGCCTCCGCGCGCCGCAACATCGGTTTTTACCTTCGCAGCGCCGAGTTCATGGGACGCGACGGGCCGCGCCAAATCCAGATCGCTGACATCGTCGGCACGATGCGGCGGCTCTGGCCGTTGCAGCCGCAGTGTCTCATGTATCGGAGCTGGCGACCCTTGGAGCGTTGGGCGGTGAACATGGCCGTTGCAGCCGAGGCGATGCGCGACCCGTGGCAGTCTGATGGCCGTTTCGTCGAGGTCGAACGCCAGGTCGAGACGAGGACGGCGCCGGGCGGCAAGTACAGCGCCATCGAGCGCATGGTGCCGGGAAATCTTGCTTCGCCAGCGGTCGAGCGAGCCGTGACTTGCAGCAGTGAAGACGACAAACTCCACACGTTGCTCGGTTTGACGGATGGCGTTGCGGAGCCGGACCGTGGGCTGTGGCTGACGGAGAGGAACAGCCCGACAGAAGCATGGGCGGAGATTCGCTGGCCGAAACCGCAACGCATTGCCCGTGTGCGGGTGTTTCATCAGATGGACGGCCACTATCGCAGCCTCGACTACGTCATCGAATGCTGGAGAAGCGGTAGATGGCAACCCGTGGGGGACACACCCGTCGTCAACAACCCGGTGCACGGTTGGTGCGAGTACCGTTTCGCGCCGGTGGAAACGGATCGGCTGCGGATCCGCATCACCCGCTCGATGCATGGCAACCGGATGGGCGTCGGCGAACTGGAAGTTTACGCGCAGTAACAAGTCGCCTCTGTCGGCCGCGCCTCTGGCAAGAACAGTTGGCCCCAGCGCCACGAAAGTGAGTTTGGGTTGGGCTGCTACTGACCATTGATCAACACATTGCCGCGGTTGCGTCGTGCAGACTTGCGCCTTGAGCGAAGCGGTTTAGTATAAAAGGCGCACAATGACAGAGCTTGGCAAAATCATGGTGATCGTCGGGCTGGGCATCGTCGCAGTGGGCGGCCTGCTCTGGCTGGGCGGCCAGCTTCACTGGCCGTTGGGACGACTACCGGGCGACATTCGCATTGAGCGGGAGCATTTCCGGTTTTATTTTCCGGTGACGACCTGTCTTCTGCTCAGTGCAGTGTTGACTTTGATTTTGTGGTTGATCCGGCGACACTGACGAAACGAGCAAACGCCAACAACGTAGAACGGAAAGGACTCCCCATGGGCACCAAAGGCAGGCAGATCGTTGAGATGGACGTAAAAGAGCTGGTCGGGTTGCTGAACAGGGCGATCGCCGACGAGTGGCTGGCCTACTACCAATACTGGATCGGCGCGAAAATCGTCAAAGGACCCATGAAAGAAGCCGTCATTGCCGAGTTGACCCAGCACGCCGCCGATGAACTGCGCCACGCCGACATGCTCGCCCTGCGCCCCCCAACTGGGCGGCACACCGATCACCGAACCGAAGGACTGGTACCAACACACCAACTGCGGCTACGACGCCCCCAACAATCCGTTCGTCAGGGAAGTGCTCGAACAAAACATCAAGGGCGAACAGTGCGCCCTCCTGACCTACAAGAAGCTGGTCAGCCTCACCATGACGAAAGACCCGGTCACATACAACGTCGTGCTAAAGATTTTGCAGGACGAAGTCCAGCACGAGGAAGACCCCCAGGCGCAGATGGAAGACCTGCAAACCTTGCTCAAACAATCCAAACGGTCGTAAACCCGGCCGCACAAACAACAATGTCGCAGCGAATCAAACTATGGCTCGTTTCCGTCGCGTTCTGCGGCGCGGCCTGCGCCACGCCGATCCATCCGCTTCAGCGACCCAATATCCTCTTGATTCTCGCCGACGACCTCGGTTGGGCCGACCTCGGTTGTTACGGAGCGGATTTGCACGAGACGCCGCACCTCGACCGGTTCGCCGCCGAGGGCGTCCGATTCACCGCGGCCTGCGCCATGTCCGTGTGCACGCCGTCCCGCGCGACGTTGATGACCGGCAAACACGCCGCGCGGCTGCGCATGACCATCTGGTCGGAAGGCGCGATTGATGGCGGCCCGAAAAACCGAAAACTCCTCAACGGCGAATCGTTCCCCAACCTCGCACACACGGAGACGACCATCGCCAAACACTTGCACGACGCCGGTTATCTCACCGCGCTCGTTGGCAAATGGCATCTCGGCGACGCGGATCATTACCCGGAGACGCACGGCTTCGACGTGAACATCGGCGGCACGCACTGGGGCGCGCCGGCGACGTTCTTCTGGCCGTACCGCGGCGCGGGACGATTCGGATCGCAGTTCCGCTACGTGCCGCACCTTGAGTTCGGCCAGCCGCGCGAATATCTCACCGACCGGCTCACCGACGAAGCGTTGCGCGTGATTGACCGCGTCGAAGGGAAACCGTTTTTCCTGTATCTGGCCCACCACGCAGTCCACACGCCCATCGAGGCGAAACCAGAGGATGTGAAACACTTTCAAACAAAACTGCGCGCCGGATTCCACCACCAACATCCCGTTTATGCCGCAATGGTCAAAAACCTCGACGACAACGTTGGCCGCGTGCTCGCCCACCTCAAACGGCGCGGCCTCGACCGGAACACCGTGGTCATTTTCGCCAGCGACAATGGCGGCTACGTCAACTTTGACAAAGGCGAGAAGATTCCCGTCACCAGCAACGCGCCGTTGCGCTCCGGCAAAGGCTCGCTCTACGAAGGCGGTATCCGCGTCCCGCTCATCGTCCGCTGGCCCGGTGTGACACCAGCCGGGGCGATCTGCGACGAGCCGGTCATTCTGACGGATTGGTTTCAGACGTTGCTGGGCGCCGCCGGATTGTCGCCGTCCACCAACGCCACCGATGGCGTGGACCTCGCCCCGTTGCTGAAGAACCCCGCTGCGAAGCTCGACCGCGAGGCGTTGTTCTTCCACTTCCCGCATTATTACGCCACGACGACGCCCGTGAGCGCCATTCGCACACGCGATTGGAAATTGCTGGAGTATTTCGAGGACAACCACGTTGAACTCTACGATTTGCGCCACGATCCCGGCGAACAGCGCGACCTCGCCGCTCAGATGCCCGACAAAGCCGATGAGTTGCGCCGACGCCTCCGCGCGTGGCGCGAATCCGTCGGCGCGGCGCTGCCAACACCGAACCCGAACTTCCAACCCGGTAAAGCAAGGAAAGGCAAATGAAACCATTTCTCACGATTCTGTGCGGCTTTGTCATCACGGCGTCCGCAGCCATCACCGAACGGAACGAATGGTACTGGAATTCGCTCGTCAACCTGCACATTGACAATCATGGCCACCTCGTCGGCAAGGGAAAGACGGCGGACGAGATCGCAGCGCTGTTGAAAGACCTGCCGGTGGACATTGTGCAGGTGTCGGCTTACGGCGCGGATGGCGCAATGACCACATATCCCAGCAAGCTCCTTCGCCGGGATGACCTCGACGGCTGGGACACGCTCGGCGTCTGGAAAAAAGCGATCCAAAAAGCCGGGAAACGGTTTCACGTCTATATCAACACGCGCGGATTGATGATCACCCGACAGCATCCTGATTGGATGCAGCGCGACGCCGCCGGCAAAGGGAAGGGCAGGAATCAGGGACTCGATGCGTGCCCGCGCCCTAGTGCCGACGGCACCGGCTACCTCGAAGCGCTCCTATTGCCGTTGCTCGAAGAAATCATGACGAAATACCGCCCGGACGGCATCTGGGTGGACGGCGATCATGCACGCACGCCGACCTGTTATTGCCGTCACTGCAAAGCGGCTTGGCAGAAGCTTAGCGGGAAAACCGAGCCGCCGACCGACCCGAAAGACCCCGATTGGCCGCGCTGGCTCGCGCTCGAACAGGATCGCTACGACGAATATCGCCGGCAAATGGCGGAAGTCGTCCACCGCATCAACCCGAAAGCGTTTTACACCAGCAATCACTCATGGAAAAAGGTCACTCTGAGGTTCGAGAAAGACGACCCGCGCAGCGCGCCCCCGTTCGCCGACACGATCAGCGCGGACCTGAGCCACGGTCAGGCACTTTGGATCACGCGCAGCAAAGCGGTGTTTCTGTCGGCGGAACAAAACACGCCGTGGGACATCATGCACCTGATTTACCGGCCGGGCGAAATCTCCCGGCAACGAATCCTGCAACAGGGCGCGGTCACCATCGGCCACGGCGGCTCGTGGTTTCTCTGGTTGCCGGGACGCGACCCGCTCGCCCCCGACCAACTCGCGCGGGCCAAAGAGTGCGCGCAATTCGTTCGTGACCGCGCGCCGGCACTCGGCCGGTCCGTTTCCATCAACCCCGTGGCGGTGCTCGTCAGCGAGACCGCATGGCGCGAGGAACGAATCGGCGGAAGGGCAGGTTTTGCCGATTTGATCGCGCCCCAGAACTGGGCGCTCATGCTCGAAGAAGCCGGTTACGGCGTGGACATGTTCAACGAAACCGATCTGGCGTGCGACCTCAAGCACTATCGGCTCATTGTCGTGCCGAACCAGCGCGCGTTGTCGGAGGCAACGGCGAAACGCCTCGAACAATTCGCTTCCGGCGGCGGAAAAGTTCTGCGCACCGGCGACGTGCCGACACCGGATTACGACGCCGTAGTGCCGCGCTTGATGGACACATACGGAATTGGTCCCAGCGTCCGCCTGATCGGACCGGGGAAAAAGGAGCACTTCATTTTCAACTTCCGGCGCAAAGGCAACAACACAATTGTGCACATCGCCGACATCGGTTCGTCAGTTCGTGGCGTTCGCCGGTGCGACGAGATTACGCAGTTCATTGACGACACGCCGCCGGTGCCCGAAGTCACGATCCAATTGGCCACGCCGAAACCGTCGGCGGTCTCCGTCGTGCCGTCAACGACCACGATCCATCATCACTGGGAAAATGGAGTTCTCACCGCGACGCTCCGAAACGTCTTCGTCCACGCCGCGCTCATCCTGGACACAGTGCCCGGCCTGCTCCCCGTGGGTGTGCCGCTGGAGGAACGGCACCGGTTATCGCACTATCCGAAAAAGGAGGGATTGGAGGAGGACTTCGAGATTGCCAGTCGCGGTCAGGATGTGAAGCTTCTCGGGCCGTATGAGCTGCGAAGCAAAGGCCGCACAAAGATGGAGATCACCGACGAAACCGCCTCCAGCGGCAAACATTCCCTCAAGTTCACCGATGCGCCTGCTGACCCCACCTTTCTGCCCATGCTGGTTATCAAACCAAAGATCGCCCTGCCGGCTGTGTTCTCCTGCGACTTCAAGATCGAGAAGGACGCGAAGGTTTGGCTGGATTTCCGCGAACAGGAAAACCGCAAGCAGTTCCCCGCCGGGCCCTCGCTGACCTTCGATGGGAGAAGCGGTAAGATAATCGCCGGGCGAAAAGAAATCGGCGAGTTTCCCGTGGATGTGTGGTTCGCCGTCGAGATCAAGTTGCCCGTGGACGGTGGCGCTTTCTATTCGCTGCGGATCGGCGGTGAGAAAGTGTACGAGAAACTACCCTTCGACAATCCGAAGTTCACGAAGTGCAGTTGGATCGGCATCATCGGCACCGGCAACGAACCGTCGCATTTCTTCGTTGACAACATCAAACTTCGCCGCGTCAGCGACCGCCGCTGACCTTCTGTTATCGCCGACACCTGCCTTCCCGCGCTTGCCATTTGAGTGTTACACCTGTTACATTCAAATGGCAAGAGCAGGGATGGCGGCATGGAAGGTGAATGGGCCGGCGGGAAGAGCGTCGCTCCCCAAGTGTGATTCTCCGGAAAAATGTCTTGCTTGGAAAAGTCTTTCTCCGAGAAGCGTCATTCTTCTGTCATCGTTTCTGTGTGGATTGGGGTGCGCACAACGGGATTGCGGGCGAAAAGCGGCAATGTTAGGCTGCGGGCAAACTGGAGGTTTTATGATGATGCGTTGGTTGGCGGTAATCGGGATGATGCTGGCGACGGCTCGCGGAGCGGACACGCCGCAAACGGCAGAGGAAATCATAAAGTTTGCCACGGCAAAAAGCGCGGGCTACCGCACGTGGTCGGCCGAGCTGCGGCAAAGCGTGAACCTGATGGGGGTGCCGATGACGTTGGAGGGTCAGACGTGGTTCAAGGCGCCGCGGTTGACCCGCACGGAAATGCAAATGCCCCTGGTCGGGGCAATGGGGAAGATGACGATGATTTGGGGAGCGGATGGGATTCTGTGGCAGGAGATGGATCTGCTCGGGCAGAAGAAGGTCATGAAAATGGACATGAATCTGCTCGCCTCCAACCTCACGGCGCGCGGCGACAGCAGTCTGGAAGGCTTCCACAATCCCGATCCGGCGCGCCAATGGGAAGCCAGCAAGAAGTTCATGGAATATTCCGTCGTGCCCGGCGCAGCGATTGACGGTCAAGCGGTCTGGGTGTTGGAAGGCAGGTGGAAACCGTCGGCGTCCTCCAATCCGGCGCTGGCCCAGCAGGTGGCCACCATCGGCAAGATGCGGCTCTACATCGGGCAGCACGACGGGTTTACCCATCGGATTGAGCAATTCGACAAAACCGGTGCGAAGACGGTGGTCCGAACGGATTTCACGAAAATCAAGTTCAACGAGCCGCTGGATGACGGGATGTTTCAGTACAGGCCGCCGGCGGGCATTGAGGCGATTGACATCACGGAGATGAGTCTGCAGATGATTCAACAGGGGGCCGCCACGGCTCCGGGCAAGCCCTGATGGGATTGAGCCGCGAACAGGTGGATCAATGGCCTGTGGCCGAAGCGGGGCTTCCGCGCCGCGTGGTGCGCGCGTTGCAGGCTGCCGGTATCAGCACGGTGGGCGAGTTGCGACAGCGGATGGCGTCGCGCATCCCGCGGTGCGGCGCGGCCTCGCGGCGTGAGATTGCCCGGTTTTTTGAGCGGGTGGATGAAAGTGTCTCGGAGGCATCGTTGCCGGTCGATCTGCGGGCTTGGTTGGGGGAGTTTCTGAGCGGGGCGGAACAGTTCGTTGTGGAACAACGCTACGGCTTGGACGATCCGTTATTTCGCCCGACAATGAAGCGTCGAACGCTGGCGGAGATCGCCGCCGATCGCGGCTGGCAAACGCGGGAACGGGCACGCCAGGTGTTGTGCCGTGCGCTGAAGAAGCTGCGGAGCCGTCTGGCGCGAGCGCGGGCCTGGCGGCTGATTGCGGTTTGTCGTCAGCGCATGGAGAAAAGTGGCGGCGTTGTCACCTCGCTCGAACTGGGTGCATGGCGCGGCGCCACGTGGCTGGGCGGCTGCCAACCGTGGGGGGCGTTGTTGTTGTTGGCGGAGACGGGTGGGGAACTGACAAGACGCCACGATTATTTTTCAACGCTACCGGCGTCGGCGTTGGAGAAGCTGGAAGCGCGGTTGCTGGCGGTGTTGGAGAAGGCCGATGCTCCGATCCAGATTACGGATCGGCTGGCCAGTGTGGTGTTGGATCGGCATCCGCAGGTGGACGCGACGCGGGATGGTCGGTTCTTTCTGTTTCCGCGCGGCGCAGCGCCGTTGTTGGCGGCGTTGAAGTCGCTGTCGCCGGAGGAAGCGGAACGCCGCTACAATGAGCAGGTCGCCGTTCACAGTCGTCGCCGGGCTTCGGAGTTGAGGCGATGAGTCACTGGGAATGGGCGTTGGCGGCGGTGGGCGCATTGTTGTTTGGGATCTCAAAGTCGGGGTTGGCCGGACTGGGAGTGTTTGGCGTTGCGATATTTGCGTTGTTGTTTCCGCAGGGGTTCGCCTCTTCAGGTGTGGTGTTGCCGATGTTGATTTGCGCGGATGTTTTCGCCGTGGCGGCCTATCGGCGCCATGCGGTGTGGTCGCACATTGGGAGATTGATGCCGTGGGTGGTGGTGGGAATTGTGGCGGGTTGCGGATTGATGTGGTGGCTGCGCGAGGAGACGGTGCTGGCGCGGCGACTGATTGGGGTGACGGTGTTGACGATGGTGGGGTTGCACTGCTGGCGACGGCAAGCGGAGGCGGACGTGCCGCACACTCGATGGTTTGCGGTGTTGATGGGTTTGCTGGCGGGCGTGACGACGATGATGGCGAATGCGGCGGGGCCGGTGATGGTGCTGTACATGTTGGCGGTGGGATTGCCGAAGATGGAGTTTATCGGGACGGGCGCGTGGTTTTTTCTGATTGTGAATTTGTTGAAGGTGCCGTTCAGCCGCGGGTTGAATCTCATTACGCCGGAGACGATTCGGTTGAATCTGGTTCTGGCGCCGGTGATTATCAGTGGAGTGTTTTTGGGCCGGGCGATTGTGGCGCGGGTGAACCAGCGCGTGTTTGAGTCGGTGGTGTTGGCGTTGAGCGCGCTGGCGGGCGCGCGGTTGTTGTGGTAGGCCGGGGCTTGAACGCGGTGCGCGGGTCGGGTAGTGTGAACCCTGGTTGGTGTGCCCATGGCAACCGTTCTTGAACGACAACGTCGGCAGTTGCGGCGACAGCGTCCGCTCTATGAGCGGATTCAGGACTGGATTTTTGCCTGGGACATCGGGACCGGGGTGCAGTTTTTCCGCATCGGCATGTTCGCCGTGCTCATGGTGGCGGTGATTGTGCTCTACACGGGCACGCAGTTTTTCGGGTTGCGCGATCCCGAAGCGATGGATGCGGGCCAGTTGGCGCGGAATCTGGCGCTGGGACGCGGGTATGTGACGCGATGGATTCGCCCGTTGGATTTGTTTTATTTGACCTCGAACGGGCGGCCGACGTTGTCGCCGCAACGGATGACGTTGCCGGAGTTGTGGTCGCCGCCGGGCCACGCGCTGGCGTTGTCGGTGCCGTTGCGATTCGTGGGTGGGAAGACCGATTTGAGCAATCTGGCGGCGATGCGGGCGGATCGGGTGGTGATGTTGACGGGTTGGTTTTTCTTTGTGGTGAACCTGTTGTTGATGTATTTGCTGGCGCGCGAGTTGTTTGATCGGCGAGTCGCGGCGATCAGCGCGTTTCTGTATTTGTTCTGTCAGGAGTTGCTGGATCACGCGGTGTCGGGGCTGGCGACGGGCCCGGTGGCGATGTGGTTGTTGATTGCCGCTTATGCGTTGTTGAAAGCCGACCGCTGGCGACGAGCGGAACGCTCGGAGGTGGCCGTCAACGGCGCGTTGGCTGTGAGCGCGCTCGCGATCGGGCTGGCCACGTTGACGCAGTATGCGGTGTGTGTGGCGATTCTGCCGCTGGTGGTGTATGCCGCAGTGGCGTTTCGCAGCGCGGGTTGGCGCCGGGCGCTGTTGTGTCTGGCGGTGTTTGCGCTGGTGGTGACACCGTGGCTGGCTCGCAACCGAGTGGTGTCGGGGAAATGGTGGGGGTTGACTCCGTATGGTTTGTTGGAACAGACCGGCCGGGGCCGGTTTTGGAAACCGTGGGGACAATTGCAACGGCAGTATGCAGCCGACTCGCCATGGAACTGGCATATCCTGGCGACCAAAACGGTGAGAAACCTCCGAGGATTGTATGAAGTCACTCTGAAGGAGGTCGGCGCCAATTATCTCATCGCGTTTTTCCTTGTCTCGCTGGTGCATCGCTGGCGGGACGAGGAAGCGGTGCGACTGCGGCGATGGATCCTCTGGGCGATGATCGGCTGCGCCGGGTGGTTGAGTGTGGCGGGACCGCCTCAACGGAATTTTTTCACGGCGTTCCTCCCGCTGATCATCGTGTATGCGACGGCGTTTTTTGTGGTGTTGTTTGAGCGGTTGCAATTTCGAACCCGGTTGTTGCGGCGGGGCACGGTGGGATTGTTTGTGGCGGTGAACATGGTGCCGATGGTGTTGGCCATCTTGCCCCCGCGCGAAACGCTGCCGTATCCGCCGTATAATTCCTCGGTCGGCGCCGAGCTGGGCCGGACGTTTCGCGAAGACGAGTTGTTGGCGAGCGACATTCCGTGGGCGGTGGCGTGGTACGCGGATCGAGCCACGTTGTGGATCCCGGTGCAGGAACGCGATTTCATCGAAATCAACGACCGGATCCGTGTCATTTCGGGCGTGTATTTGACGCAGGAGACGTTGGAGCGGCGCAAGGTGCTGGAGGAATGGCGGGGACAGGAGCAGTTTGTGTTGCGGTTGTTCCAGCCGCCCGCGCCCGAAGGGTTTCCGTTGCGCGGCTATCGGCCCATGACGCCGGACGGGGAACAAATCCTGGTGAGCAATCGTTCGCGATGAGCGACGGGGACGGAGAAACGCCGACGCATGAACGCTGAATCGGAATTGAATTCGACCACACGCCTTCCCGTGGCGACGGCCGGCGATTGGCGGCAGTGGACGCTGTTGGGGGTGGCGTTCGCGCTGGTGTTCTACGCCTACGGGGTGAGCAAGACCTGCACGCTGGGGGTGGTGCCGACCTCGGCACTTGGCTGGTTGTTTGCCTACTGGGGGCGCGGCGGCGAATACGCGCACGGCTACGTCGTGCCGATCATCGCGGCCGGTTTGTTTGTGTGGCTGTGGCGAAGACAACTGGCCGGCGAACCGCTTCGCTCGGCCAACACAGGCCTGGCGGTGATTTTGTTGGCGGCTCTGATGTATTGGGTGGGTGTGCGCGGCGCCAATCCGCGTTTGGTGGCGTTGTCGTTGGTGACGTTGATCTTCGGCCTGATTTTGTATGTGGGTGGCTGGCGGTGGGCGAAGGTGCTGTGGTTTCCGTGCGCGTTTCTGGTGTTCATGGTGCCGTTGAACTTTCTGGAGCCGTATGTGTCGTTTCCGCTGCGGATTTTTGTGGCGCAGATTTCCACGGGGTTCCTGAAGATGCTGGGGCTGGATGTCTATCAGAACGGCACGGGCATCCTCTCGCGTTCGGGACGGTTTGCGCCGTTGGACGTGGCCGACCCGTGCAGCGGGATTCGGTCGCTGGTGGCGTTGATGGCGCTGACGTCGTTGTACGGGTATGTGACGATGGACCGCGGCTGGAAGAAGTGGATTCTGTTTGCCGCGAGCATTCCATTGGCGGTGCTGGGCAACGTGGCGCGGATCACCACGGTGGCGCTGGTGGCGCAAGGCTTCGGCTCGGACTGGGCGATGACCATCTACCACGATTACTCCGGCTACATCGTGTTCAGTCTGGCGATCTTGAGCATGGTGGTCCTCGGCGTCATGTTGAACCTGCAATATCGGGAAATCCTGCATCGCTGGCTGTATGAGGAAGTGCCCCCGCCCGTGCCGCGCTCCCGCGCACAACCGCGCCGACGATAGCCGAGCCGATCACGCGCGTCGGGTTGCGAAGCGGCGTTCTGATTTGCCGAAGGGATGGCAACGGCGGTTTTATTGGCTGCCGACGCCGCGCACACGCATCCGCAAGGTATAGACGCTCGTGCTGGCGGTGATAAAAAGGGTGCGCCGGTCTTTGCCGCCGAAACACACATTGGCGGTCCATCGTTCGGGCACCTCGATGTGCTCGATCTGTTTGCCGGTTTTATCGAAGACGAGCACGCCTTTGCCGGTCAGATACACGTTGCCTTCGTCGTCCAAGGTCATGCCGTCGGAGCCTTGCTCGCAAAACAGGCGCTTGTTCGTCAGGCTGCCGTCGGGCTGGATGTCGTAGGCGTAGGTCTTCTTGGCGCGAATGTCGGCCACATACAACGTTTTGCCGTCGGGTGTGCCGATGATGCCATTGGGTTGCTCTAGGTCTGTCACAACTCGCTTCAACGTTTTGTGGTCGGGCGCCAGATAATAAACATGCTGGCCATCCTGTTCGCTCGGCCCGCGATTCCAGTAGGGACGTTTGTAAAACGGGTCGGTGAAATACACGCCGCCATCGGACCGAATCCAAAGATCATTGGGGCCGTTGAGTCGTTTGCCCTGATCATCTTTGACGACCACGGTCACGCTGCCGTCGGGCGCGATGCGCCACAGTTCGTTCTTCTCGTCGGCGCACGCCCAGAGATTGCCCTGCTGGTCAAAGCAGAGGCCGTTGGAGCGGCCACACGGCTGTTTGAACGTGGTGATCTGCCCATCAGCGGCATTCCACTTCAGGATCCGGTCATTGGGCTGGTCGGTGAAAAACACGTTGCCGGCGGCATCGGCAGCGGGACCTTCGGTGAATTTGTAGTCGCTGGAGAGCTTCTCCAACTTCGCTCCCTCTTGGACCAGCGCAGCCAACAGAATAGCAGCAAGAATGTTCATGGGCTTCTCCTTTTTCTACTCGGCGATGATCAAAACGACAGCCTCCTGCACCGCCGGCGCCAGTTCTTCCAGCGGGCGCTTCGATCGGTGGCGCGGCGCGACGAGTTTTCCGAGCGCGTCGGGCACGGACTCCAGAAACGCCAGCACGTAACTGGATTTGACGGCGTAGTTGACGTTCTGCGGCAACACCCCGCCGATGCGTTCCACGGTTTGCAGGTTGCCGTAGGTCCGCGCCAGCACGCCGACGACGCTGCCGCGCAGGTTCACCAGCGGGCCGCCAGAGTTGCCCGGCTGAATGGCGGCGTTGACCTGAAAATATCGCGGGTCATCGAGTTCACCGGCCAGCGCATTGACGGTGCCGTCGGTCAGTTTCGGCGAGACGCCCATCAGGGTCGGGTTGGGAAATCCGACCGTGAACACCGCCTCGCCAAGCCGCACCTCGCGGCTGCTTCCGAGCGGCAGCGCGGCGAATCGTCCGCTGACTTTCAACAGCGCCAGATCATTCGCATCATCGGTTTTCACCAGCTCGGCGGGAAGCGATTCCGTGCCACGTCGCACGATCAACCGCACGGCATTCTTGATCACGTGTCGGCAGGTCAACAGATACCCGTCGGCGGTGATGAAAAAGCCCGTGCCCATTTCCGAGGCGACCGTTTCTTGCCCCTTCTTCAGAAACTCCTCGGCTGCTCGTTGGGCCCGTTCCTTTTCCGCTGCGGTCAATTTGACGGCTGTTTTTGCCGCATTTTCCCGCGCCGGCAAATGCCCGCGCCGAGCGGCGATGTAGAACCACTTGTAGGCCTCCACCAAATCTTTCGCCACCCCGCGGCCTTCCATCAACATGACGCCGAGATTGTTTTGTCCGAATTCCGAACCGCGTTCGGCGGCGCGGCGGTACCATCGAACCGCTTCCGCCTCGTCCTTCGGCACGCCGAGGCCCGCAGCATACATGGCGCCGACATTGTTCAGACCGACGGGATGATTTTGCGCGGCGGCTTTGCGATACCAGTACAACGCGATGTTGTAATCCACCGCTACGCCGTTGCCCTTCTCGTAGGCGAAACCGAGGTCGCATTGTGCCGCCGCATCACCCGCCTCGGCCTTTTTCCGCAACGCCTCGATGTCAGCCGCCGCCGCACTGACCGCCACCAGCAACGCTGGCATCCATCGCCAAATCATGCCGCAACTTATACCAACTTCGCCGCCGCCAGCACAAGGCTTGTCCGTTTCGGGCTAGAACTTCCCCAAGTGCAGAATTTGGTTTGGGAAAGTAAACTGCGCGGCGAATCAACGACAGCGTCGGCTCCCTGCTCTTCACCACCAGATGCAGCCCCCACTGCCGCCGCGCCGTGGCCAAATCGGCGCAATCCGCCATCAACCCATCGTAGAGCAAATGCGTCGCGAAGCCGGCTCCGAGCCGCTCGCTCGCCCGCTTCACCAACGCGCGCGATGCCGCCAACTCCTGCCCGCGCCCCGCGTAGCGTTCCACGTCCACGCTGTAGTCAACTCTATCCAGTTGACACGCCAAACAAAACAAATAGATAATCGGGCTTGAGAGATCAATAGCTTCAGTAAATTTTTGCTGACAGTCAAGAGTATGGAGTTGACCCCATAACCCCTTAGCCATAGAAACCGTTTGACTCCGTCCTGATAGTAGGCGTCCGCCATGGCCCCGGCCAGCACTACGCCTTTGCCAACGCCGGTTCCTGCTCCGATGGAAACACCCGCGCGCGAGCCGTCAGGCAACGTCAGGCTGTGCCGCTGACGAATTAGTGCGATGGCTTCCAACTGCACATCCGAAGGAATGCCTATTTCCCTTCCCCTCTCCACCAGTTGTTGTGCAGGGCGGGCCGTGATCTGGACGGGTTCGACTGCCGCCATCGAGGCTGATTCCACCAGGGGCGCAGGGTGTTTCTTCGCGCCAAAATCCACCGATGGCACATACTTCACAAAGGCGCCGCCCGACTCTTCCTCTCTCCGGATCGGCGGTGCAGGTGGCTCTGAAGTAGCGGGGGCGCCTGCTGGCTGGCCGGTTTCGGGCGCTACGGCTCCAGCGGGGCGAATATCCTCAGCGCCGCCAGTGCTACCTCGAATGGGTCCTGCTTGGAGACCGTGTCCAGGTCCAACTCCGGGCTCTGGTAATGTAGGAGTTGAATGCCCGATATCGGGTCGAGGCTGGCCAGTTCCGACAATAGGAGTCCCACCTCGTCCCGGTCCCCCAGCACTTGATACACCCACGCTTCCGCTCTTAGTCGGTCCGGATACCGTTCCACCGCTTCCGCGAACTTTTGCAGGACCGCCGACCACACCAGCCACGGTTCCTTGCGGCTGAACAGCTCCTTCAGTACCGCGTCGTTGCGGAAGACTTTGGACTCTAGCGAGCGCTGATTCAAGACTTGTGCTCCTTCCGTAGATAATGTGCTCCAGTTTCGACTTCCAGTCAACTCCCGGTGTCGGCCCCGTCTTGTCAAACACGAGCAACTGATTGCCGAACGTTGTGCCGAACTTCCCGTACTCCTCGCCGGGGATTCCGATGTTCGCCAGCACGGTGTAGTTTTCCACCATCTTCTGCCACCACTGGCTGAACGCCGGTCTATCCAGCGCCATCCCTTCGCCCACGATCGCCACCAGTCGCCCACCATCGGCCAGCCGCCACAACGCCTGCTCCACGTGCCGCGCACCGTAAGCCGTCTTGTTCTTCGCCACGCGACCGCCCGTTGCCGAAAACGGCGGATTCATCGCAATCACCGTCGGACGAATGCTCGGATCAAGCAGATCGTTCAACAGTTCCGCGTCAACGCTCGTCACGTTCTCAAACCCGATCGTCTTCAGCAGCGCCGCCCGCCGCGGCGCAATCTCGTTGACGTGCACCGTCGCGCCCAACATCTTCGCCCAGATCGCCAGCGATCCCACGCCTGCCGACGGTTCAAGAAACACATCGCCGGGCCGGATCTGCGCCGCTACTGCCACCACATACGCTTCCGTCGGCGGCGTGCTGAACTGCTGAAACGCTTCCTTCTCAACGGTGCGCGACGTCTGTCGCGGCAACAGCTCCATCACCTCGCGCAGCCATGCCAGCATCGCCTGCGGATTCTCCCTGAACTCCGCCAACTTGCCCGGCGCTTTCTCCAGCAGATACGAATTCAGACCAGCTTCCACAGCGTCATAGGCGTCCGCCGACGTCCATTTCCCCGCGGCCTTGCCGACGCCGAATGCTTCCGTTGCCATCCGATCCAACGTCGGATTATCCAGCTTCGTGCCGCTGGCCAGCGCCTGCCGCACCGCCTCGATCAGTTTCAACGTCCCCGGCACAAGCGCCGGATCCTCCTGCGCCGGTCCCGGCGTTTCGGGTGCCGTTGTCTTTACTTCCTGCTGCTCTACACCTGTCTCCTCAGTGAGAGGAGACCCTATGAACCGGTACGGATTGTTGGAAGATGGTCGTGTGATTGATGTGGCGCCACTCGGGGAAGGCAAACCACCGGTCGTGTTCAACGGCTCCGACTGGGTTACCTTCGAGGGGACCTTCGGCGATGTCATGGACGCCAAGCCCATCAGCGACGAAGAAGCCGAGCGCCTGACCTCTTCCGGAATCGCCGGCAAGTAGTCGTTCCAGATCTTCGCGGACTGCGCGAGCGCACGCTCTGCTGCGTCCAACTCGGTCGGTGGAATCTCATCGAACGGTGTGTTGTCCCACCGACGATAACGATCGTACAGCTCTCGCGTCCGACGCTTCGCCGCTGCCGACTCCGGACAGTCCACCTGAATCTCACCCGTGATCCCGTCGCCCAACGGAAACGTCAGCATGATCCCCCGCAATCCCCATAGATTGATCGGTTGCTCCAGCCCGTTTTCCACCGCGACCCCGCCCGGCCCAAACCGCTTCATCGCTTCCACCAGCAGCCTATCGGACTTAGTGATAGAGGGGTCAACTCTCTACAGTTGACACGCCAAACAAAACCAATAGAGAATCGAGGTTGATACATCAATAGCTTCAGTAAAGTTTTTGCTGACAGTCAACAGTATGGAGTTGACCCCATAGCCATAACA
>Ga0272448_1000804_pt1 | contig 45039 bp, 36 predicted proteins | sample YNPCB0191_FD_202220 | JGI IMG/M metagenome (GOLD analysis project Ga0272448, IMG submission 202220) | Hot spring sediment microbial communities from Yellowstone National Park, WY, United States - YNP-CB-019-1 | ecosystem: Environmental > Aquatic > Thermal springs > Hot (42-90C) > Sediment... | reverse complement strand
GATCGGCAAAATAGTCCGGCAGGACGGCATCGGGTTCACCTCGTTGGTGAATCCATTTCGCCACCAAGCGCTACAATCCCTACTCAAAAGCAAACTGGTGTATTAATTTGATGGAGGATTACGGATTATAAATAACCCGGTACCCGGGAATCCTGCACCGGAAAGAGCCCCCCGCTCTATCGTGCGCAGGTCGTATGGTCGGTCTCTCAGCGTAAGAGAAACCGGCTGCAGAGCGAACGACAAAGCCATTGCCGCACGCTGGGCTTTGCGCTATACTATAGTGATTGTCACTGCTGCCTCCGCAGTGTAAAGGATCGCTTCCGGTACAAAGGAGTTCTGATTATGAAGACTCGACTCACACTAGCGTCTCCGCGCGTGAGTATCCCCATCCTGGTGTTCGCTTTTTGCGTCTGCCTGGTCACGATGGGGTGGGGCACGATGTCCACATCCACGATACAACGGCAACCTCGTGCGCGAAAAGCACCAACATATGCTGCAACAAAGCCGGTATCGCGTTTGTCGTACCTGCAATCCTCCACGCTGAAAGCAGGCGGTCCAGCAACGGTAGCGGAATCGCTCACCCCGCACTTGCTCAATCTGACGAACTCGCCGGCAACCCAAAAGATGCCGGCCTGGTCGCCGCAAGGGGAAACCTTCGCCTTTATCTCGAATGGGACAGACGAGAACGGCGACGGTACGATCGATACGGTGAATGCCGATCCCTCGTATTATTATTTATATACAATGAGTAAGCATGGCACCGAGCTTACCTGGTTCAAAACGCTGAAAGATTATGGCTCGGTGAACGGGCTGGCCTGGCAGCCCGACGGGCTGGCTATTTATGTCAGCCTGCGTGAGACGACGGGGCAGGGAACCATTTATACGATCCGCAAGGTTGATATCACGAGCGGCGATGTCTCGGACCCGATCATGATGTGGTACAAAGGCAAAAGTTATCAACCGACCGCCGAGATCGGCAATCTGGTGGTCGCCGGCAATAATACCGTCATCTTCTTTGAGATGAAAACCGATCTCACCTCCCCGCTGAGTAATAATAATCTCTGGAACATTTATAATGTGGCCACCCGCGGTGGGGTGCTGGGGCAGTTAACATCGGGCTCGAACAATCGACATCCGGTGTTAGTGGATAAGGGACAATTGCTGCTGTACGACTCGGATCAGTTGTTGGATCCGGTAACCGGCGTGCCGCAGCGCTCGATCTTTTCCATGACCCCGAACGGCACGCAACAGTCGCAAGTGCTGGTGCCACCGAGTGGCGCCGAAGACTATCAACCACAGAAAACGGCCGACGGGCGCTATTTTGTCTTCTCCTCGACACGCCCCACGGATGTGCGCTGGAACGCCCCGGACACGCGCGCGCCCAAAACCGACAACTATCCCGAGGGACGCGAGAATATCTGGGCGCTGTATGTGACGCCACCAACTCCGCCGGACCTGAGCAACTATCGCGCGAATCTTCCCAAAAATCCGCGCATGTTTGGCGAACCGGGCCCGCGGTTTTATCCGGACGTGACGTTGAACTTCCAACAGCACGATCCAGCCGTGCAGATCTTCGAAGGTAACTCCAGCGAGATGTTATTCGTCTCAAATAAGGATAGCGCATCCGATAATATCTGGCTGGGAGCCTGCTATGACCATGAAGCCCCGTTTGTGTCAACCCCAGTGACACTGACGAATAAAATCATGCTCCCCGGTGACACGGCACATATTTCCGTCCAGGTCACGGATATCGATTCCGGCGTATCGCATGTCTGGATACAGATCAAGAACCCTAACAGCGCTGCGACAGATTGGCTCGGGCAAAACCATGTCATTACCATGCCATCCGGTGATGTCCTCACCGCACTGAACGGCGATGATTATGAAATGCCATTCAGCGACGGCTTTTCTAGTTCCGGCGATAACTCTGCCGATGCCTGGTACATCTATGAGAAGACGAATAAGCGTACCGGCACGCCAATGGTTGATCCGGTGACGAAAAAGGTCGTGCCGGCATTCCCGACATCGATTCCCGTTGAATTCGAGCCCATTGATTTGGGTGATCCGGCCAGTGCCACCTATAACCAATACATTGGGATGGATACGGATGGGAAGCATCCGGAATTATCCCCCGATTATTTCGCCTTCTCTGACTCGCGGAACGATTTCTATAATGCGGATACGGAAAAACTGGATATCGCGTACGTCGCCGGCAATCCCTACGTGGCGAATTATGCCAACTACCAGCATGAGGGAGAGGGGTATCCGAAGGTCGCACCATACTGGGCGGAGATGAAAGACAGCGGCAACGGCATCTATACCTACGATTGGCAGACACCTGCCGATCAACAGAGCGACTGGTATATCGATATCATTGTGGAAGATAACAATCCCGTGTATCAGGACCCTGATGATGGCACCTGGCATGGGTTGCGCCGGCGCTTTGACAATGTCGGCGGCTGTTCGACTGTGATGAATTTCACCAGTGGCGGGCACCTGTTACTGGTTGATGATTTTGCCGATGGCCAGCGTTTCGAATATTACGGTGTGGGTGGCGTCATCGATGGCTATTTGGATGATAATCAGCACTGGATTATTAATCCCCTTATCAAAGGCATGGCATTCGATTACGGGATCGGCAACGTTGGCCACCGCAATATGCCGTATTATTTCGAAAACGTCATTAATCCGGACCGGTATAGTAATACTTATGATATGACGCCGTACGATACCTCGCCATTTGTACCGCAGAGCCTGCTGGGTGGATGTCAACTCTGGCGCCTGCTGTGCCGCGGCCCCGTGCCGGATGATGTGCTGAAAACGTACCTGCCGAGATCCATCCGCCAGGTTGACCCGACTGACCGGTTCAAACCAGCCTATGTTTCGCATGGTGATAAAGCCGTTGTCTGGGTGTCGCCAACGGCCTACTTCCAGCTCAATAGCACCTGGTCCGCGGATGGCGATATCGAAGGATCGGGGTCGCTCGTCGAGCAGACGACCCAGGATAGGTTACGTGATTTCGTGGATAAAGGCGGGCGGTTATTCGTGATTGGCCCGCAATTGCCGATCGGTTTAACGCGCGAGAAGACGGTCGAAAATAAATTCCAGGAAGAAGTGCTCGGTGCGGATTACAATGCCACCGTCCCGTATCTTACTCCGGGAGATATCATGTCCTGGCAGATCGTGCCGACTCCGCAGACCGGACCGCATCACCACTTCGAACCCGGTCTGGTGGCGGTACCAAATTGGTACGGCATGGATCTGTACTCCCAGAAGTGGAACATGTGGGGAGAGTATTACACGGCGTCTGATCCCAGCGATCCGGTAGCGCTCTTTCACGCACATCATCCGTTCGGCGTATATCATTATGGCCATGTTCCCCCCCTGAATACACCTGGCCATCTTCTCGACGACCCTGGTGTGGGACCAATCTTACCGTATTACGGCCATCCGGGCCGCGACATCAACCATGACCATGATGTGCTGCCGATCAATGAAAATCCCAATGTGGCCACACTCGCCTGGTTCGGCGAAGATGATGCTACGCGGGCATTGCAATCCTTTATAATCGGCGAGGATGAAAATTCCACCACGAACACCAACAACGTCCAATGGGATCTCTACTGGGATCCCCTGACGCTCTATGCCGGTGCGCCGAAAGCACGCAAAGCGTTTATTTGCTGGGATACCGGTTGGGGAGGCGATTCGTGGACCTGGCATAACTTCGCAACGGATGATCGCTATATTGTCGGGGTGTCCAATGAGTACGGCAAGAATACCGGGCGCTCCATCTACTGGACATTCGGCTATCATGATCTGGCGGTGACCTATCGAAATCGCCCCACCTGGGATAGCTTGGAGTGGTTGCTCGATGGCTCTGTCGCCGGGCATGTCATGCAGAATAATCCGCTTGGTCCCGTTGGCGGCGCGCTGGTCCTGGCGATGCAGAACGGGCAAGTGATTATGGCGACGGTGACCAACCCTGATGGCTCATATTTACTCCAGGGGTTGCGTCCTGGCCGGTGGGGTCGCGGCGGATATGAACTTTTTGTCATCGCCAATGGCTATTCCGGTAATACGATGGATGAGGTCGAAATTATTGGTGCGAAAACACTGTTTGGCTACGATTTCTACCTCACCCGCGAAGTGAATAATGCCTCGTTGAGCGGGTATGTCACGCTGCGAGGGACACTGGTGAGTGGGGCCACGATCACCGCCACACCCATTGCCGGCACCGGTACGTATACCACCACGTCGCAAGCCGATGGTTTCTATACCATTCCGAATCTACCGTTTGGACAATATCGCGTCACGGCGGTCCATCCGCTCACCAAACAAATCACCACGGTGGTGCCGGATCCGGATTTGAAAGCCGGGCAGAATCTGCACCTGGATATCGAACTGGCCGAGGATCAACCGGACCTGCTCGTGAAAGCGCAGAGTGATACCACCTATATCGGAGATGGCATCTACAACGATCTGTCGAAGCAAACGGTGAAGCAACTGGCAGAGCCGCCGGCAACCGCAACCTACGATATCCAGTTGAAAAATGCCGGGAATACGCCGCAACAGATGGTGTTGTCATCTTCCGCCATTGAGACCAAACCCGGATGGACTGTCACCTATTACGAAACGAATAACGGCAATATCACCGATGCGATTACCGGCGCCCAGGGGTGGACGACACCGGATGCCATTGATGTGAATGGTACCATTGATATTGAAGTACAAGTCACCCCCGATAACACGGTGGCACCGGATGATCTGCAACCGATCATTATTACGGCAGCCGAGGCACGCGACCCGAGTATTATGGATCAGGTCGAAATGGATACACAACGGCCTGGGCCGCTGCAGGGTGCCACGCTCAGTGTGGATCCCCCCTCGCCGAGTCCGGTCCGCACGAATATCACGCTAACAGCCACTTCGTCTGGTGGCTCAGGGCCGATTTCCTATCAATTCCGGCTGAAGAATCCCGGTGAAGCGGATTATAATACGGTATTGCAGGACTGGGCGGCCTCGGCTTCCTGTGTCTGGACACCGCTGTTACCCTCCAAGGCCGATGGGACACCCTATGGCCTGGAGGTGGTCGCCAAAGATACCGTCTCCGGCGATACCGCCACGGCTACGACGGTGTATCAGGTGACGTCGAAGCCCTTAACGCAAGTCACGTTGTCAACGAATCCACAGGGATCCGGATTTAGCAACCAGCCGGTGCAACTGATTGCCATTCCCGATGGGGGCGCCGACCTGCGCTTTAAGTTCACCGTCGCGTACCATGATGCCAGCGGTAAGGCGGTATTTCTCACCTTGCAAGATTTCGGAACCTCTTCCACCTGTACCTGGACACCGACGTATGCCACGACCTACAATTTCCAGGTGACAGCCAAAGATCTGCTGGGAACCGGCAATGTGGCGACCAATGGGGTCACGTCACAAATTGTGCAGTATAAAGTGAATATCCCCCCGTTGCATGAGGCGATCTTAACAGGAACGCCGGTGTCACCGATCCCGATTAATACCCCGGTGACGCTTGCGGTTGATACGCATGGTGGAGGGATCAATAACAACTACAAGTTCGTAACCGGCACCTCGACGGTTATCCGTAACTATAATAGTTCGTCCACCTGCGTGTGGACCCCGAAGACGCCGGGAACCTACCAGTTTAAGGCGTATGTGGAAGATTTAGGCAGCACAACGCCGACGGTGGAGTATCCGTCGAATGATCTGGTCTATACCGTCACCAATCCGCTTGCCGGGGTGAAGCTCGCGGTCGGGTCATCGTCACCACAGATGATCAACACACCGATCAAGCTGACCGCATCAGCGACCGGCGGCGCGAATGTGCAGTATCGCTTCAAGGTAAACGACATTCCGGTTGCGGACTTCGGTCCGTTGGCCTCCTATATGTGGACGCCATCCAGCGCTGGAAGCTACACCTTGGCAGTTGAAGCGAAAGATATCAACGGTTCCGGGACAGTCTTTACATCAAATAAGGTCAACTTTACGATTGTTTCCGCGTTGACCGGTGTGATGCTTGACACGACGCCGGCATCACCGGTGGTCGCCAAAACGCCGGTACAGTTGACCGCGACGCCGATGGGCGGCGTCATGGTGTACTACCAGTTTATGGTAGGAGCCGCGGTCGTGCAAAACTACACGTCATCGAATACCATGACCTGGACGCCCAATACCGCCGGCATTTACCAGGTGACTGTAAATGCCTATGATCTGTACGATGCCAATCCGAACAACGTCGTGTCGATCACAAAAACGTTTACAGTCAACAATGGGGTATCGAAAGTCGTGTTGAATGCGAATCCGGCTTCACCGCGCCCGGTCAATACCCCGATTCAACTTTCCGCCACGGCTACCGGCGGGGCAAAGCTGGTGTACCAGTTCCTGGCCGATAATACACCGCTGACGAATTTTGTCACAAGCAACGCGTTCCAATGGACCCCGAACGTCGCGAAAACGTATAATCTGTCGGTGGTGGTCAAGGATCTGAACAGCCCGAATCCGACGACGGGTTACTCTTCTACGGTGGTGCCGTATACGGTTGTCAGCTCACTGTCCGCCGCGACAATCACCGCGACGCCGGCAGCACCGCGGCCGGCAAATTCGAGTATCACCTTGACCGCCGGAGCATCCGGAGGCGCGAATTGCATCTACAAGTTTATGGCCGATCAAACGATGATTCGTGACTTCAGCGCTTCACCGACGTGTAACTGGATTCCAACGGATGCCGGCACCTATGCGTTGACCGTCATCATTCGCGACCTGAGTGGCGCTGACCCGACGCGGGAAGTGACGTCCCCTGCGCTCTCGTATGAGATTTCATCGGCGCTGGCAGGCGTGACCCTCGCCGCGAATCCGTCGCCGTTCTGTCCGAAGAATGTTCCGATGACCCTGACGGCTTCCCCTGATGGCGGCTCACAAGTGAGCTACCGATTTATGAACGGGACGAAGATCCTGCGTGATTTCAATACCTCGCCGACATTTACCTGGACACCGACAACCGTTGGTTCCTGCCAATTGACGGTAGTGGCCAAAGACCTGAACAGCACCGGAACGGCCCAAGTGACGTCAACGCCGGTGACGGTGACGATCACGCAACCGATTACGAATGTCAGCCTGAACACCTCGCTCGCCTCGCCGTGCACGGTGAATGCGCAGGTCACGCTCATCGCCTCGGTGACCGGCGGTGCGAATGTCCTGTATAAGTTCATGGAAGGCAATACCGTGGTGCGCGATTTCGATCCGTCACCAAATTGCATCTGGTCCCCGACATATACTGGTATGTATAACCTGTCGGTGGTCGCCGAGGATATCAGTGTCAGTCCTCCGCAAGTGAAAGCGACAGCGCCGATCTCCTTCTCGGTTGTCAATCCGCTGTCGTCCCTGACGCTGACGGCGAGTCCGGCTTCATCACAGCCGGTGAATACACATATCACGTTAACCGCGCAAGCCGTGGGTGGGGCCAAGCTCGAATACCGCTTCATCATTGATAGCGCACCTGACGGGACGCCAACGCTCCTCCAGGATTTCGGCAGCGCCTCAACCTGCATCTGGACACCGACCGTGGGCGGAACGTATAATCTCCGCGTGGCGGTGCGTGATCGGAGTGGCGAAAACCCGGTTGTGGAAACGTATGCCACGCTGACATATGAGATCCAGCAAGATCCGGGAGCCTTGACCGTCGATCTGTCCGTCTCGCCGGTTTCCGGTACTGTCGGCTCACCGGCCACGCTCACCGCGATCTCGTCGATACCCACGGGAGTGCAATATCGCTTCCGCGCCGGTTATCAGGACCAGTGGCGGCGCTGGCGCTGGATGGATATTCAGCAATACAGCGCTTCGGCATCGTGCAACTGGATACCGGCCACGGCGACCTCGTATACGCTGGTCGTATGGGCGCGGAAAAACGGCAGTAGCAAAGCGTACGACGCGACCGCTTCACAGCAGTACGTGGTCAATGTGCGGAAAAAATAGCCATCGTTCGTTCCCCCTGCCGGTATGCGAATTTCGCATACCGGCAGGGGGAACTCGGGATAAAGAATATGAATAATCCGGGTAGATACCGATAAGGAGAAATGTTATGGCACGTTACGCAATATGGGGGCTAGCTGCACTCATCGGACTCTCCGCGCTGTGTGGTTGTGGCGGCGGTGGCGGCGGCACATCGGGACAGAAGGCATCAGCAAAGGGTTATCTCGCATTTGCCTCCAACAGCAGTGGGACATACGAGATCAAGCTCATGAAGAGTGATGGGTCGGGAACGGCTATCTTAACTGACGCATTGAACAGTGATGCACCACGAACAAGCCTGTCGCCGGTACTCTCGGATAATCACCGGTGGGTGGCATTCGATTCGACCATCAGCGGGATGTTTTCCATCTACGTGGTGAGAGATGACGCAACCGGCATGACGCAGGTCACGAACCTCTCCGGCATCGATGATGACGAGTGTCCTGCCTGGTCACCCGATGGCACGAAGATTGCCTTTATCCGCATAGATGAGACGGGCGGTAGTGCGTTGTATTGCATGGACGTTTCTGATCTTGCCAACGCGAGCGAACCGCAATATGTCGCCGATGCCGAAGGTGGCGCGAACGTTTGCTGGATGGGTTCAAATCAGATTGCCTTCACCTCTTCTGACGGGGGCATCGATAATATCTACTCCGTTACGGTCCCTACGGACCTTGCGCAGTTGAATAACCCGCAGAAACAGCAACTGACTGCCTTTACCAACCTGAATTATACGATCGATGGGCTCTCATGGGCTAACCATAAATTCGTGCTCGGTTATTCATCACCGAGTGCCAAAGGGCAGCTCTATGTCATCAGCGATACCAGTCATGCCACTACGCTGACCACCCCGCTGGCGAATGATGCCATGAATAAATATGATGATATCGGGCCGTGCTGGTCGGCAAATGGCGATAAAGTATTCTATTTCTCCAGCAATCCCGACACCTCGCCGGTCAGCGAGAACACGAACTATTCGATCTTCTCGTACACGATGTCCGATTCCTCGGTGAAGCGATTGACTACGAATCTCGGCACGAATGACGTTTATCCGTCGTCACGCCACCATAAGCCCGTAGTACATTGATCCCCAGGCGATGTGAAGAATGAAGGAAAGCGGTGGAATGTTCTATTCCACCGCTTTCCTGTTGTTTGAAGGGATGTTTACTTGTCGCTGATGAGCCTACTGCCCTTCGCGATACCCTTTTCCCAGATAGGCGCGCTGTACTTCCTGATTCGCGAGCAATTCCTCAGCAGTGCCTTCCATGACGATGCGGCCGGTTTCGATGACATAGCCGCGGTCGGCGATGCGCAACGCCCAGCGTGCATTTTGTTCGACCAGCAAGACCGTCAGGCCGGCTTCCCGGCAACGTGCGATCGCCTGGAAGATGTCCGCCATCACACGGGGCGCCAGACCCATCGATGGCTCATCCAATAACAGCATTTTCGGACGAGCCATCAAACCACGGCCAATAGCCAGCATCTGTTGCTCACCACCGGAAAGCGTGCCGGCACGTTGATCGAGCCGTTCTTTCAACCGGGGGAACATCGTATACACGCGCTCCAGATCGTCCGTCAAGTGCTTGCGTTTATCCCCATGGTGGCGACCATACGCACCGAGCAACAGGTTGTCTTTGACGGTTAAGGGGGCAAAGAGGTGCCGGCCTTCCGGCACCTGACTCAATCCCAGGCGCACAATACGGTCAGCCGGAAATCGGCCGATTTCCTTGCCACTGTATTGCACCGACCCTTTGGCAAGCGAGGCGATGCCGGAGATGGTATTGAGCACGGTGGTCTTTCCGGCACCGTTGGCGCCAACCAGTGCGACAATTTCTCCTTCGCGCACTTGCAGTGAAACCCCATGCAGTGCGACAGTACGCCCGTATGTCGTGACGACACTAGCCATTTTCAACATCGACCGGTTCCTCCCCAAGATACGCGGCAATCACCCGCTCATTTTGTTGAACATCGCGTGGTGTGCCTTCGGCGATCTTTTCGCCATGGTCCAGCACCACCACCTCGTCAGAGATGCCCATCACCAGGTCCATATCGTGGTCGACGAGAAAGACAGTAATCTCTGCCGCGCGGATTTTGAAGATCATCTCGACCAGATCGCTTTTTTCACGGGTGGATAACCCGGATGCCGCTTCGTCCAGCAGCAGCAATTTCGGTTCAGCCGCCAGGGCACGCGCGATCTCCAGGAGCCGCTGGTGGCCAAAGGGCAGATCGGCGGCGCGTTCCTGGGCGAAATCGGCCAGGCCCACCCGGTCAAGCTGCAACATGGCATCACGGGCAATACGCTGTTCCTCGGCACGCATGCCGCCGAGTCGCGTCGCGGCGGCGAAGAAGCCCCCACGGCTGTGCAGATGACGGCCTACCATGACGTTCTCGAGCACGGTCATCTCGCCGAAGAGCTCCACATTCTGGAAGGTGCGTGCCACGCCTTGCTGCGCGACCCGATGGGTAGCCATCTTCTGGATCGGTTTATCGTTGAAGCAAATGGTGCCGCTGGTCGGCGGGAAAACGCCGGAGATCATATTCAACAGCGTAGTTTTTCCCGCGCCGTTCGGCCCGATCAACGCTTTGATCTGTCCGCTCTGCACCGCAAAGCTGACATCATGGACGGCAACGAGGCCGCCAAATATTTTGCTTAATTGGTTCACTTCAAGCAGTGCTGTCATGGCAGTGCGACCTCCTTGGCCGGAGGGGCCGGGAGTGGCTGTGGTGTGCGGCGGCGGAACAGGCGCGCGAACCCGTCGCGGATGGTGACGAATAAGCCGGAGGGCATAAAGATCATCACCAGCATTAAAATGATCCCGTGCGCGATGACGTCAAATTCGCGCAGCGACGGGACGGATTGTCCGATGGTGCGCAGCCATTCCACCAGCATCGTCATGCTGAACGCGCCAAGCAAAGCGCCCCACACGCTGGCCATGCCACCAACCACCACCATCACCACCAGCGAGACCGAGAAGGTGAAGCCGAAGAGCGAGGGGCTGATGGAATGCACGGTATGGGCGTACAGGCTACCCGCGATGGAAGCATAGGCGGCGGAAAGGACGAAGACCTGCACCTTATACCGTGCAACATTGATTCCAAGCGTGGCGGCTGCCAACTCGCTGCCATGTAATGCACGCAGGGCGCGACCAACGCGGGAACTCACAACATTAGCTGAGATGATCAGGATGACCAGCGCGAATGCCCAGGTCAGATAAAAGTGGCGCTCGTCATTATCAAAGACCAGCAGATTTGACCAGGCGAGATGGAAGTGGCCGGCTTGATTGCTGAGGAGGGGCAAGCCGATCGAGAGATTGGGCATGCCTTGAATGCCGGAAGTACCGCCGGTGATATCCCAGTGTAACAGCACGATGTAGACAATCCAGCCGAACCCCAATGTCGCCATGGCCAGGTAATGCCCGCGCAGGCGCAGGCACGGAACTCCGACGAGATAGGCGATGCCCGCGGTGAGACAGACACCAATGAGCATGGCAAGCCAGGAGGAGAGATGATATTGTGTGGTCAATATGGCGCTGGTATATGCCCCCATGGCATAAAAGGCGGCATGCCCGAGCGATACCTGCCCGGCATACCCCATCAGCAGATTGAGACCGACCACCAGGATGGTATAGATGGCCACGAAGGACAACACGCAAAGATAGTATTTATCGTGTACGAAGTGCGGTAACAATAAAATGATTGCCAGACTAAGCACGGCGATGAGTAATGTCGCGTTGATCGAGGGTGTCTGTTTCATCAGTTCGCCTTTCTCCGCAACAGCGCCGGAATGCCGTTCGGGCTGACGAACAACACCACCAGGAGAATAATGAACGCGAAGGCGTCTTTATAGTCGGAGGACAGGAAGCGGGCGCCAAAGGTTTCCAGCACGCCGAGGAAGAGGCCGGCGATGATGGAGCCGGGAAAGCTGCCCAATCCGCCGACAATCGCGGCGGCAAACCCTTTCAAACCCATCATCGTGCCCATGCTGTATTGGCCGGAGGTGATCGGCGCCACGGCGGCACCGGCAATCGCCCCCATGGCGGCGGAGAGCGCGAATGCCCCCATCACCAGGCGCGAGACATTCACCCCCACCAGCCGCGCGCCGTGCCGGTTGGCCGCCACCGCGCGCATCGCTTTCCCCATCATCGTGAAGCGGAAGAAGAGCGTCAATCCGATCACCATTAATGCCGCCAACCCCATCACCCAGAGTTCCTGCACTTGAATCGTGACCGGATAGGCATCATGGTTGTGGGTCATCCAGAAGGGGAGGGTGAGGTTAATCGGATCATGCGGGGTGAACTCCGGCAGTGAAACCTGATCGATCCCCCAGAGATGGCTGGCAATCCCCTGCAGCAGCATGGAGGCCCCCACGGTGATGATGATTAATGAGACCGGGGAGGCTTTTTTCAACGGGCGCATGAGCACCCAGCCCAGGCCCATCCCCACCACCAGGGCGATGGCCACTGCCAGCGGCACCGCCAGGAGGAGGGGCAACTTTAACGGTTCGGAGACCAGACAGTAACTGAGCATAGCCCCGAGCATGACGAACTCGCCCTGCGCGAAGTTGACCACTTCGGTCGAACTGAAAATAATCGTAAAACCGACCGCGACGATGGCAAAGATGCTGCCGAGTGCGAGGCCGGAAAAGAGACATTGTGCAATATCGGGCAATAATCCCATACCCTGTGCTTCCTATGACTGTTTGACGAGAAGGGGGTTCGGGAGGGGCTGCCTCCCGAACCGCTTCTGGAAAGTTACCGTACCGGTATCCACTTACCATTGATGACTTTTACCATCACAAAGGCATCTTTACCGAGGCCGTTGTGATCAGCGGCATTGAAACGGAAGACGCCGGAGACGCCAACCATCCGGCTCTTTTCCAACTCGGCGCGCAGCTTGCCACGGTCCGGACCGACCTTCTTCAGCGCTTGCACAATTAATTGGAAGGCATCGTAGGCGTAACCACCGAATCCATCGGCATCGCGGTTATATTCGCGCTTGAAGGTGGCTGCGTACAATAACAGCACCTTCTTCTGGTCATCGCCATTACTGAGCGCTTCGGCGACATTCAATTTCCCCGTGGGGAACACGACCCCATTCGCGGCATTCCCGGCGAGCTCGATGAACTTCTTGTTGGCTACCCCGTGGCTCATGATGAGCGGTACCTTCATCCCGAGCGCCTGCATATTTTTGGCCACGATGGCCGGGCCGGGGTTGGTGCCCCAGCAGACCACCGCCTGCGGCGCACGGCTGCGGATGCGCATGAGTTGCGCTTTCATATCGGTATCTTTGTCACCGAAGCTCTCCTCGGCCACGATCTGAATCCGCGCCGCTTTGCCTTGCGCTTCCAACTGGGCCTTCCCGGAATCGCCGAACGCATTGGCCACCGAGATGACGGCGATTTTACTGATCCGGTTGGCGCGGAGGTAATCGATCACGCGAGCCACCGCAGAGACATCGCTCTGGGCGGTTTTGAAGATCCACGGCTTCACCGGCGAGACAATTTTAATGCCGGCAGCGCAGGAGATCATCGGCACGCCGGCTGCCCCAACGGTCTGCGCAGCAGCGAGGGTGGTGCCGGTCTGGCTAGGGCCAATGATGGCGAGCACGTGGTCGGATTCGATGAGCTTCTTCACCGCCATCACGCTCTGGGCTTCATCGCTGGCATTATCGTAAATGACGACCCGCACCGGATGCCCATTGATGCCGCCGAGCGCGTTGAGCTGCTTGGCCAGCATCTTGATGGTATCCTGCTCCGGCACGCCCAGCGGCGCCGCAGGACCGGAGGCGTCGAAGACGGCACCGATGACGTAGGGTTCCTTGGCCGCTTGCGCCGGCTGCATGCCGGTGAAGGCCAGTAATCCGCTCACGATCAGTGCGAGAGCGCAAGACGTAGTAATAAGTGCAGTGAGACGTTTCATGCTGTAGCATTCTCCAATTCATATCGTATTGCGAGTTGCGAGCGCTCCGTGCTTTTACGCATCGGGAACCCGATTTCACCTGTTTCCATCGTGACAGTGAAACGGGTTCCCGGCTAAGATGGCCCGAGTAAGGGCATGTGCTGATTATTGCGCCAGCGTCCACTGGCCATTCACGATGCGCACCATGGCGAAAGCATCTTTGCTCAGGCCGTTGTGATCGGCAGAAGAGAAGCGGAACATTCCGCCGACGCCGACGTAGTGGCTCCGCTCTAACTCATTGCGCAGCTTCTGGCGATCCGGCCCGACCTTTTTCAACGCCTGGCAGATCAGGCTGAAGGCATCGTACGCATGTCCGCCGAAGGTGTCGGCATCGCGGTGATATTCCTTGGTGAACGAGTTGGCGTAATCCAGCAGCACTTTTTTCTGCGGATCGGTATTCGGCAGCGTGTTGGCGACCAGTACTTTCCCTGCGGGGAAGACGATGCCGTTGGCAGCCGGACCGGCCAGTTCGATGAATTTTTTATTCGCAATGCCGTGGCTCATGATGAGCGGCATCTTCATACCGAGGGCTTGCATATTCTTCGCCACGATAGCGGGACCGGGATTGGTGCCGTAGCACACCACAGCCTGCACTCTGCAGCCGCGGATGCGCATCAATTGCGCTTTCATATCGGTATCTTTGTCGCCAAAGCTTTCCATGGTGGCGATGTTCACCTTTGCCCCCGGCGCCTGGGCGATAAACTGATTCTTCCCGGAATCGCCAAAGGCGTTCGCGACAGAAATCAGCGCGATCTTGCTGATCCGATGCGCTTTGAGATAATCAAGGATTTTGCCCACCGCGTGGACATCGCTCTGGGCCGTTTTGAAGATCCATGGCTTTTGCGGCTGGACAATCTTCACACCGGAGGCACAGGAGACCAGCGGAACCTTCGCCGCTTCGACCGTTGCCGCGCCGGCAAGGGTGGTGCCGGTCTGGCTGGACCCGATAATGGCCAGCACATGGTTGGACTCGATCAATTTCTTCATCGCCATCACGCTCTGGGCTTCATCGCTGGCATTATCGTAAATGACGACTTTCACCGGATGCCCATTAATGCCGCCTTTGGCGTTCACCTTCTTCTCGAGCATCTTCAGGGTATCCGCTTCCGGCGTTCCCAGCGGGGAACCCGGGCCGGACATATCCAACACCGCGCCGATTACATACGGCTCATTGGCCCCCCAGGCGACATGCGCCTGGCTGCACAGCATGATCAGCGCAAACATCACGAGGGCGAGCATGCCTGAAATGGTAGCAAAATGAATTGCAGTCTTGCTCATCGGAGTTTCTCCTTCTGACAGTAATAAATATTCATTAACCATTGAATGCGTAGTACACTACCATGAACGAGCGGTTGGCGCATGGTGGCGTGTGCCATTTATTATAAAGCCCGCTTGCTCTCTTGGCAATGGCTTATTGTATATTCACTAACTTCCGGGCAAGCCAGTTGGTTCTGACACCGGATGGGGGATAAAGCGCTGTGTACCGGTGTGGAGACCGGCGGCGGAGCACGCTGTGAATCCCCTGGACGAAAGGTCAGTCATTGCACTGATTTACCGGTGGGTATGGTGAAAATACGTGTTGAAGCTGATGCCGATGGGAATGATTCTCTCGGTATCCATGCGCCATTTTGTGAGTGTTACGCAATTAATGCAGTTAAGGATTGCGATGAGTAATATCATTCTAATCGGCATGCCGGGGGCCGGAAAAAGCACGGTCGGTGTGCTGTTGGCCAAGAGTTTAAAGCGTGCATTTCTCGATACAGATCTGCTCATTCAAGCCAGGGAAGATCAGGTATTATGTGACATAATTCAGGAACGAGGGATCGAGGAATTTCTCGATTTGGAGGAGCTAATTATTCGAGAAATAGTCGTACAAGATACGGTGATAGCCACCGGTGGGAGTGTCGTATATCGGCCTGCAGCCATGGCACATTTACAGCGGTTGGGATGCCTTGTATACCTGAACCTCCCATTGGCTGCGATCGCACAGCGGATCACGAATATCCAAACGCGCGGCATCGCCATGCCGCCCGGACAGTCGCTGGAGGCGCTCTATGCAGAGCGCCAGTCGTTATATCGACACTATGCGGACCTGACGATTGAGACAACGGGAATGACCGCAGAGGAAACGACCACTAATCTTACCCGCATGCTCACAAAATGCAGATGATCAGGGAATAATCGGACCCTTTGTTGGAAATACTCACAAGTGTCGAGGATGAGACAACCGGGTTGCGTGATATTGTTGTAGAGTAAAATTATCTCGACAGATTATCTTTCTGCAGATCATTCACATTTTTGAAAAATGTGGAAAACTTCTACTGTGATGTGGTGTCATATTACGTGTGACGGATGAAGCGCTCTCGTGTTTTCCGTGCAGATTATTATTTATTTTGTGTGATTAATGCGTTAACGGCAATCATCGACCGGTGCTGTACCGAGAAGTGATTATTTTGAGAAGGTTGGAATTAGGGGAAACAGGAGGAGAACGATATGTCGAATCACAGTATATCAGGACGACTGTGGACACGAGAGACTGTTATGGGCGCAATTCGTGCGGAGGCACGCGCCGGCCATGACCTGAGTTACAGTTGTACGGAAAAACGGGTTCCATCATTAGTCCGCGCTGCCGAGCGCATCTTCGGCAATTGGGGAAGCGCCGTCAACGCTTCCGGGTTTGATTATGACGCGATACGGCGCTATCGCAAATGGACGCGCGAGAAAGTGCTCGAGCGCATCCGTGACTGGCATGCCAAAGGCGAGGATCTGAGCTGGCGTTATGTCTCGACGCAATTAGACCCGCCATTAGCGGCAGCAGCGCTGCATGCGGGGCGTTTTGCCTCCTGGGTAGATGCGCTGGCGGCCGCCGGACTGGATCCCGCGGAAATCGCGCGGTATCGCAAGTGGACGCTTCCGCGTATTCACGAAGAGCTCCTGTCGCTGGAGTCGTGCGGGGTGCCGCTCGACCGGATGCATCTCAATCAGCGGGCCTCTTCGTTGCTCGCCGCGATCTATCGGATCGGCGACGGGCTGACCAGCGAACGCAAACGCGTGCTGGAGCGCTCGCGACGTTCGGAGCGACGCTCGCAGCAGCTCAGGGAGTGGGATGGTTTTCCAGAGGAAGGAAGCGAGCTACCCGATGATTTGTTAGTATTGACCAGCTAACGTCTTCCGACGTTTTCCGCTCGGGGCGCGGGCGCCGTACCCCGAGCGGGTGTCAACCCTACGATGGTCCAAATTCTCTCTACCTCGCTACGTTTTTACGCGCTTTTCTCCGACACTTGCTGCATACCCCCATTACCGGTAGCCAGACAGTCTATCCATTCACCTCTACTCTCCAGTTGATCCTGGTATCCACCAGTGATTCCGTCATCGGGATCATGCGGATGCCGCAGACTTCGTTGAGCCAGAGGCGGCGGGCAAATTGCCAGTAGCGGATCGCATCATCCACCGCCACCATCCATCCCTGTGTTACGGGCGGCAGCAACGCCCCGTCCAGCGGCCAGCATGGGGTATAACAGCACCGCACCAGTTGTGCTCGGTACTCGTCATCGTTCAGCCAGGCGGCATTGACTTCACCCCGTGTCATCGCGGCCTCTAAGGTCAGGATTTCCTGCCCCACCGCGAGAAAACGCGTGATAATCGCCTGGTGCTCCGGGCTCAAGGGTGGCGACGGATGCTGCATCGCCTGCTGTGCGCGTGTCAGGCATTCGCAGAGCATCTGCCGTGCGGTGAGCACATTGGGGAGCACCGGCGCAGAGTGGGGAGTGGGAACCCGTATCGACATCTGCCCGGACTGTTGACCATGCCGGTGATTGGCTTGCGGGGTGTCGGTTGCCGGCTGTATGCACTCCGAGGGGGAGGCGGGTGCCGGCAGTTGGTCGAACACCACCTGGCAGGCAAAACAGGTGATGTGCCCGTACCGCGCGAGCTGAGTGAGATTCAGCGTGCGCCGGCGGCATCGCGGACAGGGCACATTGAAGATGGCCTGATGACAGGATGGGCAGTCATATTGATTGGATATCGTCGAAACGGGGTGTTCACAGTACGGACAGGTAGACATCGTTTCGTTCACACCTCGCACATAGTATAACATGGCAACCGCCGGCAGCTTGTAGCAATGTCGTCAATAATGCGAATTTTCGCTACAATAAGAATAGTATGATCGGCATTACTCCGCAGACGCGTATAGTGGCGCTGGACCTGGAAACGACAGGACTATCCTTTTCGCGAGATCGCATCGTAGAAATTGCCGCCGTGTGCTGGCAGCATGGGCGCGAGGTCGCCACGTATCATACGTTGGTCAATCCCGGTCGTTGGATTCCGCCCTCCGTCATTCGCATTCACGGCATCACGGACGAGATGGTTACCGACCAGCCGGTGGCTGCGGAGGTGCTTCCTGCTTTTCAGGAGTTCTGCCAGTCCAGTGTGCTTGTCGCGCACAATGCGCCGTTCGATATCGGTTTCCTCACGGCCGAATGTGCGCGCGCCGGTCTGCATTTCACCCCTGATCGAGTGATCGATACCCGAGCACTGGCCAAAGAGCGACTGCCGCAATGCCCGAATTACCGGCTGGAGACGCTGAAAACCGTGCTGGGCATCGGCAACCACCAGGTGCACCGCGCGTTGGAAGATGCGCGAGATTGCCTGGCTATCTTCCTCCGCCTGGTGCAGGGTGACTTCGGCTGCTTGCAACTGCCGATCACCGCCCGCGCCCGCAACAACCACGATAACGCGGAACTGCGCATGGTCTGCGAATCATTGGAGCGGGGTGAAACGCTGATGATCGAGTATGAAGATGCGCGCGGATGCCTCACCCTCCGCGAAATCCGCCCGCTGGCCGTCGACGGCATCACCGTCGACGCCTACTGCCTCCTGCGCAATGACAAACGCCACTTCGCCGTCGAACGCATCCGGCGGGTATGGAAGCCGTAGTTGGTTTTCACCACGAAGACACTAAGGGCACAAAGAGCATCTCACTGCTTCGCAGATTCGTCGGACGCGTCGGACAGATCAGATATAAAGCCTGGCATCGGTTTTGAAAGCCACCAATAACATTGTAGAATTTAAGAAACTCTTCGTGCTCTTTGTGTCTTTGTGGTGAAAATTCCCATTTCTCTTGACGTTCCCCGCCAAACCCTTTACGCTTGGGGCATGCTGGCAAAACGTGTTATCCCCTGCCTGGACGTGAAGGATGGGCGGGTTGTGAAGGGTACGAATTTCCTCAATCTCCGCGATGCCGGAGACCCGGTGGAACTGGCGGCGTTCTACGACCGTGCAATGGCGGATGAACTGGTGTTCCTCGACATCACCGCCTCGCACGAACGGCGCGCCACCATTCTCGACATCGCCGCGCGCACCTCCGAGGAGGTGTTCATTCCCTATTGCGTGGGCGGCGGCATCAAGGCGGTGGACGATTTCCGCGACCTGCTGAAGGCCGGGGCGGATAAGATCTCCATCAACACCGCCGCCGTGCAGCACCCCGAGCTGATCTCCGCGGCGGCGGAACGCTTCGGCAGCCAGTGCGTGGTGGTGGCCATCGATGGCCGCAAGCATGCGGACGGCTGGTGGGAAGTCTACCTGCACGGCGGACGCACCCCCACCGGGAAGAACGTGGTGGAATGGGCGCAGGAGGCGGAGCAGCGCGGCGCGGGCGAGATTCTGCTCACCAGCATGGACGCTGACGGCACCAAAGCCGGCTACGACATCCCGCAGACCCGCGCGGTGGCGGAAGCGGTGAGCATCCCGGTCATCGCCAGCGGCGGCGCCGGGCATCCCGAACACCTCTACCAGGCGCTCACCGAGGGAAAAGCGGACGCCGCCCTCATCGCCAGCATCACCCACTACGGCGAGTATACGATTAAACAGTTGAAAGATTATCTGCGTGAGCGGGGAGTGGTTGTACGCTAATATCAGGTGCAGGAGGTTGCCATGGTCTTTCGTTATTTCGCTGATCCACATCACTTTGGCCTATACAGCAAGGAACCGCAGACCTGTGGACTGTGTGGTGAAGAGCGGCCTGTCTATGAGGGGCCGTACTACGGTATCGAGGAGGTCGAGTTCGTATGTGAAGAGTGCCTGGTCGGCGGTAAGCTCGCTGAACATGATTTGACCACGAATGAAGGGGAGCTGCGCACCCTCGTCGAGCAACTCACCGAACGGCTTCCAGGCGAAAGTCCCGAGCAAATAACTGAAATGGCACGGCAGCGAAAAGCAGAGTTAGAGCAGCGTACCCCACACCTTAGCACCTGGCAGGATTTCTTCTGGCCTGCGCATTGTGGCGATTATTGCCAATATCTCAAAGTCGTCGGGAAAAAGGACCTGTTGCAATTGGCACCAGATAGCGATGGTAAGCGCTTTCTGGCAAAACATGTTGAGCATGACGTCGATGGGTTATGGGAGCATATGCGGGCTGATTCCCCATATAATGCAGACTTGAACTATTCACCCGAATTTTTCTTGTTCCGCTGCCTGGAGTGCGGCGAGTATGTCTTATATTGGGATTGTGATTAGCCTGGATGATTCACGTCTCTCATCGCCTTCAGGCAACCAGTGTATTATTTTAGAAATTTCAACGAGGATTGACCATGACGAAACGTGAACGTTTTTTGGCCGCTGCCAATTTTGAACCGGTCGACCGCGTACCGCGGCATGCCGATTATGTGGACAGCCTGTACGAGAAGATGAAGGCGTTTCTCAACGATGACCCATTTGCCCATTTCGATATGGATAGCGGGCACGGCGCGGGCTTGACGCCGCCGGACGGGTTCCAGCTTCCAGATTACTCCGGCTATTTTCCGGAATATACCATCGGCGAGGATGGCTTTTCCGTCGATTTCTGTGGCTGTGGGCATCTGAACCACGGCTATTTCCATTTCACCGAATACATCAGCCCGCTGCGCAACGCGACATCGTTCGAGGAGCTCGAGCACTATCCGCTCATCAGCAACGAAGGCTGGTCGGATGCGGCGATGAAACAGGCCGCAGTGGATGCGCATGCCGCCGGGAATTTTGTCTGGGCGTGGATCGGACACACCTATGAAAATGCCTGGCAGATTCGTGGCTATGAGCCGTTTCTGATGGACCTGCTGACGCAGCGCGAATGGGCGGAATTTCTCCTCGACCATTTTACGGCGAATAATATCCGCGCCGCTGCCGCTGCCGCACGGGCGGGGTACGACATGATCTTCATCGGCGACGACGTGGCGAATCAGAATGCGTTGATGTTCCAGCCAGAACTCTGGCGCGAGGTGTTCAAGCCGCGTCTGGCCAAAGTGGTCGCCGCCGCCCGCGAGATCAAGCCGGACATCCATGTCAAGTATCACTCCGACGGCAACATCTGGGAGATCATCGATGATCTGGTCGAGGTTGGCATCACCATCCTCAACCCGGTGCAGCCCGAGTGCATGAACCCGCTGGAGATTCGCCAGCGCATGGGCAAGCGGTTGGCTTTCGACGGCTGCGTGGGCACGCAAACCACCTTCCCCTTCGGCACCCCGGACGAGATGCGCCGTGTGATACGCGAATTGATCGATTCGCTCGACGGCAAAAACGGCGGCCTCCTCCTCGCCCCCACCCACGTGCTGGAGCCGGAAGTGTCGCCGGAAAATGTGGTGGCGTTCTTCGAGGAATGCGACCGGGTATAATCAATTTTGAGTGTTAAGTTTTGAGTTTTGAATTGGTGGGCACTTTTTGCACCCGCCAAATAACTTAACACTCAAAATTCAACACTCAAAACTACAAACACTTATGCGTTGGTTCGGCTTCGGGACAGCATTAGGCATCGATCTGGGCACCTCGAACGTGCTGGTATATCAGCACGGGCGGGGCATCGTGCTGCGTGAGCCGGCGGTGGTGGCGGTGACGCGCAGCGAAGGGAAGGTGGTGGCTATCGGCGAGGAGGCGCGGCAGATGCTGGGCCGCACGCCGGGCAACATCCAGGCGGTGACGCCCCTGCAAGCCGGGGTGATCGCCAGCTATAGCGTGGCCACCGCCATGCTCCGCCTGATTATCAACAAGCTCTGCGGGCAGGGACGGTTGGTGCACCCTGATGTCTGCATCTGCCTGCCCAGCGGGGCGACAGGGGTGGAGCGCCGCGCGGTGCTGGATGCCGCTCACGAAGCCGGCGCGCGCCGGGCGTACCCGCTGCTCGCCCCGGTGGCGGCGGCCATCGGCGCCGGCATGCCGGTCACCGCGCCGTACGGCAACCTGGTGGTGGATATCGGCGGCGGCACCACGGATATCGCGGTGATCTCGCTGGGCGGCATGGTGACCGGCGGGGCTATCCGAATAGGTGGACAACAGTGCGATGAAACGATCATCCGCTACTTGCGCCGGGAGTATAATCTCCTCATTGGCGAGCGCATGGCGGAAGAGGTGAAGATGCAGGTCGGCTCCGCGGACCTGCTGGAGACCGAGCTGAGCATGGAAGTGCGCGGGCGCGATCTGCTGGATGGGCTGCCGCGTACCATCCGCCTGGGGTCGGAAGAGATCCGCGACGCGCTGGCAGAGCCGCTGACGAGCATCTGCGATAAGATCCGGCAGGTCCTGGAACAGACGCCGCCGGAGCTGGCCGCCGATATCATGGAGCGCGGAATGGTGCTGACCGGCGGCGGCGCGTTGTTGCGCCATATCGAGCGGTTCATCTCCAAACGGTCGAATGTGCCGGCGCGCGTCGCCGATGATCCGCTGTCCTGTGTGGCGTTAGGCGCCGGCCGGTATCTGGAATCGCTGCGCCACCAGGAAGGCGCCTGGGAGCCCATGGCGCCAACAGTCACAGGGGGATAAGGCATGGTGGAGATTCAGGAGGCGGCGCCACAGCCGCCACAGGTGAGCAACCCGGCGCAGCGCAGCGCGCTCATCGGCGCCGGGATTTATCTGGCTTTCTATACCGCCATGGTCCTCTTCAATACCTTTCCGCCCAAGCTGCCGCCAGTCGCCTGGGCGTTGCTCGCGCCCATTACCACCGTCGCGTATCTGCTGCTGCTCACCTATACCCTGATGTTGTTTTGCCGCCTCACGCTGCGCGTGGGCAGTGAAACCTTGCTTATGCTGATCAGCCTGCTACTCTTCCTGGCGCTCAATCCCATGGTGCGCGATATCGCCTGGAAGCTGTTGACCGGCCACAACTGGAATGACATCCTCAGCCATATCACCATGACGCAGAGCGATGTGAAATCACCGGTCGATATGGCGCTGAAAATCCTGGTGCCGTTCCTGCTCATCCTCACCGGCGCCTTTTTCGGGCAGATCATCGCCCGCCTTATTCGCGAGCGTGCGTTGCTGGTGCCGGTGGCGATCATCGCCGGGCTGGTGGACTTCTGGGGTGTGTATTGGGGTTTTGTCAATCACGTGAGCAAAGCGGCGCCGGCCGCGATCTCCGGCATGGCGACGGCGGCGACGGAATCGGTGAGAATTCCCACCGATGTCCACCTGCCGGCACAACTGGCGGTATTCGGCAATATCAATCCGCCGCAGAATATCGGCATCGGCGATTTCGTCTTCCTGGCGCTCTTTCTCACCTGTGCCTACCGTCTGGGCTTCTCACCCAAGCGTACGATGTGGGGCATTTTCGCCGGCCTGTTGATCGCATCGATCTTGATTGCCATGAACGGGAGCACCGTCTTCGGCCTGCCGATCCAGTTCGACTATCTCCCCGGCCTGGTCTTCATCAGCGGCGGCGTGTTGCTCGCCAATATTGGCTACTGGCAGCTCAGCCGCAATGAATGGCTGATGACCGCAGCGCTGAGCGCGGTGTTCCTCGTCTTCATTGGCCGCTCGGTATACGAGGCCGAGAAAACGAAACCGCACATCGCAGACACGCGTTTCATGCTGACGGCGGCATCCGGCCTCGACGCCGTCACGCAAGTGCGCACCCGCCTGACCAAGGAATTGAAGCCAGGCACGGAACTCCTCCCGGTAGAGGTGGTGTGCTTCTATATGAAAGGGGCTGCCGGAGAGGTGACGATGAAGGGGTGGATGGGTGAGATGATTGAGCGCCGCCCACATGCCCCCTTGTATCAGTTGCACGATTATGTCATCGTTGCCGCGAATACCGGGAAAAATGCCGCATGGAAAGTCGACATGCAGGCGCACCGCCCGCCATCGGATTTCGTCTTATCCATGCTCCCGAGCGACCGGAAAGGTGAGCAGGATCCTCTCCAGTTGTTGGAAAAATCCCATGGCATCCCCGAGGACGCCTTCGCGCTGCTGGATGTCAAGAATAATCTGCCGCAGTATGCGAGTCTGCCCGCCATGTTCCAACTGCGCTTGCGCCCATCCTCCGGGCTAATCATCACGAAAAAAGGGATTATCCCGCTTTCGTATGCAAAGCAGAAATGATTTACCAGCTCCCCCGCCAATATATGCAACTCCTCTGCCGGCCTGCGCGTATTAGGAGATGAAAGCGCACAGCTGCCCGGTGGCATGAACTATTCGGTGGCATGATGCTGCATCCCGGGGCTGGATAACATCCGGCAGCTTCCCACCGTCATGCGCCTTCACCATGGCATGCTGCCATCCCGGCATGAGGAGAGACTCACCCACTCACCCGCCTCATGCTTCGGGTGGTGCCAGGCCGGGTGAAGGCGCATATTTTCAAGTTCCAGGTTCCTTGTTCTAAGTTCAAAGTTCCTTGTTCCAGGTTCTACGTGCTTTGCCTATGGATTGAACACGTTAAACCTGAAACGAGGAACTTGGAACTATACGCTTGACCCCCGATCCCTTTCCCTGCGAAAATAGGCCCATGTTATCGACAAAGCAGAAAGCGTTTCTCCTGGACATGGATGGGGTGCTGGTGCGCGGGCGTACGCCGATTCCCGGGGCGCAGGACTTCATTGCCCGGCTGGTGGAGACCGGCACGCCGTTTCTCATCCTCACCAATAATCCGATGTATACCCCACGCGACCTGCAACATCGGTTGGCGATTGCCGGCTTGCAGGTGCCGGAGCAGAACCTGTTCACCTCGTCGATGGCGACGGCGCAGTTTCTCGATCACCAGCGACCGAACGGCACGGCGTTCGTCATCGGCGAATCCGGCCTCACCGAGGCGCTGCACCAGGTGAATTACATCATCACCAGCACGAATCCGGATTACGTGGTGCTGGGCGAGACTTCTTCTTACAACGTAGAGCAGATCACCAAAGCGGTACGCCTGGTGGCCGGCGGGGCGCGCTTCATCGCCACCAATCCCGATCCCGCCGGGCCCACCGAGAACGGTATTGTCCCCGCCTGCGGCGCCATGGCCGCGCTTATCGAAACGGCCACCGGTGTGAAACCCTATTTCATCGGCAAGCCCAACCCACTGATGATGCGCAGCGCCTTGAATCACCTGGGCACACATTCGGAACACACCATCATGGTGGGGGATCGCATGGAAACCGACATCATCGCCGGGCTGGAAGCCGGCATGGAGACCATCCTCGTGCTCACCGGACTGACACGGCAAGAGGAAGTCGACCGGTATCCCTACCGCCCCACGCACGTGCTGCCCTCCGTCGCGGCGATCCAGGTTAATGCTGAGTGAGTATCAATATCTGGGAGATATGGGATGAATGGGAGCAATGGGAGAAATGGGATGGAATCCCATTTCTCCCAGATCTCCTATTCCTCCCATACTTCCCATTCGACCATATTCGAGATTTGGGGACAGGCGCTAAATACGCCTTTGTTATGTTCTTCGTGTCGTTCGACCCAGAGGCTCTCGACGGGTCTTCGTGGTGAAAACAAATACACCAAAAAAGCGCACGGTCGACCATTTTGCAGGTCGACCGTGCTACGTAGGGATGGGGCCGGGTCCGCGTACATTCGTTCCGGATCTCTGACCTGAGCGCCAGCCAGATGCGGTGAGGCATCGGCAATGCTCATTCAGCGTGGGCGCGGCGTTGATCTCACTTTTCCACTCCCCACATCCCTCACTCAGCATCATACCACGCCCCTCTCGCGGTGCAATAGAGGGAAATGACGTGTTTTGGTGGGCTGTGGTGAAAGGTTGACAATGGGGATAGTCGAAAAAAATCAAACAGAGCGTTTGCATTTAATGCCGGCTCAGAGGCCCGAGTGATTAGTGATTAGTCTGCAGACCGACCATTAATCACTTATTATTGATGGCGGAGGTAGACTCAAATGACGCATTTAACCGGGAAAGTGGCGCTGGTCACCGGCGCTTCACGAGGCATCGGCCGCGCCATTGCGCGTGCACTGTCTGCGCGCGGTGCTACGGTGGCGATCAGCTATCGCGAACAGGCGACGCTGGCGGTGGAGGCGGTGCGCGATATCGAAGGCGAAGGCGGGCGCGCGGCGGCCTACCAGCTCGATGTGCGCGACGGCATGCGTGTGAAAGAGGTGGTGAAGGAGATCACAGACACGCTGGGCGCGCCGGCTATCCTGGTGAACAACGCCGGCATCGTCCGCGATAATTACCTCCGCTTCATGTCGCTGGACGAGTGGGAGGAGGTGGTGCAGACCAACCTCACCGGCGCCTTCCTCTGCGCCAAGGCCGTCCTCGCCGGCATGCAGCGGCAGAAATGGGGGCGCATCATCAACATCAGCTCCGACGCCGCCTATGTGGGGGACGTGCGCCGGGCGAACTACTCTGCCGCCAAAGCCGGCCTCCTCGGCCTCACCCACGCACTGGCCCGCGAAGTGGCTCCGCAAGGCATCACCGTCAACGCCGTCTGCCCCGGCATGATCGAGACGGACATCACCGGCGACATGGACGAGACTCGCCGCGAAGGCCTGCTGCGCGGCATCCCCGCCAACCGCTTCGGCACCCCCGACGACGTGGCCACCCTGGTCACCTTCCTCGCCTCCCCGAGCGCAAGCTACATCACCGGGCAGGCGTTTTCGGTGGACGGGGGGTTGCATATGGGGTAGGGGAGCGGATCCATAAGCATCATAGTGTGCTATCATTTGTAGTTATTCTGGTGGCATAGGCTGATGAAGCTGGTATTATGATAATGAAATCTGCTTGGAAGGAGGTGCCAAGCATGGGATATAGTTTTCATATTCGGAACGTCCCTGAAGGCGTGGTAAATCGGTTGAAGCAGATGGCGGAACAGCATCATCGCAGCGTCAACGCGGAAATCGTCGCCATGCTGAAATTGCATTATGCCGACGAATATTCTGCTTCTCAATTGGCGATTCTCGAGCGAATACGACGGCGCAAAGCCGACTACCCACCTTCTGATCCTGCAGAGACGAGTCAGATGATTCACGAGGATCGGCGGCGATAACCCACCCGTCTACCTTGACGGTTCACTTCGTCGCGATATGTTCGATGTCCATCACCTGCTCCGCTACAAACCCCATCCGTTCAAGTAGCAACAGAAAGCTCTCACGCGGCACCACGCCACCGGTGGCGGCTGCATGGCCGTGGGCGAATTCGCCGGGCAGGCCTTCCGGAGCCAGGTCGCGCAAGGCAGTAGGCAAGTCGACTGGCTGTGCGGCGCGCACGCTGAAGTGTACGTAGCCGGGGCGGTAGCCGAAGTTGGCGGCCAGCACGTAGAGATCCTTTAATCGTCCCACCCAACTCACGGCGGTCAGCGCATGCACCAGGCAGGGGCTGGCGAAGGGGATGACCGCCCAGGAGGCGGCGATGAAGGGGCGGGAACGGCGTGCCCGCTGGAGTTCGCGGTTCACCTCCGCGCGGTCTTCCTGCAACTGTGCCGTCTCCGGCAAGAGGCCGCGGGCAATCTGCCGCGGGTGCTCCGCGGTGAGGAGGAGCGCCAGCGCCGGCTGCCAGTCGAATCTACTGCTGCGCCGTCCGGCATTGATTAACGCCACCGTCTCCTGTAAGGCGGTGGCCGTGTAACGCGTTTTGGCGCGTTGCAGCAACGCGGAGGGCTCTTTGACACCGTAATCGCCCAGATGCCCCACGGCGGCCAGCCAGAGCCAGTCATCCGGCTCCCCGATCAACCGGTAGCAGACTTCCGCCGCAGAAAGCTGCGGCGCATCCGGATACGCCGTGACGAAGACTCCCTCCGGAATACCGCTGGGCACATGATGATCGATAGTCAGCGTGGGCACGCCGGGCAACAGCGCCCCCACCCGCGCTCCCTGGTCGATCACCAGCAATGCCTCGGGGCGAGCCTGCCGCAATTGATCGGCAAACTGCGCGGTGTGAATGGATTCGCCTTTCGCCGGGCAGCAGACCACCCGTTCCCCGGTCAACCAGCGGTACAGCAATGCCGCGCCCGCCAGCCCATCCGCATCGGGGTGGGGGGCCAGCGCGATGCGCGAGGCTCGATACTGTTCCAGAAATGCCTGTCCGGCGGTCAGCTCCATCTGTCGATACCTCCGATACTCTGTCATGCTGCGGATAATGATTCTGGCTTTCAGTTTACTTTTCCATCTCTCCTGTGTATGATACCCGATAGGGGAGGGATGCGCCATGAAAGTCACGACGCTGGAAGGCAAGGTTGAAAATGGGCAGATCAAGCTGGTGGGGAATGTTCACTTGCCGGAAAAGTTGAAAGTGTATGTGATTATTCCGGACACAGTAGAATCACCGGCTGCTTTCATTGGGAGCCCGCGATTGGTTCATCCGGAACAAGCAGCCGATTTTCGTAAGGAAGTTATCGAGGAAAACTGATATGCCGGCTTACGATCACATGCAGTTTGAGCCGCCTGCGCCTATCGCAAAGGTCACTCTTCGTCACAATCAAAGTGGAAAAACCCGTTCAGATGTGCGGATGTTGATCGATTCCGGGGCTGACGTGACTTTGCTCCCTGAAAATTGCGTGCGCCAACTGGGCATTGACCTTGATTCTACAGCAAAATATGAGTTGATGGCCTTTGATGGTAGTATCACTTATGCCAGTGCCGTATATGTTGATTTGCTCTTCCTCCACAAGACATTTAAGGGACGCTTTCTATTGACCAATCAGGCTTATGGCATATTAGGTCGCGATATCCTCAATCACTTGTCTCTGCTTCTGGACGGACCACGAGATAATTGGGAAGAGGTAAAAGGAGGACACCTTTCCTGACCCATCTCTTTGAACGAAGAAAGGAATTCAACGGTATACTCATGGAGCTAACGGCGTTTATCCCGCCCACATCAACCCCTCAAAATTCGGCTGAATCGCTTTTTCCTGAATCCACCCCACCAGTCCGCTTTCCGACTTCACCAGGTACCAGTTGTTATTGTCACTCACCGAGTTGTCGCAGAGGAGGAAGAGTACTTTGCTTCCCACGCGGAGATTGGCGATCACGGCTTTCTTTTCGCGTGTTTCGTAGATGGGGATGGTGTGAAGCACTTTGCCGACCACCGGTTTCTCATCGAGCCCGCTGACATAGTAGAATTGCTGTGGCACCTGTTTTACGGTGCGTGTCTTTTTATCCAGGACATATTTGTCTGTACTTTTCCAGAATCCCATCCATCGGTTTCCATAAATACAGCCGTTGCCGGGGAAGGACGGTATGCCAAAAAGTGCAAGTTGATCGTCACCGTTCATCTCATGGATGGCATGTCCGTCGTACCAGTAGATTTGCGTCTGAAACCAGTCGCTCCCGCCTGGCAGGCTCACCACGACTTCGGTGTATTTGTCGCTGCCGTCAATCTTCACCAGTTGAAAACCTTCCGGCGCTTCCATGCCATATTCCCCGCGCACTGACAGTGCATTGATCTTCAAGGTGAAATGACCATTGCTCTCCTTTCCGTCATTCACCAGCGAGATGGTTTCCTTCTTCCCATCCCCATCGAGATCAGCACTGGCAGACTTCATGAAGCCAGGCTTCGCGGCATGCACTGGGAAGCATGCACAGAGCAGGCAGATACAGGTAAGCAGCAGCAGGCCGTATGATCGCATATCGGATATCCTCTCCGTGAACGATTTGTAGTGATCAGGTTTCAAAACAGCCCCCCGGTTACCCGGAGGGCTGTACACGTTCCGTAATGCTTGGATCGCTGTTATTCCTTCGCGTCGAGCGTCACGAAGGAGTACCCCTGGTGTTTCAGCGCGTGGATGATGATGCGCAGGGCTTCCGCGGCGGTTTCCGTGTGGTCATCGTTATGCAGGTTGGCGTCGTGCAAGGCGACGATGTCGTTCGGATGCACATGATTGATTACGTGCTTGGCCAACGTCTGCGCATCGGTATTGATAAAATAATCCTCCGCCACATCATCGCCCATTATCACCTGGTATCCCTCTTCGCGGATGGTGCTCAGCATCCAGGGCGTGCGCAGGCCGTGCGGCGGGCGGAAGAGTTTGGTGTGCAGATGCGTGGCGCGGTAGATGGCGTTGTCCGCCTTCTGCACCTCATGCAACACCGTGCTGCGCCGCTGGAAAGGCAGCGACCAGGAATGGTTGTAGCTGTGATTGCCGATGCTGTGCCCTTCGCGCACGATTTGTGCCGCCAGTTCCGGGTGGCGATCCACGTTGCGACCGGTGAGGAAAAATGTCCCCTTGACGCCTTCTTCTCGCAGCACGCGCAGGATCTCCTGTGTGGATTCCCCGCCCGGGCCATCGTCAAAGGTCAGCGCCACCACTTTATCCGGTGAATGCATCCGGTAGATCACCTTGCCGAAGAGCTCGGATTCCGGGAAGGCGAAGGCATACAGGAAGAGCGAGAACATCAGGAAGAAAATGGTGCCGAAACGCAATGCCGATTGTGCGCGCCGCCGCGACCCCGCGAAGGGGCGATTGCAAAACTGCACGGAGAAGTAATTGAGCGTGTAGCGCAGCACGGTGGTGAAGGTGCCTTCGCGCTGGTAGCGGCGCGCAGAGGTGAGTGAATAGATATTGCCGAGGTAGCGGATGGTGCCTTCCCGCTTCATGCGTTTCGAGAGATCAGCGTCTTCTCCATAAAAGGCGATGCTCACGTTGAATCCGCCAATGCGCGCGATGGCTTCACTGCGCAGTGCAAAAGTGCCGCCGAAGATGAAATCGACGAGGCGCAGGAAGTTGACCAGCCGGTAGAACTGGAAATACCAGAAAATGAAGGTATTTGAGGCGAAGTCGCCATCATGGAAGCGCACCGGACTCGTAACGGAGACCACCTGCGGTTCGCGTGCGAAGATCTCGACCACCTTCGTTAGATAATTCGGTGGGATGTGCGTGTCGGCATCGATATAGACCAGAATCGGGGCTTTCGCGGCGAGTCGTCCTGCTTCACGCGCCCGCGGCAACCCGGGTTCCGCCTCATGCACAACGCGCGCGCCAAGGCTCGCGGCGATTTCGGCGGTTTGATCGGTGCTGCCATTATCGACGACGATCACTTCGTAATCATCGGCAAAATCCTGATTATTGACCGCTGCTAAACACGATGGAAGGTATTGCTCCTCATTCCGCGCAGGAATGAGGACCGAGACCTTGGGACGCTGATTGAGCTGTGAATCATCGCGTTTGTCTTCGGTAGACGGCACGGATATTATCTCCTCAAACGTAAGACTGGCGAAATGTCGCCAGGTGAACGGTGGGCATTGCCACCATAAACGCCAGAGAATGCATGGCTCTATAGATCACATCTCGAATTCCATCGATCCTCTCGTGACGAGAAGACTCCGAGAACAAGTATTTCCATTTTCTATGATATAGAGTGCGCAGGAAGGGTCGATTCCGACTTATTTCATGGCTCGGTAATGTAACCCGAGTTCACGATGCTTCATTCCGAGGGAAACGTGAATGAAGCGGGCTAAGACTGTGATGAATGAAATACAAATCTCAACAATACGATTATACACTGCCTTGGCCTGGCGTCAATACCCTCGCCGGATTAACCCTCCTTTTTCTTTGCCGACATTGGTGCCGCTACACGCATACCCGCACAGGGAGACGGCGGCAAATCAGCGTAAAAATGGGTTGCACCGCCGCTCGATGCCGATGGTCGTCGCTGGTCCATGCGCGGGATACGCGTGCACGGCATCCCCCAGCGTGAGCAGGTGGCGGCGAATGCCGGTACGCTCGCGCTCATACTCGACATAATTCGGTGTGCCGCCGATGGAACCGGCAAACAAAGTATCCCCGGTGAAGACCACATTCCCTGCGACATATGCCACCGAGCCGGCGGTATGCCCGGGGACATGCAACACCTGCCAGCGTGCTGACCCGCAGGGAATCGCTTCTCCGCCTTCTAATCCCACATCAGGCGGATTCGCGAGCAGGCGGCTATCATCGACATGGGCATAGACGGGCGCTTGCAACCGTGCCGTCATCTCGTTCAACCCGCCAGTGTGATCCCAATGGCCATGGGTGAGCACTACAACCTTCACGACCAACCCGAATTCGCGCACGGTCGCAAGGATGGCCTCGTCCCACCCGCCCGGATCAATGAAGATCGCTTCCCGGTCGCCATGCGCCCACGCTAGAAATCCGCGAATGGGATAGCTGCCGAGAATGAAGCTCCGGACCTGGATGGGATGCTCTACTGCCATGCACGATCCCCTAAAATTACGTTACTCCCTGTTATGATGGTCGATGCAACCTGCCCGCAGTACCGGAATGGCATGGAGGGGTGAGAGTGTCTATAATGCTGGCTAAATACTCCCATATCTCCAAACTCCCACACAAACCGAATCAGCGGATGGCCCCGTTTAGATTTGCCCCGTCCAGATTGGCCCCATCCAGCACCGCGCCTTCCAGATTGGCGCGCTCAAGGATGGCGCCGCGTAAATCTGCGCCGCGCAGGTCGGCGCTGCGCAGATCGGCTTCGCGAAAAACGGCTCGCTGCAGTTGCGCATCCGTGAAGACGGCGCCGGTGAGCGACGCGGCGCTGAAGCGTGCTTGTTCGCCCACCACTTCCGCTAGGTTGGCGCCGTCGAGAACAGCCCCAACGAAATTCGTATTGGCCAGTGCGGTGCGTCCCAGCGAGAGCCCACTGCCCCGCACGCCGGCCAGCACTGCCCAGGAGAGATCGCATCCGTCCAGCGTTGCCTCACTCAACTCCGCTTCAACGAGCCAGGCTTCGGTGAGTGAGCACTGGCGCAATATCGCCTGGCGCAGATCGGCACGCGTGAGATCGGCACACACCAGCTCAACGCCGTGCAGCTCAGCCGATTCCCACAGCGATCCGATGAAACAGCCGTCGTCCAGCCGTGCGTGCAGCCACTGGGTTCCCGCGAAAATAGCCCCTGACGCGTCGATGCCCGCCGCATCGACCTCGGTGAAGTGGGCACCTCGCGCACTGGCTCCATGCCAGCAGGAGCGTACCAGCTCTGACTGGCTGATGTGTGTGCCATCCAACAAGGCGCCGGTCAGTATCGCGTCTGCCAACTGCCCGTCTCGTATCTCAGCATGGCGCAGATCCACGCATGCCAGGTTCGCCCCCGCCGCGGCAGTAAGCGATGGGGGTAGGCGCTGAAAATAGCGCGCCGGATCCGGCAGATGCTGCCGGCAGCGATCCGTATGAAACAGCGCCGGCAACCGGCAGCCTTCCACCGAGCAGATGGTGAAACTGGGCATAGTCTCTCCTACGGCAATACCGCTCCCTCAACTAAAATATTGTTCGCCGGGAAACGGGTATGTCCTCTCATGCTCTTGCTCATACTCCTGCTCAAAATGGTACATCTTCCAAGTATGAGCAAGACTATGATTTTTCGGAGAGGGGTGTCCCGGCTAGCGATGAAGGACTCACTGTGGTAAAATACCGATCAGTCATTTTAATCTGTGAATCCTGTGCATCCCTGTGAATTGCTTATGAGGTGAGGAGTGTGTCTGATGCTTGAAACGGCGTTGAAAGCGGTGCTGTTCGATCTGGATGGCGTGCTGGTGGAAACTTCGAAATACCACGCGCAGGCGTGGGCGGATCTGGTGCGCAGCCTGGGGTATGAGCCCCCCGTGGACCTGGAGGAACAGGTGCGCGGTATTTCGCGCATGGAAAGCCTGAAGATCGCATTGGGCGAGCATGCGAGCCAGTACTCGACCAGCGAACTGGAAGAGCTCGCTTCGCGTAAAAACGCCTGCTATCTGGAAGCAATCAAGACAATCACCCCCGCGGACCTGTATCCCGGCGCACTGGAGCTCTTTGCCAGCCTGAAGGCCGCCGGCATTAAAATTGTGCTCGGTTCAGCCAGTAAAAATGTCCGGCAGATCCTGGCCGGGCTGCAGATCAGCGAACATTTCGATGCCATCGCCGATGGTTATACCTACAAACACGGCAAACCGCATCCCGATGTCTTCCTCACCGGAGCGAAGATGGTGGGGGCGACGGCACAGGAGTGCATCGTGGTCGAGGATGCCGCCGCCGGGATCAACGCCGCGCTGGATGGCGGTTTTGTCGCCGTTGGTATGGGAACGTTCGATTCCCTCTGCCACGCTCATCTGTTCGTGCGCAGCCTATGCGAACTCAACGCTGAACGGCTCACCGCCTTGCATGCGCGGTATCACACCGATGCGTGGACAGTGACGCGAGACGGCATCCATCCCGAATACGAGGGATCGCTGGACACCCTCTTCTGCATCGGCAACGGGCGCATCGGCGTGCGCGGGCATCTGGCGGAGTTGCCTGTCGGCACCATGCCGGGCACCTTTGTCGCCGGTTTTTTCGACAAGGTTGAGCGCCCGGCGCATGATGTCAGCAAGTGGGGGGCGTTTCTGAAATATTGGGGCGTGCCGGAATTGGCACAGGATCTGCAGATCGAAGCGTGCATCGTCAACAGTCCCGACTTCCTCGCCGGAGAATGGACCATCGATGGCGAGCGCATCGATTTTACCACCGGGCAGGTGCACGAATTCTCGCGCCGGCTGGATATGCGCAGCGGCATGTTCATCGTTGAGGCGCTGTGGACATCACCAACGGGCAAAGAGTTGCGCCTGACCATGCGCCGCTTCGCCCACGCCTGCCACACCAATCGCGTGTACACGCAATACGCGCTGGAACCGTTGAATTTCTCCGGCCACCTGCAAGTCCGCGCGCAGATCAATACTGAGACGGTGACCAACCTCGATTACAAGAAGAGCGATTTCATTCCGCAACAGTTATACACCGTGACCGAAGTGGCACCTGTCGGTGAGCAGGCTGTCGCAGTGCATGTCACCGGTCGATCAGATGGGATGGAAGCCGCCTTTGCCACCGGCCTACGGCTGCATAATCAGAGCAGCGCTGTCTACCGTGTGTCCTGTGAAGCGGCTGCTGAAGTCATCGCGGATACCGAGGTCGCCCAGGATGCCATAATCTATCTGGACCGGGTGAGCTGTTTCGCGTTGCAGCATCGTGAAGCGAACGTCCGGAGTGCGGTACAGGCGGAAGTGAGTGCGGCACTGGCTGATCCCTTCAATAGTGCGCGCATCCCTCACACCGCGCGCTGGCATCAATACTGGCAAACTTCGGATGTGCAGATTGAGGGCAATCCTGATGACCAGATCAGCATCCGCTTCAGCATCTACCATCTGTTGATCGCCGGACCAGGTGATGATAGCCGCGTGAGCATCGCCGCTAAGTCGCTCACCGGCGCAGGCTACCGCGGGATGGTCTTCTGGGATACCGACATCCACATGACGCCGTTTTTCATCTTCACCCAGCCGGAGATGGCGCGCAACCTGGCGCTGTTCCGCTATCACACCCTGGACGGGGCGCGGGAGAAGGCGGCGCAATACGGTTTCCGCGGGGCGAGCTACCCGTGGGAGACCGGGGTGAGCGGGCGCGAAGAAACGGAAAAATGGCTCAAGCTTATCACTCACCAGGCGCATATCACTGCGGATGTCGCGTTTGCGCTGCAGCAATATGTGGATGCCACCGGCGACCTCGCGTTCTACGAAGACTACGCGGCGGAAGTGCTCATCGACACCGCGCGCTTCTGGATGAGCAAAATGGTGGCGGACGGCGACGGCTTCGCCATTCCCGACGCCGGCGGCCCGGATGAATACCATGTAGTCGGCGATGACAGCGCCTATGTCAACCACCTGGCGAAGCTGAATCTGCGTCTGGCCGACCGCGCGGTGCAGCATCTGCGCACACAGGCGCCGGCGAAGCTCGCGGCGCTGCTGGCCCGCCTTGGTGCGACAGCCGAGGAGGTGGCGGCCTTTGCCCCCACCGCAGAGCGCATCCACTCTATGCAGGCGGAGAACGGGCTGTTCGAGCAATGCCGCGGCTTCTTTGGACTGCGCGATGAGTTTGCCGACGAGGCGCACGACCCGCAGAACACGCAGACGGTGAAGCAGGCGGACGTGCTGATGCTGCTCTACCTGCTGCCTGATCAGTGGGCGCAGGACGTGCTGAAAGTCAACTGGGAGTATTACGAGCCGCGGACGGTGCATGCCAGTTCGCTCAGCCATGCGGTGCACGGGATTCTCGCCGCCGAACTCGGTATTCATGAGAAGGCCGAAGCGTACATGCGCCGTTCGCTGGGTATGGACCTGCATGATGAGATGAGCAACACCGTACTCGGTGTGCACATGGCGGCCAACGGCATGAACTGGTCGGCGATGGTGCGCGGCTTCGGCGGTGTGCGCCCGCAGCACGACCACCTGCTCATCGAGCCGCGCCTGCCGGCGCGCTGGCAGCGCCTGGCCTTCACCCTGAAATGGCGCGGTGCGGTCTGCCAGGTCGAGATCACCCAGGATGCGGTCATCGTGACCAATGCCGTGGAGGCCACGCAACCGCTGCCGATTTCCCTCTATGGGCTGTCCTCGACGCTGGCGCCGGGCGAGGCGATTACGACGCCGATCACGAGTATGGTGCTATAATCGTCCCTCACTCCCAGCCCCCTCTCCCAGGGGTAGAGGGGGAGAACGCTTGTAGTTTTTGATAGCCGGTATCGAATTCCAATACCGCCACTCCCTCTATCCTTTGGGAGAGGGGGCTGGGGGGTGAGGGATAGGAGCAATCATGTTCAAAGACAGCAAAGTCACGCAACTCACCGCATGGACGGTGCTGGAAGAATCTGAGGGGATGCCGGCGGTGAATTATCCCGCGTTGATCGGCACCGGCAGGCTGGGCATCGGGCTCGATTGCGCCGGGTTGCAGAGCTTGCCGGACACCCTCGGGCCATACCTTGGCTGCACAGCAGCCCCGTACCATGTCACCCAGGCGGATCTCTATATCCTGCACGAGGGGATGATCAGCGAGCACCTCTATCGGGATGAGGCAATGTATACCGGCAAGGAAATCCCGGAGGGGGACTCCTGCTATGGTATGCACCGCAACTTTATGCCGTTGGGCTACCTGACCCAGAGCTTCGCCTATGACGGGAAGCAGGTTGATGGGGACGCGGTGCTGGCAGCGGGATTTGGCTGGCGCCGTGCGTGGGATTTGCGCCATGCTATCCTCACCAATACCTTCCAACTCGAGCGCCGCATCACCGTGGAGACGGAGATTTTTGCGCCGCAAGGCAGTGAGACCGTGTACCTCAAGCTCACGCGCCATGCTGTGCCGGGGGCAGCGGGAGCATTCCGCTGGAGCGTGCGGCTGCCGCTGGAGACCCGCCACGGGCTGAGGCTCTTCGCAGCGGAGAAGATTTCCACGGGCACGAATACCATCCTGGCGACCATCGAGCAGGCCTCGCTGTATCAACCCAGCGAGGATTATGCCGTACTCTACGGCATCGCCGCCGATGGCGCGGGAGTGGAGATCAGTGCTGATGGCTGGACGGTGACCCTGTCCGGTGCATTGAATGAAGAAAGTATCGCCTATCTGCGGCTGGATTTCCGTCGTTTTGCCGGGTTGGACGCAGCCGCGGACGCGGCGCAGCAGCGCGACGCGCTGGAGGCCGGCCTTGCCGGCTTCAGCGCCGGTGCCTATGCACAGGCACACGCCCAGCACTACCAAGACTATGAGCGTTTCTGGGATAACACTGCCGATATCGAAGTGACCAATCCGGATGCCTTCGAGGTGAAACGGCGCTTCCTGCTGCACATGTCGGAATATCTCTTCCATTGCGGCAACGACCTGTCCTTCGGCGGCACGGCGCAGTTCCTCCTCTTCCATCAGAACGGCTGGGGGGCGAGCAACTTCCACGATCAGCACTACATCACTGACGGTGTGGCGCGGGCAAATATGTGGGCGCAGGCCGAGGGCAACGCGCGCTGGATGCGTAGCGTGATGCATCCCGTTGGGCGTGCCTTCCCCTGGATGATGACCTACGATGGCTTTGCTACCACGCCGGCAGCGCGCGACCGGGCGCCGATGTCCGATGCCAACCGCGCGCTGCTGGCGGCGCGCATCTACGAGATGGCCGGGCGCGGGCGGGGCATCCTGTTGCGCGATACGGTGTATCCCATTATCAAACGCGTCGCCGATATGAGCGTGGAGGACTGGTTCTTCGAGGAGAATGGCCGCCTGCTCTTCCGCGGGGTTGAAGCCGACGTGATGGGTGACGAAGCGACCATCAGCGACGCCGCCACGGTGCTCATGTTTCTCTCCGTCCTGCGCAAGGCGCTGGCATACAGCGAGCGTCTGGGCGTAGACGCGGAGCGCCGGCCCGTTTGGCAATCCGTGCTCGATAAAGTGAACATCGATGTCGCGGCAGAGCGCTACGTGCCCCATCTCAACGCCCCCATCGACGCGAAAGCCGGCTGCTGGTTATGCAACATCTACTACATCGCGGAGGCGCAGCCGTTCCTCGATGACCGGGTGTACGCCAACACCTGCGACTACGGCCAGCCCGCGGTCGTCTGCAACCTGCCGTGGATCGGTTTCGCCGCCGCCTCCAGCGAAATGCGCCTGGGCCGCCCGAACCGCGCTGAGCAGTTCTTCGTCGACACCATCGAACACCGCACCCATGGGCCGGGGTATTTCGAGGAATGTGCGCCCGTCGGCACGTATGGGCTCCCGCCGTTGGGCACCGGGCATGGCGCCCATCTGACGGCGGCCTGTGAACAGGTTGTGCGCCCGGATTTCTGGCAACACCGCGTCTTCATCGGCACCGGGCTGCCGGCTAAGCTGCGTTCCGGCTTGCTGCACTTCCGCAATATCCGTGGCCGCGATGGGCTGATCATCTCCGGCGACTCCAGCCCCAAACAGCTCAATGTGCAGTTGCACCACACCGGAGACCCGGTCGAAATGGAGATCATCCTTAGCCTGCCCTGCGAGATCGGCACGTTCTTCCGCGTGACACAAGATGGCCGTGATATTGGGTATGACTTCCATGGGGAAACGGTGACTGTACGCCTCCCGCTGGAATTCGATCAGCACACGGAGTTGGAAATTCGCTGATACGGATGAAAGAGGCAATACATGCCCAACACGTATACCGCGGTAACAAAAAATACCGGGGAATGGTGGATCGGGTGGATCGAAGAAGTGCCCGGCATCAACTGCCAGGAGCGCACCCATGACGAGTTGATCGAAAGCTTGCGCGTGGCACTGAAGGAAGTGCTCGCATACAATAGGCAGGAAGCACTGGACGCAGCCGGCGAGGGTTATACAGAAGAAGCAATCGCAGTGTGAAGGATGAACCGCTTCATCCTCACGGTTGGAAGTGTACTTTTTTCCTTTTGCCTTTTTCCTTTTACCTTATCCCCGTTTTCGCAATGCCGCCTCCGGGCAGAACAAGGAGTGATAATGCCGTGTTCCCGGAGGTGGCCATGAATCTCGCGATGCCGAAGGCGCCGGATTTCCCCGATGGTTTGACGTGGTTCAACACTGATCATCCGCTCTCGTTTCGTGAGGAGTTGCAGGGGCGGGTGGTGATCCTCGATTTCTGGACCTATTGCTGCATCAACTGCATGCATGTGCTGCCGGACCTGGAGTACCTGGAACGCAAATATGCCGCCGATCCGGTGGTCTTTATCGGGGTGCACAGCAATAAGTACACCAACGAAGCCCGGCCGCAAAATATCCGCGAGGCGATCCTGCGCTACGGCATCAAGCATCCCGTGGTGGTCGATGATGAGCACATGATCTGGGGCATGTACGGCGTGAATGCCTGGCCGACGCTGGTGGTCATCGACGCTAACGGTTATGTAATGGGATCATTCCCTGGGGAAGGGCACCGCGACGAACTGGAGCGGCTGATCGCCGGCCTGCTTGATGTCGGACGTCGTCATGGCTCCCTGGCGGAAGGGCCATTGCCGAAGCAGCCGGAGAAGATGCGCCTGTCCACTTCCGGCCTGTCCTATCCCGGCAAGGTGCTGGTCGATACGCATGGCGGTCGCCTGTTCATCGCCGATTCCGACAATCATCGCATCATCATGACGGATTGGGACGGGGACGTGTTAGGGTTCTTCGGCAGCGGCGTGTGCGGTTACCGCGATGGCGCCTATGAGGATGCCCGCTTTCATAATCCGCAAGGGATGGCCCTCTTCGGCAACGCGTTGTATATCGCCGATACCGATAACCATGCCGTTCGCCGTGTCGACCTCTCCAGTTTTCACGTTGATACCGCCGTGGGCAATGGGATGATCGGCTATGATCGGCACGGCGGACATCGCGGGCGGGAACAGAGTTTGAATTCCCCGTGGGATCTGGCCTACCTCAACGGCACGTTGTATATCGCGCTGGCCGGCCTGCATCAGATCTGGACCTACGACCCGGTGACTACCGTATCGCAGGTGCTCATCGGTACCGGACGAGAAAATATCACCGACAATCCTGCCCGCAAAGCGGCGCTGGCGCAACCCTCCGGCTTGAGTGTGGCCAATGGGAAGCTCTATTTCGCGGATTCAGAGACGAGTGCAGTCCGCCAGTATGATCCCAAAACGGGCCTGGTGAGCACGCTGGTGGGGAAGGGATTGTTCATTTTCGGCGATGAGGATGGTCAGGAAGACCAGGCATTGTTCCAGCACCCGCTGGGGGTGGCGGCGCAAGGCAACAATATCTATGTCGCCGATACCTACAACCACAAAATCCGTAAGATCGATCTACACAGCGGCGTGGTGAGCACCGTGGCTGGCGTCGGGGAACCGGGGATGTTGAGTGATGATCAGCTTGCGCTCTACGAGCCCGGTGGTCTGAGCGTCTCCGGCAACGACCTGTTCATTGCCGATACCAACAACCACCGCATCATCCATTATGCCCTCGACTCCGGTGCCTGGCGAGAGGTGGTACCGAAAGTCGGCGGGCTCCCGCTGCCGTTGGTGGCGTAACCCTGGAGCGCGAACCTCCCGGTGAGCGACATCTACAAACCGCTCACCGGGAGGTTCGCGCTGCAGGGTTACTGCGCGATCACGACCTTCACCTCGGTGCCTGCCGGCAACATGCTGCCGGCAGGGGGGATGGTTTTGATGACATTGCCGCGGGATTGCAGGCGTGAGGCTTCCATCGTATAGTTCACATTAAACCCATGGCGCTGCAGATCGTCCACAGCTTCCTGCCCGCTGCGCCCGGTATAGTCAGCCACGGTCACCAGCGATTGGTTGTTGGTGGCGGGTTGTTGCGCCTGTGCGGGCAGATTATTCACCACCAGTTGAATCTTATCGCCCGCCTGGCAGTGGGTACCCGGTTTCGGGTCACAGTTGAGCACGACGCGATCAGGCTGGGCGGGGTCCTGTTTCTGGATGACGGTCACGGCCAATCCCTGGCCTTCGAGCAACGCCCGCGCCTTCGCTTCCACCATGCCTTCGACATCCGGAACCGCGGCCTTTTTCGTCGTCGGCTCGGGAACCGGGGGCGTATGATGTGCTGGTTGCTCTGGGTCAGGCGCGACACTCTTCGGATTCGGATCCGAGTGCCGATCCCCCCCGGCAACCGTGTCTTTCATCGCGACGGAAATGGTCACCTCGGTGGCTGACGATCCCGCGAGGGGCTTCATGGCAACTACCGTATCTTTCGGCTTGTTGCTCGCCACATGCTCCACCTTCACCTTCAGGCCCGCTTTATTGAGGATGCTTTGCGCAGCAGTGGCGTTTTGTCCGATGACATCGGGCACTTTGACCGGGGCTTTGGCCGCGAAGACCTGACGAATGCCGGGCAGGATAAACAGGAAGGCCCCCAGCAGGATCAGGAGTACGAACCCTCCAAAGAAGAGGGCTTTCACCCATGAGTAGCGCATCCATGCCGGCATTTTGTCTTGCACGACCTGTACTGCCGCCGGTGCGCGTTTTTTTGTGCCGGCTAATCCCTGAACTTGCCTGGCGAGGCTTTCAAGGTCGGAAGAATCCTCGGTCAGTTCATACTTTTTGGCCATTGCCATGCTCCCCGTCGAATCTCAACTGGATGCGTACGTGTAACACGTTCACTGCACACACGTCCGTGAGACACCTTGCGGGGGTTGCATGGCGATGCAACGAGGCGTGTGGTGCAGACAACATAAGATCACTTTGCGTTGACAATACCACAGGGTATCTTGGCTGTAATGACGATACCGGTTACTCCCGGTTTATACCCAGCGGATGCTACCTTCATAACACTGACTTTTTCGAATGGGGGTATTCCTTTATATCTTCTTTCGCTAACTCGCGCAACTTTCCTGTTGTGGGAGAGGGTAAAGTCGTAAAAATGTAAGTGCAATCTGCTCCCATCGCCTTCTTCGCGACTGCCCCCGGAGCCTCCTCCGGGGGGCTTCAACTGACCCCTGCTCCACTCCACGGTGGAGAAGGGGAGGGGGAAGCCGGTGCGTGCCTACTCACTCACCGATGTATCCGATGACTCGGGCTCTTCCACCGGCATTTCCGGCAGCGACGGCGTGAAGAGTTGCGGCGCCACCTCATAGAGGTGCAACTGCGCCATGAGATAGGCCAGCGTAGACTCAGCACCTTGATTGGAATTGATGCCGTCCGCATTTAAGCCGTCCTGGCACCCGCCACTATTCACATTGTACATCGGCACATTGCGAATATTGCGCCCATGGAACCAATCCATCGCCGTCACGGCATAATCAAAGTAGGCGTGATCACCCGTGATCTGGTACGCCGTCAGATTCACTTCCACCATACCGCCCGTATCGATGGGCTGCTGATCAAATAATGCGCACGCGCCATCACGCGGATACCAACCGTGACAACCAATGGGAGTGAGATAGCCGTAGCGGTACACGATTCGGTTCAGGAAATTCAAGCTTTGTAAGCCGGCGGCGATCAACTCCTGACTGTCTAATAATTGCCCGGCGCGCAACAGCGCTTCCGGGAGACGCGCATTAGCATAGGTGAGAACAGGCAGGAACCAATCCCATTCCTCTGTTCGGTCCTCCAGGTAACGCTCATACAGAGCAGCGGTCAATGGGCGCACCAGCCGCTGGGCCTCTTCCCGCAATCCGTTCCGCTGGCCATAGGCACACAGGCCGAGAATGGTGTATGCCTGCGAATGCGGCGGACTGTTCCGCATGATATGCGGCAGGGCACGATGAAACATCTCGCGCGCGGGGACGGAAAGGTAATCCTCCTCGATGGTCGCCAGATGCCCGAGTGCCCAGATGGTGCGGCCATGACTGTCAGGTGACCCGACTTCTTCCAAAAAGGCGCGTGTATAGTCGATGAAGTTTCGCACTTTACCATCACGCCGTTGCACATAAAAAATAAACGCAAGATAGCGCACAATTAATTCATGCGAAACGCTATCGCCGAAAAGCTGGTAATGATGACAGGCGACGATCAACGCACGACTGTTATCATCGACGCAGTAACCTGATGCATAATCCGGAAACCAGAATTTTGCATGTTGAATCACACCGCAATCATCGGTTAGCCGGCATAAGTGTTTCAATGTAGGAGATGGCCAGGATTTCATCTGCATCCTCCTTCTTATCCGGAGCGCTGATGTATGCGCTCCGGCATGATGAGCACGGATGCTCGATCCCTGATTATCTGTGCGGATCGTGAGTCGGGCATGCCCGAGACACCATCCGTAGACAACATAATTTTGTACCGTCCCGCTGCAACTTATATGCGTCAATTCTGCGACATTACCTCGCATGCGCACTTGAGTTAAGCACTTGCTTTCAAGTAAGAAGGCGAGGTGACATGCATGCCGGCGAGATGTTGAAATAACTGGAGATATTCCTGACCTACACGCGGCCAGATCATGGTTTGTCCGTAGCGCCAATTCGAGCGTTCCATTCGCGCCTGTAAATCAGCATTCGTCAAAATAGCCAGACAGGATTGGGCGATACTTTTTTCATCCTGCGGGCGGACCAATAATCCGCGATCTTCTCCCAATAAGAATTGCGCATAGAGATACGGCGTGGACACCAGCGGACGACCGCAGGCCATCGCGTAGGCCAGCGTGCCGCTGGTCACCTGCTCCATATTCAGATACGGCGTCAGATAGACATCGGAAGCCAGCAGGTACGCGACCAATTCGGCCTTGGTGAAATATTTGTCGACGAATTGGATATGCTGCTGCACCCCGAGCTTCCGCGCCAGGGCTTTCAGCGAATCGCGATAGCGCTCCCCTTCCTGCTGTTTGACCACGGGATGGGTTTGCCCGAGAATGAGGTAGACCGCTTCCGGACATTCCTCAACAATATAGGGCATCGCCTGCACCGCGTATTCCAATCCCTTTCCCGAACTCAACAGCCCGAAGGTGGAAAGGACTTTACGGCCATGCAGCTTCAGATCGCTCTTCATGGTGTAGCGTCGTCCACTCAACACCACCGGTGCGCCGTGATGAATCATGTAGATCATGCGCGAGTCGATACCGTAGACTTTTTCCAGCAACTCGATAGCCAGGCTGTTCATCACGACAATCGCACTGGAGTGGCGCGCCACCGCACGGAGATTCTGCCGCATCGCGACGGATGGTTTGTTCAGAATCGTATGAAATGTGGTGACGATCGGGATATTCACTTCGTTGAGAAAACGCTCCAGATAGTCACAACTCTCGCCGCCGAACAGGCCGAATTCGTGTTGAATACTCAATATATCGTAACCGCTGGTATTCACCAGTGCCGCCGCCGCCTGGTAATCCTGCATTCGATCTTCATGCACGGTGGCAATCACACGGCGATCATAATTGACGCGTTGCCGTGGACGGTTCATCGCGATGACTTTGCATGGAACCCCATGAGCGGAGACCGCATTGACGACATCTTCAGTGAAAGTCGCCAGCCCACATTCACGTGGGACGAATGAACTCATGAACACCACACGCGGTGTTGGGTGCAAGCGCTGTATAATTGGTTGCGGCATCAGCGATATGTCCTCCTTCGCATCTCGAAATTTCGCACTCCGTCGACATTGAAAATCAACCGCGGGGATGGCATCGTGCCGGAATGTATTTCACATCCTGCCCCGATCCCATCCAC
>Ga0272448_1000803_pt1 | contig 45125 bp, 37 predicted proteins | sample YNPCB0191_FD_202220 | JGI IMG/M metagenome (GOLD analysis project Ga0272448, IMG submission 202220) | Hot spring sediment microbial communities from Yellowstone National Park, WY, United States - YNP-CB-019-1 | ecosystem: Environmental > Aquatic > Thermal springs > Hot (42-90C) > Sediment... | reverse complement strand
AGGCAACTCATCCAATCGGGATGCTTCGTAGGATTGCATCGTGGCATCGCCCCCGTAGAGCAGCCATTCAATGAAAAGTTCCACGCGTCCGTCGTAGATTTCCAGCATCATCTGATCGTGATTGCCTAGTAAAGGAATCAGCCGGCACCTACCGCTCAAGTCGATGAGCCGCTCAATCACACCGCGACTGTCAGGCCCACGATCTACATAGTCGCCGAGGGTTACAATCGTGTCGTCGCCGGCAGGTTGAATCACCCCTAGGAGGGCATCCAAAGCCGGCAAGCAACCATGAATATCTCCGATGGCGAATAGACGGGCCATGATTCCGACATTTACTTGAAGGGGGAAAGAATTCCAGGTGGTTGAAAGGGGCATTATAATGTTTGATGTCGGCGTTGCCTAATGCCGCCGCCCATTTTTGTTTGACGCGATGTTTCGCCGCTGGGAAGGATTGGGACCGTTGCTTTCAACAAAATTGACGGAATTGGCTGCCTGGCTCGCAAGCCAGGAGTGGGAGTGGGGCGTAATCGCCAAACACCCTAAGCCTACGCTGGGCGGCAGACAATTCTGGGCGGACGAATTGCTGTTTCATCAGTGGCGGATCCAGCGGAACGTCTTTACCGGCCACTACCGGTTACTAGACGAACGCAATCGCCGTCATGCCTGGGGCAGTTACAACCTCTGCCGCGCCGCTCTGGAGCGCATCAAACACAGCCGGCATTTGCCAGAGATGCAGGGCGAGGCTGTACTCGTGCTTCACGGGCTGATGCGCAGCCGAAGCTCAATGGAGTCGCTATGCCGCTATTTGCGCGAAGAAGGCGGCCTTCAGGTTCTCAGTCTTGAATATCCCAGTACTCGTTGCGATATCGCTGAACACGCCCGCACGCTGCGCAAGGTGATCGACAATCTTCAAGGCATCGAGAAAATCCATTTCATCGGGCACAGCATGGGCAATATCGTCATCCGGCACTACCTCGGCGACCTGAAGCGCGAAGCAGAGGCAGAAAGCAGTTCCTCAGATGTACCGAAAACACGCCCCAGTTTCGGCCGTTTCGTTATGCTCGCTCCGCCTAATAGCCGCGCTACCATCGCCGACGTACTGGCGGATAATGTGTTTTTCCGCGGCATTGCCGGCCTGGCAGGTCAGCAGCTAGGTCGCCAATGGTCGGAACTGGAAAAGCGTTTGGCCGTGCCGGATTTTCCCTTCGCCATCATTGCCGGTGGAAAAAACGATGGTCGCGGCTATAATCCCCTCCTTCGATGCGACAACGACGGCATTCTTTCCGTTGATACAACCCGTCTGGCCGGCGCAGCGGCGTTTGCGGTCGTACCTACTCTGCATTCGTTCATAATGGATCATTCCCAGGCGAGAAAATTGATTCTGAGCTTTTTGCGGGAGGGGCGTTTTTACCCACCCCTAGAGACAAAATAACGGGAACAACTCCCCAGGTAGCGTTGTCGCATGAGCATGACGGAAAAAAAGCCTGGCCGAATCGTAGGCATAGATTATGGAGAAGTGCGCATCGGGATCGCCATCACCGACCCCCAGCAGCAAATTGCCAGTCCACTTATTACTTACGTTCGTCGCGGAGCCAGGCAAGACGCCCAATACTTCCGCCGCCTGGCGCAAGATGAAGAAGTGCAACGATTTATCGTTGGTCTGCCGCTAAGTCTCGATGGGGGGGAAAGTCGGAAATCTATAGAAGCCAGGAAGTTTGGGAAATGGCTGGCCGAAGTTACCAACCTGCCGGTAAAGTTTTTTGACGAACGATATACCACGGTCCAGGCCGAGCAGCTTATGCTTCAAGCCGACTTGAGCCGAAAAAGCCGCAAGCGCCGCGTCGATAAACTCGCCGCACAAATCATGCTCCAGGCTTATCTAGAGAGCAGGCAAAAAGACAGACGGCAAGGATAAATCGGGCAGGGCAAATTGTGCGGCATCTGCCGGATATTCTTTCAATGCCAATGGTTCTGCGCGCCGATGCTCTCTTATGGCCGACCGCCGGTTTTCGGCCGTTAGGTGCGCACTTGCGCAGTCAACTTACAAATGTTTTGCAGTTCAAGGGGGGGAAGTTTCATGATCCGCCGGACCATGTTCGTTTTTCTTTGTCTCGCCGGCTTGTCGGTCATCCTGGCCGATAATGCCCAGGCTCAGCAAGCCTTCGGACGCCAGTGGGGCCGCAGCTACAGCACCCAGGATTGGAACCGTATGTATCACTATCCTTACGTTTACTACCCACAGAATTTCTGGGGGCCGGATTATTACCGCAGCAGCGAAGACCTCTACTATCGCTATCCGCCGGAAATGCGTATTCCGGTGTATAACAAGCAATGGCAAAATTTTTATCCGCAACATCGGAAAGACCCACCCATCAAGGAGCATCAATTCTTCCCGATGTTCCGTGGCGAGCGCCATACCGGAGCGCGGTACTATCAAGGCCATCACTTCCACGCGGACGTGTTTTGAACATTTCCCACGCTGGACCATCCAGACCTGACCCCTGTATTAAAATGGGTGGTTTGGGTAAAATTGATTAAGTTGCGCAAATCTGAAAAGGTGGCTTAAAGAACTACATTAGCCGGAATTGGCACTCGGCATACCGTAGAAACCACGTTCATAAAGTGATTTGCAACTTGCATTACCGCTAAGCGTGTTTCATAATAATCGCAATGTGGGGGATAACCCTCACTGATATTGCCCCACGCGGGTTCCTGCCCCGCCTGCGTGGGGTTTATTATTCTCCTCCGGCCTTCTGTTACCCAATTGCAGATTTTGTACTTCTCATTTAATCAACTGCCCTTGAACAAGGTGCTGTTAAGCCTATAATTCCCAGATTCAGCCGGAGAGGATATTATTATTTTTTGGCCGGCAGAGAAACGGCTGGCGTCCGGCGGTTCACTTCCAGCCGGAGAAGCGGGTGTAGCTCAGTTGGTAGAGCACGACGTTGCCAACGTCGTTGTCGTGGGTTCGAGTCCCATCACCCGCTCTTTTGCATTTTAGGTTTTCTGAGAGCCGAAGCACGATGAGAAACGACGAAACTGAAAATCTTGAGGCAATGCAATCCGCTGAGCCAGATTCTTTCGCGGAAGCCGTGGAGGAAGAGCAGGAACCGCAGCTTAATTTTGAGTTGAAGGTGGAAAAGCGCGGCACCTGCGAACGGCATGTTACGGTAACCATTCCCCGCGAAGATATCGACCGTTACTTTGACCGAGAGTTCACCGAACTCATGCCCAAGGTACAGGTGCCGGGTTTCCGGCCGGGTCGTGCTCCGCGGCGATTGGTCGAAGCACGGTTTCGTAAGGATGTGGCCGAAAAGGTCAAACTGGAGTTAATCAACGACAGCCTCACGCAGTTGACCGAACAACAACAACTTGCGGCGATCAGCGAGCCGGAGTTCGATGTCGAAGCATTAGAAATCCCTGACACGGGGGCGTTCACTTTTGAGTTTGATGTTGAAGTTCGCCCTGAGTTCGAGTTGCCGCAATGGAAAGGCTTGACTATTGAGAAGCCGATCTACGAGTTTACCGCCTCCGACGTGGATAAGGCCCTGGAACGACTCCTGGCGGAACGCGGCCGGCTGGTTCCCTTCGACGGTCCGGCGGAGACCGGCGACTATATCAGCGCCAATCTAACTTTCAAGCTTGACGACAAGGTGCTTTCCAGTGCTGAGGAAGAAGTGATTCGCATTCGGCCGGTGTTGAGTTTTCGAGACGGTGTAATCGAGAACTTCGACCGACTGATGGGCGGCGTTCGAGCGGGCGAAACCCGACAGGGCGAAGCCCGACTCAGCGACGATGCACCAAACGAGGCGTTGCGCGGAAAGACGGTTACGGCCGTCTTCGAGGTGCTGGAAGTAAAGCGGTTGGAGCCTGCCCGTCTTACGCCGGAATTGTTGGAAGAGCTGGGCGGATTCCGCGACGAGTCGGAGTTGCGGGATGCCATTCACGACCAGCTTGAACGGCAGTTGGAATATGAACAACATCGCCGCGCACGCCGACAAATCACCGCCGCCCTGACCGAATCCGCCGATTGGGAGTTACCGCCCGGCTTGTTGCAGCGGCAGACGCGGCGGGAGTTACAACGGGCGGTGATGGAACTCCAACGCAGCGGCTTTTCCGAAGCCGAGATCCGTACCCATGAAAACGCCCTGTGGCGGAACAGTCGGGCATTTGTTACTCGTGCCTTGAAGGAGCATTTCATCCTCGAACGGATTGCGGAAGAAGAAAAAATCGATGTCTCACCGGAAGACTATGACGAAGAAATCCGCTTGCTGGCCGCCCAGATGGGCGAGTCGCCGCGCCGGCTGCGCGCCCGCTTGGAAAAAGCCGGTTCGATGGACGTTCTCCGAAATCAAATCATTGAACGAAAAGTAATCAATCGCATCCTGGAGCATGCCGTTTTCAAGGAAGTTCCCTATACGCCGCCCAGCCGCGAGGAGGAAGCTTTGTCGCGGACCGCCGGCGGCGGCGAACAAGCGGATATTCCGCAAGCCAAGTACGACGAACAGGAAAAAGTGCCTGAAGCTCGAGGCCAGGGTTTGGATTGGAACAATTTGGAGGAGTGAACCGAACAGGATGTCGGACCTGGGATAATTGGAAGCCGGGATGAGAGATGTCGGCGGGATGTAGCCGACGCCTCTGAGGTATGCACCGTGTTCCCAACCGTGATGGAGAATATGGCAGACTTTCTACAACTAGCGAAGGATCATCCATGAGCGATTTCTTCCCTCCGCCGTTGCTCATGCCGAGTGCCGCTTATCGGGATTATCAGCGTCAGCGGCAAATGACGCTCGGCGACCTGTTGCTGGAAAATCGGATCATTTTACTCCAGGGCGAAATCCATGACGGCAACGCCAACGAACTGGTGATGAAACTCTTATACCTCCAGAGCGAAAACCGCCGGAAGGACATCCATTTCTATATCAACTCGCCGGGCGGAAGCGTCTCGGCCACCTTGGCTATTTACGATACGATGCAGATTCTCAGTTGCCCGGTGGCCACATACTGCGTCGGCTTGGCGGCCAGCGGCGGCGCGGTTCTTTTGGCCGGCGGCGCAAAAGGCAAGCGTTTCGCACTCCCACATGCCAAGGTGATGATCCACCAGCCTTTCGGTCAGGTAGGCGGGCAAATCTCAGACATCGAAATCCAAGCTAAAGAAATTCTCAAAACCCGTGATACACTCAACGCTATCCTGGCCGCTCATACCGGCCAGCCTATCGAGAGAATCGCCAAAGACACGGACCGTGATTTCTACATGACCGCCGAACAGGCCAAGGAATATGGGATTGTGGATGATATCCTTACCAAGCAGAAAATCAGCGAAGAAGAGGAAGATGGCGAATAGGCGGCGACTATGCCCTAAACCACTTATTTTCGGACTATGGACAGCAAAATGACACTGATTCCGTTCGTAATCGAAAAGAGCGGCCGAGAAGAGCGGGCGATGGACATCTACAGTCGTCTGCTGAAAGACCGCATTGTTTTCCTCGGTTCTCAATTGACCGACGAGGTGGCCAATTCCGTAGTCGCCCAATTGCTATTTCTCCAATCGGAAGACTCGAAGGCGGATATCCACCTGTACCTCAACTCTCCCGGCGGGAGCATCACCGCCGGATTGGCGATATACGATACCATGCAGTTTGTGAACTGTCCGGTGGCCACCTATTGCGTGGGCCAGGCGGCTTCGATGGCAGCGGTGTTGTTAGCCGCCGGCTCGCCGGGCAAACGAAAGGCCCTGCCCAACTCCCGCATCATGATTCACCAACCCATGGCCGGCGCCGAAGGAACCGCCGAGGACATTTTAATTCACGCCAAGGAGTTCATAAAAATCAGGGAGCGTCTGAATCGGATTCTTCTGAAACATACCGGCCACCCCCTGGAAAAAATCGAACGCGACACGGACCGCGACCGATTCATGTCGGCCGAAGAGGCTTTGGAATACGGACTTATCGACCAGATTATCGAGCACGCCGGACAAAAAACCGAATAAACCACTTTTCCTAGTTACAAACAATATCAACTTATCACGTCGAAGCATGGAGGCGACGACATGAATAAGCGCTTGTGGCTAGTCATTTTGCTCTCTTGGCCGCTGGTTCTTGGTTGTCGGACCGATCCTGCGGTAGCGATTCTGGAACGCGAATTGCGCCGCAAGGAAGATGAAATATACCGGCTTCGGGCAACCGTCGAAGATTTGCAGGAAATTGCTTATTCTTGTCAGGAACAAACCGGCGCGGGGGGTGAGGAACCGCGCATTGCGCCTACAAAGGCCGTTCCGCGACACGATTCGCCGCCGGAGGTTCCGCACGGCGTCGCACCGCCGAAAGTGGAGGTCCCGGGCGCACCGTCCGGCAAGTCGCTGCTCCAGAGCGCGCCGTTGCAGGAGGCGCCCCAGTCCGGCGAAAATCCGACGCCTGCCGGACTCGCGCCGCCCCGACTCATTCCGGCTGAAACCGCCGCGGCGAGCACCCCGGCCGGCATCTCCCTGCTGCCTTCCGGCGATAGTCGTCGCGTGGCGGCGATTGTCGTGGACCGCACGCTCACCGGCGGCTTGGCTGCCGAGGATGGCAGCGACGGCGACCAGGGTCTGTTGGTGGTCGTCGAGCCGCACGACTCGGCCGGCCGGGTCGTGGATGCGCCGGCGGAGATGAGCGTCGCCGTGCTCGATCCGGCAATCACGGATGCGCAAGGAAAAGCCTTGCGGATAGCCCGTTGGGATTTTTCCGCCGCTGAAGTCGCCGGCATGTTCCGTCGCAGCCCGACAGGTCCGGCGATATATTTGACGATGGTTTGGCCGGAGAGGCCTCCGCAACATAGTAAATTGCGACTGTTTGTGCGGTACATAACCGCCGACGGTCGAAAACTTTTGGCAGAAGCCCCCATCGAAGTCGCTCTTTCGAGTGAAAACGCCGCGACTACTTCGTCCGACAATCGTAATCCCTCTGCTTACTCAAACAGCCAGACGGATACATCGAACCGCTTGGGCAGCCGTCGGCTCCAGTGGTCGCCGGAGCGTCGATAAGGTATCTTCTCCTTATGTTCGAAGGCACGCTCGGCCGCAATGTGCCTCTATCGCCAAGGAACATCAAAGATGAGCTTGGACCACGCTGCAACCGCATCCGATGTCAAACCCAAAGCTCGCTTCTCTGCTACTTTCTGGTTGTTGAACTTTATCGAGATGTGGGAACGGCTGGCCTTTTACAACCTGCGCGTCGTGGCGCCAATTTACATCATGCAGGCCGACAACCCGGGCGGCTTACATCTCAGTGCTGAGCAAAAGGGGATAATCTATGCCTGGTGGGCGGTGTTTCAATCGCTGCTGCCGGTGGTTACCGGCGGACTGTCCGACCGCTTCGGTTACAAGCGAACTCTCTGCTTCGCCATCAGCACAATCATCGCTGGCTATGTGATGATGGCTTTCTGTCGCGATTTAGGTTTTATCAGTAACTACTGGTCGTTCTTAATCGCCATTATCACGCTGGCCACCGGCACGGCTTTTTTCAAGCCTGCTCTTCAAGGTTCCCTGGCTCACCAACTCACCAAGGCGACCTCTTCGGTCGGTTGGGGAATTTTTTATTGGGTGGTGAATGTGGGCGCGTTTATCGGCCACTATCTGCCGGCACTGTTTCTCCTCCAGGGCACACTCTTTCCCGGCTGGTTCTTTGCCGACCCCAATTCCAAGGAAGCCTGGCGGAACCTCTTTCTGGCCTCGGCGGCTTTCAGCACCTTGAATTTGGTGCTCTTGTTCTGTTTTCGGGACGTGCCTTCAGGCGCATCGAAAACGGAATCAATCCTGCATGTGCTTAAACGGACAATCGTAAACGTCCTCGAGCCGCGGCTGCTTTGCTGGATGGTGATCATGTCCTGTTTCTGGCTGATGATGTTTCAGCTTTGGGACCTGCAACCGAACTTCATCGCCGATTGGGTGGACAGCCGACCGATGGCCGCCGTGCTCAGACGCTTGCCGGAAAAAATCAGCCGCCTGCTGGTCGAGGAAACACCCCGCGGACTTATGGTGCCGCAGCAGCTTCTGCTCAGCACCAATGCGATGTTTATAATTTTGGGCGTGGTGGGCGTAGCCTGGCTCACGCGACATATGCGAACACTCAGCGCCATGTTGCTGGGCATGATTACGGCCACCTGCGGCGTCCTCATCGCCGGCTGGACGCAAAACGCCTGGGTGTTCGTCGTCGGCGTGGTGTTCTTCTCGCTCGGGGAGATGATGACCGGGCCGAAGATAAATGAATATCTAGCCCTGATCGCTCCGTCGGGCAAGAAAGGACTCTACCTCGGCTACGTCAACATCCCCGTCGGCGTCGGCGTATTTTTCGGCTCCTGGATCGCCGGCGTGGTTTACGGCCGCTTCGGAGAGAAGGCTGTTCTCACCCTCCGCTACCTTGCCGAACATACCTCTTTCGCCGCGGCTCAAAGCTGGGACGGCAGAATCAGCTCTCTCGAATCCACTTTGGGCGTCAAACGCACTGAAGCCATGCTCAAATTGCAGGAAGTAACAGGTCTGGACTCGCTTGCCGCCACACAATTGCTCTGGGACACTTATGCGCCTCATTACATTTGGATTCCCTTTGCTTTGATCGGCGTGGCGGCGGCCATCGGTTTGGCCGTCTTCGGCCATCTGGCTAAGCGTTGGCAAGATATGAACGCCTAGCTTAAGTTCTGCTAGTCGCGGCAATTCCCTACCCTTCGAGCAACAGGTATGATAAAGTGCAGTCAAAGGTCTGCATCTATTCGTTCCCATGCATTTTGGGGAAAGGAATTATGAGGAACTCGCGGCTTGGTTCGATGAGCCTGATTTTTCTGCTTTGCCTCATAAGGGCGAAGGTTCCTTTTGCCCAGGAACGGCAACTCGAAAAAGAGCAGCCCTTTGCAGCGGCGGTGGCGCTGGAGCGGACGCTGACGGAAATCGTCGCGCGCGCCGAGCCGTCGGTCGCGGCCATATTGCGCGTCAGGCGCAATCCCTCCGACGATGCCGCACACCTTGATTCCCGACCGGACCCCTTCGGCCGGCGCGCGATTACGCCGCTTATACCGCAGCCGACTGATCCGGATTTCGTGCCCAGCCAATACGGCGCAGGCGTGATCGTCTCACCGGGTCGGATACTCACCACCGCTGACTTGATCGGCGAGGAAAGTGATTACTATGTTATCACCAACGAACGGCGAGTTTACAAAGCAACCGTTTGGGCGGCTGACCCGCGAAGCTATCTGGCTGTGTTGAGTATCGACGCTACGGACCTGCCGCAGATTGTTTTCGGCGATGGCGCGCGTTTGAAGAAGGGCCGGATTGTCATCGCCTTAGGCAATCCGCAATCAATTACTCGCGACGGCAGCCCCAGCGCCGCCTGTGGCATCGTCTCGAATCTCCACCGAAAAGCGCCGCCCACGCCGACGGCTTTCGACCCGACGGGCCGATTTACTTTGCACCATTTCGGGACGCTCATCCAAACCGATGTCAAGCTGGGAGGAAACTTCGCCGGCGGGCCGCTGCTGGACTTAAATGGCGAAATGGTCGGCCTCTGCGTCTCTTTTGTCCTTGCGCCAGGTCAGGAATTGCACGGCGGTTACGCTATTCCCGTCGATGACGTGTTTCGTCGGGCGGTAGAAACGCTCATCGAGGGTCGAGAGGTGCAATACGGTTTTCTGGGCGTGCAACCGAGCGACTTAAGTGAACGGGAAGTGTTGGCCGGGATGCACGGGATACGCGTCGCACAGATTATACCCGGCACGCCCGCCGCCCGTTTCGGAATCAAGCCTGGCGACATTGTTACGGCGGTGGACGACTTGCCGATTTACGATGCCGACGGGCTGATATTTGCCGTGAGCCGCTTGCCGCCGGAAAGCACGGTTCGGCTAAGTATGTTTCGCGGAGGAAAGCAACAAACCATCGCGGTTTCGCTCAGCAAACTGGCCGTGCGCGGCCCAAAAGTGGTTTCCACGGCCGATCCGCCCTGGCGCGGTTTGCAAGTGGAGTATCCGACAGCCCTGGTGGATGAGTACGGACGGCTGCCCGGCGGCCTGGCGGTACTAGAGGAGGCGGTAATCGTTGCTGAAGTGGTTGAGGGTTCGCCGGCGTGGGAAGCAGGCTTACGCAAAGGAATGCTTATCACGCATGTAGGCGATACGCCGGTGGGCACACCCAGCCAATTCGCCGCCGCCGCTGCCAGCTACACTGGTCCGGTTGTACTTCAGATCGGCGGCGAAAAACCTGGCAAGCTGGTTGTCAATAATCCATAGCGCTGAGGCTGGAAGCCGAACTTTGGGTGCGCCTATCTTTTCTAAATATCCTGTTTTCACGTAAATAGCAGGACAATAGTCAGCCTGGCCAAATGACATCCAACTGATTAAAGGCCATACTCTTTGTGTGTTTTGTGTAACCAAAAAAACCGTTAAGTTCTGCGCAGTCTAACACGATTAAAAAGGTAAATCTCGTCTTGCATGGATGTCTTGCGCTAAGCTGCGTTGATTAGGTAGGTTGGGGCGGCTGAGAAAATTAACCTGACTATTATGCGTAATCCGGTGCTGGTTATTGGAGTCGCCCTATGCCTTATTCTAGGCAATTTCTCCGGCTGCGCAACTTTCTTTGATACTCAACGCGATAAGACCCTACTCAGCGAAAAGAGCCAATCGCAACACCAAGGGTCAAGCAAGCAGCCAAGAAGCGCGAAATCCGAGGAAGGCGTTCGTCCAGCCGGCTTTGTAGGACCTCTGGCTGTTGTGCCACAACGGAAAATAAACCCTAACATATTGGAGGAGGCAAAAAAGAAGCCCTTGGCTGTTACGCCCCGACCATTGATGCCTCCAAAACTTACGCCGGCCGAAGAAGTGCCGCTGCCGCAAGGCGAGCCGGTACCTTTTTTTCCCTCTACACCTCCTCCGGGTGCTAAATTGCCGGGGCAATCACCACCGGAAGGGGAACAGCAACGTATTTCTTTTCATGTGGATGATGCCGAGGTGCGCAAGGCCCTGGAAATGCTCAGCCGCCAGGCAAATATGAGTATCCTCGTGGCGCCGGGTGTAAGCGGGCAAGTTACTCTGGACCTCCGCGAGAAGACCGGCGAGGAAGTGTTGCGGGCGATTGCCAAGCTTTGCCGCCTGTCGGTTCACCGCGAGGGCGACGTGGTGTATGTCTTCAATCCGGCTGAAGCCGGGCAAGACGAGTTGCCGGTGCGCGTCTATCACTTGAACTACGTGCGAAGTTCCGACATAAAAACGATGATTAAGCCGCTGCTGAGTTCACGCGGCGTCATCAGCAGTTCGCCGGATAGCGCCGTAGGCATCAAAACCGACGCAACAGAGGCCGGCGGCAACGCTATGGCCGGCGGCGAGATTCTCATTATTCAGGACCAAGAAAACATCTTGCAGGCAATCGATCGCGTGGTCGCCCAACTTGATGTCCAACCGCCGCAAGTGCTGATCGAAGCCGTGATTGTCAGCGTGAAACTGGAAAAAGGAATGGAACTCGGCGTTAACTTCGCCTTGCTGGACGGCGCCGGTAAGGTGTTGGGCGTGGTGGGCGACGGCTCGGCCATCAATGCCGCCGCAGGGTTCACGCCGGCAGGGGTGGTTACCACGGCCGGAAAACTTGCCGGCACCTCCACCTCCGGTTTTGCTGAGGCGGCCAACGGGCTGAAGTTCGGCTTTGTCGGCGGCAGTACCACCGCCTTTCTTCGCGCCCTGGAATCTCTCGGCGAAACGAAAGTACTCGCTTGTCCCAGACTGCTGGTCGTCAACAAGCAAAGGGCGGAAATCCAACTCGGCGACCGGTTGGGCTACAAAACCATTTCTCAAACTTCCACCAGCACCACGGAAAAAGTGGAGTTTATGGATGTCGGCACACTGCTGCGTCTGCGGCCCTTTATCTCCAGCGACGGCATGATCCGCATGGAAATCCATCCGGAACGCAGCTCGGGAAAGCTGGACGTGAACGGCGTGCCGCAAACCACCAGCACACAAGTAACCACCAACGTACTCGTGCCGGACGGCACAACAATTGTTATCGCCGGCTTGATGGATAATGAAATCAAGACGGAATATGAAGGCTTACCATTCTTGAGCCGTTTGCCGTGGATCGGACCCTTTTTCCGCCAAACGATTGCCGACCGGACGAAAAAAGAGTTAGTGGTGATTCTCACGCCGCATATTTGGCGGCCTGAAGCGCCTTGCCGTTTGAACTATCTTGGACCGCCACGAGCATTGGGTTTGGAGGGGCGCGTGGAAACCGCACCGCGTGGGACAGGCAAAGACCCGCCTCCGCTATATGAGACTCCACCGCCACAACCCTTGCTTCCGGCAGCCCCGGAATCACGAGAAATGGAAGAACCGGCACCATTGGAACAAATTCCCATTGCTCCCCTCCCACCAAAATAGCTGGGTGGATAAATCAGGCTAGCGGTAAACTTTCCCCCCAGCTCACCCAATTTGACAACTCACCCAACATAACCTAAGTGGTTTAATGTGAGGACGCAGCGGTAGCGACTCATGGCCGCGAGGGCAGCTGGGCTGCTTGCCAAGCGGTCCATTTCGGTTCCAATCGAGTGTTTTTCTTACATCGTGTGCCCTACGCGGCACGTACTTTAGAAAGGGAGACAGGTAAGATGTGTCAGAAACATGAACAGGGAACCCGCAAAGGGTTCACGCTGGTGGAGTTGGCCGTGGTTATCGTGATCATTGGCGTTTTGGCGGCATTCGGCGTGCCGCGGTTCCTCAAGTCCGTCGAACGGTCCAAGGCTGCGGAAGCGTTCCAGTACCTCTCCGCCGTCCGCGCCGCTCAGGAGCGGTATCTGGCCAAGGAAGGTGTCTATGCCTCGGATTTTGATGCTTTAGACATTACCCAGACGGCTCCGAAGTATTTTAATGTTCCTACAGAGATTACCGTTACGACATCAGATAGCGGTAATCCGGTATGGAGCCTGACGTTGACAAGGAAAGGAGCATCCAGTAGCTACGGAGAATACACGGTTACCTTCACGAATGAAGGCTACGACTCAGCTAATAGCACAATTGAGGCATTACCCGATATCAACCCGATGGGTACCTAACCCGTTATGCCGCCCTTTGCTTGCGGCAAGTATGAGCTGAGAACCAGTAACGGGCGGCCTGTCTCAGGCCGCCCGTTGTATTATAGCCCCCAGTAATAAACCTGCCTGTGGACAGAGCTGCCGTGAAGTCATTACTTTCCAGAGTTAGGTTTCAGAAGGCGCTGGGCGTATATTTGGGCGAGCACGAGATTGTTGCGAGCTTGGCGGCGACAACGCCAGTGGGTGTGAAAGAGCTTGCGCAACATCGCATTGAATATACCGGCGAGGACCTGTCGCGAGCCTTGCCGGAAGCCTTGTCGCCGTTTCTCGGTCGCCGACGGCGGGCCTTGCCCATTGCTATCGGTTTGTCGCCTTCACGAGTTTTTTTTGCGGGGCATCCGCTGGCTACTTTGGCTGAGGGGGAAGTTACGGCGGAAATCATGCTGCAAAAAATGCTTTGTTCCCCCACTGTGCGGACTAAAGACTACATCATCGACTCGGTGAAGATCAATGTAGGCAAGACGCCGGTAGTGTGCCTGACCGCTGTGCGCAGAAAGTACGTCGCAAATTTGATAGAAGCATTACAGTCGCAAGGTGTCCGACCTTTGCGGGTGGAGCCTGGACCGTGGGGGTTATTGCGATTGGCGACGAAGTGGGGCCGCGCGCCGGCGCGAGTCAAGAATGTGCTGCGCATCATTCTTGGGGATACCCATGGAGTGGCTTTATTAACGGCGGACGGCATGCCCTGTGCCTGGCGGAATTTGGAATACAGTCCCGGTCAAGAACAAGCAGCGATATTATATGCAGTTCGCATCCTGCAAGCTTCGGCCATGCGTCATAATCTCGATTGCCAACCGGAAATGCTGATCATCCATGGCCGAGCCGAGTTGCATGAACAGTTCCGAGAACCGGCTTTTTCGGAGAGGTTGGGCTTGAACGTCGTCTGCTATGACAAGCCGGAAATGAGCGCGGCGGCAGCAGCGTTTGGGTTGGCTCTGGGGGCGTTGAAAGCACCGCGTTTTGCTTCCGACCTTTCCGCTACGCTCAAACCGCCTTCTTCATTGTGGGAAATCTTTCCCTTGGGAGAGTTCGTCATGGAGACTGCGCTGGTGGCAAGCATGGGTTTGTTGCTCTGGATTCACGCCCAAAAACTGGAAGCCTCTTACCAGGCACTTCAGGAAGAATGTCGGCGGTATCAATGCCTTACGGCGTCAGATGAAAGCAAACTTTCCCAGGAAAAAAAAGAGCTGGAGCAGAAGGTTGGCACAGTACGGGATTTTTTGGCGAATCGCATCCTTTGGTCCAATTATGTCAGCGATTTTTCGCGTTGGATTCCCCAGAACATACAGTTGGTGAGTGTCAGCGGGGAGTGTCGTTTAGACATCGGCGATAAGAAAGGGCGGGATATGAAGCCGAAAAAGATGTTGTTACTTCGCGGAGGCATTCCCCTGCCACCCAATGAAACCTCGCCGCCGCCGGTAGATGACTTTTTGGCTGCGATTCGGGGCTATGCTCCGTTGCAGCAGGATTTTCCTAATGTGGAGTTGACGGATATTAAGTTGTCGGAGACCACCACCGAAACGTCGCCGATGGTCGGTTTCAATGTGATTTGTTTTCCGCCGGAGAGCAAAAGAGGCGGGAAAAAAGAAAAAACCGAGAAGACAAAAAAATGACACCCATCGACGCCAGAAAACGTTCCGCCGAGCTGCTCCAAAAGTTTGTGGCGCAGCTTCGAAATCCTCACCGACTTCGCGCCTTCGTAACCGGCGTCGTGCTGCTGAGCGGCTATTGTCTGATCTACATCCCGCTTAACGACCGTATTACCGAAGTCAAGGCCAAACTTGTGCGGGGAGAAAAGTCTTTGGCGATCGCTCAGAGTGTCGGACATCTCCGCAAGCAATACCATACTTTCGAAAAACGTTTACCCAAGACGGACGCTAAGGAATGGACGGCATATTTGTTGAACGGCTTACGGCAATTTCCTTTGCGGATGAACGGCGTCGCCACCCAACCGCCCTGCAACCTCGGGCCATATAAAGTGGTCATCTTCCGCTTCGATATTCAAGGAACATTTTCTGATATTTGCAAATTCCTTTCCTGGCTGGAAGGAAACGAACGCTTGATCCGAGTGGATTCGGTTATTATTTCATCCGCCAAAACAAGTAAAAGTGTCAAAACCAGCCAAAGCACCCAAAACAGCAATGCTGAGTTGGAAGCACAGATCACAATTTTAGGACTCACGGGTTAGAAACATGATGAGCAGATATTCACATCTGGTTCCCACTGCGCTGGTCATGGCCGTGATCGGTTATTGTGTTTGGCCTTATGTTCTCGGCCAGGCGCACCGTAAGGTCGAAGGCGAGAAAAGCGAGTTGCTGGACTTCGCCGTTCAACTATTACATCCGCAGCTTAGATCACCGGCGGAGCGCGACCCGTTTCAAAGTATCGGTCTTATGGATACCTCACGGCGCGGCGCCGCACCTTTCAGAGGGCGAACCGGCAACCTAAAGGGTAAAACCGTTCCGCCCGGCAGTTTTCTGACAGGCAAGGGCGGCATCTTTGACCGCGCGCTTTCTTTGGCCGGTTCGTCGCCTCCTTCTGATTCGCCCGACGAAGCGGACGAAGCCGGCGAAAACCTCCGGCTTTGGGCGACTTCCGTGCAAGGCCCTAAACGGCTGGCTCTCATCGGCGATCGCCTCTACAGACCCGGCGAAATTTTGCAAACTTCGGCAGGCGGCGACGATCAACCGTGGGTCGTAGCCGACATCTTCACCGACAGAGTAATTCTCCGCTGCGGCAAAAAAACCAAGGAGTTGAAGTTTAGCGATAACGTCAGGGCGAAGGTGGAGCAAGCAAAAAACATGGAGTCGGGAACGGCCGAAGAAGACACAAAAGCCCTGATTAACGCCGGTCTGCCGTCGTCCGGTTCCGACAATACCTCTGCCGGTTTTTCAGGTAAGGCAAAAAAATCCGGGAAGAAAACTGAGAAATCAAGCTGAGGAACGTCATGGCCGCAACCGTGGATATTGCCGCTCAGCCGCTAATCATCAAGCTGCTATACAGCAAAGGGATTCTTTCCCAGAGCAAGATAGCCGGCTTGAACCAGATTCTCAGCAAGGATCGGCGACCGCTGGAAGTGGTATTGGTAAAGCAAAACTTCGCCACGGATCAACAAGTGGCCGAAGCATACGCTGAATACTTCGCCATTCCTTTATTCACTTCCTCTGCCGCGACGGCCGAAGTGGACCTCACTTTGGCTACACTGTTACCGGAAAAACTTTGTCGAGATAATTATTTGGCGCCGATTGGGGCGCGAGATGACGTTTTAGACGTGGCTTTCGTCAGCGCCGAAAACCTGGACATACTCGAGGAGCTACAACTCATTACGGAAATGACGGTGTGTCCAAAGATCGCGCCGCTGGGCATCGTGGAGGAATTAATTAACAACTTATACGCCAGTAACGACATAGGTACCGATCTTGCCGGCGAAGGCGAAGAGGAGGGAGAGACAGAGGAAGACGTCGGCATCGATCATCAAGTCGAGGAAGGCATTCTGGAATTAGATCGTCCACCGCCGCCCGGGCATGACGGACATATTATTCGTCTGGTGAACCAGGTATTGGAACAAGCTTTACGGGTGGGCGCCAGCGACATTCATCTGGAGCCGTTTGAAGATGCTTGTGCCATTCGTTTGCGGGTGGACGGCGTTTTACGGGAACTGGTGCCGCCGCCGAAGCAGATGTTCATCCCCATGATCTCCCGCTTCAAGATTCTGGCAAAAATGGATATCGCCGAAAAGCGCGTGCCTCAAGACGGCGCCTTCACCTTGAAAAGCGGGGATAAACGCGTGGACCTGCGCGTGAGCACTGTGCCTACCGTGTACGGCGAGAAAATGGTCATGCGTTTGCTGGACAAAGGGGCCATCCCTTTAGACTTGACAAAGCTCGGCTTCGACGAACGGCAGGTCAAAGACCTCGTCGAGTCCATTCAAATGCCGCATGGGCTGATGCTTGTTACAGGTCCGACCGGCAGCGGGAAAAGCACCACACTCTATGCCTGCCTGAATCTCTTGAACTCGCCAGATACGAACATCTGTACGGTCGAGGACCCCGTAGAGTACAAGTTCAAGGGCATGAATCAGGTTCAGGTGAAGGCGCAAGTCGGCCTCACATTTGCCAGCGCCTTGCGGGCGTTCTTGCGACAGGACCCGGACGTCATCATGGTCGGCGAAGTCCGCGACCAGGAAACGGCGCAAATTTGCCTCCGCGCTGCTTTGACCGGCCACTTTGTGCTTTCTACGATCCACACCAACGATTCGCTTTCAGCAGTCAGCCGACTGGAAGACATGGGCATCGAGCCGTTTTTGCTGGCTTCGACCTTGCGCGTGCTGGAAGCACAACGTCTCGTACGCCGTCTCTGTCAATTCTGTAAAGAACCCTATGAGTGCGACGCGGAAACAGCCAAAAGACATGGGTTGGAACAGGGCATCACACTTTACCGACCAAAGGGCTGCGATCAATGTCGTGGAGCAGGCTATCGCGGTCGTGTAGGCGTATTTGAGGTGGTGCGGATAACACAACGCATGGCCAATCTGATTCAAGCGCGCGCCCCCTTGCCGGAACTCCGCGCCGCCGCCCGTGAGCAAGGCATGAAATTACTCTTAGACAGCGGCCTGGACAAAGCCCGACAAGGGATGACCAGTCTCGAAGAAGTGCTCACCGTGGCCATGGAAGATGAGGAATAAGTCGATGGTCATGCACGAATTCAAAATTTGTTTAGCCGAATGGCAAAGCAGAAAACACTCACACATTCAAGGGGGCCGGACCATGATTGAAAGACGTCGTTATGTTCGTGTACCGTTTTTTTGTCCTTTACACTTGACGGTTCTGCCTCGCGGTCCGACGTTGCCGGCCAACTCATTCGACTTAGGTTTGGGCGGGGTAGGATTGTGCGCCGACATTTTTCTGGAGCGTGGACAAGAAGTGTTGCTCCGCTTTCACATCAATCACCATGGTCAAAACGTAATTGACGAAGAAATCTTCGGCCGTGTGGCCTATAGTCGGGCCGACGAAGACGGCAATCGTATCGGCGTGGAATTTCTGGAATTGTTGCGCGACTCAACTTACCCCCAATTATCCCAGGCTCTTAATAAAGAACTTCAGGGAAAAAATGAATACTAATTCACCAGCAAAGGGAGAGTGCTGCCATGCCTTTTGAGGATGTATTTGTTTCTCACGCGAGGGTTTCCAGCAAGCCGCATCGAAAGATCACGCTAGACGACAAGATGTCTTTCTTTCAGCAGCTCTCCACGCTGGTGGCCGCAGGCACGCCTCTGCTCCAGGCGATACAAATCTGCGCCCAGCAGAACCAGAGTACCAAGTTGCGCGAGGTCTTGGCGGAGATCGGCGGTCGGGTTGCCGCCGGAAATTCGCTGCATTCCGCCGCCGCCAATTATCCCAAAGTTTTCCAGCACCACTGGGTTGAGGTCATTCGCACCGGCGAAATTACCGGCAAGATGGGCACCGTCCTCCTGGAGCTAAACGCCCAAATCCGCGATGCGCGGGACAATTACAAAAAGGTAACCGGGGCTTTAATGTATCCGATTATCATGCTGACCGTAGCCGTGGCGGCTGTGGCCGTGATGCTGTGGCTGGTCGTCCCTACGTTCGCCAAGATGTTCGAGGACTTGGGCGCCACCTTGCCCGGGATTACCCAATTCGTCGTGGATGCGTCGAATTTCATTGTAAAGTACGGGCTTTACATCCTCTTCGCCATCATCGGCGTGGCCGTCGCTTTTCGTCAATACATGAAGACCGATAAGGGCCGACGCAAAGTCATCGGTATCGGTCTGGCCCTGCCTGTCTTCGGCGAATTGATTGTCCAAAACGCTATGTATCGCTTTGCTTCGAATATGGCCTTGTTGCTGAAAAGCGGCATCCCCATGCTGGAAACGCTCTCCGCGTTGAAGGGCGTCTTTCACACCAATCCCATTTATCGAGAGGCCCTGGACCGCGTCCAGGCCCGTGTGGCCGCAGGCCGACCTCTGGGCGTCTCGCTCGAGGAGACTAAGTTGTTCACTACTATGATCACTAACATGGTCCGCATCGGTGAGGAATCCGGCCAATTGGCTAACGTCATGGAACAAATTGCGCCCTATTACAAAGACAAATTGGAAAGCATGATCACACGCTCTACGAAACTCCTGGAACCTATAATTATTATGGGGATGGGCGTTACTGTAGCAGGGCTGATGATGTCTATTTATTTGCCCATGTTTGAAATGTCCGGAAAAATCCACTAAACCGATTCTTGCGAAAAGACGACATATTACTTTCCTGCGTGTTGCAACATGACGCCGCAAGCCGCTACATCACGACGCAGACGGGCCTTTACCCTCGTGGAGTTGATGGTCGTTCTTACTTTGGTTGCTATTTTGACGGTGCTTTCGGTTCCTTCCTTCCAAAGAGCAATGGAACATGCTCGTGCGGACATCGCCATTGCCAATTTGCGGGCGATCTGGTCCGCTCAGCGGCTCTATTGGCTTGAACATCACGAATACGCCTCCACGTTGCAAACGCTCATCGACAACCATTTGCTTGATGCGGCAATGGAAAATACCGCAGGCGGATATGACTACGACCTGGACCTTACCGACAGTGGTTTCCAAGCCGTTGCCGAACGTACCGGAAGCTCCAAGTGGTCCGGCAGTTTCACCATCGACGAAACCGGCGTAATTTCAGGCTCGGTCAGTGCCCTCGGTGAACGTGAAATTACCCCCGGCTTGCAATAGGCCGTTTACGGAAAAACCGTATGAGAAGAATCAGCTTGCACTACGGATTTACGCTTTTGGAGTTTGAAGTGGCGATGGTCATTTTCGGCATCGCGCTCTGCGGCGTCCTGCCTTTGGCGACAATCTACGCCCACATTTTTGCCCTGCGCGAGCTGGAGCAAGGCTACCCGGAGCAAAGCGTCATGTGGTTTCTGGACCGCAACGTAGTCGGCCATACAAACCAGTGGTATTTGATTCCGGCATATTATGTGAAGGACGGTAGCAAATACATGGACGTTTGGGCGCAAAAGCTGGGCACGGCCGCCTATTTATCCCCCGAACCGCCGACTCCCCTTCCCCAAAATCTCGACAACCCAGCGTTCAACGCTATCTGTGATGATGACGACGAGAACTACAGTGAAGTGGGTGAAGGTTGGGCGGACGAAACTGCGGGCTATAACGGCTCTTCTCGTGCCCACGAGGCCGTTGGAGAAGGTGAAGAAACCGACTATTATGCCGAATGGACTTTTACTGACTTGCCTCTTGGCTGGTATCAATTTCAAGCGACCTGGCCGGACGCCATAGGTCAAGCTGAGGACGCCCAATACGAGATTTTCGATGACGACGTTTCTAAAGGCTCGGTACTTGTTCAGGAGATACGAGGGCATTCTTCAGTAACATACGGAGGAGTCACCTGGCAGATTCTCGGAACCTACCACATTGAAAGCGGAACCGCCAAAGTGCGCTTATATTGTAGCAGCACGGAAACAGTAGTTGCCGACGCCGTGCGCATCGTGCCGCTGAAAGTATTATCGTGCGAACGCAAGGGCGGAACGGTTACTGCCGAATTCCGCATCGGAGACGAATCAAGCCCATGAAAAACCCACGCCGAAAAGGGATGACGTTTCTGGAAGTAACGATCGTCAGCGGGCTGATGGTCTTTCTGGTGGTGATGCTTTCGGCTGTGTGGACCGGCGTAGGCCGACCGGCTCTGGACCACGTTATTCGTGTGCGGGTGCTACGCGAAATGGCCGCTGCCGCCGACGCCCTCGCGCGCGATCTCGGCGGCTACTTGGCCGACCCCGAAGCACGACAGGACGACCTCCGACAATATCGCTGGATCGATTGGCAATTCACGGGAGGCCGACTCCAACTCTGTTATGATGCCGGCGACGAACCAAACCATCAGGCTGATTGGGCGACGCCGGATAAGGTTATCATCTATGAGAAAGAGCAGGAGGGGGAAAACCTGCTGCGCACCGACCAGACCAATAGCAAAACGACCTATATCGCTCGATATTTGACCGATTTCGAAGTTTCCGAGGAGGAAGATCATATCCGGTTGTCCATGACATTCAGCCATCGAGGATTTGAACGCTCATGCACGCTACTGTTTCCAAAACCCCCGTGGTAAGGCGACGCAACTTCGTCCGACATGGCTACGCCCTGATGTTGGTGATGTTGTTTGTTACGATGTTTCTCTCCCTCTTGGGCGTAGCTTGGCGGGAAACGGCCTCGCTTCTGCGCGAGCTGAGGGTGCGCGAAGAGCGTCGGGAATGCGACGCCGGCCAGGTGGCAACCCTCGCAGCCGGCCTGCGCTGGTTCCAGAACCAAGAAACGCCGCCCTCCAGCCCTTATATCCGCAAAAAGCAAATCGCAGGGCAATGGTATAAGTTGACTTTCACTGAGCTGGAAAGTATGCATTGGACGGTCAGTTCTGAACCTATCACATCCGCAGAGGCGGAAACACTAGAGGAGTTGCAAGAGCCGTAGTGTGCCTTATTGTCATCTTCGAAATCTGCGCACGACACAACTTATGAACGACACCCATGAAACAGTTGAGGAGCAGATGAATATCGAGCCGATTAGCCCTGACTTAAACGGGATTGAAAGACGGAGTCAAGCAGACCGCCGCGCAAAGCCGACAAGTCCCTGGGGCGCATTTCCCCCGGCGGGCAGAAGGATGTATTGCCGACGGAAGGAAGAACATCGGCGGCCATATTTCGTGGATCGTTTTTCGCCCAGCTTGCTGGCCGTGATCCTCATGCTGATTGCGGCTTCACTATTGGACGCCGTCTTTACGATGCAACTCATAGCCGCCGGCGGCGCAGAGATCAACCCCTTGATGTGCCGTCTGTTAACCTGTGGGGAACTGGTGTTTCTTTCCAGCAAATACCTGCTCACCGTTGTCGGCTTGCCGCTCTTGCTGGTGTTCAAGAACTTTTATCTTTTCGGCACGTCGATACGCGTAGTGTATCTGATTCCCGCAGTGGTCGTCCTCTATGCCTTGCTCATCAGCTATCAATTCCTGCTGATGTGGCAATACATGTGGAGCTAGCGGTTGCCGGTGCTAGGTGCGGTCGGGATTGATGACCGGAATCACCTTGGCCGTGCCCGTACGGAACATCGTGTTCAGTTCTTTTAGCTGCTGCTGAATATCCTGCAATTGTTCGAGCAATTTGGGATCAGCTTTTGCGGCTTGGGCTTCCGGGGCCATGACGTCGGCTTGAGCCGGCAGGTCTTGCGGTCCGCGCCACCAGCCGCCTACGAGCACCCCAAAAAGAAAAATTGCCGCCAGTGTCAATAAACGAGCCATAAAGCTGCCTCCTGCTGAATTGTCGGCTTGGAGAAAAAGGGGGAGAAAAACCAGGGTGGCTGATGGGACTCGAACCCACAACACCCAGATCCACAGTCTGGTGCTCTAACCGATTGAGCTACAGCCACCACAAGCTGAGTAATCTTCAAGGTAGCAAAAAGTCGGCAAAGAACAAGCCCCCGGCAGATCTTAAGTCCTTCGCCCCAGCCGGCGTGCCGGCCCCAGAAGAGCAGCAAGCCCGAAAAGCAAGAGCATCGCGCTTGGCGGTTCCGGCACTTCCCAGGCGAGGAGCAGAACGTCGTTTCCGCCATCGGGCCGACCGGATTGGGCGTCGGCGCCGTAGAAGATGCGCCAGTGGTAGCCGTCGAAAGTATCGGCAATTGCGCCTTGTTCCAGCCCGTCAAACATCCCCGACAGTTCCCCGGCGGTTTCGTTACGAATGAGCCAGAGCATCATGCCGGAGGTTGCCCAGTTGCAACCGCTCCACTGGATTTCGAGCGTACCGCCTAGGGAAACATCGCAGGCTTCATCACCGCAAATGAGAAGCTGATCGTGTTCAGGAGGATAACCGGCTTCGGCAGGGCCGCTGATTTCCACTCTCAGTCGCCCGCCGAGAACATAGTTTCCCCACAGGTACTGCACGCCAGGACTGTGGCCCAGGTCGTGTAAGCCCATCTGACCGACAATCAAGTTTCCGCGCACTTCGCCTGAACCGCTCAAACGTTGAAAAGCGATCGTACCCAACTGAAAGCCCTCGGCCAGGGCGGTTACATTCAGCGTCGTGTCCGGCTCCAGGTCGAGCAGAGTACAACCTAGCAAAGCCTCGGCTGACGTAAGTCGTAAAGTGCCCTGCTCGATGTGTAAAGCGCCTTGAAACGCGGTGTTTGCACCGGATAGGCTGAGTACGCCGGTTCCGCGTTTAGTGAGCGTGCCTCGACCATCCCAGCCGGCGGTCGAAGCAAAACAAGTGAACGCCCCGGTATCAAGGATGCTGTCGTGAAGAAGAACAAAAGGGTGGTCCGCGTCAAGGTTCACATTGGCCGAAAGTTGCAGCGCACCGCCGGCGAAATGGACCGGCGCGCCGATTGTGCCTAAGTTGTTGGCGGCGCTGATCCGCACAGTTCCTTCCTGAATGACGGTTGGGCCTTGATAGCCGTTGGCTTTGCCTAAGACGAGCGTGCCGCCGCCGGTTTTCCTCAAGCCGACGCCGGGATTGGTAACGATGCGCGCGTTAATCATGGCAGTGTGGTTGGCGTCGGCCACATCAATTGTGCTCGGCCCTGGGCCGTCGCTCCCGCCGGCCGTAAGTGCCAACCGCGAAGCACTGTCGCCGGAAGCAATCACATAGCCGTCGGACAGGAAACTGAGGCTTCGTGCGGCAACCAGCGTACCGGCGGCAATGGTCACTGTTCCGGCAGTATGAGCAAAGACGGCATTGTCGCCCCGGCTACTGTTCCAGGCGTACAGGTTGCCGCCCTCGCGCGTTTCTGCCCAGCGCACCGCAATGGTATTATCCCAGATGCCGCTGCCGCCGCTGCCGGGATTCGCTCCATTGGCATCCCACCAACGGCTGCTGCTCAGCGTCGGTTGGCCGACAAGCTGCACATCATCCAGATTCCAAAACTTGCCGGCGCCGGAGTTTTTCACATAGAGCTTTAGAGCCAGAGAACGATAGCCGTCAGGAATTAAAACGGCGAAATCCGTGTATCCGTCGGTGGTGCGCAGCCCACTGCCGCTCGGTTGCAGCGTGCCGCCCCAACCGAGATTTTTGTATTGTGGCTGAGCGCCGCTATTGTAGCCCCAGGTAGCTCCGGCGCCGTAGCCTTTAAGAGTTATGTCTGCCGTGTTGCCGAATTGTGGGGTCGTCAGATTGGAGTAGGTGGTCGTAGCCACATAAGCAGCCAGAATATCACCAGGCGTTTGCCCACCGCTACTGCCGGTTGCCGTAGAAGAAACGCGATACTTCACGGCGACCGAAGTCCAGCCGGAAAGCAATACTTCGGCTAAAGTAAGCGTGGAGGTAGTATTTGCCGTTAGCCAAGAGCCGGCGCCGTTGTGGATTCGCTGGTTGGGCGGAAAATCATTCTCGCCCGTCGCAGTATTGACTATGCCACCTCCGCCTAAAGTGTAGGCCCAACTATCGCCGGCAGGTTCGAAGCCGCAGAAGACGATCACCTCGGCCATGCCGGTTGAAGCAAAGTAGAACAAGAGCAACATGATACTACCGGTCGTTAATAGGGGCCGAAGTCGAAAAAGTGATGTCAATCTTCCGCATAATGCACGAGAAGTTTTTCGCAGTGTTTGCCGCATACCCACAGCTCTAGAACAGCAAAAGGTTCCCGCTACCGGCCGGCTCCAGAGCGTCCTCCTTACTCTCCAAAACCGGTAACCAAACTCAATATGGCCCCAATTGTAGCGGAAACCCCAGAGTTACAAAAAGGGGGGTGAAAGGGGGCCAGCAGAAGATTTATGACAAAAAAAGTTGACTTATTGAAGGTCTTTCTTAATAATTTATAGTAGATTCGTGATATATCATTGCGAACCTTATATTCGCCGGATGCGTAAAATTATTACGGAGGTTGTTAACGAGAAGCCTTAGTTGGCGTAAAATAAACGCCGATTGAAAACGGAACATGTTAACTCGGCATCGTGTGGCTGGTAGGGATACCCTGAGCTGCATGATGCCGGTCAGAGTGCTTGCTCCCCCGGTAGCCGCCGCGCTTTGGCATGAGGTTGAGGCGCGGCCGGCTCTCTTTTAGGGGGTATTGGGGGGCTTAGCTTTTCAGACCCAATCCAGGCCGGTTTCGCGCTTGATGCGCTGCTCGAACCCGCCCAATAAGCCGCCGATGAACTCCCACCGATCCGCCCGCCGAAGCTCGACATCACCCTGCCGATTGATCCGCACCACGCTTTCATCATTCACGCCCAGTGCGGCCAATTCCTGAAAAGGCAATTCATCTTCACGAACGATTCGCCGGAACGTCTTGCCTGATAGTTCAATGAATTCCATGCTTCGTTCCTTGCTCCACTACCGCTGGGATGATACTCAAAAGCCGCGAAGCGGTCAACTCATGGCTTTTATGGACGAGCCGATTACAGAGTGTAGAAAGTATTCTGCGCCGAGAAGTTAAAAGCAGCAAAGGCGAAAATCCTAACCTGTACTACAATTAGGCTTCGACCAACACGCTTTCCTTGGTGCCTTGAATACGTTCGTTTATCATCCGCAAAAGTTCTTCACGGTTAATGGGCTTCGGTAGATAGTCATCGCAGCCGGCTTCGAGGCATTTCTCCCTGTCGCCGCGCATGGCGTGAGCCGTCAGGGCAATAATCGGCGCCCGGCAGCCGATGCGGCGCAGCCGGGAGGTGGCTTCGTAACCGTCCATCACCGGCATCTGCATATCCATCAAGATACAGTCGAAAGGTTCACCGGCGTCGATCGCTTGAAGCACTTTTTCCACAGCCACCCGCCCGTTCTCGGCCACCTCGACCGTAGCGCCGTGCCGTTGGAGGAGATGCGTAATCAGGCGTTGATTATCAGGGCCGTCTTCGGCCAACAGGACGCGGCCGGAAATGCGGATTTCGTGGGGCGCCGCGGCAGCATCTCCGGCGGGCTGTTTTTCCTCTTGCATGGCGTGGACGGCTTCGGAAAAGTCTTCCAACATGCGCACCCCGCCGAGCGGCCCCGTCTCTACGGTAACCAGGAAGGTGCTGCCCTTGCCCAACTCGCTTTGACCGACGATGTCGCCGCCGAGCATCAGTGCGAGTCGCTTGCTGATGGTTAAGCCCAGGCCTGTGCCGCCGTAACGTCGGGTGGTGGAAGTGTCGGCTTGTGAGAAGGGCTTAAAAACCGCCGCCAGTTGTTCCGCGGTCATGCCCACGCCCGTATCTATCACCTCAAACCCTATTAGCGGTCGTGGAGCATCAGGAGGAGTAATCATGCGAACCACGAGCTTCACACCGCCCTGTTCCGTGAACTTCACGGCATTGCCCAGCAGGTTCAGCAGAATCTGCCGCAAGCGCGTGAGATCGGTATGAATCATTTCGGGTATGGGTCCGCGGAACTCCACATCCAAGGAGAGCTTCTTTTCCAATGCTCGGGCACGCATCAACGAAACCACTTCCCCCACTAAATGCACCGGCGAACAGCCGATCCGCTCGACGGTCATTTTGCCGGCTTCGATCTTGGAGATATCGAGAATGTCGTTGATGATGTTAAGCAAGTGCTGGCCGTTGCGGCGAATAGTCTCTAAAAATTCCTTGCGCTCCTTGCTGCTCAGGTCTTGCTGAAGCAGCAGGTCGGAATAGCCGAGAATGGCGGTCATGGGCGTGCGGATTTCGTGGCTCATGTTGGCCAGAAATTCGCTTTTCGCTCGGCTGGCGGCTTCGGCGGCTTCCTTGGCCACTTGTAACTCGGCGGTGCGTTGTCGGACGCGCAATTCGAGTTTGTCGCGCGCTTGTTGCAAAGCGGCTCTGCCGCGTTCTATCTGATCGAGCATGGCGTTGAAGCCGCCGGTCAACACGCTGAGTTCATCATCGCCGTGATAATGCACGCGGACGGAATAGTCGTCCTTGTGCGTCACACGTTCCATGGCCCCCACGAGGTTCATAATCGGCTTGGTTACCAATTTATGAAGCCGTCTGGCCAGCACCACGGAAACGGCCAATGAAAGTGTCAAGACGGAAATCATGATCCATAAGAAGCCCCAAATCTGCCCGCGCAGCTCACTCATGTTCGCGCGCAAGAAAAGCGTGCCTACTACCTCGTTATCGACTCTGATTTGCCGGGCGACATCCAGATATTCAAAGCCGCTGAAGTCGGCGATCTCAGCAGGGGGCATGGGCGGGGCGGAAACCTCCGGCGGCAACTCCGCCGGATATGTGGCAAACAACGACCCTTGCACATCGTACAGACAGGCGAACTGCACCGCCGGCTGTTCTCGCAGCGAGGAGAGCAACTCCGTGGCCGTCTTCACATCGTTAAACTCCAATGCCGCCGTCGTGTTCGTGCCGAGAATCGTGGCCAAAGCGGTCAATTCATGCGCTTTCCAGGCACGAATCAACCACAAATTGTTCAAGAAGAAAGCTACGCAAGAAAGCACCAGGGCCACGCCTGCCGCCACGGAGGTCATCAACGACAACTTGGTGTTTATCGACTGATGGGATTTCATCCTTTGCTCCATGAAAAAATCAAGGCTGCAATGTGGTTTTGCGCACTTCCAGGTTTCAACTAAAAGCGCTCTCAATGACCGGCAATCCCCGCCCGTGAATGTCGTAAAGCCGACTTCCACAAAGGGTTGCCTAACTAATCTACGACATAGGCGACCTGGAGCAACTTGGAGCTGATGACAAGGCCGTCGCGCTCGGCGGCCTTTCGGGAGATTTGGAGTCGGATTTTGTTGTCTTCAACGAAGAAACGGATTGTACCGCCCCAGGCAAGGAAATCCCGCACCTCCCCTACCAGCAGAACCCCCAACCCGGATACCTGGTGAATTACGTCGGTCTGTTTATCAGCGGCAACCGACGCGGAAAGATAAACGATATGACAAGTGCGCGCCTCCCCTGGTAACGAGAGCCGGCGAATCTTTATCGGCCGGTTGTTGATAGTCTTGATGCGGGCGACTTCCTCCAATTCGGGAAGAATGGGATCGCCTTCCCAGACGCCGATGACAAACGGCGAATCTGCTTGCGGGAAGGCACTTTCCGGCCATTCCACATAGCGACCGAACTGATAAAGATAGGCCGCTTTGACGCGATATTCCAAATTGACGGCGCCATGGTCATCGTCCTGGGCTTCGAGTGCGGAGACGCCCAGCCCAACAACCGGCAGGGCCGTAGCGCCAAGAACCACCAAGAGCAGCAGCCCGAAAGGTCGCAGCCGAGCCGTCCCTTTATTCGGTCGTTTATCGCCCCCGGCACATCTTGCAACTGCTTTCTTTATTGCTAATGAAAACAAATATGGTATTAAGCAAAGCATAGTTAGTACCGCCAAGTAATAGTGCCGTAAACACCACGAGGGATTTGCGTAACTTGAAGCTGAGAATCATACTCATACCCATACTCATAATGGTAATCTTGGAGCAAGTTCTGCCCCACGAGCGCCAGTTCCAGGTTTGCCCTCGGCCGCCACGCCAGACGCAGGTCCAGGCTCATATAGCTGGGAACGTCCAAATAGTGCAGCGCGTCAACATAGCGAAACATCAGATCAAAATCCAGGTTTTCCCGAAGGTTCCAGGCAGAACGCAGATAGACTTGATGTCGCGGACTACAACCGTCGCCGTAGAGAGAGTCGCCGTGGATGAAAATCCGCAAGAAGGTATATTGCGTGTAGAGATGCCAACGCTCTGTAACGGCCCAATCCGTAGCCAGTTCCACTCCATAGGTATCCGCCGGCGGTCCGTCCACGATGGTAAAGTAGAGGAACGGAAATTCGAACTCCTTTATACCAAATGCTCTCAGGTTGTCATAAACGTTGTAAAAAGCAGCAACATCATAGGAAAATCGCTCTGTAGCTTGTGTGCGGTAGCCGAGTTCATAGGCCAGCAGCGTTTCGGATTGAATATCCGGATTGCCTGTCGTGCGAAAATAAATCGGAGGAAACGGCGGGAGATAATAGGCGGTCGTAGCAAACAGATTTTCATCGACTCGGGAAGGCGTATGCACCGCCCGCGACACCGCCCCCCAGATTGAATGCTTTTCATCCGGAGTCCAGAGCAGTCGAGCCGTAGGTTGATATTCAAAATAGGTGTAAGAGTTTTGCTCCAGCTTGCAACCCAGCGTAAGGCTCAGTTCATCTTCACGGAGAACGATTTCGTCTTGAAGGAACTGACTGGCGACGAATGTGGTGCGCTCCACGGGAATATTGCCGAGGGTGAACAAGTCTTCGCTAGGTAGGAAATCATGGATGTGGCGATAGCCGACGCCGCATATTATGCGGTGCCGCTCGGCCAGCGGAAAACGATATTGGAAATCAATGTCGAAGGTTTTAACTTTTTCCGAGTTCAGAATCGTGCCGCGGTCGAATTGGTCGTAATAGGTCTGCAGCGCCCAATCGGAGTCCTCATCGTAAACGTGCCGCCAACGCAAGAGCACGTTCTGTCCGGTGTTGTGGGCCAAACCGGATTTGATTTTATAATAAGGAGGCTGGAAGGACGTAAAGCCGGCCGTTATTCCCGAATTGCCTACATAATGGTCGCCCTGGATGGTAAGACTATTAATCTCATCTAAGTTCCAATCGGCGCGGAAGCCGAAACGCCCCTGATTCCAAGCATCATAGGACGGCCCTGTAGGATCGAAAAATGGGGCGCGGTCAAAATACTTGCCATAGAGGCGATAATAGCAATCCTCGCCGAGTTGTCCGCCGTAGCGTGCGGAGGAAAGGAAGCGTTCCTCTGTGCCGCCGCCTACGGACACATAGGCGCCTTGGGTATCCGCCGCTTTCTTGGTGATGATATTGATTACCCCGTTAACGGCATTAGCTCCCCAGAGCGTTCCGCCAGGGCCGCGAATCACCTCGATGCGCTCCACATCTTCCAGCAACACGTCCTGGACATCCCAATAGACGCCGGAAAAGACAGGGCTGTAAACTGTGCGACCGTCGATAAGCACCAGAAGCTTGTTGGCATAAACCCCATTAAAGCCGCGGGATGTAATAGCCCAGGTGTTGGAGTTCACCCGCGCGACTTCCAGTCCGGGCGCCAGGCGCAAGGCTTCGGGGATGCTGGTGGCGCCGCTCCGGCGGATCATTTCATTGGTGATGACGAAAATCGCCGCCGGCGAGCGGCCGACCGTGCTCGGCTGCTTGCTCACGGATGTAACTTCGACGTTCAAAGCCGGAGCACGAATGTCCACTTTCGCTAATTGCTCGATGTCCATGTCGAGGATGCTTTTCGGCTCCGAATCAGCGGCTTTCGGCGCAGATTGCCCGTCGTTAGCCGCGGCGCCCCTCAGACTGAACAGCAGAAGAAAACATCCTATCAGCGACAGTGCAACTATTCTCCGTTTGCCGCTGCCCTCTATCACGGCTTTCCGATACATGACATTTGCCCCCATTTGCAATAAGAACGCTGAGATACTTTTTTGTTCTTATAACGTAGTTGTCAGTACCTCCAGGTAAGACTGCCGAAGACGCTGCGTTTAATCTCGGTGTTGGGATATTGCTCGGCGTACTGGGTAAATTCGACATGGTGGTCGTCCGGCAAATTGCGCCCGATTACGGCCACCTCCAGATTCTGTCGCGGTTGCCACGCTAGTCGGAGGTCTATCGTGATATAGCTGGGTACGCCGAGGCTGGGCAAGTTGTCAACATACCGTAATACGCCGTCAAAACGCCAGTTCCGACCAATGTCCCAGTATGAAATCAGCCGCACTTGGTTTCGTGGGCTATATCCTTCCTGGGCCTCGTTCAGAGGGTTCAAGCCTTCCGCAGTGTGCACATGCAGTCTGAAGAAAGTATATGAAGCCCCAAGCCGCCAGCGCTCCGAAACCGTCCATTGGCCGAAGAGTTCCACGCCGTAGCCTTCGCCGCGAGAACCATTGACCAATTGGAAGGGGATAATGAGATTACCCCACTCGTCGAAATAGGGTATTTCCGGCGCCGAGGCCGCAAGATGTTCGTACTGGTTGTAGAACAACGAGATGTCGTAGGAAAACCGTTCGTGCGGCTGGGCGCGATAGCCGATCTCGTAAGCAATCAGCTCTTCGGAAAGGAGATTCGGGTTTCCGCTCCAGCGCGGAAAACACTGATACGGCCAGAAAGGAAGCGGCTGCGGTAGGACGGTCAACATGGAGTCGGCTTCGTATCGCGTCGGTACGTGAACCGCTCTGGAAACCGCTCCCCAAAAGGCACGTTTGTTGTCCGGCGTAAAGAGCACCCGACCGCTCGGCTGATACTCGAAACCGGTATAGTCGTTGTGCTCGAATTCCGATCCTACGGTGAAGGACAACCGATCTTCGACGAGGATGATTTCATCCTGGACGAACATGCTGAACACGCTGGTCGTTTTTTGCGCCGGCGTGAGCCTGGCCGAGAAGCCGTCCAGTGCCGTATCGTCATGGACATAGCGATAATCGGCACCCCAGATGATCTTGTGCCGTCGGCCGAGCGGAAAACGATGTTGAAAATCCACATCAAAGGTGTTGACGTTGTATCGCCGCCAAAACATCTCCGATTGCGCCCGATCAAAATAGGTTTGCAACCGCCAATCCGACTCGTCATCAATGAAATGGCTCCATCGGGCCAGGATGTTGCCGCCGCCGAGCACTTCCGTCTCCAAATCCGTAAAAGAATAGGGTGGGACCGGCAAGGGGTAAACAGCAAAGTTACCTTCGCGGCTCAAATAGTAGTCGCCTTGAACCGTCAGTAGATTAGCGCCGTCGGGTTCCGGCTCCCAATCGGCGCGGAAGCCTGCTCGGCCTTGTCGCCAGGCGTCGTAAGGATTGTCGCTGGTGCTGAAGCCGGCGGAGCGTTCAAAATGTTTTCCGTAGACGCGCCAGTAGAGTCCGCCGCCGTTGTTGCCGCCGACCCTTGCTCCGCCCAGGGCCAGGTCTTCGCTGCCGCCGCCGTAAGTTACGAGCGCCCCCTGCGTATCTTTGGCCTTTTTGGTGATGATGTTAATGACGCCGTTTACGGCATTGGCCCCCCAGAGCGTTCCGCCTGGTCCGCGAATCACCTCGATGCGCTCGATGTCCTCGAGAAGCAGGTCTTGCACATCCCAAAAAACGCCGCCGTACAAGGGCGTGTAAACTGTGCGCCCGTCAATAAGCACCAGCAACTTATTGGCGAGATAATCGTTGAACCCTCGGGAAGAGATCGCCCATTGATGAGCATTAATGCGTGCGACTTCCAGTCCCGGCACGAGGCGCAACAAATCAGGAATGTTATTGCAGCCGCTACGGCGGATCATCTCTTGCGTGATGACGAAGATCGCCGCCGCCGAACGGCCGACCGTGCTCTCCTGCTTGCTGACAGAGGTAACTTCGACGTTCAGCGCCGGAGCACGAACATCAATCTTGCCTAACTGCTCGATGTCTAGATCGAGGATGGATTTCGCGTTGGGAGCGGCGGACGATTGAGAAGGAGTTTGTTCCTGGTCTTCGGCATACAATAAGTGGGGAGCACTAACACCGCTTGTCAAAGCCCCGAATACAAACAACAAGACGAGTTGGAGCCTACATGCCGGCCCTCCTCCCGAGCAAAAAGAAAGCATGTGCTCGCCCCCCTGTCTTCTTCGAGCCACATGGTTTAATTGCTGCGTCTTGCGTTGCTACTACTTTCACCATATGCCCCATAAGTGCAAAAAAAAAATAACATCCCCTACTTTTCAAGTTCGGCTCTCAGAAGTGGGGGACAATAAGGGATATGTCGTAAAGCAGCAATTTTTGCTTATAGACCAATCTGGGGAGCCGTAAAAGATAAAGCCTAGGCAAACTTTACCGGCTTAAAGTGGGCGTGAAAATGCCACGGTTTTTGCCGCCTGAAGCTGAGAAAATTGCCACCGCAAGTCTTTTGCAGGACGCCGCTTGCAGAGTTCGGCAGAATCGCCTTTAGAGATAATCGGCGAACAGTTCGCGATTCGGTCGCGGGATGACAATTTCGCTGACCAGCAGTCCCCGCGTGCGGGCTTCTTCCGTGGCGGCCTGCACTCCGGCGCGCACGTCGGCCACAGTGCCGGTCATCAGACAAAGCCCTTTCCCCCCCAGAGCCATCGCTACGTGGATGCGGAAAAGTTTAATTCGTGCGGCTTTGGCGGCGGTGTCGGCGGCAGCCAAGATGCTCACGCCGCTAAAAGTTTCTACCACGCCCAATGCTCCCAAGTCCTCGTCTTCGAGCACCACCGACTGGCCTAATGCCGGAAAGACCGTAGGATGAACATTGGGAATAAGCAGGTGGTCGATAAGCGCCTCGCCGGCGGCGTTCAGACCTGCGGCAATAGCCGCCTCCACGTCGCTTACTCCACCGCCGAAAACGATTAGATACTTTCCCGAACAAATCGTCCTGGCGATGAGCAACTCCACAGACGCCGCTTTCAGCGATTTGTCCTCAACCTTGTAGCCGACGCCGATACTCGACAGCTCGAATGCACCTATGGCTTTGGGAAGAAGCATATCTTAGAGGCATACCTCACATAATGGTCCGATCGCTTGTTTATAACGTCGTAGCATCCAGGGCCATATCCTCATAAGGATCATGGGCGTAGAAATGTCGCGCAATCTGCTCGGCCAAGACGGCTACAAACTCCCGACGAAATTGGGCTTCGGTTCGCTCCGAAGTCGGCACCGCCGAATTAGGTGGATAGACGACTTGAGGCAAAATCTTCTCGTACACTACCTTGCCCTCGTCTTGACAATCGTAAACTCGAACCGCGACGTTGGCCTTGCCCTGGTAAAGCGTTTGGCCCTGGTAGATATTGAAGCCTTCCAAATCGATGCCCACGACCAAGTCGGCCTTTAGTGCCTGGCCGACTTCAACGTATTCTTCCCAAGTATTCTCGTCAAGCCATTTTGCCACTTCGCGCTGGTCAATGGTTTTGATTTTCGGCACGCGCTGCTGGAGCAGGATGGTAATGCGTTCGGCCAATTCGTGGGCTACGTTGGCGTTCCGATACTGAAGGGAAACCAAGGGCCGGCAGACAACCGCCACCCGTTTGCCTTTCATGCCCTTAAAATCCGGTTCGACTTCCGTACCTCGAATCAGATACATCGCCGTGGTCAATATCGACCGGCAGCCGACAGCCGACAATAGGCTGATAGCAACTAGCACAAGAACAATGCCGCGCCCAAGTGAAAAACGTATCATATCGCCTCCTATTTCCAGCCGAGCCGCATCCTCGGCCGGTGAAAATGCCATCTTTTTCGAAGACGAAAAGTCCACGGAGAAAAGTGGGCAAGAGGATACCGAGAAACCAGCCGAGACGCAAGCCCGATTACCAAAAAGCATGCTTTAGCCCTAACCTCACAAATCAAAAGCTCCAAGCCAAATCCCACGTTGGGGTAAACAGCGAGTTTTCGCCTGAGTTGCTCTAACCCTTATAGATTTTCCAGTTTATTGGCATGGAAAATGCTCTAGCTGATTTACGTAGTTTAGCCAGGATGCCCGAAAGGCCCTGGTGGACACCGGCCTGCTGAGGGGTCAAAGGCGTCCGGACAGTCTCAAAAAGCCGGTTTGCAGCCCAAAAAGGAGAAATTGTTGCGTGCTCGACAGGTTTTGTTGGCAAAGAGATTTGGCAGGAAGCTGCAACAATTCCCCAAAACCGGCTGCAAGAACCTTGCAAAAATTGCAGGGCGCCAAAACAGGTTTTCGGAGGTTTTTCGATGCGGAACATATTATCCGTAATTCTTGCCGCCGGAATGCTGATCAGCATCACTGCGGCAGTCAGGGCGGAAGACCAGAAGCAGCCGCCGCCGGCAGCAAAAAAGCCGCTCCCTAAGTTCGACAGGGTGGCTTTTGCCAAGTTGCAAATAAAATGGCACCGCACTGTGGCAGATTTGCTCGAAGCCCAAATCGAGGAACAGCCCGACAAGGAAAAAATCGAGCGGCTCACGAAGGAGTTGGACGACCTTCGCGCGAAGATGGCCGAGATGTTTCCTGCGCGACAGCGAGGCTTCGGTTTCTGCCCGTGGGGCGGCCCCGGCATGGGCCCCGGGCCTGGGATGGGACCTGGCCCTGGGATGGGGCCCGGCCCTGGCATGGGACCTGGTGTCGGCAGACAGCGAGGCTTCGGCCCTCCGCCAGGTCAACCCAATCCGCCTGATCAACCCAACCCCCCTGGTCCAGGACCGGGTTGGGAACAACAAGGCCCACCGCAGGGTATTAAGCCCCCGATGGGTAGAGGTCGCGGTGGAATACAACCTCAAGGTCCTGGTCCCGCCCCTGGCTGGGGGCAGCCGGGCGGATTCGGCCCTGGCCCCGGCGCGGGTCCTGGGCCGGGCGGCTTCGGCCCTGGTGGAATGTTCCCTGGACCATATATGCCACCCGGTCCCCCACCGGGGGATGATCCTGACGCTGAACCAGGCGAAGAAGAATAGGCTTGCGTTGTCGCTACCCCTGGCGACACCTCCAAAGCGGGGCGATCGCTGAGATTGCCTCGCTTTTTCGCACTTGTAACTACCATTCTGACTTTATAAAGTTGAGAGCCTTGGTGGGATGGGTCTGCATTCCCCCTTTTCCCTTCGTGCCCTCAAATGAACGATACAAACGTACATTTACCCGAACAGAGGAAAGGTGAAGAAAACTGCCATCCGCAAAGCACCGAGCAACACATTGCCATGCGTGCAATGCTTGACCGTATATGGGAGTTAAGCATCGAAGCCAAAGCACGTTTCATCGCCTGGCAGGAAGGGCAACGCGAAATTGCTGAGCTGCGTAAAAAGCTCGACGCCCACGAACGAGAATTGGAAAAAATCAGTTACATCTGCCGCCTGCCGGCATTTAGAATCTTGCATAAGCTCGATACCTGGCGGTTAAGACTAATCGGCCGCCCTTCTGACGCTCACCGAGCGGCCGCAGAAACAATCTGCGCCGGATTGCCAAGCCCCCGGCCTTCACAGGTTGAAAGTCGTCCGTCTCCTCAAGCCTTTCCGGCTGATGAATTAAGCTTTTCGCCGCTGCAATGGCAGGTCAAAGGGGAGCCGCCGTCCGATGCAAGTTTTATCAATTTGATCATCCTGGCGGCGTGTCATCGGGCAGGTTCCACGCTGCTGCAACGCATCTGCAATGCACGAAAAGGCACTTTAATTTGGGGCGAGCATGGAGCGGCACTGAGATACATTTCCGAGCTTTTTTCACCGACAGCATATTTCTCGGTTGCTGCCGCTTCGGAGCGCGAACAGTTTTTCGCGCAGGCGGAAAACCCTAACCTCTGGACCGCCAACATGTCCCCAAAGATAAGATATGTGCGGCAAGCAGTGGTGGCTGCGTCTGCCGCTTTTTTAAGCGCTCTTTACCAGCAATATCGGGAAGGCCATGACATCATCGGCTTCAAGGAAGTGAGGTATGGCCGGAATGAAATCGGCTTGCTCCGCAGTTGTTGCCCGAACGCGAAGTTTCTTCTCTTGATTCGCAATCCCTTAAACACCTGGAAAAGCACGCCCCGCGAATGGTATCCTTCTCTGGAAAGCTGGATTCGACAATGGCGAAACATTGTGCAGGATTTTCGAGAGATTGCCGCCAAGGACGCCGCTTTCCATTTGCTGAGGTATGAGGACATCGTTGCTCAAGAGCCGAAAACCATGGAGATATTAAGCGAGACGGCAAAGGTCTCCGCCGAGGAAATCCAGTCCGTATTATCCCACAAAATCGGCGGCTCGAGTTTCAGCCTTAGCGCAGCGGACAAAGAAATCATCCTTTCGGAATGTCGGCAAGAAATGGAAGCCCTGGGCTATCCGATCACCGGCTGAAGCTCGCTCATCAAACTCCCCGACCAGCGAAGCCGCAGAAATTTGAAGAGTCTAAAACTTTGTTGACATTCCGCCGGAAAAAGAGCGATAATTTATGATTCCGCTCTTTGTGTGGGGGTTGGGTGTGAACAAAGTAGTGCCGGAAAAGCCGCCGCCGGTCGAGGAATGGATTAGCATTCGCGGGGCGCGAACCCACAATTTGCAGAATTTGGACCTCGACATTCCCCGCAACCGCCTGGTCGTCATCACCGGTCCGAGCGGGTCGGGCAAAAGCTCGCTGGCGTTCGACACCCTTTACGCCGAAGGACGGCGGCAATATATCGAGAGCCTTTCCACTTACGCCCGACAATTCTTACACCAACTTGAGCGGCCCGACGTGGACCTCATCGAAGGTTTGCAGCCGACCATTTCGATTGACCAAAGGGCGGAAAGCCACAACCCGCGGAGCACGGTGGCCACGGTTACTGAGATTTACGATTATCTGAGGTTGCTGTACGCGCGACTCGGTGAGGCACGCTGCTTTCAGTGCGGCGAAGCCATCCGATGCCAATCACCGGAACAGATTCTGGACGAACTGATGGCCTTGAGCGAGGGAACCAGAGTGATGATCCTTGCAGCCATGATTCGGGGCCGTAAGGGAGAGCATCGGGAGGTGTTCGAGAACATTCGCAAGGCAGGCTTGCTCCGCGCCAGAGTCGATGGCCGACTGATTGACGTAAACGAGCCGCCTGCCTTAAACCCTCGAAAAAAACATCATATCGAAGCCGTCATCGATCGGGTGGTCATTCGTTCGGCGGCGCGGCCGCGGATTGCCGAATCCGTCCAACTGGCGGTTCGGCAAGGCGACGGCTTGGTGGTGGCCGCGTGTGAAGAGAAGAAGCCGGACGGCTCCGTCCTCTGGCACGACCGACTTTTCAGCACGCAATATGCCTGTCCTAACTGTAAGCTCAGCTACGAAGAGCTGGAGCCGCGCACATTCAGCTTCAACAGCCCTTACGGCGCCTGCCCCAAATGCGAAGGTTTGGGCGCCCTGACGACTTTTGATCCGGAATTGGTCTTGCCTCATCCGCAACTTTCGCCGGCGGCGGGGGCGATTGCACCCTGGCGCGAGCTTTCCCTGCCGGCTTTGCGCAGACACCAACACCGGCTGCAACCCCTGCTAAAAAGGCTCGGCATCGACTGGGAATGCCCGCTGGGAAAGCTTCCCATAAAACAACGCGAGCGATTGTTGAGGGGCTTTCCCGGGCGTGAAGTGGGCGTGCTTTCCTTGTTGGAAGAAGATTACGAAGCGGCCGGCGAGGCCAAACGGCGGCAGTTAGACGCTTTTCGCAGCCGGATCGTGTGCCCGGAATGTGCCGGCGCAAGACTGCGCCCTGAAGCTCGAAACGTATTTTTTGCCGGCAAGGCGATTCACCACCTAACGGCCTTATCCGTATCTGCGGCGCGCCGGTTTTTCGCCCAGGTTTCTGGGGAGCATAACGACGCCGTCGCTCGACCTATCATTACCGAAATCCTTGCACGACTCGATTTTCTGGACCACGTCGGCCTGGACTATCTCACACTGGACCGCTCCGCCGAGACGCTCAGCGGAGGCGAACTACAGCGGGTGCGACTGGCGGCGGGACTAGGTTCCGGTTTGGTCGGCGCTTGTTATGTGCTTGACGAACCCTCCATCGGCTTGCATCCCAGAGACAATCACCGCCTGATTGCCGCCTTACGGGACTTGCAAGCTCGTGGAAATACCTTACTCGTGGTGGAACATGACGAAGCGATCATGCGCTCCGCGGACTGGCTGGTGGACCTCGGTCCTGGAGCCGGCCGACACGGCGGTCGGCTGGTGGCTTGCGGCCCACCCGCTCACATCGCCGCTCAGGCACAATCACTCACCGGCCGCTATCTTGCCGGCCTGGAACGCATTGAAATCCCGTCGCGCCGAAAAATCGCCAAACGGCGGTCGATTACTATCGAAGGCGTTACAACCAACAACTTGAAAAACATCTCCGTCCGCTTTCCACTTTCGGCCTTCGTGTGTGTAACAGGTGTAAGCGGGTCGGGCAAAAGCTCGCTGTTGGATGAAACCCTGGCCCGGGCGCTGGCACGCAAACTCGGCCTTGCGGCTCCGAAGCCCGGCCCTTTTCGGCGGCTTCGCAGCGTGGGGTTGATTGACAAAGTGGTACGTGTGGATCAGTCGCCGATTGGGCGGACCCCGCGCAGCAATCCGGCTACATATACCGGCGTATTCGATGAGATTCGCAAGGTTTTCGCCTCCACCCGCGACGCCCGACGACGAGGCTACAAAGCCGGACGCTTCAGTTTCAACGTTAGTGGTGGAAGGTGCGAAGAATGTCAGGGCCAGGGGCTGCGGCGCATCGAAATGAATTTTCTCCCGGACCTGTTTGTCACTTGCCCAGTCTGTGAGGGAAAACGTTTCAACCGCCAAACCCTGGAGGTCCGCTACCGCGACCGCTCCATCGCCGACGTACTGGAAATGCGCGTCGAAGAGGCCGCAGAATTCTTCGAGAATTTTCCGTCGATTGTTCGCCTACTCTCCGGTTTGCTGGAAGTGGGTTTAGGTTATTTGACGCTCGGTCAACCTTCCAATACCCTTTCCGGCGGCGAAGCACAACGCGTGAAACTCGCTACGGAATTATGCCGCAGCAACACCGGCAAGACGGTCTATATCCTTGACGAACCAACGACAGGCTTACATTTCGACGATGTTCGCCGTCTGCTGAAAGTCTTGCAACGACTGGTGGATTTGGGCAACACCGTACTGGTGATTGAACACAATCTGGATGTGATTAAAGTGGCCGATTGGATTATCGACCTCGGACCGGAGGGTGGCGCAGAAGGCGGCTACGTCGTGGCCGAAGGCACGCCGGAACAGATTGCCGCCCTGCCGGACAACCATACCGGACGCTACTTGAAACCGCTGCTGAACGGCAAAGAAGTGATTCTCCCGAAGACGATCGGAACGCATGAAGAAGTTTATTGAGCCTCCGCAGGCTGCGCCGAGGTGGTGGCTATCCGCGGAAATGCACTGATCCGCAGTCGGGCAGCGCCCATCGGAATCAGCGTTACTGTTTCTTCCGGCTCCTGCGACGCCACAGGGCTTTGCGGCAACAAATCCACCAGACCGAAACGGTCCAGTTTCCATTGGGGAATCTTTCGCGCCTTGACCCGTAGGGAAAGCGGCACATTTTCCGGCGTAAACGGCTGCGGCGGCAGCGGCCCTGAACGACGTTCCAGCTTCATCGAACCGACGAGGTCTTCACCTTCCAGAATCAGCCCGTAATTCCAGGCAGTAGTAGGAAAAACTTCCCATTCCGGCCATTCGTCGGTGCCTCCATAGCGCACCCATCGTTCACCAATTTTCAGGGAGAACGTCAGCGGCCCTAAGTCGATGGACACAGAATCCTTATTTTTCGCCCAGGTTCTTACGCCCGGTTGCATAGGCAAGCGCAGGGTAAGCTGATCGCCCTTCTGCCAGGTTCGCTGGATTACAAGATAGGAAAGCGGTCGGGCGTTAGTGGACAGTTCCGTGCCGTTTAACGTCAAGCGAGCTTCACGTACCCAACCTGGCATCCGCAAGTACAAGGGAAAACGTATCGGCTTTTCTACGTCAAAAGAAAAGGTGATGGTATCATCGAAGGGATAAGATGTTTTTTCGACGATGCGTATTTCCGTGGCCGACTTTCCGCCGATTTTGGTATTTACTTCCGAGGCGGCATACAACGAGGCGCACAAACCGCCGTCGGCCGTGGCCAACCAAAGCTCTTCGGCATAATACGGCCAGCCGATGCCGTGATTGTGCTGACAGCAACGGTAAACTTCAAGGGGGCTGTATGAAAACATGGTACCACTGTTTTGAATCCCGGGGGCTTTGTTGCCGCGGTCCAATTGAACCATGTTAGCCGCCGTGAGATAGTGCAACGCCTTCAGATCAGGCGTGAGCGCCGCCGGCAAGGTGTTAAAAGCCAGTTCTTCGCACCGATCGGCCCAGATGGGATTGCCTGAAATCCGCGTAAGAATTTGGAAGCTGCGCATAAACTCCACAATCCCGCAGGTTTCGAAGCCTTGTCGAGGATCAACATGGCCGGGTCGGCAGTTCTCGTCGCCGGCAAATCCGCCGCCGGGAAATTGGCCGTATATGCCCATCACCTTCTGATAGTTCCGTTCGGCGGCAGCCAGGAACGGAGTTTGTCGGGCTTGCACCCAATAAACGGCCGGCTCGCGGAAACCCTGGGCGATGTTCACATTGTGCCAATTCGGCACGTCGCTCGTCCCATCGGCCATGTTCTCATGGATTTTGCGCGCAAGGTCCAGTAACCATGCTTCACCCGTGCGATTGTAGAGCCAGTGGATGGTCTCCAGATTGTCTCCAAATCGCATTCGGGGCCAATAGCCGGCGCTGAAACTCTCACCCGGCAAAGTATTCTGCCAACGCGCGTAGCGGAGCATAAAAGACAGAACCTTCTCATCGCCGGAATACTCATAATAAGACCGTAGAGCATCGAGGACGAGCATGTGCGGCCACATGTCCGGCTTGCCTTCCAGGCTGGTTCGCAGTCCTCGTGGGCCGAACCATCCATCCGCCTGTTGCGTGGCCAAAATGGCTGCGATCCAGTGTCGCGTTTCCTGGATAATTTTTTCATCCTTAAGCACATAGCCCAGATCGCCGTAGCCCCGCAGCCAATAAGGCAACTCTTCCCAGCCGGCGGCGCCGTTCGGGTCCACCCAACCATTGCCTTCCCATTTCAGAAACGGAGAAATTTCCGCCAACCGGCCGTGCATCCCTAAGACCTGCAATTCCAGTTGATGACGCAGCCAGCCTTGCGGTGTGATGCTTCCGAGCGGCAATCGTGCGATCGGCGCCGGCCCCAACGGTGCAAGGTTAAAAGCCGTGGCAACTCCCTTGACATCCACTGCCGGCGTGTCCACTACTCGAACAAGCGTTTCCTCCGCTGCTGTGAAAACAAATGGTGTAAGTATTAACCCCGGGAACAATATCAACATGTGAAACTTCATATGCCGCCCTCACCTTTGGTGTTGATGCAAGTTATTTGACCGCCAACAGGGCAAAAACAGCATAAACTTTCACTGGGAATGAGTAAACAGCCTGCTTATCGGAGTTATCCACAGTTTTCAGCTTTCGCCTTGTTATTGCCTAACAAGCCGGCAGCGTAAGGACTTAGGGCAAATTACTCTACGCCTAGAAACAGCGGCTCGGAGCATCAAGAGCCTGTTGATGAGTTTCGGTTTTCTGGGACAGTGGTGTGGTCGTCGCCTCCCTAGAGTTGATTCTAAAGAGCAAACCGTACCCTTTAAGGCTGACACGGTTGACCGGCACGGCCACGGAGTTCAACTTTTCGGCCCCTTACGCCGGATTTTTTCCTGCCTTTCGCATTCAAGGGAAATCTCCAGAACAACCTCCATGCCGTTTATGACGGAATTCTCCGTTAGTAGTGTTTAGAATTGTGGTGAAGGCCAGCCGGCAAACGACCTTCGAGAACCGCTGCTTTTGCCGGAAGTCCGGTAGCCGGAGATATTTCAATCCTGGGCAGGATTGACGCTCGGCTTTTGGTCTGTTATGTTTGCCTTAGGTAAAGAAAGGACGGAAACAATCTTTCTTTGGCCTATTGCGGAAGCCGCCGAGAGATTATTCGCCGGCTCCGGTGAGCTTCGTAAAGGGCGCATAGCTCAGTTGGTTAGAGCGCGTCCCTGATAAGGACGAGGTCTCCGGTTCGAGTCCGGGTGCGCCCACATTAGCTTTTGTACACTGATGCTTACCTTCGCAAACTGTGAATAGTGCGAGGTTTTTGTTGCGCCTTCTGCGTGGGAAAGTCCTATTATACCGCTCTAACTTGCCCCGATAATAGCGCCGCCTTTCGTTAAGTGTTTGCCGCAAGCTGATTTCCTGGACACCGAAGGACTACGGAGACTTCCAGAGAGGGAACCTACTATTGGTTGCAGTGCAACATGGCGTGCCTACTCCTAGGCATTCGAGAAAAGTGTTGCTTAATGGTTCTGGCAAATACAATACTGGCCGAATCTCAAGCGTTGCCGGAGGATGAAGCAGAGCAGCAATGTTACCCCCGCTGCGCAAAAACCGCTGATACACCCAACGCCCACATTCCGACAGCCAGCGTGCCGGCCTTTTTTGCAATCCTGGCGATTTTCACCGCGTTATCCTTTACAAACGAGTGGGCGAGAAAACCGATAAGACAACCCTGGTGAAAAGGCCCCCTTCAATACCAACCCCCGCTCCCCAGGTCAAGACCAAATCAACCGGCAATTACGAAAAATAAGCAAAACAGCAAGCCTGGGCGGCACAGGGAAGATAACAAGAGGCATTATTTGCCCGGCTTGCGGATTTTGATGTGGAAGGGGGCGTCGGCCGTATCGACCTCCAGCGGCGTCGTCGCCGGATTGGCATACTCCGGCGGCACCACTTCCGGCGGCAAAGGCGCCAGAAAAATATCCACCACCGTTACCTTGTGTTTGCCGCGCACCAAACCATCGCCCGGCTTATGACTCGTGGCTTGCCCAAAACGGCAATGCTGGACAAGCCAGTAGTGGCAGCCGTGCGGACAAGAGGAGAGAAATAGCAACGCTGGGAGGTTTAGGAAAATAATATACGAACCTGTGATAACTTCGATATTCTTTCAATTTTCTATATTGTCCGTATTCAGTTCGACATCAGTCATTTTTTGAGGTTAGATCCAGATTGATACGGTTCTTACCCGGTATCACGGTAACTCGTAGAGGTGTTTGTTGAAGGGAACCATACCGTTCGGGTACCAATAGATTCCCGAACTCAAGACTGGAAGTAGGAGGTGTGGTAGCAACCACAGTAACTACATATTTTCCTGCAACTAAACCCTTATTGGCGCCGGTGGAAATGGAGTATTCGCCATTTGAGGAAATAACACCATACGCTGGGGCGCCGCCTCCTTGAGGATGAAAAGTAACAGTTCCGGTGGTCAAAGGTACTCCATCGAGAGTTACCACCCCTTCTATTGTTGCATCAAGAGAACACCGGCAGCCGGCAACTATTACGAGAAGATGGAATAAAGTAAATCGGAAAGCAAAAAACTTATACTCATTGTTTTGCAATGTGTGCATTTTTGCCCCCAATTATTATTCAGGAAGTTGGGCAATTTCACCGCCCGCCTTGGTGCTTAATGCCCGATAGAGATCATAGTTGATTTGCTCGGATACAAAATGAACCGACCCATCCACGCAGCAAAAATGTGCTCCTCCGGCATGATAACTGCGAAACGACATTACGTTCCACCACAAAAGAGGCGTGGGAGGATTTGGCATGTAGTTCAAGGGAGCATGACAACTCGCATATTCGCCGTTGGCATAATATAAAGTTGAGTGGTAATTTTGTTCCGGCAAATCTTCTCCTACCATGAACGTACTGCTGGTGCCATCCGTTATTTGGCGAAGATAAACCGGATTTAGGTAGCTGTGCCTCCAGAAAATGCCAGGGCAGTTTCGGGTTTTGTGGCAATCCGGCATGGAACCCTGATGAACGCTTGACGTTCCTCCTATACGTGAGTCTCCCAGAACTCCTTTGTAATTTGTTACGGCTACCTCGATGTTTTCCCACTGATACATCTTGGTGGAAGTAGGAGGATAAGAATCCGAGGGACAACGAAATACCGACAGGGGAGTCTTCATTGCCATGCGACAATCGGAACGTTTAATACCGAGACCTTGTAGAAAATATCCCTCGAATCCCGGCGCGAATTGATCGAACAACGCTTGCTGCTCTAAGTAAGGCAACACACTGATCGTCCACCCTTTCCCAGTTTCACCTTCATTGGGAGCATCTGGTTTATAAGGATCGGCAACAGGATCATCGTAAGCAGTACCGCTAGGTAACATCCCAAAGGCTTGTTCATAAGCAAGAATTGCTAGTCCGATCTGCTTCAGGTTGTTAGTACATTGCATCCGTCGTGCTGCTTCCCGTGCGGCTTGAACAGCCGGAAGAAGCAAAGCAATCAGGATGGCAATGATCGTGATGACGACCAAAAGCTCTACCAGCGTGAAACCACTTTTTGGTCGTTTATTCCGATTTGAGAATAACATCTTCCGCCTCTTCTGCATAAAAACGGATCCCGATTCGGCGCATTAGGCAGACCACCGTGGCCTATCCACCCGCGCCGAATCGGAAATCATCCATCCTAAATTCTAAATCTACCTCCGCTTTCTCCAGGCATAGCAGAGCAAGCCCAGCAGACCTGCGACTAAGAGGGCCAGGGCGTTCGGCTCGGGAATCATAATCCGCAGCGTCTCAAAGTAGCCGCCGCCATGCAGGCCC
>Ga0272448_1000802_pt1 | contig 45169 bp, 39 predicted proteins | sample YNPCB0191_FD_202220 | JGI IMG/M metagenome (GOLD analysis project Ga0272448, IMG submission 202220) | Hot spring sediment microbial communities from Yellowstone National Park, WY, United States - YNP-CB-019-1 | ecosystem: Environmental > Aquatic > Thermal springs > Hot (42-90C) > Sediment... | reverse complement strand
TTTTGTTTCCGATCAAATCTTCAGGCTCGTAGCCAGTTATTTCCCGGCATTTGCCAGCCAGGTACTCCATGGTCCAGTTGCGGTCATTCTTACACCTGTAAACCAGGCCGGGCAGGTTCTGAATCAGGTTTTCCAGAAAACGATTCTGCTCCCGAAGTTTTTCCCGCGCTTCTAATATCTGACGTTCTGCTTCTCTTTCTCTGGTCTGGTCGCGAAAGACCAGGATGACCCCCAGCACCTTTCCTTCCTCATCCAGGATGGGCGCGCCGCTGTCAGCAATGGGATATTCTTTACCGTCTCTGGAAATGAGAACGGTGTGGTTGGCCAGCCCCACCACAACGCCTTCTTCTACCACTCTTTCCACCGGGTTAGGCGCCGGTTCTCTTGAGAATTCATTAACGATGTTGAAAACTTCTTGAATGTGTTTTCCTCTGGCCTCTTCTTCTTTCCAGCTGGTAAGTCTTTCCGCCACCGGGTTCATAATCAGGATCTGGCCCTGGGCATCGGTAGAAATAACGGCATCGCCAATGCTGTAAAGAGTGGCTTTGAGTTCGGCTTCCCGGTTAAAAACTTCCTGCAGCAGGTTAATTCTTTCAGAAATGTCTATTAAGGTGCCGATAATGGCTTTTTTACCTTGATAATCAACGGTGGAGCCGTGCGCTTCAGCGTAAAAAAACGAACCGTCTTTACGCAGTCCGCGAAAATCAAACCTGATGGATTTAATTTCACCGTTCAGTCTTTGGCGGTTGTATTCCCTGACCATTTCCCGGTCATCGGGGTGGGTCAGCTCCAGGTTGCCGACCTGTCCGATTAACTCCTCAGGTTTATAGCCGAACATCTCAGCCAGGGCCCGGTTGACATATTTAAAAACCCCATCCTGAACCAGGTAAACCCCAGCTACAGATGATTCGCTGAGGGTCCGAAACATTTCTTCCGTTTCTCGGGCTCTGGCTTCAGCTTCGTACATTTTCTGAAAATTAACTTTCTCCCGGCGCTGCCAGAGGAGCTCGGTTATGAGTAATTCTGTTAAAACTAGGGAGATAATTATAAACATTATAATAAAAGAGCGTGCCCTGTGTCCGGCCAGGGCTTCATCCTGGTCTATCTTGGATACTACGGACCAGCAGGTGTTGGGCACCGGAGTTAGAAAAGCCAGCACAGGCTTCCGCCGGTAGTCAATTCCTTCAAATTTCCCGTACTGGCCCAGGGCTGCTTTCACGGCCGGCCTTTCTTTCTGACTCAGGGGTAAACGGAGTTTTAGAGCCGTGTCTTTTTGGTGTCGTAACTCGTTGAGAAAAACTACCTCCTCGCCGATTCTTTTTACGAGCATTGTTTCGGCCGTTTCAGAAGGATAGGGCCAGCTTTGGATTACGGGGAAGAGATAAACATCCGCATCAACTGTCAGCACAATAAAAGCCTGAACTATTTTTTCTGGGTCATCCGGGTCCCAGATGGGGGCTACTACATCCAGATGAATCGGCCCGCTTTCTTCATGTCGGTGCAGGTCGGTGTTGATGACTCTGTGCTGCTGAGCAGCCAGTTCCATAGCCTGGAGAAGTTCCGGCGAAAGCTGGCTCGGTGCTTCTGCTCCGTAGCTCAGAAATACATTCTTTCTGGCATCTAAGATGAGCACCCGGCTGTACTTATAAGCCCTGGCTGTAAGCTCCAGCCTTTCCCTGACTCTTTCCATAGCGATGGGGTCTGGTTTCTGGATCACAGCAACCAGCCCAGAAGCGAAAAACTTGCTTTTGCTCAATACTTCACCATCAGCTATTCTCTGGTCTAACCAGTCTCTGATTTGCTGGGCTTTTAGTTGAGCCACGCTGGAAATCTCATCGAACACTCTTTCTTTAACTCTTCTTTCTTCCTGGCGGTAGTAGTAGTGTCCGGCCAGCATAATCAGAATTACTATGGCCAGCGAAACAAGGTAAACAGGGTGTTTAATTCTTTTTTCCCATTTGGGCCAGAGTTCTTTGAAGGTTCTCATCTGTACCTCACGGTCAGCAGTTTTTAAGGAAAAAGAAACAGAGTCCTATTTTTTCTCTTCTTAATTCCTTTTTGACATTTATTATCATGTTTTTAGTCGGCGTTTAAGCTGAACAATCAGAATTGTCGCCTGAATTCCTTTTCGGTTTCCTAACCAATTGATTGGCAGAACTTTTTTCAAGCTTACTCCTCAGTTTTCCCAGGGTTGTCTTTTTTAGCCCTAACGACGCGGTTTCGTCCCTGACTTTTGGCCTGAAGCAAGGCGGCGTCGGCCGCCTGAAGCAGCTCCGGCCAGCTTTCTCCATGCTCGGGAAAAGCGGCTACCCCGGCGGAGATGGTCAGGTTTTTCAGCAGCGAGCCGCTGTAATTTATTTCCAGATGTCGGACCGAATCCAGGATTAACTCGGCCCGGCTGACGGCCTTTTTTAGCTCCAGACCAGGCAGAATCACAGTAAATTCTTCGCCGCCGTAACGGCAGACGATATCCTCGGCCCGGACTGATTTCTGGATGGTCCTGGCCACAGCCTGAAGAATAAAATCGCCGGCCTCATGGCCGTAGGTATCGTTAAATTTTTTAAAATGGTCTATGTCCAGCATTATGACCGAAACCGGATGCCCGGCTCTTCTGGCCCGGAGCAACTCTCGTTCCAGGGTTTCTTCCAGGTAGCGGCGGTTGTAGAGTCCGGTCAGGGGGTCGCGGATGGACTGCTCCTGGAGTTTCTGCCTGAGCCGGAAGTTAGACAGAGCCATGGCCACCCTCTGGGAAAAGGTTACAAGAAGCTGTTTTTTTGAAGTCAGCAAACTTTCCACTTCCGGGCCAGCTTCTTTTCCGCTTCCTTCCTGGCAGCAGAAGACTATCAGAAGGCCCAGGTTTTCTCCGTAGGAATTGAGCGGCAGGCAGGCTACCGGCCGGTTGGGCAGGCTGGATGTCTTTAAGTGAGGGCAAATTACTTCACTAGCCGGGTTAAGGACAAAATACGGTGCAGATTTTCGGATAGCCCAGCAATCATCTAAGTTGATTAGTTCCTCGGCGTTCTGCTGAAAGTTCCAGTTGCCGGCCAGCTGCAGAAAATTTTCTTTGCCCGGTCTGACATAAAGAAGTACCGAATCTTCCGGGAATATCTTCCGGGAAAAATTTATCACGAGGCTGATAATCTCTTCTTCGGAATTGGCTAACTGAAAGGCATCACCCATATCTACCAGCAGGGAAGACTGCTCGTTATTCTTCTTCAATTCAGCATAAGCTTTTTCCAAACTGGCTTTAGCTTCAGCCAGGGCAGCTTCTTCTTTCTTCTTTTCGGTAATGTCGGTCATAACCGCCAGGGTGGAAACATAATTTCCCTGCTGGTCAAACTGGGGAACAGCGTTTACCAGCAGAATTTTTTGGCGGCCATCTTTGAGGGTTATGTCTAACTCATAAACATCTCTGAGGCCGCGCTTTCTTCGGGCTGTCTGCCAGCTAACCAGTTGTTGCTGGTCAGAAGACAGATAGTCTTTCAGGTTTTTACCCACCAGGCCGGTTTCAAACTCTTCAAAAATATGGTTGGCGGCCTGGTTGGCAAAAAGAAAATTTTGGCTTTCGTCGGCGATTACTACCGCTTCGCCCAGGTTTTCCACCATGTTGCGGAAAAGTTCTTCGCTTTCTTTAAGCTTTCGGGCAATGACTTCTTTTTCTTCCATCTGTTTTTTCAGCTCAGCGGTTCTTCCTTCCACCCTCTTTTCCAGGTTGGCCCGGGCTTCTTGCAGATGGTCAAGCGTTTGTTTTAGCTTATCCACCATCAAGTTGAAGCTCTGGGCCAGGTCTCCCACTTCGTCAGCCGAAGAAACAGTCGCCCGCTGCGACAGGTCACCGGCTGCAATTTGCCTGACGGTTCTGGTCATCTGACGTAATGGCTTGGTGGTTAGCGAACTTAAAAAATAAATTAAAAGTAACCCCAGCCCGAACATCAGTATGGAAGCTATAGCAATGAGACGTCTGATGCGGTTTATCTGGCCATAAACCTCAGCCATGGAAAAACCTATGGCCAGATGGCCTACAACCTTTTCTTCGTGTTTTATCTCAGAATAAACGTTCCATAGCTGTTTATCGCTGGAATAGCCGTTTTTCTTAACTTCACTGAGGTCCAGCGTTAGGTTTTCTTTTCTGGAAAAACGGGACAGCTCTTTTCCGTTTTGGTCAAAAACCAGGATGTATGCCACGTCCTGGTTCTGGCTCAGGCTGGCCAGGATTTCTTTTGTGCCTTCCTGGTCTTCAAAAACCACGGCTGGAGCCAGGCTGTAAGAAGCTATGCGGCTGATAGCCAGTGCTTTATTCTGGAAGTCCTTTAGTGAGTGCTGCTCGTACCAGTAGGGAGCGATGAGAAAGAGAGCCAGGCTGATAAGGGCTAAAAATGGCAGCGAAATCATCATAAATTTGAAGACAATCCTGGTCTTCCAGATTGGCCGGGTTCCTGTCTTTTCTTTCTTTCGCTCAGCCATTTTTGCCCCTTAGTTTGGCCAGTCGGAGAAAATGCGAAGAGAAGCTTAAACCCTGAGCTTTGCAGGCTTCCAGGTTGAGCAGAATCTGAGCTTTGCTGTCTTTCAGGTTAAAGCAAACAGCCAAGCCAAAGTCCAGGTATTCAGGGATAGCCGTAAAGGTAGCGATTTTCAGTCTGGTGCAAAGTTCTTTAACACTTTTTAATAGTTTCTGGCTTTTGCCGGTTTCCAGGGGTGTAAAATAGACAAAATTCACCTTGTTCTCCTTGAGTTCATTTTCCAGCAAAGTGACGGAATCAAGGTCCACAGCGGTGATGATGATGGGGGTCTCGTCCAGCTGCCTGTCAGCTTCGGGTAAATTTTCGTAAAGCTTCTGCCAGTCTTCCATGGCCCAGACGGATAGTGGGTAAGAGCTTTCGTAGATTATGCCAATAACCAGCCGGTCAGATGTTCTGGACTTCCAGGTGCGTTCAAAGGTCAGTACTTTTTTGAACAGGTCAAACTCGCGGGCCGGGTTTAAGTAATGCTGCATATCGGTAAAATCAGCATAATCGGCGGCTGAGGGGTAAAGGGGCAAGAGGATGGTTAGAAAAACTAACAAGAAAAAAAATCGGAAAGTCTGGCACCAGCGGATACACTTCATTTTCTTGAATTTAGGTTAGCATTTAGGTAAAATAAGTGTCAAGCCGTCACGGACTCATCCTGAAAAGGCGTGGTGGGCTTGGTGCTTTTCATATAAGCATTTAGCTATCTTTTCGCTTAGACAAGTGCTTGCCTCGGGGTAAAGGTTGGACTTTTTAAAGTCCTTATTTGGGCTATTTTTATAAGGTTGGATTGATAATAAATCATCCTTCAATCTTTAAATTTATTTTTGACCGGCTTGAAGTTTAATAACTTATGGAATTTAAAAGCAACATAGCTGATATAGCCAAAAAATCTCCACCATTTATTGATTTATTGTCATGAAGCCGCCAGCGGGGGTCAGGAACTAAAAAGAAAAAAATTGGAGTATCTTTATCACCGCCTTTTTTTATAGTTTATTTCTCAGTTTTTTTTGTAAAATAGTCCCAGACGGGTGGAAAGGAGGATTTTATGTTAAAGGGCTTTAAGGCTTTTATCATGAGGGGCAATGTCATTGACCTGGCGGTAGCTGTCATCATCGGTGCAGCCTTTAACCAGGTAGTTAACTCCATGGTAGGAGATGTCCTGACCCCGCTCATAGGTGCTATTTTTGGTCGTCCGGATTTTTCCGGCATCGTCCTGGGGCCGGTTTTTCTGGGCAAGTTTATCAACGCCCTGGTAAATTTTCTGATTGTCTCGGCCACTATTTATTTTGCCATCGTCGTGCCGATGAAGAAAGTCCAGGAAAGGTTGGAAAAAAAGAAAGCGGCTGAGGCCGCGGCCGCGCCCATTCCGGCTCCTTCAGAAGAAGTCAGGTTGCTCTCAGAAATTCTGGAAACCCTGAAGAAAAAGGCCTGAAAGACGGACTGGGTCAAAAGGCCAGGCTGATTTTTTGCTGGCTGAAGGAGTCTTCAGGCAATTAATTTGCTCCCGGTTGCTCTTTAATTTTCTCTGTTTAATTTTTCTCTAAACCTGGTTTCAGGCAGTTAAATTTTAAAGGCCTTTCTGGTATTGTATTATTAACAACAGGTTATTGGAAAAAAGTGAAATTTTCAGGGTTTTTACATTTTTAATCATTCAGGCGGATAAAAAATTTATGGACGAAAGCGAACAATAAAACGAAAGGAGATAAAAAGCATGGCCAGGATGGTTTTTCATAAAGCCTTGATTACCGGCGCCTCAGCCGGTCTGGGGCTGGAGTTCGCCCGGCAACTGGCAGCCACGGGCACGGATTTAATCCTGGTGGCGCGTCGCCTGGAAAGGCTGGAGAAGTTAGCCCGGGAGCTTAACCAGGAATTTGGCGTTCAGGTGGAAGTGCTGTCTGCGGACCTGACCAGAGATGAGGACCTGCAAAAAGTGGCCCAGAAAATCAGGGAAACGCCCGACCTGGACCTTTTAATAAACAACGCTGGTTTTGGCGGGAAGGGCAAGTTTCATGAAGACCAGCAGGGCGAAGCAGAGAAGATGATTAAAGTTCACGTGCTGGCGCCGGTGGTCTTAAGCCGGGCCGCTTTATCCGACATGCTGAAAAACAGGCGAGGAGCGATAATCAATGTTGCTTCCATAGCGGCCTTTTCTCCCCTGTCCGGAGCCATGTACAGCTCGACCAAGGCTTTTCTGGTGATGTTTTCTGAAAACCTTCAGGCTGAACTTCTGGACACGGGGATTAAAGTTCAGGCTTTGTGCCCGGGCCTGACCCATACTGAGTTTCATGAGGTGGCCGGGATAAACAAGGAAGCCATACCGGGCTTTCTCTGGATGACCGCAGACAGAGTGGTCAGGATATCTCTTAAGGCTCTGAACCGGAACAAAGTAATCATCATTCCCGGAAGAAGAAATAAACTGCTGGCTTTCCTGATGCGCTGTCCTCTGACTTTTGGCCTGGTGCGCTGGGCAGCCAGGCAGAAATGGTTGAGAAAGAAAGCCAGCCTTTAATCCGGACCAGGCCGGAGCCGGCCTAAAAGCACACTAATTTAGTAGGAATTGCCACATGCGTCTTAAGGAAATAAGACCACCCGGGGAGAAGAAAGGGCGAGCCCGCACGCTGCTTCTACTTTCTGGCGGACTGGACAGTATCCTGGCGGGGAAAATCCTGGAGGAGCAGGGCGTGGAAATCGTCGGGCTGACTTTTACCAGCCTGTTTTTTGGCCCGAAGGAAGCCATCAAAGCAGCCGAAGAGCAGGGCTGGCCCCTGATTATGGCGGAGATAACAGAAGAAGAAATTGAGATAGTGGAACATCCAAGATACGGCTACGGCCGGAACATGAACCCCTGCATAGACTGCCACGGCCAGATGGTCAGGATAGCCGCCCAGCTGCTCAAAGGCTACCAGGCGGATTTTGTGACCACGGGTGAAGTTCTGGGGGAAAGGCCCAAGTCGCAGAACCGCCAGTCCCTTGACCTGGTTGAAAAGCTCGGTCAGGCTAAAGGACTGGTACTGAGGCCGCTCTCGGCCAAACTTCTGCCTCCAACGCCGATGGAAGTAGAAGGGCTGGTGGACCGGGAGAAGCTTCTGGATATCTCTGGCCGCTCCAGAAAACGTCAGCTGGAACTGGCTGCCAAGTACGGGATTAAAGAATACCCCACGCCGGCGGGCGGCTGCCTGCTGACTGACCCCGGTTTTTCTCAGCGCCTGAAAAATCTTCTGTGCTGGAGAGGGAAACTCCTGGCTGAAGATATCTTGCTTATCAAAGTGGGCCGGCTTTTTTTTGAGGAAGAGGCTTTTTTCGTCATCGGCCGTAATGAGCAGGAGAACGAGAAGCTGAGGAAAAGAATCCTTCCAGATGATGTGGTGATTTATCTGGCTGACGGGCTGGGGCCGCTGACGGTGGTGAGGTTAAAGAAAAAGCCCTGGCCAAAAGAGACAGAGAAAGCCGAAACAGAAGACAGGGCGGAATATCCTGCAGGAAAGGAAAGGGAAGAAATGATGAGAGAAGAGCAAGGAAGCGGCCAAACTTCTGGACATGAGCAGGAAGAGCGGCGCTGGTCGTCGCTTGAAATCAAGCCTGAAGTTAATCAGCAGACAGAAGAAAAATCCGGGCAGGCGGCTGATGAGTTTATTGAGGCAGATGAAGAAAGGAAAGACGGGCTGAAAGAAATTCTTACCCGACCAGCGGTCAGGAAAGCAGGGCTTTTAACCATCAGATACAGCAAGTCCCGCACGGCGGAAAAAGCTCGCCTGGTTGTCTCCTGCGACCAGAGGAAAGAAATTGTAGAATTTAAAAAAGAAGACTGGGCACCTTATTTGTAGTCTGGGCTTATTTCTTGTTATTTCTTGCGCACTTTACCTTTGGGCGCGTGGCTGTTGGCTTTCGGGCCCTGGCCCTGACCTTTTTCTTTTACTATAGTTTCGTGGACATCCACAAAATTGTGCCCCCGGGCTCTTATTTCCATTACTCTTTCTGGTGGAATTTTGTGGTACTCAGAGATGAACTTGAGGTTTACCAGGTTGACTACGTCTACATCAGTTAAAACTATTTTCCCCCAGCTCTTTTGCTCGCGGTACTGGCGGTAGAAACCAAATGCTCTACCGTAGGGCGGTCCAACCTTAACCACGGTAACGGGGACGAAAAAGATTTCCGGATTAAGTCCCAGGCGCAGGGTGATGTCCCACCAGCTCAGGCCTTTTAACCTGAGGTCAATGATCACCTGGGGCTCAACACGCGCATGGGTAGCCAGGAAGAAAACGACCGGGAGTTCGTCATCGGCCAGGCGGTAACGTTCCCGGATTTCAAGCACTCTGGCCTCAGGAACGTTGAAATAATTGGAAACGGAGAGGTAGAACCCCCGCACCTTTCCGTCCGTGATGGAAAGACCAAAGTTAACGTTCTGGGCCCGACCAGGCAGGTTGTTAACGAAAAGTATAAGGAAAAGAATCAGGGCTATAATTGCCAGACGGTTTTTCTTGAGTGACATATTCACCTCCTTGATGCACTCTTTTATCTTCCAGACAATATAAACAATATAATTTATTATTTCCTTTCAAAACCGTCAACTTTAAGTGTCGGTCTTTAAAATAAGTAATATGATGGTCAGGAGAAAAATCCGGCTGAAAAAATTGTGGAAATTTTAAGAAAGCATCTTTTTTAGAAACAAAACGACCGAACTCTGACCAGGCCTTTCAGTATTTGACTGGGTTTAAGGAGAAAAAAACATAGAATTATCAGAGGCCATCTTTATAAACAGGAGCTGGTAAGGTATAGAATTCTGGATAAAGGAAAGCAGCGCGGATTAATCGTTTTTACATTGTTTGTTTTCCTTAACGTTGGTAGATGGCGCAGGAGTTTCTTGTTGCCTGACAGGCACTGCCCAGCCCTAAACCTCGGGCCGGTTTTTCAACTCCAGTAGAAATTTGTAATTGACAGAAGAGAACTGGATTATTATATTAAAGAAAACCTTAAAAAGAGAAAAAAGGGATAAAATACAGGAGTAATCATGCCTACTAAACCAAAAAGTCCATACCTGCCGTTCGGGGACCAGCAGACCGCTCCCTGGTACGGCAAAAATATCCTTTCCGTTAAACAATTCACCCGGCCGGACCTGGAATACATCTTCAGCGTGGCCCATGAAATGCGGGTCATGGTGGAAAGAATCGGTACTTTTGACCTGCTCAAAGGCAAAATTCTGGCCAACCTGTTCTATGAACCTTCTACCAGAACCTTTGCTTCCTTTATGGCGGCCATGCAAAGGCTCGGTGGGGCCGTCATTCCCATCAGCGAAGTGCGGTACTCTTCAGTGGCTAAAGGGGAGAGCCTGCCGGACACGGTCAGAACGCTGGCAGCTTACGCCGATGTCATAGTCATCAGGCACCCGGAAGTGGGCTCGGCGGCTCTGGCTGCTCAGTTTGCGGGAAAACCGGTGATAAACGCCGGTGACGGTGTGGGTGAGCATCCGACCCAGGCCCTGCTGGATGTGTTCACCATCAAAGAAGAATTGGGCCGGCTGGACGGCTTAACCGTGACCATGCTGGGTGATTTGAAGTACGGCCGCACCGTCCATTCGCTGGCCAGGTTGCTGACCAGGTTTGATAATATCAAGCTCCACTACGTTTCGCCAGATATTCTGCGCATGCCGCGGGAAGTAATTGAAGAAGTGAAGGAAAAGGGCCTGCCCCAGGAAGAACATGAAACGCTGGATGATGTTTTGCCAGAGACCGATGTTCTTTACGTCACCAGAGTACAGCGGGAGCGCTTTGATAATTTAGAAGAATACGAAAAGGTCAAAGATGCTTACGTTATCACGGCCAAAACACTGGAACAAGCCAAAGACCGGATGATCGTCATGCACCCGCTGCCCAGAGTAAACGAGATTGCCATGGAAGTGGATAAAGACCCGCGCGCGGCTTATTTCCGGCAGATGGAATACGGCCTGTACGTCAGGATGGCTCTTCTGGCTATGGTCCTGGGTAAAGCCTGAAAACGGCGGACGTCCTGCGCCTTTCCCAATTTCCTCAGAGAGAAATTGGATATCTAGTAACAGCTTGTCAGTTTTGCGCCAGGCAGAGCAATGTGAGCCCGAAAATATCCCCTGAGACTTTTTACCAGGGTTGCTGTTGGTCAATTTGAAGCAACAGAAATTAATCTGTATGGTGTGTGAATCTGTATGTTATATGCCTAACTCTTTTAAAAGCTTTTAGCAGGCAAAGAGCCGGTCAGCTGTGGTCCAGGCTGGTAATAATTATTCCGACAGGTACCCGAAAATTTTAAATTTTCTTAAGGAATAATGAGCCAAAGCCAGAGAATCATTTCAGATAATAGCCGATGGAACAGAAGCTGACCCAGTGTCTCAGAGAAAAGGGAGCGGTGGTACCCAGGCCGATTTTCTTAAGCGGCAGAACCCCCTCGCTGTAGGTGTCGGAATAGCGGAAAAGTTTTCCGGAGAGGCGCTGGCCGCTCGTCCTGGCTATAATACGGTTGATGCTTAAAAGGCCGAAGGGAATGGAATACTTACCACACCAGTAGGAATTTTTGTAGTCCAGATAAGTTGGCCCCCAGAGTTCTCCGGTCAGGCCGGCTACTTTCTGGTCGTCAATCAGGCCGGTAAGGTAGTTGGCAATCAGCTGCTGGTCAAAGGCCCGGCCTTTTTCCCAGGCTTCCTGGCCTTCACCGAAAGCCAGGTTGTTGAAATCTTTGCCGTAGTGGTTTCCATCAGCAGAAATCAGGAAGAAAATATCCTTCCCTGGCGTTAAGTTGTGCTCTTTGATGTAGGCGGCTATGACCTCTGCCAGGTTGTTAGCTATTTCCTTCATTTTATCCAGCGGCATGGGGGCCACCATGATGGGCGTTATCTTGACCTCAGGGTTGAAGTACTGCAGGAAGGGAACCAGGGCTTCTATGGAGTGTTCTATTTCATGAGCCCGGTTGTTAACCACATAATACTCTCGTTTAAGATGAGCTTTGAGGTACTCGCGGAGAGGAGAAATTTCTACCGGCTTTAAAACGCCAGGCCATCTGTCAAACTCATCCAGGATGAGAACGCTATCCAGCCCTTTGATTTCATTTCTGACCGTGCCGTGAGTGACACCAAAAATGACCGCTTCCCGGGTTTTAACCTGGCTGAAGAGCGGGTAGTAGAGGCGACCGGCATAAAGGTAATCGTCATGTGGAGAGATGGCAGCCACCAGGCCGGTGGAAGCAAATTTTTCCTTTTCCTGGCTGGCCAGGTAATCCACCAGGATTTTCATGCTGGAGGGGTTCCAGCAGAAGCCAACGTCATCGCGTACCGGCCGGATTTTCAGGGATTGGTTAGCCTGGGCGGCCGGGTTTTGAGCAGAGGATTTGCCGGTGGTCGTTGTAGCTCCTGGTAGCGTGGTGAGGAAAAGAATAAAAATCAGCGCCATAATTATCATGGCCGGTTTGAAAAACCTGAAATTTTTAATGGCTTTCATTGGTTCACTCCTTCTTTAGCCAGAAAATTTTTTCTTTTTTAATTTTATCACTTTCTCTTTCGCAAGATAATAATCTGGCCGTGTTCTTACGACCCAGGCCTGCCCGGCGGCCGTTTTGACCAGGCTTCTGTTTTGCTCTCATTCGTAGTCAATTCTGTAATGAAGATGCATGAGGCAAATTCATCGGGAAAATACTTCCGGAATTGGGCGTCCGGGGCGGCCCAGGGTGGTTTAGGTGGCAAAAAAAAATATTAAAAATTTTTTGAAAAAACGAGATTTTTTCAGAAATATGTGCTATTATGATGTTGCTCGATTATAAAGGATGAGGGCACGGGCCCTTTTAGGTCATAACTCTCTCCTTTATAACGGAAATTTAATTAAAGGAGAGATGTTATGAACATCTACGTAGGAAATCTTTCAAGGGACTTAACCGAAAGCGAACTGAAGGAAACTTTTGAAGCTTTTGGTACAGTCAACAGCGCTTCCATCATCAAGGATCGCTACACCGGAGAATCACGGGGCTTCGGCTTCGTGGAAATGCCCAACCAGGAAGAAGCTCAGGCTGCTATCAACGGCTTGAACGGCAAAAACCTGAAGGGTCGCACCGCTACCGTCAACGAAGCCAGACCGCGCACGGATAAACCCCGCAGCGGTTTCGGCGGAGGACGCGGTCGCAGTTCTTCCGGCGGCAGACGCTATTAATCATCTTTAAGATAACTTAGTAGCTAAGCGCAAAACAGGGCCAGGTCATATGACCTGGCCTTTTTTTATCTTTCACCCGCTGGCCGATTGCCAACGGCCATCATCCAGGTTGGCGGATAAACTAACCCGTGGCCTGGTTCATCTGAACCCTGGCTTACTCTCTTACTCTAATTATCATTCTCATTCTAATTCATTCTAAATAAGCGATGACTTCAATCTCCACCCTGGCTCCACCCGCCAGACCGCTTACACCAAAAGCGCTGCGGGCCGGCTTGTTTTTTGGAAAATAAGTCACGTAGATAGAATTCATTTTTGCCCAGTCGGCTATGTCAGCCAGCATCACTGTGGCTTTAATCACTCTGTCCATGGAAGAACCGTATTTTTCCAGCGTGCTTTTTATGTTTTCCAGGCACTGCCTGGTTTCAGCTTCAATGCCACCTTCCACGAGTTTGCCGGTTTTGGGATCGCGTCCGAGCTGACCGGAAAGGAAAAGCAGATTACCCACCCGGACGGCTTCGGAGAAAGGGGCCTGGGCTCTTTCCGGCGAGCTTAGGTACTCTATTTTGGGGGCGGTCTTAGCCTGCTGGCTGACTGGTTCCTGAGCTTCAGTTTTAAGTGAAGTCAGGACCATCAGAACACAGGAAATTAAGGCCAGCCCCAGGAGTAAAGATATGAAATGCAAACGACTCTTGTTCATTTCAGGTTTCCTCCTTCTGTTTTTGCTCTTTATGAGTTTTTATCACTCAAGTTTAAAGCAAGTCAAGCAAAGGGTGTGAGTTCGCCTGGGACATGTTGCCAGCTTCCCTCAGGCCTGGTATAATAAATCCTACTAAAATAGTAGGATATAAAATTATCATTGACCATAAAGTTTTTCGGCTGTGTTATAATTTTAAAGTGAGGAGGAGGGAATATGAAAATAAACGGCCAGACTAAACTGCATGCCTTACTTGAAGAATATCCGTATTTACTGGACTTTCTTGTGACTCTTTCACCTCAATACGCTAAGTTGAAAAATCCGCTACTGCGTAAAACGGTGGGGCGTTTGGCCACCCTTCAACAGGTAGCCGAAGAGGGTAAAATTTCCCTTGAAGAGCTGTTGTCCAGTTTAGAGGGGGAAATAAGAAAAAGAACCATGAGGGCTGGGGAAGAAGCCAGCTCGCTGGCTCAGGGCAAGTTTTCGGACACCGCCAGAAGTGAGGCTTTAAAGCAGATTATCAGGGAACTTCATCGGGGAGGGAAGGTAGAAGAGCTCAAAGAAAGGTTTGCCGCGTTGATAAAAGACGTAGGCCCGGAAGAAATCGCTCGTCTGGAACAGCAGGTTATAGAAGAAGGCATTCCAGAAGAGGAAGTTAAAAAGCTGTGCGACCTGCATGTTAAGATTTTTGAAGAGTCCCTTGAATCTCAAAAGGCACCTGAGGTTTTGCCCGGGCATCCGGTGCACACTTTGATGGCGGAAAACAGGGCCGCGGAAAAGCTCCTGGCTGAAATAAGATTGATTTTAGAAAGGCTTCCCCGGGAGAACAATGAACTGGAGCGGGAAAGTAATTTTAAAGAGCTGGTAAATCTTCTGGCTGACTTGGGGCAAATTGACCTTCATTACCTGAAAAAAGAAAACCAGCTTTTCCCTCGGCTGGAAAATAAAGGAGTAGTCGGCCCTACCAAGGTGATGTGGGCTATTCATGATGACATCAGGAAGGGCCTAAAAGAACTCAGGAAGATGGTGGAAGGGCAGGGTTATTCAGAAATTAGAGTGCAGGAAATTGTTTCCAGGTCAGAACAGCTCATTCAGATGATTCAGGATATGATTTACAAGGAAGAGAAAATACTTTTTCCCATGAGCCTGGAAGTGTTAAGCGAAGTTGATTGGGCCAAGGTAAAACTTGGCGAGGAAGAGGTAGGTTATGCCTGGATAAAACCGGGCCAGGTTTGGCAACCGCACCTTCAGCCCTCTCCGCAGTCTTCAGCTCCCAAGGCCGCTTATTCTGGCTCGGAAATGAGGGGAGGGATAGAGGGGGCTCAGGAACAAAGACCAGAATCTGCCGGACAGCCGGATGAGCAGGCAGGAAGAGATGCGGATGTTTTCGCAGCCGGGAGAGAGAATACCGGTATCGCTGGAAGCGGAATGGTTGGGGTCCTGCTCAACCTGAGGACCGGTCAGCTCAGCCCAGAACAGGTGGACCTGATGCTCAGGCATCTGCCGGTGGACATCAGTTTTGTGGATGAAAATGACACAGTTATCTACTATTCTGATACACCCGGCCGTATTTTCCCCAGGAGTCCCGGAGTTATCGGCCGTAAGGTGCAAAATTGTCATCCGCCCAAAAGCGTCCACATCGTTAACCGAATTCTTGAAGCCTTCAAAAAAGGTGAACAAGATGTGGCTGAGTTCTGGATTGAGCTGCAGGGCCGGTTCATTCACATCAGGTATTTCGCCGTACGCGATGAGCGAAGACGTTACCGTGGCTGTCTGGAGGTCAGCCAGGAGGTCACGGCTATCAGGGCCCTTCAGGGTCAAAAACGTTTACTGGATTGGGAGTAATGGGACAAGCACTAAAGTAAGGGTACGAATACTCTTCTGTTCATGGGTGGTGTAAAGATAGATTGTGGACTATCAGTCTGTGAAGAAAGGAGACAGAATTACACGTCCTGTTCATCGTTCATTTAAAGAAGATGTTTTTATTGCCTGGCGAAACTTTTCGGGGTTAAAGCTCATCAGGTATTTGACGATGTTAGTGTAGGTGTTGTGGAAGCCGAAACCGCCTTTCTGCATTTCCCTGATGGCTTCTTCTTTTGACCACCCCTGGACGACTATCCGGTAAAAAGCGGAAAAAAGCCCGGCCCGGTCAGCTCCATGATGACAATGGATGAGAGCAGGTAAGTTTTCCGGGTTGGTTACGATATCCAGAAATTTTTTCAGGTCACCTTCCCGAATTTCAGTGGCCTTGGAAGGGATGTCAAAGTATTTTAAATTTGTCCCGGACAGAAGCTTCCGGTCTGAGTGTTCACTGCGCAGGTTAATGATAGTCTTTATACCGAATTTTTCTAAGGCCCTGAAGCCTTCAGCCGTTGGCTGGCCTGAACGGTAAAGAGTTTCAGAGACCTGGTGGAAATTGGGAACGCCTGGTAGTGATATGGGCTTGGCCCAGTTTTCCGGCCGTGGTCCTGATTCCTGGCAGGCCGGTGTGCTGGAGAGCAAGAACAGAAGAAGGAATGGAAGGAAAAAGATAACAGGCTGAATTTTTTTGAATGGAATAAAGTTTCTTAAGGTTTTTTTCAAAGCAATTTCCTCTCTAGTCATTTCGTTCATAAGTTAGGGAGTAATTTTGTCTCTAAATTATTAACTTATAACAATAAGTTATACTCAGAGAGAATTCCTGTCAACAAAATTGCCAAAGTAATGGTGTGAGATTAAAGCTGGGCTATCCTGGTTGACTCCAGGGTACATGTTTTGTAACATCAATTCTCACTGGATAAATTCCCGATTATTTTTGAGATGAACTTTAAAGGGAGAGAAAAATGCCGGAGCGGGTTGAAAGAGCCAGAGAACTTTTTGCTCGAGGATTCAGTTGTTCCCAGGCGGTTTTTACGCCGTTTGCTGTGGATAAAGGTCTTGAGGAAGAAACAGCCTTAAAGCTCTCACAGGTTCTGGGTGGGGGGATGTCGCATCTGGGTTTGACCTGCGGGGCCGTAACCGGAGCCCTGCTAGCTTTAAGCCTTAATTTCGGGCGTTCCAGAGTGGAAGACAAGGCTGCCAAAGAATTGACTTACGCCTTGGCCTCCAGGTTTGTGGAGCGTTTCACGGAAAAATTCGGCTCCATCAACTGTTCTGATCTCATCGGCTGCAGCCTGAAAACTCCTCAGGGTTTGGCCCTGGCTACCGAGCATAACCTTTTTCAAAAATTCTGCACCGGCTACGTGGAAGAAGCCAGCCGGCTGCTGGAAGAGCTGCTGCTTGAAGGCTACGAAAAGGCAGGGAAATAATTTGCCGGGCTTCGGGTGGAACTAATTTTTCCAGCGATTTTCGGTCGCTAAAAAGGGCAAATCTTATCATAAGCAGGGAAAATAAATTTCTGTGTTTGCCGTCACCCGGGGTAGGGGAAGCGGGGAAAGCAGAAGGCTGAGCAAAAAAATACATATGCTGTCGCCAATTTTGTTTGTTTCAGAGGGAAGATCAGGGAAGGTGTCGGGCGTCCCTCGTTTTTTGGCCATCACCAGTTTTTTGCCTCCAGGTTATTTCATTTGTGGCAGGGGAAATTGGGGCATGAGAGTTGTCTCCCCCTTTTTTTTATTTTCACCAGGTCCAGGAACATTTTTATAGAGCTTCTGATTAACCGAACCCTGGATTCTGGCGAATTAACCCAGACCACCGGCACCTGGGCGATTTTATAACCGAATTTTCTCGCCCACCACAGCACTTCCACGTCAAAGGCAAAACCTTGGCACTGCACCAGGCTGAATATTTTCCGGGCTGCTTCCTGCTGAAAAAGTTTGAAGCCGCACTGAGTATCTTTTATGCCTTTTATCAGCAGGAGCCGGACGAAAAGGTTAAAGGTTTTGCCCATGTGCTCCCGCAGCCAGCTCTGCTTTCTTTTTATTTCAGCGCCGGGCAGAGCGCGGGAAGCGATGACCACTTCATAACCTTCCCTGGCCAGGGGCAGCATTTTTTCCAGCTCTTCTATGGGAGTGGAGAGGTCGGCGTCAGAAAAAAGGATGAGCTCGCCTGAAGCCTGAAGGACACCTTCCCTGACCGCTGCACCCTTGCCCTGGTTTTTGGGCAAGACCAGGACTCTAACCAGTGGCCAGTCTTTTAAGATTTCTTTGGCCACCGCGGCGGTTTGGTCCGAGCTTCCATCATCAACCACCACGATTTCTGCTTGAAGGCCGCGGCTATCCAGATAATCCATTATCTTTCGCAGGCTGAGGCCCAGCCTTTTTTCTTCGTTGTAGGCCGGGATGACAATGCTGAGAATGGGTTTCATTTTGGTAAAAACTTAAAAATTACCACTACGGCCAGGAAAATCAGGACCACAAAGAAGAAAAAAGTGGTCAGGGCAAAATTCAGGGATAATTTCCGCGCCCGCGGCAGGTTCTCCGGAAAATGCCTTTTGTATTCGGCGTAGGTGATAAGGAAAGAAGAAAGCGCCGCCAGGGGGGCAAATACCAGGGCCAGAATCAGAGCAAATTTAAACATGATTTAATTTAGCCATAAATTCGTTTTATTACTTTTGTAATTATACTATCAAAAATTACCCTGAGTAAAGCAAGGCTTTTGTATTACATCCACAAACTAGGCTGATTGTTTTTCAGGAATTGATAAATAAAATAGAAATTGATAGATAAAAACAAAAACTTGTTTTTCTTTTTGGTTCAGGTGAGAGCAAAAGCTAGGCCAGCAACTTTTTTGCCTGAGAGTGGTTTGATTTCAGATAAAGGTTTAGAATGATAAAGGAGTTTTAAAAAAATGAGAAAGGCCAGATTAAAACTGCTTCCCTTTTTTGTGCTACTCCTGGTAGCCATTTTTACCATTTCCGTTTCTCCTTTGCTTTCAGCTGACCTGAGGATGGTGGTGATCGGCGATACCAGCCCCGAGTTTTTCAGCAAAAAGAGCACTTTTTTTAAAGATATGATTGGAAAAATAAACTCTTACCAGCCTGATGTGGTTATTCATCTGGGTGATATGATTGCTGGTTACGGGCTGCGCCGGGCTGAACCCCAGTGGGTAGAATTTGATCAGCTGGTGGCTCAAATCCAGGCTCCTTTTTATCGCGTGCCCGGCAATCATGATATTTACAGCCGCAAGTCTTTAGAAATTTATCTTCGTCGTTATAAAAAAACCTATCAATCCTTTGATCTCAAAGGTTACCATTTTATCATCCTGTGGAATGTAGAAGATAACCGTCTTGGCCACATCAGTAAAGAGCAGTATGAATGGTTAAAAGCGGACCTGGCTAATTCCGACCGGTGGAAAGGAGCCTTTGTCTTTGTTCATGTACCGCTCTGGACCAGGACCAGTAAATATGTTCACCAGAAGGACAAAGATTTCTGGATGAACACGATTCATCCGCTTCTTGTGCAGCATAAGGTGCTGGCCGTTTTTGCCGGTCATTATCACCGCTTTGGTCCGACCAGGCAAATTGACGGCATCAATTATTATATTAGTGGAGGTGGCGGGCCCCGTCTTAACCAGCTTTATATCAAAAATGGTGGAGCCAATCATTTTTTACTGGTAGAAGCTACCGGACAACAACTTCAAATTCAAGTGGTTTTCCGGGATAAAATTCTGACTCCTGAACAGGCAGACGTGCTTAAAAAAATTTTTAATTAAAAAATGGAATGATAGGTAGTCCAAATGATACGTTTTTCAGATAATAATGGTGAAAACGGGCTACCAACCAAGATGACAGAATAAGATAAGAGAATAAAAAAATAATAAATATTGGAAAGTCAGGCAAAAAGAAGGAGGGAAGCATGAGAAAGAAGAGCCTGTTTAAATCGTGCCTATTATTGTTGGTCCTGGCGGCCATAGCCTGGTTCAGCTATCCCCTTTCAGCTCAGCCCAGAAATCCTTCTCCCGTCCGCCAGCCGCTCAAAATTTTTATCTCCGTGGACATGGAAGGAATCTGGGGAGTGGTGCACGGGAACCAATGCTCGTCCGATTCTCCGGAATATCAGGCAGCCAGAAAGTGGATGGTGGAGGACGTTAACGCTGTTATCCAGGGGCTGTTTGAAGCTGGCGCCACCGAGGTGGTGGTCAACGATTCTCACGGAAGCATGAGAAACATTGTGGCCAGCGAACTTGACCGCCGGGCCACGCTCATTTCTGGCTCGCCCAAGCCCCTGTCCATGATGGAAGGCATAGACAGCAGCTTTCAGGGCTGCATTTTTGTTGGTTATCATGCCCGGGCTGGTTCAGCTCCAGCTATTCTGGACCATACGATTTCTGGCGCCGCTGTCTATGCGATTAAGATTAACGGACAGGAAATGCCGGAGCTGGGCATCAATGCGGCCATAGCCGGGTACTTTAAGGTCCCGGTCATCATGCTGACCGGCGATACTGAAACCTGTCGGCAGGCTCAGGAGATCCTGGGCCAGGAACTGGTAACTGTGCCGGTAAAAGAAGCCGTGGGGCGTTTGGCGGCCAAAAATTTTCCGCGTGAAAAAGTCCTCACGGACCTAAAAGAAGGTGCGAAGAAGGCACTGGCTTTGGCCGGGAGCAACCGGCTTTTTGTCCTCAAGGCGCCCTGTAAATTTGAGCTGGAATTTCACACCAGCCAGCAAACAGAGCTGGGTTTGCTCATTCCGGGGGTCAGGAGGGTTTCTCCCCGGGCTCTGGCTTTTGAGACCGGAGATTATCTTGAGGGCTTCAAGCTGATGAGGGCTCTCATTTCGCTCGCTTCAGTCTCTTAAGAACCTGATTAAATTTAAGAGTTTATGGGGTTATTGCTCGTTTTTAAAAAAAATTTTTTTATGAAAAATACACCCGAGAGCCAGAAATTGTGGAAGGGACGGCCCAAAACTCTCTAAAAAAACTAAAACAAGCAGAAAAGCGTGCTAAAATTATGACTTGCCGGTCAAGTTAAGTACTGGCTTGAATTTGCTCAGAAGCTATCAGCTTGGGCTGTTTTTTAGGCTTAAAAAATAGATCATTGAATAAAAAGTTTAGTAGAGAATTTTAGCTGGTGCCCAAGAATGTTCGCTTTCGATGGCCAGAATGCGCCCAAAACTTGACACGGCCGAATTTTAAAATAAAGATTTCAATAAGAAAAGCTGGTAAAGGAAATGAACAAAAATTTGATATTTACTAAGGCCGAAAAAACACTTAAAAAAGAAGCTCGGGAAAATAATAACGTTTCTTTCAGCTGTTGCTTTTTGCCTGTTTTAATCATTCTGGCGCTACTTTTTATTTCAGGTTTTTCGGACCGGCTGCAGGCCCAAAATTCAGAACAGGTCAGCGGCTGCTGGCTGGGGCCTGATTATTATGCCAGCCAGCTTGAAGACTGGCAGCTTTCTTCAGGGAAAATAGTATGCCGGAGCGGAGCGGTCAACCGCTACGTTTACTTTCTTACCAGAGAAATTGACCCGGCTGGTCAAAATCTGGAAATATCTTTTCGGGCTGCGGTCGGGACTCTGCCCGGGAGAGTCAGAGCCCGAAATTATTTTGGCCTGCGGCTGGGCATAAAAGCAGAAAGCGGAGATTACCGGGAAGCAGCCGTCAGGGGGCAGGGGCTGGACCTGGGTTTGACCACAGAAGGACTGCTGTTTGTGGGCGAGCTGGAAAGCGTCAGCAACGAAGAGACGCTGGAAAGCATCAGGAGAATTTTGCTCAAAGAAGTTTTCCTTAAAGTGGAGGTCAGAAAAAACGGCGAAGACTACCGGCTGTCGCTCTCGGTCATGGACCCGGCTACCGGCAAGAAGCTGGATGAGCTGGAAGACCCGGAAGTTCCGGCTGAGAAAATAAGCGGTGGTCTGGCGCTGGTCTCCAGTTTGCCTGAAGTGCAGAACACAAGTTCTTTACCTGTGTGTCAATTTTACGAATTTAAGGCTTCTGGCGATATGTTAAAGCAGTATGCAGAACGAAGGTTTGGCCCGGTAGCTTTTACTCTTTACACCCTCAGCCGCCAGGGGCTTTATCTTAGCGCCCAGTTAATTCCTGGATGTGTTGAAGGAAGCAGCCAAATTATTCTGGAAGTTAAGGAAAAAGAAGGGTGGAAGTTAATTTCAGAAAGTCGCCTTAACCCGGAAACCTGGCAGGCGAACTTTCAGGTCTCGCCCTGGGTTTATCAGGATGAAGTTGAATTCAGGCTGCGGGTAGATGGCGGCCTGGATGCGGAACAATACCCACCTTATCACGGGCTGATCAGAAAAGAGCCCCTCCCTGAAGATAAAATTCGCCTGGCTGTCCTCAGCCAGAACCAGGAACAAAGTTTTCCTAACTGCCGCTTGGTCTCCACCCTCAAGACGCTCAACCCGGACGTTCTGTTTTTTGCTGGAAATCAGGTTTATGGACGACCAGCGCAGTTCTGGAGAGAAAAATTTCCCCTGGAAAAAGCCCGCCAGGAATATTTCAGACAGTGGTTGCTTTTTGGCTGGGCTTTTTCTGATTTGCTAAAAGACCGGCCGGCCATTCTTCTGCCTGAAGCCAGAGATTTTTTCCAGCTTAAACTCTGGGGTGAGGGAGGACGTCAGGCGGCGGCTGAAAACGGGACCGACCCCATCAGCCTTCAGGACCGGGGCGGATTTCTCATGCCCGAAGAGTTTATCCGTCTGGTTCTGGCCACTCAGACCGGGCACCTGCCGCCGGCCACTTTGCCGGATGGTAAAAAAAATGAGAAAGTAGCGGGCTCGGGATTTTATGAAGTGAATTATGCCGGGCTGAGCCTGGCGGTGATAAATGACCGGGTTAACAGGTCCGCACCGGCGCCTCTTCTTCCTGAGGCCCTGATAAGAAACGGCTGGCCGCAAAACCCGGATTTTGACCTGAAGAAGGCCAGAGTTAAAGAAGCGAGGCTTTTAAGCGAAGAACAGCTCCAGCTGCTAAAGAAATGGGTTTTAGATTGGACAGGTGGGGTGTGGTTTAAAGCCTGTCTTTCCTCCAGCGCCTTTGTTTCGCTTTTAACCTTGCCTGAAGGTCAGCCGGGCGAGGAAGCACTGTGGCAGCTTTCACTTCTAAAGCCTGGAGAATACCCGGAATCTGACCGGCCTGCGGCTGATTTCAACACTGGGGGCTGGCCTCAGCCGGCCAGAGATGAAATCCTTAGACTTTTACGCCAGGCGCGAGCTGTTCATCTCTGCGGGTCAGGCGGTCCGCCGGCCGTGCTCAAATACGGGCTGGAAAAACCTGGCGAGGCAGTGGCAGCTCTGATTGCCCCGCCCATTCAGGCGCAGGTAGCCCTGAGGTGGACACCTGCTCCGGCCAAAAGAGTCGGGCAGAAGAAAGAACCCCTGCCCACCAGAAACCAGGAAGATGCTTTTGGCAACAAATTTCACCTGCTACTGGTCAACAACCCCAGCGGTGAAGATAAAGCCATGGGGCTCAGGTCCATTTCGGGCTTCGCTCTGGTGACCTTTGAAAAATCTTCCCGGCAGGTTATTCTGGAAAATTATCAGTTAGAAGAAAAGCCTGGCGCCAGAGCGGTGCTCATGCCGGGCTGGCCAGCTGTCGTTGAGCAAAAGGAAAACGAAGGCCGGAAGCCCGTGGGTTATTTGCCGCTTCTTAAGTTCAGCGGGCTTAAAGACCCGGTGGTTCAGGTGGTGGAAGAAAAATCTGGTGAAACTGTTTATTGTTTCAGAATTACGGGAACTGAGTTCAGACCGCCGGTGTACCAGCCGGGCACCTACTCAATCAGCTGCGGCGAACCAGGCACGGAGCACTGGAAGATGCTTAAAGGACTGCGGCCTCAACCAGAAACGGTGAAAAAAACTCTCAGTGTTGATTTTACTTTGCCCGCCAAAAAGTAAGCTTCTTTTATACAGACGGGCTGGTGGGAAAAGATATTGTTATTTCAGTGCCTTTCTCTACCTTAACCTCAATTTTCCCGGAGAGCTGGTCCACCAGGTCGTGAATAATCTGCCAGCCGAGAGAGTTCAGGTTAGAAGGGGAGAGGTCTGAAGGAAGACCCACGCCGTCATCAGCCACGGTCAAATGAACCAGACCGTCCTGGCTCTTCTTTAAAGTAATGGTAAGCGTACCTGTTCCTTCAGGGAAAGCATGCTTGAGGGCGTTGGCCATAAGCTCAGAAAGGATCAGCCCGCAGGGATGAGCCAGCGAGATGTCCACTTCTATTTCATCCACCTCCACGTTCACCTGTGTTTTTTTGGCTTTTTCGGCAAAAAGGTTCAGAACGTGGGCGGCTATTTTTTCAAAGTATGGTTTCAGGTTAATGCGGTCAATCCGTTCGTTTCTCAGCAGGCCTTCATAAATCAGGGCAATGGACCTCACCCGGTTCATGGCATCTTTTAAAGCCGCTTTCACCTGGGGCTCAGAGCTTTCGTAGAACTGAAGACGCAGAAGGCTTAAGATAAGCTGCAGGTTGTTTTTAACCCGGTGGTGGATTTCGCGGATGAGGACTTCTTTTTCCTGGAGCATCTGTCTCAGCCTTTGTTCTAACTCCAGACGGTCAGTTATGTCCCGGAAAATGGCAAGGTAAAAACCGGGTAGGTTTTCCCGGGGAGGGATGTGTCCAATGCTTAACTCTATTGACCTTTTCTGTCCGTCTTTCCTCTGCACAGCGGTTATAAAAGGGCTGAGAGTGCCCATTTTCTGAATGAGTTCTCCTACCCGGTATGCGGTCTCCATTTCTTCTGGCGGGAAAAAGTCCTGGTTGTTTTTGCCCACCAGCTCTTCTGCCCGGTCATAACCCAGGAATTTAACTGCCGAGTCTGAGATGTAACGGATGTAACCTTGCTCGTCTGCGACCACTACCATATCGGGGATGGTTTCCAGAAGAGTCTGGTAAAAAAGTTCGTTTTTCTCTTTTTCTTTTTCCAGTGTCTTTCTGGCTGTAATGTCCTGGATGGAAAGAACGGTCTGGCCTTCAGACAGAAAAGAAGAGCGCAGGCTGACCCACCTTTTCTGTCCATTTCGGCAAGTAATTTCAAATTCTCTCTCCAGGGTGTCAGCTTTCTTATGATCTTCTCTCCACAGCTTTTTTATCTTTTCTCTTTCTTCTTTTTCCGGGAAAGCTTTTTCAAACCAGGTCCGGCCGTCGGGAATGTTTTCCAGTGTGTATCCGGTAATTTCAGAAAATGCCTTGTTGGCTGCTAACCAGCGGCCATCTTTGTCCACAAAAACCAGGCCAGCAGGTGAATACCTGGCCATCAAGTTCATCAACTCCACAACTTTCTGGTCTTTATTCATCTTCATTTCTCTCATCCGATAAAATTATTATGGCAGCATCAAAAAAGCTGAATTTTATGAGGCCAGGTTGCTTTTTCCATAATATCTAAAACAATTGTTTGAAGCAAGTTTACTTCGTAGTGCTCAAATGGCTGTCTTAATGAGCAGCAAATGAGTAAGACAATGGCAGATTTTTTAGCCCGGAAACCTATCTTCAAGTTTTGAAATGGTCAAAGCCGGATTTTTTTAACTCCACTCTCTGGCCGTGTCTTAAATAAACCTGTTCGCCTTTTCTTGAGGTAATGCGGCCAATGTCCGCCAGAGACCTCCGGAACCGCTGGTGGAATTTTCTTTTGAGGGCCGGGAATTTTTCAGGGGCCACGGTAAGTAAAAGGCAGTAATCTTCACCGCCGGCCGCGGCCACTTCTTCCAGGTTCCAGCCATACTTTTGGGCGCAGGCTCGTAGCTCCTCTGAAACAGGAAGCTTCTCCAGGTTAACCTCCACCCCGCAGCCTGATTGTTCTATGATACGTCTGAGGTCGGAATCAATGCCGTCTGAGACATCCATCATGGCCCGGACTTCTGGTTGGTGGGCCAGAAACCAGCCTTCTTCTAAATGAGGCCGCGGGCGGTAGTGGCGCCGTATAAGGTAATGTTCAGCAGCCGAAAGTTTTTTCCCCGTTTCCCCGGATAAAATAAGCCGCAACCCACCTTCAGAATCACCCAGGGGTCCTGTCACCGCGATGATATCTCCGGCTCGAGCTTCAGAACGGTATTTAATAAACGGCGTCCGCGCTTCTCCCAGGACCGCCACGTTAATGACCAGCTTTTCTAAGGACCTGGTGGTGTCGCCACCCAGAAGATAAACTCCAGTTTGCCGGCTCAGTTCCTGCCAGCCGCGGAAAAAATTATCCAGGTAAGTTATTTCTGTTTCAGGCGGTATGGCCAAAGATAAAAAAGCAAACCGCGGGCGGCCGCCCATGGCCGCCAGGTCGCTGAGGTTGACCACCAGGGATTTATAGCCCAGGTCTTCTGCCGGTATTCTTTCTTTCAGAAAATGGACGCCTTCAACCAGCAGGTCGGTAGTTACCAGCAGGCGCTTGCGGCCCTGCCAGGGAATGACGGCGCAGTCGTCTCCGATGCCCTTGATGTTTTGGGGCAGGCCGGCCAGGAAAGCGGGCGAGAAGCGGGCAATAAAGCCAAACTCACCAAGGTCAGTGAGTTTCAAACCCTGGCTTTTTTGCAGGCTGGTCTTTTTTTCTGGTTTTTTCATGTTGTTTAAAACTTGTTGTTTAATTTTTTCTTCACCGGTGAAAAATTTCTTCATTTTTATTTTTTGATTTGTTGGAGGTAGCCATTTTTCAGCTCCATTATCATACAAAACCCCGGCCTTAACAATCATTTAAAGCGGCCAGGCAGCGTCTGAACCAGGAAAACAGCCACTCCTCAATGGTATTCACTTTAATCAGCCCTTTTTCCTTCTGGCTCGCTCAATTTTTTCTTTTAAAGCGCGCGCAGCCTGCTCCGGGTCAGGTGAAGCGCAGATAGCGGAAACGACCGCCAGACCGTCGGCTCCGGCGCTTATGACCTCCGCGGCGTTTTCTTCGTTAATCCCGCCAATAGCCACCAGGGGGAGAGCCGTCAGGCTTCGAGCCTGGCGCAGGCCAGCAAGCCCCCAGGCCGGGCTGGAGAAATCTGTTTTGGTCGGCGTGGGAAAAACCGGGCTTATAGCCAGGTAATCAACCGGCAGGTGCCGGGCTTCTTCCAGCTGTTTCAAGTTTTCTACCGAAAGACCAATAACCGCCTCTGGTCCCAGTAATTCTCTGGCTATCTTAACCGGCAGGTCTGACTGTCCCAGATGTACCCCAACAGCCCGTGCCGCCAGAGCTATGTCCACCCGGTCGTTGATGACCAGGGGAATTTCGCTGGGCATGATTTTTTTCAGCGCCAGAGCCAGTTCGTAAAATTCGCGGGAAGAGCAGTCCTTTTCCCGGAGCTGGACCACGGTCACCCCACCGTTTATGGCTTTTCTGACCAGTTCGGTCAGGGTCAGGCCTTTGAGCAGGCGGCGGTCGGTTACCAGGTAAAGACTCGGGTCCAGTTTCTTTTCTTTTTTATTTTCTTTTTCTCTGCCTGTTTTCATCTTTTACTCCGGTGCGCTTTGGCTAAAGAGAATGCTTTGAGCGGGTGAAACGTTAATCCAAAAATCATTTTTCCCGGGCGTTTAATTTAAAAAATTTTCTTGAAAGCTTCATACTTTTATCCAGCTTTCGGCTCCTGGCCTCGACTTTTCCCAGGACCTGCTTAACCGGCTGGAGCCTGAAACGCTAACTCCTGACCTCAAACTTCAGCCTGGCCTCTATCTCTTCATAATTCAGCCTGTAGAGCCAGTCGAGGAAATGAAGCTCAAAACTGGCCGGCCCTTCAGCCCGGGTAGCGGCCAGCTCACCGCAGATGCCCATCACGGCCATGGCCGCAGCAGCTGCTTCCACGTAATCGTGGTTTACCGCAGCAAAAGCCCCAGTCAGGGCTGAAGCGGTGCAGCCCAGGCCAGTTACTCTCGGCATCAGCGGATGACCGTTTTCCACCACAATTACCCTGTCCTTACCGATGATGAAATCTTTTTCCCCGCTGATGCTGACCACGCAGTTGTATTTTTCCACCAGCTCTCTGGCAGCCAGGACAGCGCTTTCCGAAGCTTCCAGGCTGTCCACGCCTTTGGTTTTGGCGCCGGAATGAACCAGAGCTTTTATTTCCGAACCATTGCCTCGGATAACCGCTACAGGAAAAGATTCCAGAAGTTTCTTGGCGGTTGAGGTTCTAAAAGGAGTGGCGCCTGCACCGACCGGGTCCAGGACGACCGGCAGACCTCTTTTCTCGGCCGCCTGGCCAGCTTTAAACATGGCTTCCACCCAGGGTGGACTGAGCGTTCCGATGTTGATGACCAGAGCTGAAGCCAGCTGGGTCATATCCTCCACTTCTTCAGCCGCATGAGCCATCACCGGCGAGGCGCCTAAAGCCAGCAGGGCGTTGGCCGTGAGGTTCATGACCACGTAGTTGGTGATGTTGTGGATGAGCGGCGCCTTAGTCCGGATTTCTTTAAGGTCCCTGAAAATTGATTCGGCAGAAAACATAAAAAATACCTCCTGACCAGAAAATTTCTGTCAGTGAGGCTGAGCTTTTCCCCGCGGTTCTGTCTCCCTACGCTGGTATTACCCAGTTCAGGTTCCAAGGGTTTGCTCTCAGCCCGGCTGCCTGGAGCCGTGGCACCCCTGACAGAGACTTCTATTTATCACTCTCCCTTCCTTTTGTCAATTTAAGTGTTCTTTCAGGTTAAGACATGGTATCCACTCTAAGGGGAGTATCTGGAGGCGGCGGGGTGGACAGTCTTGTCTCTGCGTTGATGCTGCGGGCGGCGGATTTTTGGGGTTTCCTGCCGGAAGAGCAGAAGACATAACTTTGATTTTTTTTGCTATCTTTAACACAGCAAGCGCGAGCTATAAAAATGAGGGGGTATTTACCTGATAATTTTTCAGCTCCCGCTGATTTTTAGCTGATGTTATCCGGGCGGGAAAGCCTCTGGCAAAAAAAAAAGAAACAATGATCTTAAAATTCTCTCGGACACCGTTAGAATTTATTTTTTGCTATAATTTAAAGCTATTAAACCCGGTCCCTGGAGCAAAAAACATTTCGGGCCGAGGAAGAGAGAGAAAATGATGAAGCCAAAAAAGTTTCTGGCCATTATGTTTTTAGGGTTGCTTCTTTTCCTGATTGAGGCAGAAATTATCGCTGCTCAAGAAAAAGGGCAACCTGCTGTTTTGCCAGTGGAAGAGCTGGTGCAGAAAGTCTGCCAGCGTCTGGCTGCTTACCCTGACTTTGAAAAGTGGCAGGCTGATGTTATTTCCTCCTACATTTATGCTGATAAAAATTGGCAGCCAGAAAAAATCAGGAGAGTGAAAAAACATCTGCTGGTTGACGGCGAGACCCGGGAAGAAGAAATCCTGGAAGCGGTGGAGATGGAAAAAGGTAAAACCCGCGATGTGACAGAGGAATACCGGAAGCAACGACTGGAAAGGTTAAAAAAGCTCCAAGAAGAAGCAGAAAAAGCCAGAAAAAGCGGGCAGAAGCCTGCGGCCAAAAATCAGCTGACCAAGGAAGACCTGATTCCTTTCTTGGAGAAAAAGAAAAACCTATACCATTTCCGTTTGGTTGGCGAAGAATCATACCAGGGGGTTAAAGTCTTTGTCATAGAAGCCCGGGCCAAAGAGAAAAAGGACAACCTGTTTGAGGGTCTTTATTACATCAGCCAGGCCACCTTTGACCCTTTGAAAATGATACTTCAACCTTCCCGCTTGCCCAATTTTGTCCGGGAATTTCAGGTGGAGATTGAGCTTGAACCCTGGCAGGGACTCTTGATGTTAAAAAAATCCCGTCTCCGGGTTTACGGTGGCTTTCTGTTTAAATCAGTCAGAATGATGATAGAAGAAGATTATGCCAATTTCCGGCTGGTCGGTTGAAATGTTTTGAGGTTAGTTTTCGCCCCTTAAGTTGAGTTTTCCAGGCCATCCAGTGGACAATTGCTGCTCAAGTGAGTAAAATTACTGCTTTAAATTCAAAAAAAAGATTACAATGATAAGGGTCATGGAATGTTATGGCGAGTGAGGAGAAGCAATTGACAGGTCTGATTATCGCAGCGGGAAAAGGTGAGAGGATGTCGCCGGTTTGTCCGGTCAAGCCACTGCTTCAGGTCGGCGGACAGGCACTCATTGACTGGACAGCTAAAGCCTTGCTCAAAGCTGGCCTTAGGGACCTGGTGGTGGTTGTGGGATATGAGGCAGAAAAAATAAAGGAACACCTTTTAAAACAGCCTTACCTCCAGGACGTACATCTGGAGTTTGTCCTGAATGAAGAATGGGATAAAGAAAACGGCTTATCTGTTTATAAAGCCAGAGAGCTGGTGGGGGAGAGATTTTTCCTCGTGATGTCCGACCATATCTTTGACCCTGAAATTCTGCGAGAACTCCAGAAGCAACCGTTAGAAGATGATGAGTTAATCCTGGCGGTTGATTTCAGGACCGAAAACCATCCTTTTGTAGACTTGGAGGATGTCACCAGGGTGCTGGTGAACGAAGGTCATATCATGGGCATTGGTAAAGGGATAGCCAATTACAATGCCTTTGATACCGGCATCTTTTATTGCAGCCAGGCGCTTTTTCCAGCCCTGGAAGAAAGCCAGCGCCTGAGCAAGAATTTTACCCTTTCCGGCGGAATAAGAATCATGGCCCTTAAAGGCAAAGCCCGGGTGATGGACATTGACTCGCGTTTCTGGGCGGATGTGGATGAGGAGAAGATGTGGAAAAAGGTGGAAAAATACCTGGCTGGAGAAGGTAAACATCTAAAAAGTTGAAAGCCAAGGCCAGGCAAATCGAGGGCCAGAAAAACAGGCCGGTAACCAGTAAAACGAAAATTTAGCTGGCAAAATAAAGCTGAGCTTGTCTGGGTATGGCAATCCAGGTTAACCATGATTCTGGTGGCCATCCTGGCCAGTCTGGAGGCTCTTTATTTTGCTAGTTTTTCCCACAGAAAGTTAAGTAAAAGAAACTCAGATGAGCTTCAGCCCATCGGAGTTTAAGATTTTTTCCGCCATCAGCCAGTCCAGTTCAGTAGTAATTTTGAAATTCAGGCGGCTGCCCTCTACCAGACCGCATTGGAGACCAGCAGCAAAAGCCAGGGATAAATCGTCAGTAAAGTTCTCATCCTGAAATTTCTGGCAGGCAGGCCAAAATTTTTTAAAGAAGAACAGCTGCGGCGTCTGGGTGTGAAAAAAAGCCGACCTCTCTGGAAACCTGACAATTTCTCCCTCTTTGATTTCCACCAGGGTGTCGGTGGCCGGAATGGCCAGGGCCAGTCCTTCGTATTTTCCTTGAGCCAGAAGTTCAATGGCTTTTTTAACGGCTGTGGGCGGGAAAAAAGGCCGGGCGGAGTCGTGGATGATGACGATGTCAGTGTCAGTGGGACAGGCTTTAAGCCCGTTAAAAACAGACTGTTGCCTGGTGGCGCCAGCTGGAGCAATCTTCTTAATGGCCGGATGGGGCTGGTAATAGCTGGCATAATCTTCTACCAGCACAGCTACCATGGTGTCCACACCGGCGGACTGAAATTTTTCTACCGAATAATCAAAAAGCGGCCGACCGCCCAGGCTGAGAAATTGCTTGGGCTGAGTGAAACCAGTTCTCAGGCCGCGGCCCCCACCTAAAATCACAGCGGTTATTTTCATCGGTCAGAATCCTTTTTTATTTTTACCAATTTATTTTTATTTTTTTGTTTTTCTGGTTGCCTGTGCTGAAGAAGGTTTTTTCTGGCCAGGTTTTCCAGGGCGGTTACTTCCTCAGGCGTCAGCTTCCGGTAGGCACCTTTAGGCAGTTGACCAAGGTGCAGGGGACCAAAGGCTACTCTTACCAGGCGTAGAACTTCGAAACCCAGAGCTTCCAGCAGACGGCGAAGGTGCCGGTTTTTCCCTTCGGTCAGGACGACCTCAAGCCAGCAGGTTTTTCCACCGGAGCGAAGAAGCCTGACCTCCTCAACCCGCAAAAAAAGCTCAGGCGTTACCTGAAGTCCCTGGCGCATGATGATGAGTTCTTTTTCCCCTGGCACAGGCCGGGTTTGTACATGATAGGTTCGGGGAACGGCTGCCTCTGGCCGGGTAAGGAGGTCAGCCCAGAGGTTATCGTTGGTAAAAAGAAGCAGACCTTCAGAAGCCAGGTCCAGTCTGCCCACCGGGAAAATTCGCGGCAGGTCAGGCTCTTTAAAACAACTGAAAACTGTAGGCCGGCCTTTTTCATCAGAAGCAGTAGTCACCAGACCACGGGGTTTGTTGAGCAGGAGATAAACCCGGGTGGCCGGAGCCGGGCTCTGGCCAGAAACTTCAAGGTGCTCTTTTTCCGGGTTCACTCTGAAGGTGGGGTCTTTCACCACCTGACCGTTGACCAAAACTTTGCCGGATTTAATGAGGGAAAGGGCCTGCTTTCTGGAACAAAACCCAAGCCGGGAAAGAGCCCGTGGCAGGCTTAATTTACCGGCCAGGCTGAAACGGGGTCTTTTCTTTGTGACTCTTTCTTTTTTTGCTTGACCTGGCTGGCTCACGGTTCAATCACCTGTTTCCGGGCTGATTGGTTCAGGTTGTTTGTTCTCATCAATGGTTATTCTTTTGACCAGCATAGTGGCAAAGGCCCCGCGCGGCAGGCTGAAGGAAAGCACCAGAGCCTGCTTTTTAGGATGCAGGTCATCTTTTTTAATTTCCAGAATTTCCAGTTCCTGGGGGTGGAGGAGAACTTTTCGCTGGAAGGAGCGGAAGAACACCCGGCTGAGAGCTCGCGTTCGGAAAGTGCTGAATTGCAGGTTGTTTTCGGCCAGAACTTCAAGGTAAAGCTGCCGGCTGAGCTCATCCGGAAAGTTCATCTTGGCGGCCGGGGTTGGGAGCCTGAGGGAGCTCAGGTACTCGTAGGTTTCTGGGGGAAGTGTTCTCCAGAAGTAGAAAAGGCCAGATTCGGCTTGAACTTCTTCCAGCGGCTCAATCAATTTTTTAAGAAGCCGGCGGAGCAGTTCATTCCAGAGATGAGAACCGAAGGCAGCATAGGCCATGGCAATTTCTTCCCGCGGGATTTTTTCCAGGGCGGCCAAGAAGTCATCCGGCCTTAAGAGCAGGGTGCGGAAGATTCTTTTTTCCGTAAGCCCCTGCGCCAGCTTAAGACATTTTTCCCAGTTTCTCCAGTTAGCTATAATCTCGGCCACGCGCTGGCGATTTTTTTTGTCCGCCGAGCTGATGTTTTGAGCCTGCAGAAAAATCTGCAGGGCCCCGTTGTAATGACCACGCAAAACCCGGTCGGCAAAAAAGCCCAGGTTAAAATCTGTGCCGCGGAAGCGCTGGTCATCAAAAAAGTTCGGGAAACCATAAGTTTTGACCTCTTCCAGGTTTTTGAGCACCTGGTCAACAGAGTTCAACTTTCTGATGGTAATGCGGAAGCGATTGCCAGCAATTAGTGCGGGGCTCATGGGCTTTCTCATGAACCCAACCGCTTTTAAAGAAAAATTGGGCTCTTCTAAGCTAAAATCTCTCTGGTCTCGGATGGTAATGTACTGCGTGGTGATTCCGTGTTTATCTTTCTTGCCCCCGTAAGAGATTACCTTGGGAGAAATAGACAGCATCTTAGCCAGGAAGCGCATGAGGTCGGGCGTGGTCCAGTTTCTTTTGGTCAGACGATAAACGCGGAACTCGCCGGTCTCGGTCAGGGGCAGGTCAGCGATTTCTTCCACGATAAAATCTTCGGGAATAGCTTTGATCATGGTCGCTTATATTTTAACCTATAATCCCGGACAGATAAAATAATTTACACGGAAGAACTAATAGAGTAAAATAAAACCAAATTAAAAAGAAAGGAGGTCAGCATGAAAGGCGACCCAAAATTGATTGAAACCCTGAATTCTCTGCTGGCTGATGAGCTTACAGCCATTAACCAGTATATGGTTCATTCGGAGATGTGCGACAGCTGGGGATATCTCAAGCTGCACAAGACCATTGAAAAAAGAGCTATAGACGAGATGAAACATGCCGAAAGCCTGATTGGCCGGATTCTTTTCCTGGAAGGCCTGCCCATTGTCTCCGAGCTCAGGAAGATTTTCATCGGTGATGAAGTGCCCAAGATGATGGAATTTGACCGCAAGTCGGAACTTGAGGCCATTAAAGCCTACAACGAAGCTATTAAACTGGCCGGGGAAGTGGGTGATTATGCTACCCGGGAACTGCTGGAAAAAATCCTGCAGGATGAAGACCGGCACATTGATGAAATTGAAGAGCTGATGGACCAGATTAAACAGATGAGCCTGCCCATTTTCCTCACCACTCAGACCAAAGAGTAGGGAATCGGGTAGGACCCTTCTAATTAAGTTTATCCATCAAATCCACCACGGGGATAATTCTACCGGTTGAGGAAAGTTATAACTTCCAGGTGCCCGGTGTGAGGGAAGAAGTCTACAGGCACCAGGCGGTTAATCTGGTAGCCGCTGTCGGCCAGAGCCTTAAGGTCCCGGGCCAGGCTTTCCGGGTTACAGGAAACGTAGATGAGGTTGGGGATGCGGAGTGAGACAATGTGTTTCAGACCACGGGGACTGATGCCAGCCCGGGGTGGGTCAATGACCAGCAGGTCAAAGGACCCGCGGTAAATTTCAGGTAAAACAGCTTCTACTGAACTTTCCCAGAACCGGGCGTTCTTCACCTGGTTGAGTTGCATGTTTTCTATGGCGGCCTGGATGTTGGAGGCATCCCAGTCCACGCCCACTACTTCACCCACCACCTTGGAGAGGCAGATTTCAATCGCCCCCGACCCACAGTAAAGACCAAGCGCCGACTGCGTTCTCAGCCTTTTGGCTTCATCCACCAGCCTGGCGTAAACCTGCTGGGCGGCCCGGGGATTAGTCTGGAAAAAGGAAGCAGGATAAATCTTGAAGCGAAGACCCAGGAGATTTTCTTCTATGGCTTCCTGACCGTAGATAAGATGGCTTTTTTCTACGGAAACCACATCAGCCACCCGGTTGTTTTCCACCCACCAGAAGCTTTTAAGGTTGGGTACGGCCTGAACGAGCTTCTGACTGAAATCTTTGAGGTCTAACTGCCCCTGGCTGGTGGTGACCAGAATCAGCATCAGCTCGCCCGTTTGCTTTCCTTCTCTGACTACCAGGTGGCGGAAGAAACCCTGTTTGCTGCGCAGGTCAAAGACGGGAAGCCCTGAATCGCGCACTAACTGGATGAACAGCGGGAACAAAATTTCAGTTAGAGGGGTGGAGATGTAGCACTTTTCCAGCCGGACGACTTTTTTTTCGCTGCGGTGTTTATCCCTGGTCTTTTCCTTGAGGCCGAGGAAGACTTCTCCAGCCTGCTGTCCGAAAGAAAATTCCATCTTGTTACGGTAATAGTATTCATCTGGAGAGGTGATGATATCTTCCAGGTCTAAATAGCGATAGGTGGAGGGGAAGTATTCCTTCAGTATACGCTGGAGGTAAATTTTTTTCTGCTGGAGCTGTTCTTTATAATCCAGGTCCTGAAAGCTGCATCCCCCGCAGGTCCCGAAGTGGGGGCAGGGTGCGGGGCGCCGGGCTGGCGAGAGCTTCAGCCAGCGCACCGGACGGGCCGGGATGATTTTCCTGTCCGACTGTTCATACACAATTTCTACCCGGTCCTGCGGATAGGTGCCTGGAACGAGAAAAGTTTTCTGGCCGTCTTCAGCCTGTCCGACTCCTTCCGGCAGGATAAAGGAAGTTATCTCCACTTCTTTTTTTTCTTCCAGAAACCTGTGCAGCATTCGCCGCAGTTTGGCCAGCGGCAGGCCCACCACGTTGTGATAATCACCTTCCAGCTTTTCCAGAAAAATGTTTTTCAGTTCCTGAACGGCATAAGCTCCGGCTTTGTCGCGGTAAGTGTTTTTGTCCAGGTAATTTTCTATGACTTCCTCAGTCAGCTCCCGGAAGGTGACCAGGGTGGTTTCGTAGTCAGCCAGAAATTTTTCTTGATTTTTCTGATAGAGAACAACCGCCGTGATGACCCGGTGGGTTTTACCGGATAAGGTCTTCAACATTTCCCGGGCTTCTTCGCGGCTTTGGGGCTTGCCAAGGATTTTACCGTCTATGGTGACAATGGTGTCTGCGGCGATAATCAGAGAATCAGGGTAGTTTTCGGCCACGGCTCTGGCTTTGGCTTCCGCGGCCAGAAGGGTAAATTTAACCGGGTTTTCTTTGGGAAACTGGTCTTCGTCCACCCCGCTGGGGATGACAGAAAAAGACCTGAAAATTTTTTTCAGGAGTTTTATCCGCCGCGGGGAAGCTGAAGCCAGAATGACCTTCATTTCTTGTCCGAAGCTCCTGGTTTTATCAGCGGGAGTCCCTGCTGGCACAGAGGACATTTATCCGGTTCAAAAGCTTCCACTTTGAGCGAAAGCAGGCTGCCCACTGGTTTTCCCTGAATGAGCACCTCTCCGCCGCTGCGGTCCACCAGGCAGTAGATGCCGCTGACCTTTACCTGGCGGGCCTGGAGGCATTCCAGAACCTCGTTGATGGAGCCGCCGGTGGTCAGAATGTCTTCCACGATTATGGCCCGGGAATTCTGCAGACCGGCGAAGCCCGAACGAAAGGTCATTTTTTCTTCTACGCGCTGGGTAAAGGCAAACATTTTCTTGAGTTTCAGGGCGGTCAGAAAGCCGATGGCGATGCCGCCGTAGGCCGGAGAAACCACATAATCAAAATCCAGGCCATCTTTTTTAATTTCTTCCACCAGAAGGTCTATGATTTTTTCCAGGACGACCGGCCGTTCAATTAATTTTATCTTCTCAAAGTACCACTCAGAGTGTTTTCCAGAAGTCAGAAGAAAATGCCCTTTAAGCAGGGCCTGGCTTTCCTTGAACAGGTTGAGAATAAGCTCGGCTCTGTTGTCTGACATCGCATCCTCCCAGGGTTCGGGTTTTTTTGATACACAAGTATAGCTTAAGCCATAAATAAAGAAAAGAGTTTTTTGCCCGGGCGGGCTGCTTCTGATAAAATCAACTCATGGCGAGAAAAAACCTGGTTATCGTTCCTACTTACAACGAAGCTGAAAACATCAGGCTTCTGGTCCAGAAGTTACTGGCTCTCAAAAGCCCGGTTTCAGTGCTGGTCATTGATGATAATTCTCCTGACGGGACAGGAAAAATAGCGGAGGAACTGGCTGGAGAAAATCCTGGCCGGGTTTTTGTCAAACACCGACCGGGAAAGCTTGGTTTAGGCACCGCTCACCGGGAGGGGTTCAGGTGGGCCATGGAAAATGGTTATGACCGGCTGGTGACCATGGATGCTGATTTTTCTCATCCGCCGGAGGTTATCCCGGAGATGCTGAGCAGACTGGAATCAGCTGAAATGGTCATCGGTTCGCGGTATGTGCCGGGCGGGCGGACGGAAGGCTGGCCTCTCAAGAGAAAAATAAACAGCTGGACAGCTAACTTCCTGGCCCGGTTGCTCATGGGCTTAAAACCGAAGGATTGTACCGGAGCTTTTAGAGCTTACCGGGTGGAGTGGCTGAAAAAGATTCCGCTGGACAAGCTGAGAGCCCGCGGTTATTCAGCTCATCTGGAAGTTCTGTTTTACTTGGAGAAAGCCGGAGCCAGGGTGGAAGAAGTGCCGATTGTTTTTACGGAACGCAAGATGGGCCGGTCTAAAATTTCTTTCCGTGAAATCCGGGAAGCCCTGGGCATTATTTTCTTTTATTTTTTCCATAGGTTCAGGCAGTGATTTTTTTCTTTGAATGAAAAATCAGGTTTATTATAATTGAGAAAACTGACATAAAAGGGGCCAGTTTTGAACATGTTGAGAAAAGCTATCATCGCCGCCGATGAGAATCTTTTTGAAGAAATTCAGCTGGCATTAGCTGACCGAAACGAGGAGCTTTTCCTTCTGGACTGGCAGAAGGACCTGGTTGAACAGTTAAAAAACATCAGGCCACGGGTGATATTTCTGGAAGGCAACAGACATCTGCCGCCAGTTTCCTCTGTTCTGAAGAGAATAAAAGAATACGACCCGCTGTTGGAAGTAATAGTCGTGGGGGAAATAGCCCCGCTTGCCCGGGTGGCTGAGATAATCAGAGACGGTGCCTTTGATTACTTGGCTCGGCCGCTCACGGCTGAAGCCCTGCGCGAGAGCCTGGCCCGGCTGGAAGAAAAAATTTCTCTCCGGCGGGAGACTTTTGAGCTGGAAAAGGAGTTGGCCAGCAAGTATGTGTTTGAAGGTATGGTCAGCCGGAATGCTCGTATGCTGGAGATATTTTCCCTGATTGAAAGGCTGGCCAAGCACCAGATTACCGTGTTGATAACCGGCGAAACAGGAACAGGAAAAGAGCTGGCCGCCAGAGCCATCCACCGTCTGAGTCCCCGGAGGCAGAAGCCTTTCGTGGTGGTTGATTGCACGGCCTTGCCGGAGTCTCTTTTTGAATCTGAAGTTTTTGGTTATGAAAAAGGAGCTTTTACTGGAGCCGATCATCCCAAACCGGGCCTTTTACAGGAAGCTGACGGGGGAACAGTCTTTTTTGATGAGATAAGCGAAATGCCAGCCGCCGGGCAAGCCAAGCTCCTTCGCTTTCTTTCAGAAGGAACCTTCCGACGTCTGGGAAGTAATAAAACACTGAGGGTGGACGTCAGAATTATCTGCGCCACCAACCGGGACCTGAGGGAAGAGGTCAGAGCCGGCCGCTTCAGAGAGGACCTTTTTCACCGGATAAACGTGGCGGAAATCAGCCTGCCACCGCTGAGAAAAAGAAAAGAAGATATACCACTGCTCTGCCTGCATTTTTTGCAAATTTATAGCCAGAAGTTCCAGAAAGATGTCCGGGGCGTTTCTAACCGGGTGAAAAAAGTTTTTGCCGAGTACGACTGGCCGGGCAATGTCCGGGAACTGGAAAAAGTTATAGAAAGAGGAGTAATGTTGACCAACGAAAGTTTCATAGACCTGTCCCATCTGCCGGAAAATCTTATAAAACAAGCCGAAGCCCGGGCGGTTGAGGACAGACCCTACCCTTACCTTGATTTGACTCTGGCGGAAATAGAGAAAAAACACCTGCTTGAGGTTCTTAAAGCAGTGGGGTTCAACAAACAGAAAGCCGCCCAGAAGCTGGGTATTACCAGGCCCGCCCTATACCGTAAGCTGAAAAAGTTTGGTCTGGCCTGAAACACTTCTTCAAATCGTTTAGGCTGAGGGTGTTAAGGAGATTATTTTTTTTAATTAATTATCAGCAAAGGGGCTTGGCTTTTGCCGGGGGAGCAGGGGAACAAAACTTGGATAAAAATTTTGTCCTTCCGACTTTTAAATGGGTAAACCCGGGGAATCATAATTTTCAAGGCTTGGAGCATCATAATTCTCAATGAGCAAATATAGGGCTCAATGATAATGGCTTTAAAAGATGGTCGGAGAGGGGTGTTCTGTATTTTATTGATATTTTTTCCATTGGCTTCATTATCAATGAGTTAGCCAAGATTTAACGTAGGTATAAGGAAGCAGGAATCCCTAATTTTTACCCACAATGTAGCCAGTTGAGCAGAAAAAATAGATGCTCAGGCCATCCCTTCAGGAGTTTTTGTGTAATAAATCCGAACACTTTTAGCTTTATGTATAAAATTTTTAATATCAATTATTTACAAGAAGTTTAGATAAAGCGCCTCCAATCAGTGTAACGAAAACGAACATAGGCCAAAAATTATCGCTTCTGTAACTTATTCATTATAAATGAATTACAGCCATAAGCCGGTCGTTACCAATTGGCATGAAGGTTGCTTTTAATCAAGTAAAGATAAAAAGATGGGAATCAGAAAAGGAACATTAATATGAAAAGCAAGGCGATAACAAGAGAGCAGCTTTTGAAACTCGGAGCCTGCCTGAGCTTGATTTTATTACTGGGCGTGGCCGGGCTGGCTCAGAACACAGCCAACCTTCGTATCTCAGTGGAGGTAAAAGAATGGCTGGTGCTTCAAATAGGTGCTCCTGGTTTTAATGATTTGAAGTCTGGTCAGGAACAGGCTGTAGTGATTACGGACGTGATAGCCGGTCAACCGGTAGAAGTTAAAGCTCTTCTGTCTGTGGCCGCCGGGAAAACGGTGCTGCTAAAAGGGACAATTTTTGGCTCAGGTCAGAATTCATCAGGTAATGATATCCTGGCCTGGAGTGGTGAAGGGGAACTGAATGGCCAGGGGTTGGTAAGACTTAACCAGGAATTCACTTTTGCTACCTGGTCAGGACCGGGTTTCAAAGAAGGCCGCTTGGTTTTTAAAAGACCAGAGCCGACCTCTTCAGCTCCTGAAAGGTGGCAGGCCGTGTTTTTGCTGGTTTCACTGTAAAAAAATTTCTGGAGGTGCTTCAGGGAAAGGTAAGAGAGATTAATTAAGGTCGTTTTAAACCCGAAAGGCTACTTCTTTCGCCAGCAAAAAATTTTTTCAGCTCTCTTGACAAGCCCCGCCTCTTTTTTTAAAATTACCCGAAATTTTATGGAGGCGAGGTTTAATGAAAAAACAAAACTTGGCAAAGGTGCTCTTAGGTCTTAGCCTGACCCTGGTTCTTTTTCTGGGCTCAGGTCTGGCGCAACAGTCAACACAGCAGGTAACTTTTCGGGTTAATCTGTTAGAATGGTATGACCTTTCTCTGGACAAGACCACTCTGACTTTTAACGATGTTGCACCCCAGTTTGTGGCTAATCCATCTACAAGGCAGATTCCGGCCGCTGAAGGTGCTTTGCAGGTAACCGTTTTTGCCGTGGTCATTCCTTCTCAGCCAGTTAAACTTACAGTCACGGCCAACGGCGACCTGACCGATGGTTCCAACACCATTTCGGCCAGTGCCCTTTCCTGGACCGCTTCAGGCACTGGTTTTACAACCAGCGGTACTCTGCAGAATGGTACAGCGGTGCAGGCTGGGTCCTGGACAGGTGTTTTCACCTACCAGGTGGGGACGATGAATTTTTCATTCCTCAGAGATTATGTTAATCAGGTGCCCGGCAATTATACCATGACCGCTACTTTTACCCTGTCCAAAGTCTGATAATTGCTCTTACTGGAAAGGACCATAAAGGGGGTGAAGAACAAGCGTTCTTCGCCCCCTTTCTGTTTGACGGCCGGCCTTGATTTCAATAGAATTTATTAAAATGATTTAAAAAGGGCCTGGAAAGCGGGAGACAGAGTTATGACTAGAGCACGAGGGAATTGGTTAATTTTTCTGATTTTTTCCTGCTTTTTGCTGTTCAGTGCTTTACCATTGGCAGTAGAAGCTCAGATCTTCTTTGGTGTTACTCCCATCCGGGTGGAGCAGAAAATCAAGCCAGGCGGGCGGCTAACTGATGTTTTTTACGTGCGTAACAACGCCAACCGGCCGATCAGGCTGAAAGTTTATCCTGAAAACTGGTGGCTGAAAGAAGACGGCACTCCTTCCTTTGTTGGCCAGCAGGCAGTGAGTTTTTCCTGCAAAGATTGGATAAAAGTCAACCCCTTTGACTTCCGGCTTCAACCCGGAGAGATGAAGCAGGTCCGGTATACCATTTCCGTACCCGAGAACGTAGAAGCCGGTGGCTATCATGCCGCGGTTTCTTTTGAAAATGTGCCTGAAACGCCCGAAGGAATGCGGCTGGGGCAGGTAGCTTTTACAGCCAAGATTGCGGCTGCTGTTTATGTGGTCGTTGGCCGGGTAGAACCTCAGGGGACTCTTGAGGAAGTCCTGCTGGAAAAATCAGCCAACAACCAGATTCTGAAAATAAAGGTAGCCAACTCCGGTAAAACTCATTTCCGGCTTAAGGGCGAGGTGGTCATAAAAAATGCTCAGGGTAAAAAGGTAAGCACTCTGGAAGTTCCGGATGAGCCAGTTCTGCCCGGTAGCTGGCGTTATGTATCCATTCCCCTGAAAGAAAACCTTTCTCCCGGCAGTTACCGCCTTGAAGTCAGAATTGACATTGGACGTGAGGAGCTGCTGGGTCTGGATAAAGAGGTTGAAGTTAAGTGAGGCCTTAATCTGATGGCTGGATGGAGAAAAAATATTGGGCGGAAAGGCTTCAAGGTGATGATTAAAACCATGGCCCCGGCGCGGGAAGGAAGGATTAACTGCCTGGGGCTTTTTTTGACCTTCTTTCTTTTTGTTTTTCCTCTGCTGACTTTATTTCCGGCCCAGCTTTTTTCCCAGTCAGATCAGGCTCTCCTTAATCTTTCGGTTACCATACCGGTGCGCTTCAACCTGGAAATAAGCAATTCGCAGGTTTCTTTCACCCGGACTGGCCCGGTTACTCAACCGCAGGCCATTCCAGCCAACGAAGGTGTTTTTAGCCTGACTTTGAAAATAGCCGGAAGTCAGACAGCAAACGTCAACATCTGGCTGGTGGCAAATTCTGACCTCAGGGATGAAAGTACGGGTTATACTATCCCGGTAGAAACTATCAGCTGGAAAGCAGAAGGCCCCGGTTTTTTTGCTGGTCAGCTGAGTAAAGCTTCTCCTGCGCTGGTGGCCAAAATCTCCGGCTCAGGCATTTTTAAGGGCAACCTGTACTTTTCCTTTGCCGATAACCCGCAGCTTTATGCCCCGGGAAATTACCAGACGGTGGTCACCTTGCTGGCCGAGGCTATTTAGGGAAGAAGATGAAAGTAGACAATAAAACCTTTCTCGTTAAATGGTTCCAGGCCGGCTGGCTGGTTCTTTTTCTGCTGTTTCTTTTCCCGGATAGTTCAGAGCTAAAGGCGTCTGGCCAGTGGGTGACGCTGACCATTTCTCCCAGCTCCATAAGTTTTCTGGCCGGGGACCCTGACCTTATGCCCAGAGTAAGTGCCAGCAGCCCGGTACTGGTGACCATCAGGCTGCCTCAGAGCAGAAGCTGGCGTCTTTATATCAGAGCTGAAGGAAACCTGATTGGCGACCAGGGACAGGTCATCTCCATCTCCAACGTTTCCTGGGTGGCCAGTCCTAAGCCACCACTGGTGGACGGAGTACTGTTGGCCGGGCAGAGCCTGGAACTGGGTCAGGGCCAGGGTCGTCTGTTTAACGGCCAATTAGATTTTTATTTTAACAACAGCTGGTTGTACCTGGCTGGCACTTATACTCAAGTGGTTACCTTTACGTTGATGGTAATTTGATTGATTTTTCCGGGCCATGGATAAAAAAGTTAGTAAGGTCAAAAAAACCCAGACAAAGCACCAAGACGGCTGGTCTGTTTCTCTTTGGAGTTTTTATCTTCGGAGAAGAATAAATTTTTATCTTAGCCTTTTTCTTTTTATTGTTTTTGCCTCTCCGCAAATTACAGCCCAGGTTTTTTCTGACCGCCCCGGTTACCTGAACCTTTCTTTCTGGACGCGTAATTTTGTTTACTCCTATGCCAGTCCTTATTATGCCAACGAGTACGAGAACATCATCCATCTGGATTTTTACCAGAACACTTTTAATTATGGTAATTTTGTTGGACTTTTTGACGGGGCTCTGAGCGGCCAGGGGTTTAGAGCTGGGCACTGGTTTCTCGGCTGGCAGAATTTTTCTCTGGGAGCGGGAAAGATAGGCCTGAGATTGGGAGACAGCAGTTTTCAGTTTTCTAACCTTGGTTTTCGCTTTTCTAATTATTTTCCCGCTTACCAATACCTCCGCGGCTTTTCTTTGGACTACAACTGTCCAGAAGGCGGGCTGACTTTTTTTGCTGGTCGGGTGGCCAGGCTGACCGGTCTCTTCGGCAGCCTGTACGACTTAACTCCGCAGACAGCCTGGGGCCTGATGGGTCGGGTTTTTTCCTCCGAAAAATTCTTCATGGGTTTCGGCTTTATGCACAGCGAAAACGAAAGGACCTGGAACGGCCAGCTGATAACACCCGTTAACAATCTCTGGCTTTTGGAACTGGAATATAAAATCAGCCCGGCCCTGAAGATGGTCAGCGAAATACAGCTGAATGCCTCAGCCAATGAAGATGATTCCCTTCGGCTGCCTGGCAGTTCGGTGCGGGTAGGTTCTCTGCTGGAGCGCGGCCGGTTGTTGCTGGAATTAAACTACCGCCGGGTTACAGCCGATTTCCGCAGCCTGAGCAATGAGTTTTTTTTCGGACGGGACCAGGAAGGACTTTATGCTGCCTGGCGTTATCAGAGCAAAAAACATCTTTACCTCTTCGGGGCGGCTGAGTATTTTCACGACAACGTGGAGCGGAGGCCGGAGTTAAACACTACTGACTATTTCCGGCTTAACACCGGTTTCTCTCTCTTTTCTCCAGCCTGGCCTGATTTAACCCTGCGTTTTGACCTATCCGGAGCCAGCTCCCGGACGGAGAATTATCGCCAGCAGATTAGCCCGGGCTTTTATTTACAGCTGGCCAAACGTTTTAGCCGTTTTTATCCCTACCTGAGAATTTATTACCAGAAGTTTGACGACCGTCTTCAGAACCAGAACGATTTTACTTACCCTTCCTTTTACCTGGGCCTGACTTACAATTATAGCCGCGGTTCTTACCTGCTGGCGGAAGTGGAAAACGCCCGTCGTTTTGATTATCTCCAGAACCGCACCCTGACCCAGAATCGGTTTCGCCTGGCCGGCTATTCTCCTTTCCTGTGGTCAACGGATTTTTACGGTGAGCTTGATTATACCAATTACCTGATGGAATATCCTTACTCAAGTGAAAGCAAAAGGGTGGAACTTCTGCTGGGAGTGGGCAAGCAGCTTCCCTGGCAGATGAAAGTCAGGCTTGATTTAAGAGCCAGCTGGCCCATCCAGTCCACGCTGCCGGCCAATTACTGGCTCACCCTGAAAGTGGATAAACGTTTTAACTGGGGACAGGCCCCGGTGTTTCAGGGCCGGGCAGCCGGCTTAGAAATTTCTGGCTCCGGCCGCCTGGAGGGTCTGATTTTTTCTGACCAGAACCTGAATGGCCTTTATGACCCGGGGGAAAAGCCCATGTCTGGAGTGGAAGTGCGACTCGAGGATGGCAGCCTGGCAGTTAGCAATGAACAGGGGAAGTTTACTTTTCCCCGCGTGGTGGAAGGACTGCATACTCTGGAAGTTGACCTCAGGCAGATTCCCGCCGAGTTCTATCTTCTGACGCCGGAAAGACAGACTGTGGTGGTAGCCAAAAGAAGAGTTTATCAGATTAATATGGCTCTGGTTGAGGGGGCAAACGTCGGGGGAACAATTTTCCTGGATGCCAACAAAAACGGAGTTTTTGACCAGGGCGACCAGGTTTTAAAAGATGTCTTGGTTTTTTTAAAACCGGTCTCCACCGAAGTCAGTCAGGTTAGCGTTGACTTAACCGGAAAATGGCAGCCGGAGGAAATCAATACCTATACTGACGAAAAGGGAGAGTTCAGGTTTGAAAACATATTCCCGGGAAAGTATGAACTTTTAGTGGATGAGCAGACCATACCATCCCGGCTGAAATTATTTACCAGCCTGCCCTTAAAGCTGGAAGCTAAGCCCGGACAGGAAATAAAGAACCTGACCGTAATCTGTCACCCCAGACCGGTGATTTATACTGGCGGGGTGCGCTAACCCGCAGTTAAACAAACCATTTGAAGGCGGCGGCTGGTTTTTTCTATAATGCTCGTAGTTTATTTTTCAATTATCTTTTAAAGGATTAAGAAGAAAATGAACAAAGGCAGAAAGTTTTTTGGTTACACCGGACGCTGGGCTTTTGTGGATCTGAACAACCTGACAGTAGAACTGCAAGAAGCTGAGCCTGAAATTTACCGCCTTTATCTGGGCGGCAGGGGAGTTCAAGCTTATCTCATTTATCAGCATCTTAAGAAAAATAGCGGGTTAAAAAACCCTCTCTCACCCTCAAACCGCCTCATCATCGGCCATTCATCCTTGAATGATACGACTATTCCCACGGCTGGCCGGGGTTCGTGTTCTTTTATCAGTCCTTTTACTTATTCCCCGCGAAAACAACCCTGGCTGGGAAACCGACCGCCGGTCTTTGGTTTGCTTACTCACTCGAGCTGTGGAGGCTTGTTCCCGAACATGCTCAAACGGGCTGGGATTGACCAGCTCATCATTGACGGCCGGGCAGAAAAGCCGGTGAGGATTCTGGTAAATGAAGGTAAAGTAGAAATTCTCAAAGCAGAGCCCGAACTTTTTGAAGAGAAAAACGGGAAAAAGGTCCTGCG
>Ga0272448_1000801_pt1 | contig 45261 bp, 43 predicted proteins | sample YNPCB0191_FD_202220 | JGI IMG/M metagenome (GOLD analysis project Ga0272448, IMG submission 202220) | Hot spring sediment microbial communities from Yellowstone National Park, WY, United States - YNP-CB-019-1 | ecosystem: Environmental > Aquatic > Thermal springs > Hot (42-90C) > Sediment... | reverse complement strand
CCAATCATTGGCGCGCTGATCGGCGTTGCGCTGTTTCGTTTCACCTGGCTGAAGGATATCGAAATCGAGGTTGCCAAGCTGTACCACTTTGAGCATGATCGCTATGGCGTGTTCCACGCGCGTGTCAAGTGAATTCGATTGCTGAGGCGAACCTCATTTGCAATCCGCGCCAAATCGAGTAGAATGGCGCCAAACGCGAAGGAGCATCCATGCAGGACACCTCGATAGAATTCAAACATCTCTTTGCCGACTCGCCCCTGCGCCAGCCGCTGTACGCGGTACTGTTTGGCGGGCTGCTCGCTGCCCTGCTTGGCATCGGAATCTACAATTTGCTCTGGCCGCTTTATGGCGGATCGCCCAACATTATTCGGACCTTCTCTGCCGCCGCCGTCATCGCCGTCATCGTTTCCATTCCGGCAGTCCTGTTCGTGTGGTACCTCGACCGCCGCGAGCACGAATCGCCATTGCTGCTCGTCGGCGCGGCGGTGTGGGGCGCAGGCGTCAGCTCGGGATTGTCGTTGCTATTCGGCACGGCGCTGTATGAATACCTGCTGCGCTTTGCCAAACAGTCCGGCGGCACTGTCTTCGGCTTTTCAGCCGAGACCGTTAGCACCGTCGTGGCAACGCCGATCGTCGAAGAACTGGTCAAGGGGCTGGCGATTCTTCTGCTCTTTTGGGTTCTGCGCGCGGATTTCGACGATCTGCGGGATGGACTGTTGTATGGCGCGATGGTCGGCTTGGGATACAACGCCGCGCAGTATGCCATCTTTCTGCTCGAAGGGTACGTCAGCACCGGCACTCCGCCCTATCTTTCTCTCGGCGCGCTGCAATTCGTCTTCCTGGGTGTCAACGGACATTTCATTTACAGCGCACTGTTCGGCGCGGGATTCGGACTCGCGCGGCAGGCGCATGATTCGCGGCTGAGGACGCTGGCGCCGCTCGGCGGCATTGGGCTGGCGATCCTCGCCAACGTGCTCGCGAATTCCGTGGGCACCAAAGTGATCAACGATACGGTGCGCGCGTTCACCGGCGCGCGCTTGCTGCTCGCCAGTACGCCGCCACTCATCGTGTGGGTGGCGACGGCGCTGGGCACGCTCGTGTCCAACTGTTGGGCGTACATTCTGCTGGGCATCGCCATTTACAAAAGCGAACAGTGGGAGGTCGAGACGATTCGCAAGTACCTGTTCGACGAGATCAACGTCTCGGTTACGCCGGACGAATACGCGCTGATCGAACAGGACGCGCCGTTCAAGGGGCGCAACGTGCCGGGCTATCCGCCCAAGATCGCGCGCGCGATTTTCCGCGCGCAGAACGAGCTGGCGTACCGCAAGTGGCACGTGGAGGAGGACGGCGGCAAAGTGGAGGACGACGAACTGGTAAACGCGTGGCGCGCGCACATCGCAACACTGCGCGCGAGCGCGAAGAAATAATATGGGCGGCGCACCTCGGAGGTGCGCCGCACTTGTATTTCAACCACGATCACAAATCGCGCGACGCGAACGCGCGCACACCCAACACCAGCGCGACGATGAGGTACACGCCGGCGTACCAAATCATCATTTCGCTCGGAACGGACACGGTGAGCATCGGTCCGCTGAATGAGACGCCCAACACCTGCGCGATCGGCGGCGTCATTTCGTAGGCGGCGCGCCGCCACAGCGCCTCGCTCGGAATGATCAGACTGGAGACGATGCCGATGTTCACCGCGGCTTGGTTTTGCAACAGCGCGCCGAACTGTTCGACCCAGCCGCCGATGAACGCGATCCCATACAGCCCAAAGATCACGCCGCCAGTCGCGAGGGTGGAAATCATGCTGCTGCAAAGCAGTGTGACCGTCATGATGAGCAGCGTTTCGAGATAGATCAGCGCAATGCCATTCCATACATTCGGCACGACATAGCCATCGAGCGCGTATGCGACCGCCATCACCCCGCCGACCATCAGCCCGAGGTACAACGCGAGCAGTCCCGCGAACCCCAGCCATTTCCCAAGAACGATTTCCGCGCGGCGCAGCGGCTTGGTCACGAGTGCCTGAATCGTCCCCGAACTGATTTCCCCCGCGAGCGTGTCCGCCGAGACGAGCGCCCCCATCGCGATCGCAAGAAAGTTCACCGCGTACAGCCCCGCCAGTGTCAGAAAGTTGTCGAGTCCACTTTTCAATAGCGCACTGCCGACTTCGGAAGTCGCGCCGGGTCTCGATACTTCTTGGCGCATCATATAGAAACCAAAACTGTACAGCAGCAGAAATGCGACACCGAGCAAGAACGCGGCAAGCAAAATGCGGCGGCGCACCGCTTCGAGGAACGTGAGGCGCGCGATGATAAAGGTGGGCATCACAGCCCTCCGTCCGTGCCGACGATCTGAATGAACAAGTCTTCCAGCGAGAGATGCTGCGGCGTCAGCGCGTACACCTCGACGTTCTGCGCGACGAGGTAACGATTGAGTGCCGGCAGCGCGGATTCGTCCGCGACCGTCAGTGTGATCTGGTTGCCGTCCGCGCGCAAGTCCTTTCCCCATTTGCCCAAGCCGGCGAGCACTTGGGGCGTCAGCCCGTGTGCGCGCACCGTCACGCTGGTCGCGCCGTTGACGAGCGTCTTGAGTTCGCTGACGCGGATCACCTCGCCGTGCTTGATGAACGCAACGCGGTCGCACGTGATTTCGACTTCGCTGAGCAGATGCGAGTTCAGAAAGATCGTGGTGCCACGCCGCTTCAAATCGGCGATGATGTCGCGCACCAGACGGCGCCCGACCGGATCGAGTCCCGATGTCGGCTCATCGAGGAAGACGAGCGCGGGATCGTTGAGGAGCGCCTGCGCGAGACCGATGCGCTGCAACATTCCTTTCGAGAACGTCCGCAGTTGTTTGTCGCGGAACGGCGTCAGCCCAACCAGTTCCAGCAGTTCATCGATGCGCTGGCACAAGCGCGCCGCGTTCATTCCGTACAGCCGCCCATGCAATTGAAGAAATTCCTGCGCGCTGAGCCAATCGTGGAAACGGAAATGCTCCGGCAGAAACCCCATCTTGGCGCGCGCGGCGCGGTCGCCCAGCGGCGCGCCGAGCAGCGCCGCGCTGCCGGAGGTCGGCGCGACGAGACCGAGCAGCATTTTGATCGACGTGGTCTTGCCCGCGCCGTTCGGTCCAAGAAATCCGAAAACCTCGCCTTGCTGCACCTGAAGCGTCAGCCCGCGCACGGCGACGTTTTCGTCAAATTCTTTACGCAGATTTTTTGTTTCTATTGCAAGTGTCATAGGAAACAAGGAAGCACGTAGACAAGGAAACAAGTAGACAAGGCACATCACTTGTCTACCTGTTTCCCTGTTAAACCTGTCTACTATTTGAGCGAATTCGCCATCGCCAGCGCGGCGGAGGTATCGCTTCCCAGTCCGCCCACCGCGTAGATGATGCCGTTCTTGACCCAGATGATCACGTACTGCGGCGCGTCGTCGAGCGGGCGCTGGATCAGATAGCCGCTGACGCCGTCCACGTTGACCGGTTTGTACTGTGCGGCATTGCGCGGAATCGGCACGACGAGCGTCGATGTCCAGTCCACCGTTTGCGCGTACGCGTGCGCCTGTTCTTTCGTCATCCCGGTGAACTGCAAACCGAGCTCCGCGAGTTGCTGCACGTCGAGCGTGGGCGGCGCGTCCACGCTCGGGCTGGGGATTTCGGTCACGATGATGCAGTTCATCATCGTGCGACCGGGCGAGCCGTTCAGCGAACTCTCGTCCGTCAATTTGGGGCAGTCGCCGTAGCCAGCCGCGACGCCGATCGGAATGTTCACTTTGATGACCGCGCCGTCAATCGATGCGGGTAGGACGAGATTGCTCGCGCCGGCTTCGTTCAAGAGCGATTGAGCGCGCGCGCGGTTTACCGTCATCTCGAATGCCGCGCCGCCCTGCACAGTCAACTGCGGCGTATCGCTGCGACTCGCGGGCAGACGTACCTGGAATCCCGCGGCTTGGCTGGCTTCCTGCGCGCTCGCCACCGTTCGCGGCGCATCCGGTTTTTTCGTCATCGTGACCGAATCGGAAAGCATTTGGCTGATCTGCTTGGCGAGCGACGACCCAACCCCGAGTTCTTGAAAACGCGTCGGATCGACGCTGACGACTGTAACCTTCGACACACGGAATTGGGCGAGCACACCTTCCGCCCACGCGCGGACGGGCGGGAGCGTCATCGACACGGCGAGCAGCGCGACGAGCGCGAGCGCGACCCATGCCGGGCGATAGCGCGGGCTGAAAATCTTTTTCATCAGAGGAGTCTCCTTTCCTAAACGCCGATTCTTGAATCGGGCAAGCGCGGCTGGGGGAGAGACCGAAATCGTTGGCGATTCGAGGACTGCGAGATGCGCGGCGATGCTTTCGGCGCGCGCGGCGATCTCATCACGCCGGGCGCGGCATTCCGCGCACGCGGCGAGGTGATTCTCGGCGGCGACGCGTTCTGCGCCGGCGATTTCCTGATCGAGATACGCGCGCAGTTGTCCATCATTCAGATGCATCGTTACCTTCCTTCTGCCGATAACGCTTTTCGAACTCGCGCTCGGCGCGGGCGAGGAGCGTGCCGATCGATCCGGGCGCAACGTCCAGCGCGGCAGCGAGATCGGCGTAGGCAAGCCCCGAGTGCCGGAGGATGAGCAATTGCGCTTGCCGCGCATCCATCTGCGCCAGAATCTCGCGGACGCACCGGCGCTCGTCCTCGTCGGCAGCTGCCTGCGCGGGATCGTGCACGGACGTTTCGATTGCCCACTTGCCGGCTTGCATCTCGCGCTGCTGCCGACGTTTGTGCGCACGCAGCGCGTTCAGCCCGAGGTTTGTCGCGACGCGGTACAGCCACCCGCCGAGATTCGCTTCGCGATCGCGTTGTTTCGAGGGCGGGCGCTGGTACAGCCGCCAGAACGTTTCGAGCGCGAGGTCTTCGGCTTCGGCGTGATCGCCGACGAGGCGGAGCAGCGCGCGGTAGACCGGCTGCCAATGCTCCAGAAACGCCGCGTCGAATTGCGCCGTGGCGCTGTCATCCTGCCGCGCGTTCGGCAACGCGCGCGCTTTGTTAGTCGTCACGATACTCGTTTGTCTCTCCCCGAGCGGCGCCTTTGCCGTCTTCTACTTATAAACACCGCCCGGCGCGGAAATGTGACAAGCACACTGTCACCCTGAGCGGAGAAGGGTCGCATTGATCCGGATGAGACATTTGCACTGGCTGTGGTGCCAGTGTTCTTCGCCGCGCTCAGAATGACGCTTAGGGCTTGATCCCGAACGTCGCCAGCGCGATGACGATCAGGGGCGCGATCAAAACCGCCGGCAACAAGTTGGCGATGCGCACCTGTTTGAGATCGAGCAGCAAAAGCGCGATGCCCATGATCAGCACGCCGCCGGTCGCGCTCATCTCGATCACCCACGGCGTGTCGCGCGTGACGGAACCGAGCGCGCCGCCGAGCAGCATCGATGCGACGCTGATCGCGCCCTGATAGGCGAAAACGGTCAGCGCGGCAAACGCGACGCCAACGCCCAGCGTCGACGCGAACGCCAGCCCGGCAAACCCATCCAGCATCGACTTGATCGCCAGCAGATTGAAATCGCCGATCAACCCATCCTGAATCGAACCGAGGATCGCGAGCGGTCCGATGCAAAAAACCAGACTCGCGGTCACAAAGCCGCGCGTGAATTTGCCGGCTTCGCCGCCGCGCGCGAATCGCTGTTCCAGATTTCTGCCGAGCGCATCCAGCCACGCTTGAATTCCGACTGCTTCGCCGATCAATCCACCGACGAGAATACTCGCCATCACGATGAGAATGTTGTGAGACGAGAGCGCCATCTGCAAGCCAATCACCAAGACGAGCAGTCCGAGCCCGTGCATCACGGTCTCGCGCATCTTGTCCGGCAGCCGCGCGCCGAGAAACGTGCCGAGCGTTCCGCCGATGACGACGGTGATGACGTTCAGGATAGTCCCAGTCAATTTGCTCCTCAGGCTTTCTACCCCACAGGCACCAAGTTTTTCTTCGTGCCTTTGAGGTGAGATGTTATTCGCTCTTCAAGATTCCGACTATCGGAAACTTGCGAAACACCAGATCGCTGTGCGGTGCGTCAGGTAATTCGCTCGTCAAGTCTTGCCCGGCGAAATGCAGATTGCGATGCTCGCCCGTGCGCCAGTGTGGACTGGATGTGACGTCGTACACCACGCCGTTGTAGGCGATGTACACCGGGTTCTTGCGCGAGCCGTCGTACTGGCGGAGTTCTTGTTCGGTGAAAACGCGTTGCATGCGAGTTGCAAAGGGCGTGGGGCGAAGGTCAGCCGGCGCGTTTCGCCCCTCGCCTCGCGCCACTCATTACACAATTTCTCTGGCGCGGTCCAACGCGCGTGTGATTTCTCCCGCCGCGTCCGGATTGAGTTCCGCGTACGCGCGCACCAAACCGTAGCAGCCTGCCAGCATCATATCGCCGTACGGCGTTGCAAAGTACGGACGATAGCGCGAATGCAGCAGTACCCCACGCCGCGGACCGACGATCGCGAGAAAGTCGAGCGGCTGCGCGCGGTGATCGAACAGCAGCGCGCCGTGTCCCTTCGAATCGAACACCGCCGCGTGTGTCAACGTGCCGTCCGCGAGGCGCGCGAGGAATTCTTCCAACTGCTCTGGCTGGAGCTCACCGGTGTGATGCTCAAAAACGCCGGTAAGCGCGCCGTCGCTGAAGCGAAACGCGAGCGTGTGAAAGTTGCCGATGTTCGCGATGAGCGCGTCGCGATGCACGCGCACGCGGTCGTCCTCCAGCGCGCCAAGCACCGCCGCAGGCGCGGTGTCCATCACGAGCAGAGGCACGTCGATATGCGCATCAAGCGAATCCGCGACCGCCTGCATCCGCGTCAGGCGCGGCGGGATCTGCTCGCGCATGAACGCGAACGCGGCGAGGCGGTTGAACTGCTGGAGCCGCTCGGCGAGGAACTCAAAGCGAAACAAGCGATCGCTGTAGCCGGGCGGCGCGTTACCGTGATCGAACACCGCGACGGCGAGCGCGTCGAACTGCAAATCGATTCCAAACGCGGTGAACGCGCGGCGCAGCGCGTCGAGATCAACATCGCGCATTTCAATGCGGCGCACATCGCGCAGGTGCGCGGCTTCGTCTTCGCCTACAACTTTGACGCCGGATTTTTCAACTTCGGCGAGATCATCGTTAAAACTTTTCGCCGCGCTCGGTGTCGCAAAGACGCGGCGACCGGCGCGCCGGTGATCGTCGGCGGCCCAACTCGACGGACCGCCCCCCATGATCGTGCCGGTGAGCAGCACATCTTCCCCGCGCGCGGTCGCGTCGCGAATCTGCCGCGCGACCAGGACGGTTGGCGATGGCATGATGAGTTGCAGACAGTTTTCAACTTCGGTTTCGGTATCGAACAGCAGGATATCCTGAGTGCCGGTGCCGATGTCGATCGCAAGGATTCGCATATACTATCCCGTGAGCAAAAGGTAAAACGCAGGGCGTAATTTAGATTTCACGCTCGACCTTTTAGAAGGAATTCATTCGCCGCGCGCAACGTGTCGCGCAAACCGTCGAACTGCAAATGCGCCAATGCTTCGTCGAACGGCAACCATACCAGATCGCTGTGTTCCCAGGATAGGCGCGCTGCGCGGCTTGGCGCCTCGGCGATGAAATAGACCGCCTGCTTGTGGTTCAGTTGCCCTTTCCGTTGGTACGTGTACTTTTCCACGTAACGGAAACCATCGAGCAGCGCGACCTCTAGTCCCGCTTCCTCGCGAATCTCGCGCAGCGCGGCGGCGCGTTCGTCTTCCCCCCGTTCGACATGCCCCTTCGGAAAACCCCAAAAGGTCGAAAAAAGAAGCAAGTACTCGATCTGCTCGCCGCGGTGAAATACTACCGCACCCGCGGATGTTTCAATCGCCATGGCGTTTATCCTCCGATCACCTTGAGCTGTGCAAAGTCGCGCAAAAACGGTTCACTGCGATTGGCTACCGCGTCGGCGACGCGCTGCCGCCCCGGTTCCGTCATCGGCACCGGCAAATGCGCCGGGTCGAAGAACCGGGCTTCGGAAATTTCTCTGCCGTCAACGCGCAGCTCGCCGCCGACAACGCGGCACAGGAACTGGAAACCCACCGAGTTTCGATCCGCGACATGATACACGCCGATCAACCGCACGACCTCGACTTCCAATCCGACCTCTTCTTTCACTTCGCGGACGACCGCCGCCCACGGCGCTTCGTTCTCTTCGACGATGCCGCCGGGCCACGCCCACTTGCTGCCTTGATACGTTTGATGCACGAGGAGCACGCGCCCCGCGTCATCAAAAATTGTCGCTAACGCTCCAACGTCTTTCATTCTATCTCCAAAAGTTTTGAAATGAACTCGATCGCGCGCCCGGTGCGTACGCCGTACCACGCGACGAGCGTTCCGTCGATCAGATGAAACCGCGCGTCGTGCAGGGCTGGGACAGTGCGTAACTCCGCCGCGTCGCGTTCCGTGAAGTGATAGGGTTCGTCGGGCAAAAGAATCACGTTGGGTCGTCGCGCGCCAATTTCCTCCAGCGATATGCGGGGATAGCGTGTGTCGCGCCCATGCACCGCGCGCGCCGGGGCGCGTCCCAGGTCCGCCGCGAGCGGAAACAATCGTTCCCGGTCGCGGAAGATATTTGCGCCGCCGCACGTTTCGATCAGATCGCCGATGTACGTGTCGCCGTTCGCGGTCATCCACGGATCACGCCAGACCGCGACGAACACGCGCGGTCGCCGCGCGGGCTGCGGCGCGCTGGCGCGCGCGCGTTCGATCGGCGCAATGAGCGCGTCCGCGTTCGGCGCGCCGACCAAAGCCGCGAGCGCGCGCAGTTCGTCGATCGCGGCGCGGACGGTACGCGCAAATGTGACGAAGACCGGTACGCCCCGCGCTTGCAGCGCCTCGACATCGGCTTGGCGATTCTCTTCGCTGTTCGCGATCACCAGGTCGGGCGCGAGCGAAAGGATTTGCTCGACGCGTGGGTTCTTCGTTCCGCCAATCTTGACTTTGGCGGCCACTTGGTCCGCCGGATGGATGCAGTAATCCGTCACGGCGACCACGCGGTCGCCCGCGCCAAATGCACAGAGCGCCTCCGTCCAGCTCGGCACGAGCGAGACGATGCGCTGCGGCGCGCGCGCCGCTTCGAACGCCTGTCCGCGTGCGTCTTGAATCGACATCGCAACGATTATACCCAAAAGGATTTCCGCGCACAAACGGCGGGTGGATTGACAAACCGCGCCGCCCGGCGTACAATATCGGTGAATGAATATTCATTCAGAATAAGAGTCTGAAACTATGCCCCGCATCAACTCCCGCGCCCGCCGCGCGCTGACCGAGCAGCGCAAAGCGCAAATTCTCTCCGCCGCCGCGAAAGTGTTTGCCGCGAAGGGATACGATCGCGCGACGATTGCCGACATCGCGCGTGAGGCGGGAATCGCGGAAGGATCGATCTACAATTATTTCAAAAACAAGCAGGACCTCCTCGTCAGTCTGCCGCGCCAACTGATCGAGCCGACGATCGAAGCCACCCGTGCGCGCGTATCGATGACCTCTTTTGCAGAGTCGTCCCCACCAGAGGAAATTCTCAGAGGCATCGCGCAGAATCTTATTTCCATCATCCAAAAGAACGCGCACGTCATTCGCGCGCTAGTCTCGGCGTTGCCGAACGTGAAGCAGCCGCTGCGGGAAAAGTACTTGCAACAGGTGATCCTATATGCGACCGGTCTGCTGAAAGACTATTTTCAACAGCAGATCAAGCAAGGAGTCTTTCGCCAGGGACTAACCCCAGAGATTCTGTCTCTCTCGTTCGTTGGCTTGTTCTTTCCGTTTGTCATGTTTCGCGAGGTCCTGCAGGTCGAGATTGAAACGGACTTGGATTATGAGCAATTGATTGACGCGGTCATCCCGCTTTTCCTAAAGGGCGTGTTGGCCGAACCAGGCGAAAGGAAGCGAAAGTGAACTCACGGCTGCTCTCGATCATCCGCAAGGAGTTCATCCACATCCTGCGCGACCCACGCACGCTCGCGATCATGTTCGTCATCCCCATCATCCAACTCGTCTTGCTCGGCTATGCCGCGACGACGGACATTCGCCGGCTGAACACCGCCGTCCTCGACGGCGACCGCACCATGCAAAGCCGGCAACTGATCGAAGCGTACCGCGCGTCGGACTATTTCGCGATCCGGAATTACGTGCAGAGCGAAGACGACCTCGCGCAATTGCTTGACAACGGTCAAGTGCGCGCCGGTATCATCATCCCGGCAGGGTACGCCGACCATCTCGCCCGCGGCGAAACGGCGCAGGTCGCGTTCCTCATCGACGGTTCCGATCCATCGGTGGCGACGACCGCGTTCGCGGCGTCGCAATCCGTCGGGCAGGCGTTCGGGATTCAGATTTTGCAGCGGCGTCTCGGCGTCGATGTGACGCAATTGGGCACGGTCGATATTCGTCCGCGCGTGTGGTACAATCCAGAGTTGCGCTCGTCGAACTATATGGTTCCCGCCGTGATGGGAATGATTCTGCAATTCCTGACGCAGCTTTTCACCGCGCTCGCCATCGTGCGCGAACGCGAGCAAGGCACGATCGAGCAGCTGGTCGTCACGCCGATCAAGTCGTGGGAACTGGTCGTCGGCAAGGTTGTGCCGTACATCGGCATCGCGTTTTTCGATCTGCTCGAAGTCCTCTTCATCGGCGTCCTGCTGTTCGACGTGCCGATTCGCGGCAGCATTCTGTTGTTGCTCGCGCTGTCGTTGCTGTTCTTGCTGACGACGCTGGGCACCGGCTTGTTCATCTCCAGTCTCGCGCACACGCAACAAGAAGCGATGTTTCTTTCTTTTCTGACGATGCTGCCCGGCATCTTCCTCGCCGGCTTTTTCTTCCCGCTCGAAGCGATGCCGGGAGTGTTGCAGGCGCTGAGTTACCTCGTGCCGCTGCGTTACATGCTCATCATCATGCGCAGCATCATCTTGAAAGGCGTCGGTCTGCCGGCGTTCACCGAGCCGGTCATCGCGCTCGCGATTCTCGGTCCGCTGATCTTTCTCGCCGCGTCGATGCGGTTTCGGAAGAGTTTGGAATAGACAAAGGACCAAGGACGAAAGACAACCAATTCCTTGCGCCCTGGTCTTCCGTCTTTCGTCGGTGAACCATGATCTCAATTGACCACCTGACCAAACAATTCGATACCACCGTCGCCGTCAAGAATCTTTCGCTCGACATCCAGCCCGGCGAAGTGTTTGGTTTGATTGGACCCGACGGCGCGGGCAAGACCACGACGCTGCGCGTGATCTCGACCGCGATGAATCCAACGACCGGTCGCGTCAGCGTGAGCGGTATCGACACGGGGCGCGATCCCGAAGCGGTCAAGCAGATCATCGGCTATATGCCGCAGCGCTTTGCGCTCTATCCCGATCTCACCGTGATCGAGAATCTGAATTTCTTCGCCGATGTCTTTGGCTCGCCGCGCGCACAGCGCGCCGAGTTGACCGAGCGATTGCTGAGGTTCGCGCACCTCACCGAATTCCAAGCGCGTCTCGCGCGCAATTTGTCTGGCGGGATGCAAAAGAAACTCGCGCTCGCGGCGACGCTGATGCACCGCCCGCGCGTGCTCTTGCTCGACGAGCCGACGACCGGCGTCGATCCGGTGAGCCGCCGCGAGTTCTGGGACTTGCTCACCGAAATACACCTCGAAGGCGTGACCATCGTCATCACCACGCCGTACCTCGACGAAGCGGAGCGCTGCACGCGCGTGGGCTTGATGTACCGCGGCGAACTGATCGCGTGCGACACGCCGGGCAAGTTGCGCGCGGAGATTGGCGCAGTTGTGCTGGAAGCGCAATCCGCGCAGGCGCTTGCCGCGCGCCGCGCGATGGAGGCAAGCGAAGGCGTGCTCACGGTCTCGACGCACGGCGATCTGCTGCGACTACTCGTCGACCGCGCGGAACGTCAAGCAGCGCTGGAAGCCGCGTGGCGCGCTGCGGGAATCGACGTGCAAAATGTGCGCGTGGTCAAGCCGCGGCTTGAGGACGCGTTCGTACTCTTATTGACGGACGACGGGAGACGGAGGACGGAGAAAGAAAATTCCGTCATCGGTCGTCCGTCTTCCGTCGAGAAATAAGCGATGGACTCGAACCCGATTTCGCTCTTCACTGAAAATCTCACCAAACACTTTGACCACTTTACCGCAGTGGACAATGTGTCGTTGGCTGTTCATCGCGGCGAGATCTACGGTTTGCTCGGTCCGAACGGCGCGGGCAAGACGACGACAATCCGGATGCTACTTGGCTTGCTCAGTCCAACTTCGGGCAGGGGCGCGGTGCTCGGTTTCGATATTGTCAAAGAAGCGGAAGAAATTCGCAAGCGCGTGGGATATGTTTCGCAAAAATTTTCGCTCTATTCCGATCTCACCGTCGCCGAGAATTTCAACTTTTACGGTGGGGTCTACGGGATCACGCGGCAGACCCTGGCTCTGCGCCGCGCCGAGATCCTGCGGCTCGTGGGCTTGGATGGGCAGGACGACACGCGCGTAGCGAATCTCGCCGGCGGCTCGCGGCAGCGGCTCGCGCTCGCGTGCGCGCTCTCGCATCAACCCGAATTTCTCTTTCTCGATGAACCCACCGCCGGCGTCGATCCGCTCTCGCGCCGCGCGCTGTGGGATTTGATCTACGATCTCGCCGCGCGCGGCACGAGCATTCTCGTCACGACGCATTACATGGACGAGGCGGAGAACTGTCATCGGCTGGCGTTCATCTATCAGGGACGTCTCGTCGCCGAAGGTACGCCGCACGAAATGAAAGAGCAGGCGATGGCTGCCCAAGTCGTGGAGATCGATTGCGATAACGTCGACGCTGCGCTCGCCGCGCTACGCGCGGCGAGTCAAGACGCCCCGCCAGGGCATCTCTTCGACGAGGTTGCGCTCTACGGCTCGCTCATTCACGCCATTGGCGCGCACGCGGCGGAGCACATTCCGCGCGCGCGCGAAATCCTCGAAGCGAAAGGTGTGTCCGTTTCAAGCGCCGAACCGATTGTGCCTTCGCTCGAAGATGTCTTTATCGCGCGTCTGCGCAGTATCGATTCAACTAACCACTAACAACGAGCCACTCTCGAGGTGCAGCATGGAACACCGCAAACGGATTATTCCCATCAGCGTTCTGATCGTGTTGGGACTGGTCGGCTATTATGCGTACACCCATTACTTTTCCGCCGGCGCCGAAAGCAACATCGTTTCCGGCTTCATCGAAGGGGAAGAGCTTTCGATTGCCCCCGAAGTAGGTGGGCGCATCGCCGCGATCACGGTGGACGAAGGGGACCGCGTGACGGCGGGACAGGAACTCGTGCGACTCGACCGCGCGGCACTGGATGCGCAAATCGCGCAGGCGCAAGCCGCCGTCGACACCGCGCGGGCACAGCTGGCACAACTCAAGAATCAGCCGCGCGCATCCGATGTGGCGGCGGCGCGCGCCGCGCTGACTGCCGCGCAGCAGAACTACGACCAGGTGCGCGCAGGTCCAACGATCGACCAGCTCGCGCAGCTGAAAGCACAGGTCGATAACGCCCAAGCCGCGGTCGAGCAGGCGCAAGCCGCGTACGATCGCATCGGCGGAAGCAGCAATCCGTTCATCGCGATGACGCCGCAAGCGCTCGCCCTGCAACAGGCGACGAACGCGTACCGCGCCGCGCGCGCGGCGTTCGATGATGCGCGCACGCATCCGACGGCGGCGGAACTCGCCGCGGCGCAAGCCCAGGTCGAGCAGGCGCAAGCCGCGCTCGACCGGCTGACGCCCACTGCCGACGCAATCGCGGTCGCCGAAGCCGCGGTCAAGCAAGCCGAAGCCGCGTTGGATGTGCTCCACGTTCAAGCCACCAAGATGGTGTTGACCAGCCCGGTGAGCGGAATCGTCACCCGGCGTGCCGCACATGTTGGCGAAATCGCCGCGCCGAACGCGACCGTGCTGAGCGTGGCAAATCTCGCTACGGTCAAACTCACCATCTACGTACCTGAGACGCAAATCGGGCAAATCAAGATGGGCGATACATTCCCGGTCAGCGTGGATTCCTTTCCGAACAAGACGTTTGCGGGCAAGGTCGTTTTCATCAACTCGCAAGCCGAGTTCACGCCGCGCAACGTGCAGACGAAATCCGAGCGCGTCAACACGGTGTTCGGCGTCAAACTGCAAATTGCAAATCCGGATTTCGAATTAAAGCCGGGAATGCCGGCAGACGCGGCGCTGCGCTAAGGCAGCAACTTGAGGTTGCACGCTTGGCGCCGCCCTACGCTGAGATGCGGGCAAATGGGGGTTGGAATCTTGGTCGCACCCCGCGAACGGCGCGGGGGAGGTGCCATGTTGATGCACTACTGGTCGGCGAATAGGAGCCATTTGCGTACGTTCACATCGAACGAGATCGCACCGGGCGCGAAAGAAAATTTCGCGCGCGGCGCTGGCTGGCGCTATGGATTGATCCTCGGCGTGTCGTTTGTCCTTGCGGGCTGGGGCTGGGACGCGTGGCAGCTGGCGAGCGCGTCGGCGGAATTGCCGTGGGTCAAACTGCTGATCGCCGGCGTTACCCTCATTCCGCTTGCCATCGCCGCGGGCTGGTTCGCGGGGCGCGTTTATCCGTCGTTCGTGATCGGGCTGTTCGCTTGGATCGGCAGCGGCGCGGTGGGCGGATTCATCGCCGGTCATCTTCCGTTCGAGGTAATGGGCACGTTCGCCGGCATATTCGACCCGGCGGTTCGCGGCGTGAACATTTTCCCATTCACAGCGGAGGGACAATTCCTGACCGGCGCGGCTATGTTGATCGGGGTGCTCGCCGCGTTTCCCATCATGCTGCTGCAAGCGCTGTCCACCGATTGGGCGTGGGATCGCTCGACCGCCGACAATCGATTGACGCGCGGCGCGTGGGCGATGCTGTTCATCGCGCTGCCGCTGGGTCTCGGCTTGGGCGCGCTCGACAACGCCGCGACGAACTCACTCAGCGCGCCGCTGTGGCTGACGAATCAGGTGATCCAGGTCGCGTTGACAACGCCGCCGAACCTCGACACAAGCAAAATGCCAACCGACGAAATGCTGGTTTACATCGCGGGCTTGCCATGGCGCGACAAAATCACACGCCGATTTGCAGAACACCTCGCGGATTACGATCCGAGCACGTTTCAGCAATCAGCCATCGATGTGGTCTTCGATGATGGAACGCTGCTGCGGTGCACGGTGGTTCAGTACGCGCGCTATGTCGCCGGATGCTACGACCTTGCCGCGGCTTACCGCGCGGCGCTTCCAGCATTCATCCGATCCGGCACAGCCGAGTGCAGCGATTGTACGATAGAGATTCAACCGCCAGCCGCCGTGTGGCAGGCGCGGAATGGACGCGAGTTCGGCGAGACGGTTCGCGTCACCGTCGCGCACCATTCCGACGGCGTGGTGATCGCGCGCGCGGAGAATGCCGCCGGCAAATCGGTGGAATGCCGATTCGTCGGCGCGAGTCCGGTACGGCTTGACGAGTGCCAGTAAAAAGTGCGACGCACCGATGGGGTGCGTCGCACATCTTTACCCGACCAGCAGTCCGCCCTCTGCCAGCGCGTTCACGTCCGCGCGCGTCACGCGCTCGCCGGCGAGGAGGCGCGGCAAGATCAGATCGACCACATTCGTCTCGCGCGATTTGACGCATCCCGGTGCGCCGATAATGGGCACGTCGCCGCGATACGCCAGCAGCAGCAGATTTCCCGGCTCGACTGGCGCGCCGTACAGTTCGATGGCACCGCCCGCTTGCTGGATGCCGCGCGGCACAATGTCATCCGCATCCATCACTGAAGTTTCGCCCGCCAGAACAATGACCTGCGCGCCTGCGCGCGTCACCTGATCAATCGCGCCCGCAATCGCGTCTTCGTCCTCCGCGACGTAATGCTCCGCGACGACTTGTGCGCCCAGCTCTTCGATGCGCGCGCGAATCGGCGGCGCGAACGTGGCTTGCACTTTGGTTTTCCCGTTCTCACTCCCCGTCAAAACGATTGCCACTTTTTGATTCTGCACCGGCGCAATGCTCAAGACCACGCCGCGCGCGCGAACAATGTCCTCCGCCGCGCGCAGCGTCGCTTCCGGCAGCGCCAGCCCGATCGTCTTGAGGGTGGCGATCATTTTCTTGGGGGCGACGGCGGTATAGCGCGGGATCGTCGCGAGCGTAATGCCGTTCAATTCGTTCAAACGTTGCAGTGCTCCAACGTTCAAACGCAGGGCGCCGCGCTGCGCCGCATAGAAATTCACGCGCCCGCCGCTCGGCTGGCTCGACGCGACGCCGTCTCCCGCGACCGCGCGCGCGAGGCGCGCCACCGCCTCGTCCTCGGGCACATCGTCGCGGTCGAGCACTGCCGCGTACACCGTCGTCTTGCCCAGCGCGCGGAGTCTGTCGATGTCGTCCGCGCGAACAGCGTGACCTTTGGCAAACGCTTTGCTCCCATCCGCGCCCATGATGTTGTGGACCAGCATCGCGCCGACGGATTGGTCAATCGGTACATTTTTGAGTTGCACGTGACAAACTCCCAAACATGCCAAAATGCCAAACCTGCCAAATCCTTCGTCTTCGTTCAGGACTCGGCACATTTGGCATCTGGGGCTCTTTGGCTGATTTATCCTTTGATGACTGCAATCGGTTCGAGCCGCGCGACTTGTCTGCCGATCCCGGCGCGGTGCACCACCTCGACGACGCGCGAGACGTCTTTGTACGCCTGGGGCGCTTCTTCTGCGAGCCCCGGCATCGATCCGGCGCGGACGACGATGCCGCGTGCCGCGAGTTCGTCGCGCAGTGTCTCGCCGCGCACCTCGCGTTTGGCTTTGGCGCGGCTCATCACGCGCCCCGCGCCGTGGCAGGTCGATCCGAACGTTTGCGCCATCGAGCCCGCCGTACCGATGAGCACGTACGACGCGGTGCCCATCGAGCCGGGAATCAGCACCGGCTGACCGATGTCGCGCAGGTCGTCGGGCAACACAGCCGCGCCCGGACCGAACGCGCGCGTCGCGCCTTTGCGGTGAACGCATACCTTGACCGGCTGGCCGTCGATTTCGTGCTGTTCCACTTTTGCCATATTGTGCGCGATATCGTAAATCTGGATGAGATCGCAATCGCGGACGTGACCGGCGAGTGCCTGTTCAAACGAGCGGCGGATGTGATGCGCGAGGATTTGTCGATTGGCGAAGGCGTAATTCGCCGCCGCGCTCATCGCGCGAAAATAGGCCTGTCCTTCCGGCGAGTTGAGCGGCGCGCAGACCAGTTCGCGGTCCGGCAAATCGATGTCGTACTCGCGCACCGCGCGCTGGAAATCGTTCACGTAATCGGTGCAGACCTGATGCCCCAAGCCGCGCGAACCGCAGTGAATCTGCACGACGACCTGCTCGAGAAATATGCCAAGGCGCTCGGCGATGTTCGCGTCGAACACCTCCGCGACGCGATCAACCTCGATGAAATGGTTCCCCGCACCGAGCGTGCCGAGTTGATCCTTACCGCGCTCTTTGGCGCGCTTGGACACCACCGCGGCGTCCGCGCCGCCGAGTCTGCCAAACTCTTCAGTGCGATCCAAATCCTCGCGGCGCGCGTAGCCATGCTTGAGCGTCCACTCCGAACCGCGCTCCAGAACATCGTCCAGCTGTTTCGCGTTCAGTGGGACGCTGCCTTCCGAGCCGACGCCGCTCGGGCAGTTTTCGTAGAGCGCGGTCGCGAGGTCTTTGAGACGCGGCGCGATTTCATCGACGCGAACGCGCGACGCGAGCAGACGCACGCCGCAATTGATATCGTACCCGACTCCTCCCGGCGAAATCACACCATCCGGCAATTTCGTCGCGACGACGCCGCCGATGGGAAAGCCGTACCCCTGATGAATGTCCGGCATCGCGATGGCGTACTTGACGATACCGGGCAGCGTCGCGGTGTTGACGAGCTGCTTGACCGATTCGTCTTGCAGCGCGTCCTCCAAAAGGTCTTCGCTGGCGTAGAGCCGTGCCGGCACACGCATGTCGCCGCGAAACGACGGTGGCACCTGCCACACGTACTCATCGATGCGTTCAAAGTTGAGCTTGGTAATCATCGTGCGCCTCTCACGAAAGCAGAAGGATGAAGGATGAATTCTCCGGTTACGCAAGTTCTGCCTTCATCCCTCCCCGTTTGCCTTTCCCTACACATCCACCACCACTACCGCTTTCCAACCACCTAAAGTCGGTTCGATCTTCAAATTGTGATACGTGACGGCTTTGATCAGCTTGTCGAGTTGGCGGTACGGCGTCCCGAAAACCTGCGCGCGCAGCGCGGTTGGCGATAGTTCGTCGATTTGAGTACGCGGATAGATTTCGTGATGCGATTCCTGCAAGTACAGCAACTCGCTCAGCCAATTGACCAGGAGCGATTCGTAATCGATTCCACTGGCTTCCACGCGGCGCGTGGCTTCCTTGGCGCCGTCGCCGACGCATTTCAACCCGCCTTGCAGCGCAAACAACGCGAACGCGGCATTCTCGAACAACTCGGCGAGGTCTTTGCCGAACGCGCGGAAGGACCAATCCGCGGTGTGCGGAATCTCTTCAAAGCGTTTCATAAAACAAGCACCGCGAATATTATAGGGCAATTCGCGGTGTTCGTCTAGCAAGCGAGGACTCGAAGGATTTTTTAAAACCCTCCGGGTCTGATGGTCGCCAGGACTTGGCGCGTCTCCGCCACATCGCGCTTCATCTGTGCGATCAGCGCGTCGACGCTCTCGAACTTGCGTTCCTCGCGCAATCGCTTGATGAACTGCACCTCGATCATTTGATCGTACAGGTCGGCGTCGAAATCGAGCACGTACACTTCGACGAGGCGATGCCCTGAATCAAAGGTGGGACGGATGCCGATGTTCGCCGCGCCGCCGTACCACGCGTCGCCAATCTTGACGCGCACCGCGTAGATGCCATCCGCCGGTATGAGACGGCGCTCGGCGATCGCGAGGTTCGCGGTCGGAAAGCCAAGCGACCTACCGCGCTGGTCACCTTTCACCACGCGTCCGCGCACCGACGGATAGCGCCCGAGAAAGCGCGCGGCAGAGTCCAGGTCTCCCGCCGCGATCATCTCCCGGATGCGCGAACTCGACATGATCTGCCCGTTGAAGGCTTGCGGTTCGACAACGGTTACCGTGAAACCTTTTTCCCTGCCCAGGGCGCTCAGAAAATCGACATTGCCTTCGCGTTTGTAGCCGAGCGCGAAATCCGCGCCGCAGAAGATTTCTTTCATCTTCAGATGATCGAGCAGAATCTGAACGAAATCGCGCGCGCGGATCTGCGACGTTTCGAGACTGAACGGAAAGACGACGGCGTAATCGAGTCCGAGCGGCGCGAGCAGATCGAGCCGCTCTTCGATGGTGCTGAGATATTGCAGCGGCGAGTGCGGGCGCAGGACGATTTTGGGGTGCGGATGCAACGTCACCAGCGCGCTCGCCGCGCCCAGCTCTTTCGCGCGCGCGATAACGCGTCCGATCAAATATTGGTGTCCGCGGTGAATTCCGTCGAAGGAGCCAATGGTCAGAACCGTGGGGCGAGCCAAGTGCACCGCGAGGGGGTCGCGAACGATTTCCATCGATTCAGCTCACAAACACTTTCTTGGGCTTCCACTCGTCCGGCGCACTGCCACGTTCGAGCAACGCGATCAGTGCGCCATCGGCGGCATACGCGCGCAAGAGCGACGAAGAATACGCGCGCGCGCAGATGAGCGGGTTGCCTTGCCGGATGCGTTGCGCGGTTGCCGGGTCGAGCACAATCGCCTCGAACTGCAACAGCGCCTCGTCGATCGGCATCAAGAATTGTTCCGCGTAACCGTCCGCCAAGGCGTCGCGCACTTCGTCCAGGGCGTGCGCTTCGTCCAGCGTGAAGGGTCCACTGGCGATGCGTGTGAGCGCGGCGAGATGCGCGCCGCAGCCGAGTTGCTCGCCCAGGTCGTGCGCGAGCGAGCGAATGTACGTGCCTTTGCTGCAGTGCACTTCGAATTCCACGTCGGGCAGCGCAACCTGAACCCGGTCGATCGAGAAAATCTCGATCGCGCGCGGCGCGGTTTCGATGGGGTTACCTTGCCGCGCGAGCTTGTACAGCGGCACGCCCGCGCGCTTGATCGCCGAGTACGCCGGCGGCAGTTGCGACCGTTTGCCGATAAAACCGCGCAGCGCGGCGTCGATCTGTTCGCGCGCCACACTTATCGCGCGTTCCGCGACGACCGCGCCGGTCGCGTCGTACGTATCGGTTTCGATGCCGAGGCGAACGCGCGCGCGGTACTTTTTATCGTGATCGCTGAGGTACTCGACGACGCGCGTGGCTTGACCGAGGCAGACGAGCAGCACGCCGGTCGCCATCGGATCGAGGGTGCCGGCGTGCCCAACGCGTTTCCGGCGCGAAAATTTTCGCACCACGCTGACGACATCGTGCGAGGTCATGCCGGCGGGCTTGTTGACGTTGAGAATGCCGTCCATCCCACGCGGTTTCGATTCGCCTTGAGTTGGAATTTGTATCTTGAGCGGGCAGTTATTCACCGCGCCGCAGGTTGAACAAGACATATCCAATGAGCCAATTCGCCAACCCTGGCACTTGCGTTCCCGCCGGGACAGGTGTGAGCCAATGAGCCAACCGCAAATTCCTTTGACTCACTGACTCACTGGCGAATTGGCTAGTTGCCTTTTGATTTCCGCTAGCACGCGTTCGCGCGCCTTGTCCAGCGGACCGTCGATCAGCGCGCCCGCGGCTTGCTTGTGTCCGCCGCCGCCCAGCCGCGCCGCGATGCCAGAGACATCATACCCGACGCGCGAACGAAAGCCAACATCGATCTTGCCGTTGTCTTTTTCGGTGAACACGACTGCGATCTTTGCCGCGTCCACGCTCAGCAGCTGATTGATGATTCCGCTCGTCCCATTGCCATTCACGCCCAGCTCGCGCATGAGCTCGAGCGGAATCTCTGCCCACAGAATCACGCCGTCGAGTTTCGCTTCGCTAAAGACACGACCGCGCAGGCGCAAGCTGGGCATCGGGACTTGATTGAAGGAACGCTCGACAATGTCCGGGATCGACGCGCCGGCTTCCATGAGCGCGGTCGCCGTCCGCAGCGTGTCGACTGTGGTGTTCGCGGTGCGGAATCCCAGGGTATCCGTGACGATGCCGGTGAGCAAGCACTGCGCGATCGCCGGATCAAGCGGGATGTTCAGCGCGCGGACAAATCGATAAATAATTTCCGCGGTCGCTGCGGCGCGCGTGTCGATAAAGTTGATCGGCGCAAAATGCTCGTTCGTGATGTGATGATCGATGGCGAGCACCGGGCGTCCGTTGAAGAGTCCGGGATCGTATGCCGGACCGAATCGATCCGCGGCGCTGCCGTCCACGAACACCAGGAACTCCTCGTCGGTGGGCACCTTGGGGGAAAGCTCGGTGAAGCCTGGCAGGAACGCAAAGGCGTTGGGCACGTGATCGTTGCACGTGACGGTCACGGTCTTGCCGATCTGGCGCAGCGCCCAGGTCAAGCCCAGCGCCGAGCCGAGGCAATCGCCATCGGGCATGATGTGCGCGGCGACGAAGATTTTGTTGTAGCGTTTGAAAAGTTCGACGGCGTTGCCGAATGAATCCAGATGGTCCATAGCACCTTATACCGACGAAAGGCAAAGACCGGAAGACGAAGGCATTCTGCATTCGTCTTCCTTCGTCTTTCGTCATTTTCTCTTCCGCGTGTTCTTCCGCCGGTCGCGCTCGGTCGCGCGTTCTTCCGCCTCAACCTGTTCGAGTACCTGCAAAAAGTGCTCGCCTTTTTCGATGGCATAGTCCAGTTGAAAGCGCAATTCGGGCGCAAAACGCAGATCGAGACTTTCGGCGAGGCGCCGGCGAAAATAGCCGGCGGCGCGCGCCAGCGCGTCCATCATCTCGCGCGTCGCGGCGGTGTCGCTGCGCGGCGCGACAAAAATCTTGGCGATGCGCAGATCGCCACTGACCTGGACGCGCGTCACGTTCAAGTTTTCCAGGCGCGGGTCGCTGACCTCGCGGGCGAACATCACGCTGACCTCTTGATGAATTTGCTCGCTCACGCGTTCCGGGCGATGCGAAGTCATCTCAACTCACTTTGACTTTCTGGTAGAACTCGAGCTGATCGCCCGCCTGGAAATCGTTGAACTTGTCCAGCGCGAGCCCGCACTCGTACCCTTCGGCGACTTCTTTCACGTCGTCGGTAAAGCGCTTGAGCGATGCAATCGGCCCTTTGAAGATTGCGGTGCCGCCGCGCAGCACGTGAGCAGTCGAGTTGCGCACGATCTTGCCGTGCGTGACACGCAAGCCGGCGACCGCGGTCTTTTTGACGTGGAACACCTGCAGAACCTGGGCGCGTCCCACGAGCACGTCCTTAAAGACCGGCTCCAGCATGCCTTTGAGCGCCTTGTCAATGTCTTCGATCAGCTTGTAGATAATGTCGTACTTGCGAATGTCAATCCCTTCGGCTTCCGCGAGCGATGCGCCGGCGGCTTCGACGCCGACGTTGAACGCGATCACAATGCCCTGCGACGCCATCGCCAGCATCACGTCCGATCGGGTGACGGTGCCGATGCCTTGGTGGATAATCTTGACCTTGATTCTTTCGTCGCCTAATTTCTCCAGCGATGAGACAATCGGTTCGAGCGAACCGGCGACATCGGCTTTGACGATGAGGTTGAGTTCTTTGACATTGCCGGCTTGGAATTGTGCAAAGAGATCGTTCAGACTGACCGATTGCGTGGGCTTCTTCTCCGCCTGCCGCTTGGCGAGTAATTTCTCGCTCGCGCGATAGCGCGCGACGCGTTCGTCCGGCACGACGCTGAACGTCTCGCCGGCTTCCGGCACATCGGACAAGCCGGTGACCGCGACCGGGTCTGCCGGTTTGGCTTCCTTGACCGTCTCGCCCTTGTCGTTGAACATCGCGCGTATCTTGCCCCAGACCGTGCCGATCAATACCGCGTCGCCGACGTGCAGCGTGCCTTCGTTGACGAGGAGCGTCGCCATGGGTCCTTGCTGCTTGTCCAATTTCGATTCGATCACGACGCCAGTCGCTGGTTTCTTCGGATTGGCGCGCAGGTCCGCCAGTTCGGAGACGACGAGAATGTTCTCCAAGAGTTCGTCGATGCCGGTTTTTTGTTTGGCTGACATTTCGACGACGGTGACTTCGTCTTTGCCGCCCCACACCGCGAGTCCCATATCCGCCAGCTGCTGCTTGACGCGCTCGGGGTTCGCGTCTGCCTTATCGATTTTGTTGAGCGCGATGATGATCGGCACCTGGGCAGCGCGCGCGTGGTCAATGGCTTCGCGCGTCTGCGGCATCACGCCGTCGTCCGCGGCGACGACGATGACCGCAATGTCCGTTGCCTTGGCGCCGCGGGCGCGCATCGCGGTGAACGCTTCGTGCCCGGGCGTGTCGAGGAAGGTGATGCGCTTGCCATCGTGCGTGACCTGGTAGGCGCCGATGTGTTGCGTGATGCCGCCGGCTTCGCCTTCCGCGACATGCGCGTGACGAATCGCGTCCAGCACCGAGGTCTTGCCGTGATCGACGTGCCCCATCACGGTGACGACCGGCGGGCGCACGACCAGATTTGCCAGTTCCTCTGCCGAGTATTCGTGTTTCTTCGGCATACTCGTGAGCGTGACCGGCGCTGGCTCCACAACGACCGGCTTTTGCTCAACGACTTCAAAGCCGAGTTCGCCGGCGACGAGCGCGGCGGTATCGAAATCGATCGGCTGATTGATGTTTGCCATGATTCCGTTCGCCATCAATTTCTTGATGATGTCGATCGGACCGACTTTGAGGTGTGCCGCGAGATCGCGCACCGTGAGATTTTCCGGCAATTCGACCGGCGGCTTGGGTGGAGGCGGCGGAGGTGCAACGGGTTTCGGCGCGGGCGGCGGCACAGGTCGCGCGGGCGCAAGCGGTTTCGCCGCGACGGTTGGCGCGGGCTTGGGTGCTCCAGTCGGCGTAGACTTGGGCGCGACCGCTGCCGCCGGCTTGGTCACAGCGGGGACGGCAGTCTTGACCGGCGCAGCCACTTTGGTTGGCGCCGCCGCAGGGCGCGCTAACGCGGGTTTGGCTGGCGCCGCCGGTCGCGCGGTGGTTTTCGCTACCGCCGGTGATTTGCGCACGGTGCTCACCGCGGGCTTGGACATCGTCTTTTCTTTTTTCTTTTCATCACGTTTGGTGCTGGTTTTGTCAGGCATAGCACACTCCTTTCCAATCCAAGCGGGCGCCATTCCCGGAAAACGCGAATCGCTGGATCGCATCAGTCTTCGGTTGGCAACCAACAGGGAATGCTCGGGTGAGCAATGCCGGCGGAAGGGGAGAACGCACGCGCGGGGAGAAGCCCATGGACGCAGATCAAGCGTTCATCGTCTCATTCTCCCTTGCCCTTGGTAATTCACCCTCGACAGTGAATTACCGGCGATCTCCCCTCCCGCCGCGCGAGCGACGGGTCTGTCAATTGCGATCACCGAGGCTTTACAGCCCCCTTTGGGGGTGACCTTGGTCATTCCGTTTTGTTTTGTACCGCCGTCGTTATTTCACGCGGCGGCAACGTGGCGCCATATTCGCGCAAACGCGCGAGGTCTTCTGGATCGATCTGAGTTTCCAACCTGAGCGCCTGTTCCAGGTGGCGGCGATTTTCGAGCGCCGCCTCCCAACATTCGCGCTGGCGGCACAGATACGCGCCGCGACCGGCTTTTTTGCCGGTCGGATCGGCTTCGATGTGATTCGCCGCAGTCCGCACGATGCGCACAAATTCGCGTTTCGAACGCACAGTCCGGCAAGCGATGCAGGTACGCTGCGGGATATGCTTGGTCGCCACTATTCCTCGATCTCGTCTTCCCAACCGCCGCGCGCGCGTCCGCCTTTGCGTCTGCGCTTGGCGACGACCTTGCCCAGCTTTTCGTCGTACACCAGCGTCTGCCGTTTGCGCCGGTCGGCTTTGCGCTTGAGCATTTCTTCCGGTGTTTCGCCTTCAACCGCTTCTTCTTCCGCTTCGAATTCTTCCCACGCCTGCGCAAATGTCATCTCGGTTCCGGGGACGACGGCGCCCTCTTCCTCCGACTGCGCTTCCACCGCCGGCGTTTCGGGGGCAGCCTCCGCCGCCGGCTCCGCCGCGGCTGTCTCCGCAGCGGCAACTCCGGTTGCTTCCGCTTCGAGCGGCACCGGAGCAACTTCTGCCGCGACCTCTGGCACCGCCGGCGTTTCGGCTGGCGCGATGGCCGGCTCTTCTTCCGCAAAGGATGCGATTTGCGCGGCGGCTTCCGCCGTGGCGCGTTCCGCTTCGATTGCTTCGGGCGTCAGCGCGGCGAGGCGCTCGGTTTCTTCGGCTTCGCGTCGCGCGGCTTCTTCCCTAACCTGCTGCTCGCTCTTGATGTCGATACGCCAGCCGGTGAGTTTCGCGGCGAGGCGCGCGTTCTGACCTTCCTTGCCGATGGCGAGCGAGAGCATCTTGTCGTCCACGACGACATTGGCCACTTTGTCACCGTTGGCGTCCTCCGTCAGATTGACGCTGAGGACTTTGGCGGGGCTGAGCGAATTCGCGATGAATTTCGCGACATCGGGACTCCACTCCACCACATCGATTTTCTCGCCGTTCAGTTCATTGACGATGGCTTGGATGCGGACGCCGCGCTGCCCCACACACGCGCCCACCGGATCGATGCCGTCTTGCACCGCCGCGACCGCGATCTTGGAGCGCGAGCCGGCTTCGCGCGCCATCGCTTTGATTTCGACCAACCCGTTGAAAATCTCCGGCACTTCGAGTTCGAACAAGCGGCGCAGCATGTTGCGATGCGTGCGCGACAAGATCACCTGCGGACCGCGCGAGGTCTTGTTGACCTCGGCGATGTAGGCGCGGATCTTTTGGTTATGTCGATAGCGTTCGGTCGGAATTTGCTCGGCGCGCGGCAGAATCGCTTCGAGCTTGCCGAGGTTTACGGTGATGTTTTGCGAATCGACATTGTGCACTGTGCCGAGCACGATTTCGCCCTCGCGTTCGGAGAAGGACGAGTACAGCACGTCGCGTTCGGCTTCGCGGATGCGCTGCAAAATCACCTGCTTGGCAGTCTGCGCGGCGATCCGCCCGAAATCGTCCGGCGTGACATCGATCTGAATCGTTCCGCCGATTTGCGCCATCGGATCGACTTCTTTCGCCTCCGAGAGCGTGATTTCAGCGCGCTTGTCGCGCACTTCATCGACGACGGTCTTGGCAGCGAAAATGCGCACCTTGCCGGTGGTCGCATCGATGCTCGCCGATATGTTTTGCCCGCCGCCAAAGTTACGCTTGTACGCGGACACGAGCGCCTGCTCGACCGCCTGAATGACGATCTCTTTGGGCAGGTTGCGTTCGCTACACAGTTGCGTAATCGCGACGAGAAAATCGTTCTTCATCTTGACATGACCTCGATCGTTCGTCCTGACTTCTCCCATTGCTTTGCCGCTCACAAACAAGAAAAGTGGGGAATGCCCACTTTTCGAAAATCGTGCTGCGGAGGTCGAACCAGCGATAGTATAGCACAATCCGCCAATTCGTGCAAATCGTTTGACACTCGGCGAGGGGCGGTGTATGATAAGATAACGCTCACGGAGCGCAGCGCCGGTAATACCCACCGTCGCGCGCGAGCAGCTTGGCGTCGACCAGCTCGCGGCGGAGCGCGGCAGGGTCGGCGTAGAATGCTTTGAGGATGGCGTCGATGCGCCCTGCAGAATAGCGCTTGCCCGGCTCGAACTCGGCGGCGAGGCGCCGCAGGATCGCTTCGCGCTTTTTCAGCTGGCGCGGCATCGCCTTGAGCCGCCCGCGCGCGAAATACTCGCCCAGGACTTGGGCCGAGTAGGTGTCCAGGGCAGCCACCGGCGCCGTCGCTTTGAGCGAATCGAGCGTGAGCAGCCGCTCTGCCATCTGCCGCAGCACATCGGCGCGCAGCGCATAGACGTTATAGTACGACTGGACGCGCGCTTCGACGAGATCGGCGCGCCGCAGGCGCTGCAAGTGGTGCGAGACCGTCGCGGAACTGACGCCAAGATTCGCCGCCAGCTCTTCGACCGACTGCGGTTGGTGCGCGAGCAAGCCGACGATTCTCAGCCGATTTCCGTCGGCGAGCGCTTTGAAGAATGTCACGAACGGCTCGATCGGTTCGGAAGGCGGCATCGGACGCTCCTGAAACTAATTGGATGCTTTTCGATTTAAGCGTACCCACGTTCAAAAGTCTTGTCAAGCGGCGATGGTTCGTGATCGCGCTGATCGTGGGGCTGCTCCTGGTTGCGGCGATCGGAATCCTGTACCAGCAAGTTGACGCGCGCGCGAAGGTGGACGCGGCGCGCCGCGCGGACGCGATCATCGTGCTCGGTTCGGCGGTGTGGCGCGGCGAGCGCGCCAGTCCGTCGCTTTACGCGCGGACGCAGCACGCCATCGCGCTGTACCGCGCCGGCTACGCGCCCGCGCTTATTTTCTGCGGCGGTTTGGGCGATTATCCGCCCAGCGAAGCCGAGGTGATGCGCCGCCTCGCGACGAGCGCGGGCGTGCCCGCGAGCGCCATCTTCCTCGACGATCGGTCGCATTCGACGGAAGAGAACCTCGCGAACGCCAAGACGATCATGGACGCGCACGGCTGGCGCCGCGCGCTCATCGTCAGCGATCCGTTCCATCTGCTGCGCGCGGAAATAATGGCGCGCGATCTTGACATCGAAGCGTACGGTTCAGGCGCGAGCGACAGCCCGACGTACACGGTGCCGCACCTGCGCGCGTGGTACACCGCGCGCGAGGCAATGGCGCTCGTGTGGTATTACGCCACGCGCGTCCTCGGCGAGCTGGGGTGGCTATATGGATGGCTGAAAGGCAAAATCTGACGGAGGACGAAGGACAGGGAGATGGACGCTTCCGTCCTTCGTCCTCCATCACGGGAGTTTTCATGGACCGCGGTATTCCTTCTTCGGCTAATGAAGACATTGAGCTATACATGCGCACGTACTATTCGCTCTTGCGCTCGAGCGGCGAGATTCAAATCAAGTCGCTGATCGAGACGCACGCGCAAATGGATTCGTCGCTGCACCTGCACGCGCGCGCGGAGCATCCCGATATGGCGGCGTTCGTCTATTGCACTCTGCGTCTGCCGAGCTGCATCCGGCAGGTTCGCCTGGTCGTGCTGGGTCAATCGGACGAAGTGTTCGACAAGGCGGGTTTTGCGGACGTGGAGCATTGGCAGGAGGTCAGCGCGGCGGGTCGCCGCCGGAAACTCTTTTTCGATGGCAAAGACGTTCTCGCCGCGTTCATCGCCAGCGCGTCCGATATCGACGACCTGATCCCGATCCTTACCGCGTACGAAATCGAGTGGAACAAGATCAATGGATTGCTGACGCACAGCGGCGCGGCAGCGCGGTTGGCAGAATTCGCGGCGCGCGGAACCGCGCTGACCGACGACCAGCGCGCCCGGCTGGCGCACGATATGCAAATCAGTCTCGCCGATCTCGGCACGCTGGAAAATATCTGGGGCGCCGCGTTCATTCCGAATCTACAGGCAATCGCCTGCACGCGCAAAGAGTTCGCCTTGCGGTTGCTTGCCGGCTCGCTCGTGGATTACCACAAAGCGACGCAGCGGTGGTGGGACCATATCGCGCAGCGAGCGGGCGCGCTGATCGCCGGGCGCCCGGTCTATTTTGTGTCGAGCAACATGCACAGTCTCGCGAACCTGATCTCGGGACACGCGCTGGCGCTCGAACAAGAGCTGATCGCTTACATCCACGACATCGGTCACGAAGACTTGATGGAAGAGTACCAAGCCATCCAGACCGCATCGACGCCGAGCCGCAAGGAGAATTTTCTGTACTATGTTTTGAAAAAATACAGCGCCGACCCAGCGAACGCCGATGCGGTCAAGGCGAAACTCGCCGCGGAAAGTGAGAGCGGGCTGGTCACGATTCCGAGCGATCGTTATCTCGATGTAGGCGCGCAGATCATCGAACTGAATCGTTTGATTCCGGCGCGGCTGGACCCGCGCCTCTCGCGCGCGGGCTTGGAGCGACTACGGCACAGCAACGCCATCATCTTCAATATCGATTACCCGCTGGGGCTCGCGGCGTACCAGATCTTCTCCGAAATCTCACAGAACGTCGACCAGATCAAGGGCTTTTACCTGATGGGCAAGTCCGCCACGCTGAACGGACGCATCGGCGACGTGATTATTCCGAACGTCGTTTACGACGAACATTCGCAAAACACGTACTTGTTCAACAACTGCTTTAGTGCGCGCGACGTCGCGCCGTACCTCGTCTTTGGCTCGGTGCTCGACAACCAGAAAGCGATCAGCGTCAAGGGAACATTCCTGCAGAATCGCAAGTTCATGGAATTGTTCTACCGCGAAGGGTACACGGACATCGAAATGGAGGCGGGACCGTACCTCTCCGCGCTGTACGAGATGAGTTATCCGAAGCGGTACCCGGTCAACGAAATCGTACGGTTGTACCAGACGGATTTCGACATCGGCTTTTTGCATTATGCGTCGGACACGCCATACAGCAAGGGGAGGAATCTCGGCGCGGTGCATCCGTCGTACTATGGGATGGATCCCACGTATGCGACTGCGCTCGCGATTTTGCAGAGAATTCTAGCGAAGGAAACGCAAGCCCTATGAATGATTCCAATGCCGCCGCGCCCAACCCCAAGTCCGGCTTTGTTGCCATCGTCGGCAAGCCGAATGTTGGCAAGTCCACGCTGGTCAACGCGTACGTCGGCGCGAAGATCGCGATCGTATCGAGCAAGCCGCAGACGACCCGTCGCGTCATCCGCGGCATCTTGACACGCCCGGACGCGCAGGTGATCTTTGTCGATACGCCCGGCATCCACAAGCCGCGGCACAAGCTCGGCAGCGTGATGGTGGAAGCCGCCACGCGCGCGATCAACGAAGTCGATGTCGTCGTCTTTTTGACGGACGGCTCGCGCCTGCCCACGGACGAAGATACGCGCATCGGGCGGCTGCTGAACGAACGCTGCCGGGTGCCGGTGCTGCTCGCGCTCAACAAGATGGACTTGCTCAAGCCGGCGGACGTGCAACAGATCACGGAAGCCCACTGGGCGTTGGCAAAACACGCCGATTGGATGCGCCTCTCCGCGACGCGCGGCGAGAATCTCGACCAACTGCTCCGCCAAATCCTGGCGCGCTTGCCGGAAGGTCCGCCGCTGTATCCGGCGGACCAAGTCACCGATCAGACACTCCAAGCCATCGCCGCGGAATTGATCCGCGAACAGGTCTTGCAGCACACGCGGCAAGAAGTCCCGCACTCGGTCGCGGTGGCGATCGAACAGTGGGAAGACCGCCGCGCCGATCTGACGCACATCACTGCCACCATTTACGTCGAGCGCGAGTCGCAAAAAGCCATCGTCATCGGCGCGGGCGGCGCGCTGCTGAAAGAGATCGGGCAGAACGCCCGCGCGGAGATTGAGCTATGGGTGGGGCACCAGGTGTATCTGGAGTTGTGGGTCAAGGTATGGGAAAAATGGCGCGAGCGCGAGCAGAGTCTGCGTGAGCTGGGGCTGACCGGCGGGTAGAACGCGCTCGTCCCCCATCGGCAGGACCTGCCTCCCGTCGGTTCGATATGTGTGACGAGGACGCGGCAATTTGTCGAAAAAGATTTATACTAATTGACAAGCCCCCAGCCGCGTGGTATAATCGTTCTAAGATGTCCAGGATCCGCCAGACGGTAATCGAAACTCTGAGTCGAGCCGGTCCGCTACCAGCAGACAAAATCGCGCGCGCGGCACGTCTCTCCACCATGGCGCTGCGCTATCACCTCACGCGACTGCTGCGCGAGGGACTGATCGTCCAACAGGATGCCCTGCGTCGCGGCAGCGTCGGACGTCCTCAAATGATGTACGCGCTGGCGGAAAACGCTCACGAGCACCTGCCCAAAAAGTACCACACCCTTGCCGCACTGCTGCTCGAGCAAGTGACCGAAACACTCGGCGACCAAGAGACCCGCGCGCTGCTCCGGCGCGCGGGGCGCCGCGCGGCAACCGCCGCCCCGCCCTTGCGCCGTGACGCCAGCGTGCAGGCACACCTCCATCGGGCAACGAAATTCCTGACCGAGCGCGGCTATCTCGCGCGCTGGGAGAAATCGAATGGCGATCTCTTGCTGAACGTGTGCAATTGCCCCTATCGCCAAGTCGCGCAACAACATCGTCAGATCTGCGACATGGATGTGGCGATGATCGGCACGCTGATGGACGCGCCGCTCAAGATGACGCGCTGCATCGCCAGCGACGACGGACAGTGCCAATTTGTCGTCTCGAAAAAAACAGCCAGCCACAGAAAATGAACGACTCGTACGGACGCCACATCCATTATCTGCGAATTTCGCTCACCGACCGCTGCAATTTCCGGTGCGTGTACTGTATGCCGGTGGAGATGGGGTTCGCGCCGCCGTCGTACCTGATGCAGGACGATGAACTGCTGCGCCTCGTGCGTATCGCCACCACCGTGGGCTTTGATCGCGTGCGCTTGACCGGCGGCGAGCCGACGGTGCGCCGCAATCTCGTCGAACTGGTCGCGGGCATTGCGAAAATTCCGGGCATCCAAGAAATCGCGATGACAACGAACGCGATGAAGTTGGAAAAGCTTGCCGAGCCGCTGGCGCGCGCCGGACTCAGGCGCGTCAACATCAGCATCGACACGTTGGATGCGGAGCGCTTTTACAAGATCACCCGCTTTGGCAAACTCGAACAGGTGTGGCGCGGGATTCTCGCGGCGGAACGCGCGGGGCTGCATCCGATCAAGCTGAACGCGGTCGTCGTGCGCGGCTTTAATGAAGACGATATCGTCGATTTGGCGCGGCTGACGCTCGACCACGCTTGGGATATGCGGTTCATCGAAGTGATGCCGCTCGGCAGCATCGCGGATTTTCAGCTGGACTCGGTGGTCCCGGTCGCCGAGATGCGAGCGCGCATCGAAAGCGCACTCGGCACGCTGGAGCCGGTCGATTGGGATGGACACAATCCGGCGCGACCGTACCGCCTGCGCGGCGGGCGCGGCACGCTCGGCTTTATTAGTTCAGTGACCGAACCATTCTGCGCCGGCTGCGATCGTATGCGCCTGAGCGCGGATGGACATTTGCGATTGTGCCTGCTGCGCGACAAGGAAATCGACCTGCTGACGCCGCTGCGCGCGGGCGCATCGGATGACGAGTTGCGCCAACTGATGGCGCGGGGTATCATCGAAAAACCGTGGGGACACGGATTGGCAGAGCACGTGATCGCGGAATCGCGTGTGATGTCGCAGATTGGCGGATAACAAAACATCTGGTTTCACATGGTTCAAAATTGTTTCAATGGGTTTCCGGTGGCAGACCACGCAAGACCAGTCCAAACAATTTGAAACGACGTGAAACAAAATCTCTCTGACGGAGGAGTATCAAATGGACACTCAAACAATGCCGGTGACGACGCCGGAGGCGGAAGCGGTGACGACCAACCCAATGGTCACATTGACGCCCACCGCGGCGCAGAAACTGACCGCACTGCTCGCCGAAAAGAATCTGCCGGGCTACGGCTTGCGCGTCTTTGTGTCGGGCGGCGGCTGCTCCGGTTTTCAATACGGCATGGGATTCGAGAACACGACGGAAGAAGGCGATTTCGTGTTCGAATCAAACGGCGTGCGCGTTTACCTCGACAGCGCGAGCGCGATGTACCTGGAAGGCGCGACCGTCGATTACGTGGACAGTCTGATGGGCGGAGGCTTTCGCATTGAGAACCCAAACGCGGTGAGCACATGCTCCTGCGGTCAGTCGTTCAGCGCGGAAGAAGGCGGACACGCGGCGGGCGGCTGCGGCTGCGGGCATCACTAAGAGCTTATCCCAAAAATGAATTTGGATACAATGTGTCTGGAGGATCAATCCTATGGCACATGTGTCCCATGCTCGGAAAGTCCGCCGCCGGGAGTTGAAAGCCGAACAGCAACGGCAACGGCGAATTAATCTCTTTGGGCGAGTTCCAGATAAACTCTGGGCGGTATTTGTGAAATATCTGCCATCGGCACCTGCGCCGGACCGCCGGGGACGCCCGGTGATTCCCTTTCGAAGTCCTGGGCGGCATCGTCTACCGTCTGCGCACCGGTTGTCAGTGGAAAGCCATCCCGGCCGAGTTTGGGTCGGGCAGTACCTGCCATCGCCGGTTTCAGACCTGGCAGACTCTGGGAATCTTTGAACACGTGTGGGCAGATCAAGTCCGCACGTATGATCAGACATGTGGCATTGCGTGGAACTGGCAAATCTTGGACAGTGCCATCATCCCGGCTCCGTTAGGAGGTGCCAAAACAGCAAAAATCCGACCGATCGCGCCAAGTTGGGCAGCCAGCGGCATGTCTTGGTCGATCGGCGGGGCGTGCCACTCGCGGTGACGCTCTCGGCGGCGAATGTGCCGGACTACCAATGTGCTGAGATGACCTTGCTCCACTTGGTCATTCGGCGCTCTTGGCGTGACCGCTTGGGTCATTGGGTTGTGCGCCATTTCTGCGCCGACAAAGGATACGACTATGACGAAGTCCATCGGGTCGTCCGCCGTTTGGGGTATCGCGTGCACATTGCCCATCGGCGACGGCGGGGCGAACCCGAGCCAGTCCCAATCACCGGTCGCCGTCATCCCGCCCGACGCTGGGTGATCGAGCGCACCAACTCGTGGCACAATCGTTTCCGGGCGCTGAAAATCCGCTGGGAAAAGAATCCTGAGAATTACGCTGCTCTGGTCCATTTTGCCTGTGCACTCATCACCACACGATTTTTAGGATAGGCTCTAAAGGGATGACCGTGGAGGAGATCCTGCATCAGCGCGCCACCGAGGCGGCGGCACATCCTGCGCGCCCAGGAGTCACGCCGACGCCGGTGCAGGCGAACCCATCAGCACTGCAACTCTCTGGTGGCAAGCCGATCCTAGATGAGGCGACGTTGCGAATTGAAGACCTCCAGTCCCATCAGGTGCGCTTCCTTTATATTGTGTTTCTCACCAATGAAGACGTGAAGGCATCTTGGTTGCAGTAACTGTTGATGTTGCGATCTGTTCACCCAATGGCAAAACGGCGCCGTCAGAAATGGCTGCGCTGTTTGTTTTTATCCCTTCGCGCGCCCGGCAAGACTGGACCGCTGCATATCGTCGACGCGAGCGGCGGGCGACTCGGGCTCCGATCGGACGGCGGCGCGACATTTTATTTCGACGTCGAGTCGCGGCAGTTCGCGGCATCGCCCTAAACGGGATTCGGACGGAATTTGGACTGAATCCGTACCATTCCGAGCGTATAATCCAGAATTGAATCAGTTGGAAGTTCAGCGAGAGCGCGCCAGCATTCCCGCTGGCGCGCTTTATCGTCAACTATTCTAGTCGCAGAGGTTGAGATGGAAAGAGCAAAGGTCACTTGGGACGGGAACGAATCCACAGCGTACGTGGCGCATCAACTGAGCGAGGTCATCGCCATTTATCCGATCACGCCCTCCTCGCCAATGGGCGAGTGGGCGGACCAATGGTCGTCCGAGGGCAAGCGAAATATCTGGGGCACCGTCCCGCTCGTCGTCGAAATGCAGAGCGAAGGCGGCGCGGCAGGCGCGGTGCACGGCGCCCTGCAAACCGGCTCGCTCACGACGACGTTCACCGCGAGCCAGGGTTTGCTCCTGATGATTCCGAATATGTACAAGATCGCCGGCGAACTGACCTCCACGGTGTTTCACGTCAGCGCACGCTCGCTCGCTGCGCAAGGATTGTCGATTTTCGGCGATCACAGCGACGTGATGGCGACGCGACAGACCGGCTTTGCGCTCCTCTGCTCCAATTCCGTGCAGGAAGCGATGGACCTCGCGCTCATCGCGCACGCGGCAACGCTGCAGGCGCGCGTGCCATTCCTCCATTTCTTCGACGGCTTTCGCACCTCGCACGAACTGATGAAGATCGAGCAACTCAGCGTCGACGACATCCGCGCGCTGATCGACGACGATCTGGTGCGCGCCCATCGCGCGCGCGGCTTGTCGCCCGATCACCCGGTGATGCGCGGCACCGCGCAGAACCCGGATGTGTATTTCCAAGCACGCGAAACGGTCAATCCATTCTACCTCGCGACGCCGGAAATCGTCCAGAAGACGATGGACCGATTCGCGCAAATCGTGGGGCGACCGTATCATCTGTTCGATTACGTCGGCGCGCCGGACGCCGCGCGCGTCATCGTCATCATGGGCTCGGGCGCTGAGGTTACGCAAGAGACAGTCGAGTACCTGATCGCCAGAGGCGAAAAGGTTGGTGTGCTCAAAGTCCACCTGTATCGCCCGTTCTCGATCGAGCATTTTGTGAACGCGTTGCCGAAATCGGTCAAGACGATTGCGGTGCTCGACCGGACGAAGGAACCGGGCAGTGCCGGCGAGCCATTGTATCTCGATGTCGTGGCGGCGTTGGCTGAACGTTCGAACGTTGAACGTTTGAACGTTGAACACGTGATCGGCGGTCGGTACGGTTTGTCGTCAAAAGAATTTACGCCGGCGATGGTCAAGGGCATCTTTGATGAAATGAAGAAAGACAAGCCGAAGAACCACTTTACCATCGGCATCAACGACGATGTGACGCACACGTCGCTCGACTATGATCCGAATTTCTCGACTGAAAGCAAAGAGACGGTGCGCTGTCTGTTCTACGGTCTCGGCTCGGACGGCACCGTCGGCGCGAACCACAACTCGATCCGCATTATCGGCGAGGACACTGACAACTACGCCCAGGGTTATTTCGTGTACGATTCGCGCAAGTCCGGCACTATGACGACCTCGCACCTGCGCTTTGGTCCCCAGCCGATTCACTCGGCGTACCTCATCCGCTCGGCGAATTTCGTCGCGTGCCACCAGTTCTCGTTCCTCGAGCGCTTTGACGTGTTGAAATCGGCGGAGCCGGGCGGGGTGTTTCTGCTCAACAGTCTCTACGGTCCCGCTGAGGTGTGGGATCACTTGCCGCGTACGGTGCAAAAACAGATCATCGACAAGAAACTGAAATTCTACGTCATCGACGCGTACAAGGTCGCACAAGAAACCGGGATGGGCGGACGCATCAACACCGTGATGCAGACTTGCTTCTTCGCGGTCAGCGGCGCGCTTCGCGTGCCGCGCGACCAAGCGATCGCCGCGATCAAACGCTCGATCGAGAAAACGTACGGCAAGCGCGGCGAAGCGGTCGTGCAAAAGAATTTCGCGGCGGTCGATGCAACGCTCGAACGCTTGTACCAAGTCAAGGTGCCCGACCAAGTCACGAGCACGTTCGACCTGCGCCCCCCGGTGCCACCCGAAGCACCTGAGTTTGTGCAGAGGGTGACCGCCGCGATGATCGCCGGCGCGGGCGACGATCTGCCCGTCAGCGCGTTGCCGGTGGATGGGACGTACCCCGTCGGCACGACGCAGTGGGAAAAACGCAACATCGCGCTCGAGATTCCGGTGTGGGACGAAAAGGTCTGTATTCAGTGCGGCAAGTGCGTCCTGGTCTGCCCGCACGCCGTCATCCGCGCCAAAGTGTACGACGAGAAATATCTCGCCCACGCGCCCCAAACCTTCAAATCGACCAAGGCGCGCTGGAAGGAATTCGAGCAGATGCGGTACACCCTCCAGGTGTCGCCAGAAGATTGCACCGGCTGCACGCTGTGCGTGGAGGTATGCCCGGCGAAGAACAAGACCGAGACGCGGCTCAAGGCGATCAACATGATGCCGCAGCCGCCGCTGCGCGAGCCGGAAAGCGAAAACTGGAAATTCTTCGAATCCCTGCCGGAGATGGATCGCACCCAGATCAATCTGCAACTCGTCAAGGATTCGCAACTGCTCGAACCGCTATTCGAATTCTCCGGCGCGTGCGCGGGCTGCGGCGAAACGCCGTACGTCAAGCTGGTGAGCCAGTTGTTCGGCGACCGCGCGATCGTCGCGAACGCGACCGGCTGCTCGTCGATTTACGGCGGCAATCTGCCGACGACGCCGTGGGCAGCCAACGCGGACGGACGCGGACCCGCGTGGTCGAACTCGCTGTTCGAGGACAACGCGGAATTCGGTCTCGGCTTTCGCCTCACACTCGACAAGCGGCTGGAGTACGCGAGCGAATTGCTCAAGAAACTTGCAAGCACGGTCGGCGGCGAACTCGTCGACGCGCTTTTACACGCCGATCAATCGAACGAAGCCGGCATCTTGCAACAGCGCGGACGCGTTCAATTGCTGAAAGAAAAGTTGGCGAACGACCGATCGTCGGCAGCGCAAGAGTTGCTGAGCGTCGCGGACGTTTTCGTCAAGAAAAGTGTGTGGATCATCGGCGGCGACGGCTGGGCGTACGACATCGGCTACGGCGGACTCGATCACGTGCTGGCGTCGGGGCGTAACGTGAACGTCCTCGTGCTCGACACTGAGGTGTACTCGAACACCGGCGGGCAGATGAGCAAATCGACGCCGCGCGCGGCGGTGGCGCGCTTTGCCGCCGGTGGCAAGCCACTGCCGAAGAAAGACCTCGCCATGCTCGCGATGACGTACGGCAACATCTACGTCGCGCGCGTCGCCATGGGCGCGAACGACGTGCAGACGCTTCGCACGTTCCTGGAAGCGGAAGCGTACAATGGCCCCTCGCTCATCATCGCGTACAGCCATTGCATCAATCACGGCATCGATATCGCGAAAGGATTGGAGCAGCAAAGACTCGCCGTCCAGGCAGGGTACTGGCCGCTCTTCCGCTACAATCCTGCTCTCGCCGCGCAGGGCAAGAATCCGCTGATCCTCGACTCCAAAGCGCCGAGCATTCCGCTGCAAAAGTACGCCTACAACGAAACGCGCTATACGATGCTGACGCTGAGCAACGAAGCCGAGGCGGAGCGCTTGCTGAAACTCGCGCAGGAAGATGTGGACAGACGCTGGAAACAGTACGAGCAGCTCGCGGCGCTCAAGTATAACGGAGAAGGAAAATGATCGACCTCTCCACCACCTACCTCGGTCTCAAACTCAAGAATCCAATCGTCCCGTCTTCTTCTCCGCTGATGCAAAAGATCGATCACATCAAGCGGATGGAAGACGCCGGCGCCGCGGCGGTCATCCTGCATTCGCTCTTTGAAGAGCAAATCACGCGGGAAAGCGAAATCCTCGACCGGTCGTTGGAGCAGGGCACGTACACCTACGCCGAATCGCTGACGTACTTTCCCGACCTGAAAGATTACAACCTCGGACCCGAAGGTTATCTCGAGCACATTCGGAAAGCCAAAGCCGCGGTCAGCATTCCGGTGATCGCCAGTCTCAACGGCGCGTCGACCGGCGGCTGGGTCAAGTTCGCGCAAAAGATCCAGGACGCCGGCGCGGACGCGCTGGAATTGAACACGTACTATGTCGCCGCGGACGTGCACCAAACCGCCGCGCAGGTAGAGGCAATGTATCTCGATCTGGTGCGCGCGGTCAAAGCGAGCGTGCGCATTCCGGTCGCGGTGAAACTCGGCGCGTACTTTAGCGCGTTCTCGAATTTCGCCGCGCGACTCGACGACGCCGGCGCGAACGCGCTGGTGCTGTTCAATCGCTTTTATCAGCCGGACTTGGATCTGGAAAACCTGGATGTCGTGCCGAGTCTGGACTTGAGCACGTCGAGCGAACTATCGCTGCGCCTGCGCTGGGTCGCGCTGCTTCACGGCAGAATCAAAGCCGATCTCGCCGTCACGGGCGGCGTGCATACTGCCGAAGATGTGCTCAAAGCGATGATGGCGGGCGCGAAGATCGCGATGATGACTTCGGCGCTGCTGCGCGACGGCATCGACCACATTCGCGGCGTTCTCGCTCATGTCGAAGCGTGGATGGACCAGCACGAGTACGTATCGATCCAGCAGATGCAGGGGAGTATGAGCCAGAAATCGGTCGCGCAGCCAGCCGCGTTCGAGCGGGCGAATTACATGAAGGTCTTGCGGTCGTACGAGGTTTGAGTGCCACGCGACGCGCGCGATCAAGACCCGAAGGGTTTTCGAGACCCTTCGGGTCTGGTCTTATTCTTCGGGAGTCTTGCGTTCGAGGGTGTCGATGAGCTGGCTGACCGCCGCGTCGACCCGTCGCGACAGCCGCGATCCAATTGATTTGATGCTGGACCAGCCGTAGCGCAGCCGACTCACCGCGGCGCGCGGCGGCGCGATCACGCCGGGCTTGGGCGCGCTCCATTGGATCGCGCACGATGCCCAGGTCAGCCCCGCGCCGAAACCCACCATCACCAGATGATCGCCGGCTTTGATCTTGCCGCTGTCAATCGCTTCGCACACCGCGATGGGAATCGACGCGGCGGAGGTGTTGCCGTAGCGTTCGAGATTCACAAACACTTTATCCGGCGGCAACTTCAACGCTCTCGCCGCGCTGTCAATGATGCGCACGTTCGCCTGATGCGGAATGAATAGGTCAATCTGGTCGAGCGACCAGCCCGCTGATTCTGCGACTTGGCGCGAGGCGGACGCCATCACGCGAGTCGCAAAGCGGTACACCTCGCGCCCATTCATCTTGATCGTGTGCATCTTCGACAAAACCGTCTCCGGTCCCGCCGGATGTTTCGATCCACCGGCGGGCACCATCAGCAATTCGCCGCCCGAGCCGTCCGAACCCAGGATGGAGGCGAGCACGCCACCCGGCTCGTCGCTGCCGCGCAACACGAACGCGCCCGCGCCATCGCCGAACAATACGCAGGTGGCGCGGTCGTTCCAATCCACCACGCGCGAGAGCGTTTCGGAGCCGATGACCACAATCGTGTTGTATATTCCACTGCGAATGAAGCCGGTCGCGGCTGTGAGCGCGTACATAAAACCGGAGCAGCCCGCCTCCAGATCGAACGCGCCAGCGCGCTCCGCGCCGAGTGCATCCTGCACCAGGCACGCGGTGGCGGGGAAGGGATATTCCGGTGTCGCGGTTGCGACAATGACCAGGTCGATCTCAGCGGGGTTGACGTCCGCGACTTCGATCGCGTCGCGCGCCGCGTGCACCGCCATGATCGCCGTTGTTTCTTTGGCGGAGGCGATGTGGCGCGCGGCGATCCCCGTGCGCTCGCGAATCCATTGATCGGTGGTGTCCACCGTCTTGGCGAGGTCTTCGTTCGTCAGTATGTTCGGCGGGACGAATTTGCCCCAGCCGATGATGTGCGCGTAGCGTGCCATTATGAGTCCTCTCCGATTGATTCGTGATACGTGTTGCGTGAACTTGAATCACGCATCACAGTTCACGTCGAAATATCACGCTTGCATTGTGTCCGCCCAGTCCAATCGAATTGGACATCGCGATGTTGATTTTTTTCGCGCGTGCGGTATTCGGCACATAATCGAGGTCACACGCAGGATCGGGCGTGGAGTAGTTGATCGTCGGCGGTAGAATGCTTTCCTGCATCGCTTTCAGGCAGATGATCGATTCGATTGCACCCGCGCCGCCGAGCGTATGCCCGATCATCGATTTGGTCGAACTGACCGGGATGTTGTACGCGGCTTCGCCGAAGACCTGTTTGATCGCGTTGGTCTCGATGGCATCGTTGAGTCTAGTGCCGGTGCCGTGCGCGTTGATATAATCGACGTGCGCCGGATCGAGTTTGGCGCGCCGGAGCGCCCACTGCATCGCGCGCCCAATGCCTTCGCCTTCCGCGTCCGGCGCGGCGACGTGATGCGCGTCCGCGCTCGTGCCGTAGCCGATCACGGTGCCGTAAATCCGCGCGCCACGCGCCCGCGCGTGTTCAGCGTTTTCCATCACGAGGACGCCCGCGCCTTCGCCCAGCACGAACCCGTCGCGCGTCGCATCGAATGGGCGGCACGCCGTCGCCGGGTCGTCGTTGCGCGTCGAGATAGCGCCCATCACGTTAAACCCGGCGACCGCGAGCGGCGCGAGGCACGCTTCGGTCCCGCCGCACACCACGACATCGACATCGCCGCGCTTGATCATCTCCGCCGCTTCGCCAATCGCGTTCGCGCCGGTCGCGCACGCGGAGACCACCGCCATATTCGGTCCCTTGATGCCGAATTCGATCGCGATCTGTCCCGCCGCGGTATCGACCAGGATCATCGGAATGAAAAATGGGCTGACGCGCCGCGCGCCGCGCGTCTCCAGAATCTTCGCCTGCTCCGGCGTGCTCAACGCGCCGCCGACGCCGCTGCCGATCACGACCGCGATGTTTTCATGGTTCTGCTCATTGATTTCGAGATGCGCATCGGCAATCGCTTCGCGCGCGGCGACGACGGCGAATTGGGCGAAGCGTTCCAAGCGCCGCGCTTCTTTGACATCGAAATGCTGCCGGGGGTCGAACCCCTTAACCTCCGCCGCGATCTGCGTCACCAGATTGGATGGATCGAACAGCGTGATGCGCGCGATGCCGGACCGTCCCGCTTTTAAATTTTCCCAACTTGTGGTAACATCGTTCCCGACCGGAGTGAGCGCCCCCATGCCGGTGACGACCACCTGCGTGTCGTTCCCCATCCGTCGCTCCTTAATTGATTGGCTATTCCAACGCCAGGATGTTTCTTATTATAACACGGATTGACGCCGCACGACGCGCAGGGGACATGCGCGGAACAAAATCCCGAAGGAGGGAACGATGAAGGACATTCGGTTCGTGACCGACTCGACCGCGAATCTGCCGCCGGACTTCGCGCGCGAGTACGACATCAAGATTGTGCCGGTGTACGTGATCTATGGCGACAAGAGCTACAAGGACTATGAAGAAATGTCCGTCGCCGAATTTTACGCACGCCTGGCAGACGTGAAAGCGAAAGGCGGCGAGATGCCCAAAACGTCGCAGCCGTCGCCGAACGATTTCGTCGAGGCGTACAACGCGCTCATTCACGCCGGCGCCAAGCACATCATCTCGATTCATGTCACCGCGAAATCGAGCGGAACGGTGAACAGCGCGAATCTCGCCAAAGAGATGGTGCACGGCGCGGACATTCACGTCATCGATTCCGGCACCACGTCGATGTTGATGGGCTATATGATGGAAGAAGCCACGAAAGCCGGCAATGATATCAGCGCCGCGCTCGCCGCAGTCGAGCGGGTCAAAGCGAATTCCAGTCTGTATTTCACCGTTACCGAGTTGGAGCACCTCGAAGCGAGCGGTCGCACGATGGGACACGAGCAAGCGACGGCAGCGGAAATCAAGATCAAGCCGGTCATCGGCGTCGTCGATGGCGTGCCCAAGGTCATCTCGCCGGAGCGCACGCAGAAAGCCGCGATCGACAAAGTGATCGAATTGACCAAAGCCGCGATGGCGGGCAAGCGAATCAAGGGCGTCACCGTCGTCCACGGCAACGCACCGGACCGCGCCGAGCCGCTCAAGGCGCGCGTGCCGGCGGAACTCGGCTATACCGGCAAAATCTACGTCACCGATTTCGGTCCCGCGCTCGGCGTGCACTTTGGTCAGGGACTGCTCGGTCTCGCGGCGTATGGGGAATGATGAATCCGTCAGTCACGCGCATCAACCCGCATGAAAAAGCATGCGTCAAGATTCGCATGATGCGCAGTTGAGGCTTTAGCTTTATGCGGATTGCAGTGGACGCGATGGGCGGCGATTTCGCGCCGCAAGCCATCGTCGAAGGCGCGGTGGATGCCGCGCGCACATTCGACGTGGATATTCTTTTGGTCGGGCAGCGCGCCGCGGTCGAGCGCGAGCTGGCAAAGTACGCGCTTGGAGATGCGAGACTAGAGGTTGTCGATGCGCCGGACGCGATTCGATTCGACGAGCAGCCGGCGCTCGCCGTCAAGACGCGCAAGGGACTTTCGATGCGCGTCATGTGCGACCTGGTGCTCGCCGGGCGCGCGGACGCGTGCCTGACGATGGGGCACACCGGCGCGGCGCTCGTCGCCGGGACGCTGGCATTTGGGCGCATCGAAGGGATCGCGCGCCCGGCGGTGGGTGTGTGGCTCTTCGGCTTGCAGCCGAACACGTTTCTCATCGACATTGGTGCGAACGTGGACTGCAAGCCGGCATACCTGCTGCACTTTGCGCTGATGGGCAGCGTGTTCATGGAGCGCGTGCGCGGGATCAAGCGTCCGCGCGTCGCGCTGCTGGCGAACGGCGCGGAGGACAACAAGGGCAACGCGCTTGTGCATGACACGTTCCCGCTGCTCAAGCGGAGCGGCTTGAATTTCATTGGCAACGTGGAAGGGTACGACATCCTGACCGGCAAAGCGAACGTCATCGTCACCGACGCGTACGCCGGCAACATCGTCCTCAAGTACACTGAGAGTCTCTCGGAACATCTGCTCAATCTGGCGGAGGAACAACTCGCCGGTCCGTTGTCAGGCGAGGCGATGGAGAAGGCGAGATCGGTCCTCGGTAATTTGAGATTGCGCGCAGACTATGCCGAGACCGGCGCAATCCCGCTGCTCGGCGTGAACCATTTGATTTTCATCGGACACGGGCGCGCGAATGCGAAGGCGACCAAGAACGCCATCGGCGAGGCGATGCGCGCGGTCGATGCCAGGTTGATCGACGCGATTCGCGCGGGACTGAAAACCATCGACCCAGTCGCCGGTTAGATTGATCCTGCTCGCCATGCAAGATTCCGACTAGCGGATGCTCGGTGGATGCCTGAGGCGAAACCGGTCGCTGGACAACCAGTGGTCCGGTTTTTGTTTTTGGAGGGAAAAATGTCCAGAGACCAGAGAAAAATTTCGTGGGCGGTCGTCGGCGCGCTGGGATGCCTAGCGCTGTTTCTTTGCGCGGTGCTCGCGGGCGCAGGCGGGTACATTTTCTACGATGTCGATCCGTTCAAGCTGCAGAACGCAGCCGCGACGCCGACCGCGCGTCCGACGAAAAGCGTCATCGACATTCCGAAAGACCGGGCAGCGTGCGAGGCGCAGGGCGGCAAGTGGGGCAGAATCGGCTTGGCGCCGCGCGAAGAGTGCAACCTGCCGACGACGGACGCCGGCAAGGTCTGTTCCGATTCGAGCGAATGTGAAGGTATGTGCGTGGCGAATTTATCGCGCGAAGATTATGATCGGGTCACAAAGAATCGAGTGGTGATCGACGCGAAGGGGAAATGTACCCCGTGGCGAATCGTCGTGGGTTGCCTCGCGATAGTCACTGACGGCAAAGTCAATGGAATTCTCTGCATCGATTAGACACTGTTCATTAAGGTTGCGTAAGAGGCGGGGCGCGGTGAGACATTTGTCGCAGTGATTTTGCCTGCTTTCGAGTAGACTGTGATCGACTCACTCGGAATCAGGAGGCGACCGATGAAAGCGACCCAGGTTTTGCGCGACGAACACGCGGGCATCTTGGCGATGCTCGCGGTGGTCGAGGCGGCGGCAGATCGATTGCGCGACGGAAAGAGCGTTCCACCCGATCTTTTCCCCAGCGCCGTCGGATTCTTCCGGAATTTTGCCGACAAGTGCCACCATGGGAAGGAAGAAACCAAACTCTTTCCCGCCCTGATCGATCACGGGATGCCGCAAGAGGGCGGACCGGTCGGCGTGATGTTGGAAGAGCACACGCTGGGGCGCGCGTACATCCGCGAGATGAGCGCGGCGGCGGACCGGTACGCTCAGGGCGACGCGTCCATCGTCCCCGCGTTGATTGAGAACGCGCTGGGATACGTCAGGCTGCTACGCGAACACATCGATAAAGAAAATGGCGTGCTCTTTCCGATGGCGGATAATATCCTCACGGACAACGAGCAGGACGAATTGTTCGAGGCGTTCGAGCAGATCGAAGCGAACGAGATGGGACCGGGGGTCCACGAACGCTATCACGCGATGATCGGCGAGTACCAGAAATTACTCGCCGAGTGGAACAAGGTGCCGGCGTAATGTCACAAGACCCGAAGAGTTTTCAAAACCCTTCGGGTCTCTTCAGTATCACATTCCGCACCTGGAAATCATCCCACGTGTAGCCGAGTTGCTGAAATGCGGGAAAGAGTTTGCCGTCGCGGAGCGTCACCGTGTTGCGCCCGACGCGCAGAACATTTGCCGGCACCTGGAATTGCGCGGATACCCAGATGCTCGTGAAATCTTCCGTCGGCAGATACGGCGGATCGACCGGTTGGTCGTTGACGAGGACGCGCGTGTCGAAATCATTAACTTGCATCAGTTCCATCGTCAATGACCAAGGCGCGCCGCGCGACGACAAATCGGTTGGCGTCAGATAGAACTCGCCCGTCCAGGTCGTGCTGGGATTCTTGGTGAGATACAGTGGCACCCAGGGCAACGGGTACTCGCTGTCGCCCAGATGAACGATGGCGTCGCGCGCGAGGACGGTGAAAGTCGAACGCGCGGGGGGCGCGGCGAACCACGACGATACGCTCGCGGCAAC